>Ga0255346_1000826_pt1 | contig 47973 bp, 41 predicted proteins | sample wastewater_treat_FD_194410 | JGI IMG/M metagenome (GOLD analysis project Ga0255346, IMG submission 194410) | Wastewater microbial communities from Lulu Island WWTP, Vancouver, Canada - plant22 | ecosystem: Engineered > WWTP > Wastewater > Unclassified | place: Canada: Vancouver, British Columbia...
CCGGCTATATGACAGCACCAAAGGAGGCGTCTTAGCACAGAAAGCAGATATAGACCCGTGCATTCTCCCTGTAATAATGAAAGCGCCATTGCCTATCAAGTTGCGAGCCTGGCTGGGCAGGAGTTCACAGGTAGGAAATACCATTTTCTCAGGGCTCACTCCGCGCCGTTTCAAGTTTATGAGCAGATCTCGGCCTGCCAACCTATCGTCGGCTCCATCAGGGGCAAGCACGTGGGGCAAAATCAGAAGCTGCATCTCAGGGTGCTTCCGGAATACGTAGAGACATAGGTCTGTCATGAAGTCCATATACTCTTGTCTCACCTGAGATTTTGCAAATCGCCATATGAGCTCGCTCGGCACTATAGTGAAATAGTCGCTAGACAGACTCAAGACTGGTTCGTCGACTTCGTCATCTAGCGGGAGAAAAGCTAGGTCCGCAGCTAGCACCGAATTCTTGAGTCTCAAGTCATCTGTGAGATACCTATACGTGATTGGGTCTCTCGCTACTATCCTGTTGACCTTGCCGAGTAGCCAGGCCATTGCAGGTTTTCGCCACGAATGAAAAGGTCCTACAGTCTGCCCGCACATGACTACCTTTTTTCCCATCTTTCTCAGGGCGGCCAACCGCAAAGACGCCAGGACGGGCCCGAGAACGCTGTAATCTTCAGTATAGTCATCTCCTCCAAGTACACAGACGAGATCAACTTCGTCTGTGCCTGGATGTAACAGGGTATGGGATCTGGTACCAAAACAGACAGTCATAAACCATGACAAGTATCTCTTAAGTTTCTCTTTCCTACCTATGGACTCTGGTCTAACGGCTTCAATCTGATTCGGACCTATATCTCCCTTAAGAGCCTGCTGCAATCTGGATACTGTCTCTTCAGGCTCTGGTGTTTCAATTATGAAAATCGGTTCTGATGCGGGATCAGAAGAACCGTCACCGGATATACTTCCTATCTCGCGAGACAGATACCGAATCAGATTCTCTGCCATCATCATGGAACCATAGTTTAATGTATTTGGGATGTTCAACATAAGTATCTTCAATAACTGTCACCCTCAATTGCCGCATGCGGTAGGCAAGGACCTCCAAGACATTTGCATGCATAATCAATCCGCCCTCTGCGCACCGTAGCACGTCCCTTTCACCTATAGCCCAAAAACCTGTTTGGCGAGTTTCTTTACAGAGGGCGGAACTGCTCCTCGCATCCGCTTTCGGCGCAATCTTCTGCTGTGATCTTTTGCCAAATGCCGATCGTAGATACTCTTGACCGAACTGCCCTGCCTAAGTTCATTCATGACAGCCTCCCTGCTCTGTGGCTCAGGTAGTTCGGGCTTTAGCATAAGTGGCTGAGATTCATAAAGAAGCCGTATGGGCACGGACCAAAGAACAAGGTTGTGGTTTGATTCAATGGCATCTAGCCCTTTTTGAGTGATAGGCGAAAGGAGTGATACCCCCATGTTATCATTATCGAATTCTCTACCCCAGAAATCACCAACACGTAGGTCTGCGGCTGAACGTGCCCTAAAAGGACACGTGTAGCAAGAGCGCCTCAGACAAAGGTCGCACAGAAACAATTGACCGAATATGGTATCAAGGAACGTACAAGCATATGTCCCTTGAGTCCCATAGGCTGAGAACGTGTAGTTTGACCAGCCCTGTGCCTTGTTTCTAAAATCTAAAAACTGCATCTGACCAATTTTTGGCAGAACTACCTCATCAAGAAAGCCCCACCACGCTAGATAACTTGGAACACCGTGGCAGAAAAAGTCGACGAAGAAACACTCAGAATCTTCTAACTCCGCACCTCTACGCTCCATCAGGTTTCTAGCCGCTGCTACCTGACAAGGTGTACCGAAAAAGGCAAAATGCTCATTTGAGTCTTTAGGGTATTCGCCCAGACCCGCAGACATCCGTTTCAACACCAAAGAAGCGTTGCTCTGTACATACTTAGAACCAACTGTCTCAAACATATCTTCAGTATCATCAGCAAAGATATGCTTGACCGAACGAAAACCTTCATCGAAAACGGCCCCTGCAACACTATATCCTTTCGACCTAAAATAACCTGAAAAGGACAATGCAGCCCCGCCAGACGAGCTTATCCAACGAAGCCTCGGACTTCGACTCCAAGAAGCAAAAGGATAGGTTTGGTCCACCCGCTCAGATTTAGGAGGATTAAGAACTGGGCACACTTGCGCACACGCACCGCACTCAATACATTGAGCTTCATCAACCACAGGCATTAGAAAGCCAAAACTATCGTACTGCAGCACAATTGCTGCCCGAGGGCAAACACCTACACATCCTCCGCAACCAAAACACTGATCAGACCCTGGCAGCCGCACCCGGTTCAAACCACTCTCACACTCACTAGCCCCACCCATAGCTCTCCGACCCCCGTAATACCATCCACACTCACGGCACTATTCTCGACTCGTACTAATTCAATACTCACCCCCCAAAACCCTGCCCTCGCCCGTGAATCACCGGGGACGGCACTTTCTGCTTCAGAAGCATGGGGGACGGCACTTTCTGCTTCACCGAAACACCAGCACCCCTCCGAACCCCTGTCAGGTCGCAATCTTCTTGCTTCGTCGCCCATCTCACCGCAAACAGATCTAGGCTCTACACTTGACGCCCACACCTCTTGACGCCCACGCCTCTTGACGGCCACACCTCCCATTGCTATACTGTGCTTAATGAGTATACACAGTATTCCATTGAGCAGACTTAAGAGGTGGCTTATGTATATCCATCTGTCTCAACAAGACGTGAGACCGCTGTATCAGCAGATAGTGGACCAGGTAAAGGTACTGATCATGGACGGCACCCTTTCGCCAGGCCAAGATCTGCCGTCTATACGGCAACTTGCTCAACAACTCCTAACCAGCGTAATAACTGTAAGGAGAGCATACGACGAGCTTGAACGCGAGGGCTACATATACACCCGGCCCGGGTTGGGTACGTTTGTATCTAACATAGCCGACGCTAAACTGGAAGAAATGAGGCAGAAACAGGCAAGTGAGTTGCTATGGGCCGCCATTCAGCAATGCCGGATTCTGGGCCTAGAAGACGAGGAAATAGAGACCATAACCCAGAGTCTCCTGGACCGACTTAAGGAGGATCGCCATGATAATAGAGGCTAGAAAACTTTGCAAAAAATACCCGAATTTTGAGTTAAGAGACGTGGACATTTCACTACCGGAAGGTTACGTCTTAGGACTGATTGGCCCTAATGGAGCAGGGAAAACTACTACAATAAAACTGCTAATGGACATAATTCGCCCCGATGCTGGTGAAATTGAAATATTCGGCATGCATTGGAACGAGGAAAACGAGGAGTTCATAAAGCAGCGAATTGGCTACGTAGGTGAAGAACAACCGTTTTACGACGACATGAGTGTAAAATGGACATCCAACTTCGTAAAGCAATTCTACCCAAACTGGGATGAAGAGTTTTATTCAGACTTAATCAACCGGTTTGAAATAGACGAAGCAAAAAGAGTTGGTGACCTTTCAAAGGGCAACAGAGTGAGATTCGCTTTGGCTCTTGCTTTGGCACACCGACCGCATCTGCTCATATTAGACGAACCTACATCGGGACTAGACCCTATCATACGCCATGAGATACTCAAGATACTTGCAGAAACAATATCAGACGGCCGACGCTCTATACTCTTTTCGACCCACATAACAGAAGACCTCGATAAGATCGCCGATTACATTGTGCTTCTTAACGACGGCCAAGTGCTCCTTTCAGACGAAAAGGACACAATTGCCTCTCAAACCAAGAAGGTATACATGAGAAAAGATGAGTTTGAGCGCCTTCCCTTGGATCTGTTTATAGCTCACAACACAATCTCAAATGAGTGCGTAGCGGTAACTACAAGTTTCGATGAATTCAGGCAGGTTTACGAAAACATAACAGGCAACGAACCACGGGCATTTGGCATGACGTTGGATGAGGTAATGCTGGCATATGCGAAAGGGGAAGTGTAACATGCTATCTTTGGTCTACAAGGACTTTTACCAGACACGCAAAGTGCTCATCTTCTGTCTAGTAATATGGGCGGTTTTTCTCGGCATAGGAATGATAAACGGAGCAGAAGGAGGAGCGAGCCTCGTATACTCGTTCGGAATCATAATGGTTAACACTGTATTGACACGCATACTGTACAACGAAGATAGGTACCAAGGCACATACTTCATGAAAACCTTGCCTATTAAGTCGTCGTTGATCGTGACCAGCAAATTCGTAGGCGGCTTCATACTCGTAGCTGGGTCTTCCCTTATGACGTGCCTAGCCGCATCTATAATATGCAGAATGGGGCTCCATGGACTCACCAGCAAAGACGTGGCAACCGCCACTTTAATGTCCTTTGCGTTCACGCTGGTTTTCTGCGGTGTTTTTCTCAGACTGTATTTCGCCTACGGTTACGCAAAGGTCGCCCAATACATGGTCTTGGCCACGATAGGCATAGTCATCATAGTGTCCGTAATAATATCTACATTGAAAGAACTGTCCACTGCCATGACCCTCACGGCAATCATGAACCAACCCTACTGGATTGCCATATTCCCCATAATAGGCATAATAGTCTACATTGAGTGCTGGCGCTCAGCACTCAGACGATTCAAATGAAGCACGGGGGACGGCACTTTTTGCTTCACTCTTTGCCTCACTTTTTGCTTCACAGGGACCCTCCGTACAGCTCCTTGGTAGGGTCCCTCAATGCAGTCAGTTCCTATACAGCACCTGTACAGCACCTGACTTTCTCTCACACACAGACAATGCGAACAGGCAGCGCATATTCTAACTGATGCCCTTCATTTTCCGCTCTATCCGACCCCCCAGGTAGCGTGCCAATCCGTTGATTACCAACACTACAATCACCAGCACAAAAGCAGTACCATCCGCTACTCGTCTCGCATCAGGCAACAGTCCTTCTGAATTCACCTTCCAGATGTGCACAGCAAGAGTCTCGGCAGGCCTCATGACGTTGAAAGGCGACGTAAACTCAAGTGGATTCAGGTTAGCCCAAGAAAGAGGGGGCGCTGACATTCCTGCAGTGTAAATGAGCACGGCAGCCTCACCAAAAACCCTTCCCGCAATAAGCAAAGTTCCCGTAATAAGGCCTGGTAAGGCACTCGGCACCACAACTCTGCACACGGTCTGCCACGTAGTTGCCCCAAGGGCAAGGCTCGCCTCCCTCAGTTCCATAGGCACCGCCCGCAGCGCGTCCAAAGAGACGCTTACCATTACCGGAAGTGTGAGTATGAAAAGGGCCACAGTACCTGCTAAGATACTATATCCCCACCCCACATAGGTAACAAAAATCAAAAGGCCGAAAAGTCCCACCACAATAGAAGGAAGAGACGCAAGGGTATCAACAGCCATATTAACGATAGAAGTCAAAGGACCCGGTCTAGCATACTCTGACAAATACACGGCACAACCCAAACCAATTGGCACCGTAAACAGCATGGAAAGAACCAGAAGGTACATGGAGTCAAAAATCTGCCACAGTATACCTCCTCCTGCCGCCAAGTTCTTGGATGGTGACGATATGAACTCCCAATCAAGAACCTCCCAGCCCGCCAAGCCTATGTATCCTATAAGAAACACGAGTGTGCAGAGCACAATTCCTGCGGCAGCATAAAAGATCACAGTAGCTATCTTATCAACCGTTCTACGTGTATCCGTTTTCTTATCCATGTTGCTATCCATCTTTCCGCCCTTTCCGCCTGTCATTCTTTTCATCCTTGCATCTGCTTTTGCGTCCTTCCCTGCGCCCATCCCCTTATTCACCCTGTCTAGCAGCGTGAGTTCCCGCCCCCTAGCGTGCTGCCCAACCAACTAACCCGGACAGACATCGAGTCAGACACCTCGACCTCTGTGCTATGCCGTCGCCCCCTGGTAAAAACCTCGATAACCACAACCAAAGTGCCATCAACGCTGCAATCACAGCTTTGAACGCTTCGCTATAAGTTTGACTATACTCATGAAGAAAAGGGACAGAATCAGCAGAACCAGCGCCATAGACCACAAGGCACTATTCCAAAGCGACCCGTTCACAGTGTTCACCATATCCATAGTGATTCCGGTAGTAAGCGTAATACCCGGATCCAACAAAGACTTGGGAATTATAGGAACGTTACCTATTACCATCTGCACCGCAAGGGTTTCGCCAAATGCTCGTCCCATTGCCAGAACCACACCGGTAAGAATCCCAGGACCGGCAGCCGGAACAAAAACCTTGCTGATGACCTGCCATCTGGTAGCACCCAGAGAATACGCGGCTTCCCTGTAACTATTGGGCACTGCCTTCAGAGCGTCACATGCCACGCTCGTTATCGTTGGCAGAATCATGAGAGACAACACGATCCCGCCGGATAAGATACTGAACCCAAATCCTCCCAAGTGATTTCTGATAAGAGGAACAAGAACCGAAAGCCCGATCCACCCGTAGACCACGGAAGGGATTCCTACAAACAACTCGGTGCACGGTCTAAGAACCTTACCCCCAAACGACGGATTGATTTCACTTACAAATATGGCAGTCGCCACACCAAGGGGTACTGCGAATAACAAGGCCAGCATAGATACGGAGAATGAACCTGTTATAAATGGCAGTATCCCAAATGACGGCCCTCCTTGATCCAAAGGTCTATCGGGATACCAAATGGTCCCCAGAATGAAGTCTCTGATCGAAATCCCCGTACCTACAAACGTGGAAACACCCTTTTGCGAGATGAACAAGATCACACTTGCCGCTATCACCATTACCAGGACAACACAGACCAAGGTAGCTAGGCGCCCAATGGTTGCTTTTGTCTTGTTCCAGTACTGTGCCTCGTAGTCGCCACGCAAAACATCTCCAACCATCTCGTCAGCATCATTTAGCGGGTCATACGGGGCAACATCAAGGCTCTTTTCAAAACGAGAGCGCATGAGTTTTCGCCGCAATTCCTTCCACCTGCTCATGTCCCACACGCCTTTCACCCCTTGCGTTCAAACTTCCTATTCAGACTGCTCCCATACCATGCGCCCTACCGTCCTTGAGCCCTCTATTCCTCGCGGCTCACTTTCATCTCGGTTATTGGGATGTAACCGAGTTCGGACACAAGGTTATCCTGGACATCATCGCTCAACATGTACTCGATAAATGCCGCAGCAACCCCTTCAGGCTCCCCTAATGTGTACAGATGCTCATACGACCAGACCGGGTACTCCCCTGACGTTATGTTCTCAACAGTTGGCTCCTTGCCATCGAGTTTCAGCGTCTTTATGGAATCATCCACGTAAGAAAGGGCAAGATAACTCACTGTGCCCGGCGTTTCCGAGACAATTTTCTTTATGGCCCCTGAGGAGTCCTCAGTCATCCCTGCTTCCGCCTCTTCCTGCCCGTCAAGAGCATACTTTTTGAAGGTAGCCCGAGTTCCTGATGATTTCGGCCTGTTTACGACAATAATTGCTAGGTCCTGACCACCAACTTCAGACCAATTAGTCACCTTACCTGTAAAAATATCGATGAGCTGCTGCTTGTCAAGGTTATCCACAGATACTTCTGGATGTGCGACCACAGCAAAACCAACTACGCAGACTCTGTGATCCACCAGCTTCGACGCATCAATTCCGTCTTTCTCCTCGGCAAATATGTCCGACATTCCGATGTCTACCTGGCCTTCGGACACCTGGCTCAACCCTGTTCCACTTCCGCCGCCGTTTACTACTATCTTTGCATTGGGATGATCTACCATGAAGTCCTCAGCAGCCTGCTGAACAAGGGGCTGCAGAGCTGTCGCGCCGGATACTATTATGGAACCTGATATTTCAGATGTACCCCCGTTAGGCTGGTTTCCGCAACCCGTAAGGAGCAAGGCGAACACTAATCCCAGAACCAGATTGGTACCAACCACATGAGAGATCTTGGTAAGCCGCTTCGCAGACCTTTCCTTTTTCCCAAAGTCACCGTTGGCACAGACACGTCTTGCACAAACACTCGCATCTCTTCCGCGCTTTCTGACAACACTCACAATCACGCACCTCCTCTTCTAAATTGCGTCCCTTGCAGACGCTCTTTTCATCTAGAAGTCTAGCGCCCAATTGTAAACTGCATGAGGCTTTCATGTAAAAAACAAGTTACGCATTTGTGAACACTTCTAGAGTTAGTGCAGTGGTAAAGCGGTGCAAGGTGGATTGCAGGCTGCCGCGTACAAGACCTTTGGCTTTCCTGTTTCATGGGTTGGAAATCTCGGTATAATGGTCATAGATACCACATGATCATGTGATGCATAGTTTGAGGCGATGTCCTTTGGCAAAAAGAATACTAATAGTAGATGACGAAGAAGCTATAGTTAGATTAGTTGCGTACCATCTCGAAAGAGACGGATACGACACTGTACCCTGTTACGACGGAGAAACCGCGCTGAGACTAATTAGGGAACACGACTTCGACCTAGTTATACTCGACATAATGCTTCCTGAGTTCTCAGGATGGGACGTCCTTAGAGTTGCACGAAGCGAGGGAAAATCCTTCCCTGTGATCTTTCTGAGCGCAAGAGATGAGGAAGTTGACCGCGTTGCAGGTCTTGAACTAGGCGCCGACGACTACGTCACAAAGCCATTTTCACCTCGCGAACTAGTAGCGCGGGTAAGAGCCCAGTTAAGACGCATGGATATGGCTGCTTCAGAAGCAGAAAAGGGCGAAAAACTGCCAGAAGAACCGTCTCAACCAAGTTACATCGACTCTAGCGCCTGTCCTTCTGAGATTGGGCCCAAGCCACCACTAACACTAGGTGAGGACATAAGTGTAGGTTACATTATAGCTAATACGCATACCAGAGAGGTCTACATATCCGATAAACCCGTCGACCTTACGGCAAAAGAGTTCGACTTGCTAGTATACATGATGGATCAGCCGAGGAGAGTATTCACTAGGGGAAACTTATTATCCGGAGTATGGGGTTATGATTTCGAAGGCGATACACGTACGGTTGATGTTCACATATCCAGATTGCGACAGAAAATAGACCCCCTAATTCACGAGGTCGCCAGAACCCAAGGGATAGACTGCCCTGAGTCCTTTCTGGAAACGGTTAGAGGAGTTGGCTACCGATTAGTATCCGGTAGTGACTATGGCGCAGATACCTAGAACGAGACAGGCTGACCCGAGGACTTTACAGACGACAGACCAAGGTCAGCGATTTGGGGATAAGGAGGCAAGATACGTGCAACGACGCCTTATGCGCTCCTTACTTCTAACTGCATGCATAGCCATGCTAATCCTAGGAACCTTTCTCGTGTTCTTTGCCCGGCATCAGTATATCAAAGACGCCGAGACCCAAGCGTTGAACCAGGCGAAAGTCTTTCGGAATTATCTGCTCAGTGCCTATGAAGACCTTGCGCGCTACCAAGAACAAGGCGTCTCGGGATACCCCACCGCCGAAGCCGAGGAGATTATGCAAGACTTGGCGAGCCTGAGCAAAGAAACTGGGTTACGCATAACACTCATGGACTCGAAAGGCGTAGTGTTTGCTGATACAGGACTTACTAACGCTGAGTTCGATTATGAACATCTAGGCAGCCATAACACACGGCCCGAAGTCGTTCAGGCCATTTCCGAGGGTGTTGGAATTGCCATAAGGTATTCAGAGACCTTAGGAGCAGACATGATGTATTGCGCCCTGCCTGTCAGGGACGATGAAAACCGAACGCTCGGCGTATTAAGAGTCTCTTACCCCCTCAACCTGATAGAAAAGGAACTCAGCCGCAATTGGCCGCTTTTTGCCGGAGTCATAGTAACCGCTCTGACGGTAGCATTCATCGCAGCTCTCATTCAGAGCAAGAACCTGTCGAGACCCATCGAACTTATGTCTCAAATGTCTGCTGAGATGGCAAAAGGGAGTTTCGACAGGTATTCGGTACCCAAGACCGGAACCGAACTCGACGAGCTGGCCGAGATGATGAATTCTCTGGCCTCGTCTCTCGACCTTTACATCTCAGAACTAACAAAATCGAACACTAAGATGAAGACCATCCTAGATACCTCCATTTCGGGTATCCTCCTTGTCACCCCAGACGGCAAAATATCTTCTATGAACCCCTCTGCCTCGAGAATACTCGGGTACCCCAATGATCTTGCGGAAGGGATGCCGCTTCATGCGGTCGTTAGAAACCTTGATATCTGCAATTTGTTTGAAGATGCGCTCAGAGAATCTAGTATTGAGAAAAAGGAAGTAAGACTCTACTACCCTTCGGAAATTACCCTTGAAGTAACCGCTTTGCCGCTTGCAGGGGAAAACCCCGCCTCTTATGAGATAGCATCCACTGCAAATCATGGTGAAGCCGATTCACCTTCTGCTGATTATATGCTCCCTGAAAAAGCAAACGGCCGGGTTCCTGAAGGGGTCCTCATCATCCTTTATGATCTTACAGAACTTCGGCGCCTTGAGACTACTAGGAGCGATTTTATCCAAAACATATCCCATGAGCTCCGTACGCCGATTACCATAATTAAAGGGTTTGCGGAAACCCTTGCGGAAGCTCCGCCGGAAGACAAGAAGACGATTCAGGAAATGTCGAGCTTCATTACAAAAGAGGTATCTAGGCTGTCCACTTTGGTTGAAGACCTCCTTGATCTGGCCAATCTAGAATCCGGGAGTGTACGATTTGAGCCAATCTGGCTTGATGCCACGGCTATCGTACAGGAAACAATAAAAAAGATGGAGCCTATCGCCGCGGAGAAAGAGCAGACCATCCTGTTCGAGCCTGTGTTGGTCGCAGACTCTGGGCCTGGTTACGAGTCCGGCAAGATACCGGTGAGGTCAGTTAAGGTATATGCAGATCCCTCCATGTTCGACACGGTCTTAGCAAACCTTCTCGACAATGCAATCAAATACTCGGGCCATGGCTCCGACATTGCTGTTTCACTGCACGAGTTAAGGGCCGTAGAGGGCAAGATTTCAGAGCCGCCCGCCACCCCTAAGCAAGAAGGTACTTGCCTTCCGTATTCATGGCAGGACCTTTCAGCAGCCAATCAGTTCGCCCGGGAGGTAGGGCGAGGAGGGGTAGTCCTAGTTGTTTCTGACACAGGCCCTGGCATACCTTCGGAGGATCTGCCCCGGATCTTCGAGAGATTCTACCGTTCATCCAAAGACAGAAGCCGCGCCCGCGGCGGTAGTGGACTTGGGTTGTCTCTGGTCAAACACTGCGCAAACATGCACGGAGGAAAAGCATGGGCCCAAAGTAATCCTGGAGAGCGGACATCCTTCTTCGTGTGGTTTCCCGATCCCTACAATTGAACGGATATGGGGATGCACACTATGCGGAAAGTTTCGTTTGTGATTTCGGCAGCCTCTTCATTGGCGTCTTCGCTCCACGCACGAATCAGGTTTTCGTATTCTATGGGTTTAGGTCTTTTCTCTCACCGGTAATAGCGTAAATGACCCACTCGCCGATGTTCGTCGCATGATCAGCAACCCTTTCCAAGTGTGACGCCACCATGAGAAACTCTGTGGACTGCTGAATTGTTCTAGGATCCGACATCATAAAGACGAGCAGCTCTCTAAATACCTGGTTAAACAGGCTATCTACTTCATCATCCATGTTTATGAGCTCGTCTAGATTCTCGATGTCACGGCTGCTAAATGCGTCCAAACTCTTGCGCAGCATATCCTGGGCGATTCGTGCCATCCTTGGTATATCAATCAGAGGTTTGATATATGTCTGACCGGCAAGGCGCAGAGCAACTTTTGAGATATCAACAGCATGGTCCGCCACTCTTTCGAGGTCAGTAACTATTTTGAGGACAGTGCCGATTCTCCTCAAATCGCTCGCCATTGGCTGCTGAAGAGCAATAATGCCTAGACTGCGGTTTTCAAGGTCAAGTGTCAGATCGTCGATAATGTCATCATAATCTATTACCCCTTGAGCCATCTCCAGATCATGGGTCTTCAGGGCCGTAACAGCCTTAGCCAGGCTCTCTTCGGCCATTACGCCTAGCCGAGAAAGGTCCTGTTCAAGAAGCTCGAGATTGGCATGAAAACTGCTTCTTGGTCCGATGCCCTCTTTCTTGATTCCTCCGAGCCTGTACTGGTCTTGATTATCTGTCATACCCAAATCTCCTTTCCTCCTATCCAAACCTACCTGTGATATAGTCTTCTGTTTCCTTTCTAGAAGGTTTCGTAAATATCTTCTCGGTAGCGTCATACTCAATAAGCGATCCTGATAGGAAAAAAGCAGTAAAATCTGATATCCTAGCAGCCTGCTGCATATTGTGTGTTACAATTACTACTGTATACTTCTTCGATAGAGATGATATTAGATCTTCAACCTTTGTAGTTGATATTGGGTCCAAAGATGCAGCGGGCTCATCCATGAGAAGAACGGATGGATTTACAGCGAGAGCCCGAGCTATGCAGAGCCGCTGCTGCTGACCTCCTGAAAGCGCTAATGCAGGTGAATTTAGCCGATTTCTGACCTCGTCCCAAAGTGCTGCCTCTTTGAGGCTTTTCTCCACTATTCGGTCAAGTTTGGCCTTATCTTTCATCCCAAGGCATTTTGGACCAAACGCCACGTTCTCCCATATGCTCTTCGGGAACGGATTAGGCCGCTGCCAAACCATTCCAACCCTTTTTCTGAGCTCAACCACATCGGTATCAGGCGAATATGCGTCAAATCCATCTATCAGAACCTGTCCTTCTACTCTAACACCCGGAATCAAATCATTCATTCTGTTCAAAGAACGCAGAAAAGTGGACTTGCCGCAGCCAGATGGACCAATAATTGCCACTACCGATTTTTCGGGAATAGTAATAGAAACGTGCTTCACTGCGGGATTCTGACCGTAGAACACAGAAAGGTCCACTACCCTTATTTTCTCGCGATGGGCATCGCTCACTTCTGAAGCCAGTCTCTCGCGCGGGACGACTGCCGGTATACCGGATACCATGGGTCTCACCTCATTCAACTAGGTCGTCACCATGACGTTAACGCGAAACATTAACAGCCACATCACACACTTGTAAAGCACACGTAAATTCTCTGAAACGCAGGGTCGGTTCTCCTGCTTCATCTACCAGCAACAGTCAAAGATGAAGCAGGAGAACCGACCCCATGCTCAGAAACAATCCCAGCGGTATACTGTCAGTCGCCTTCATGCGACCCAAAAGTATCAGAGGGATCGAGTAGGCAGACGCCAAAAGAAACGCAAGCTCCAAGGCAGATAAGACACGAAATATACCCAGGTAAAAACCGATTACACCAGCCATTTTTATGTCTCCGCCGCCTAGTGACCCGGGCACAAAAAGAGTGGCAACGTAAAGCAGCCCAAAACTCAACAGGGCTCCCAATAAGCCCTCAGAAAAACGACCCACTATGCTTGCGCTTGGCTCTCCAATAGCGCATAGGCCAAACCGTCCGCCATAGCCAGGAGATACAGTGCATAGTTTTGTGGGAATTGTAGCAACGAGTGTAGATAGCAGAACCTTGTCGGGCAAAACACGGTAACACACATCCAGCCCTGAGAGAATGCCCAGGTGGACAACAACTACAGTGTGAGAAACTCCGGGAAGACCAAACCCAAACCGCAGATACACTATCAAGGCGCCGGCTATGCAAAACAGAAGTGCTGATACACAGCCGCCTAGTTTTCGTTTCGTTGTCAGAACGCATACCGCCTCTTACACCACCGCCCGGCTGTTCCATTATATTCCATCCAGGCTTGTCTGTCATCAAGAATCTTGCCATCGAAAATGGTCAGGCCATATCTCGAAAATCCGTCCCGAAGCTATCATTGGCGCTATTACGTCAACAACCTCCGGAGCATACTTGGTTCCACTACCTCCTTTTATCTCATCCAGCGTCTCTTCGTCAGTTCGTGCCGGTCTGTAAGGACGGTGAGACAACATGGCTTCAACCACGTCACATACACCTAAAACCCGGATTTCAGGAGTCAACTCGTCGCCGCTAATCCCGTCAGGATATCCCGAGCCATCTAGCCGTTCGTGGTGATGCAGAGCCATTTCAGCGGTAGGCCACGGCAATTGTGTGTCTTTGAGTATCTCATATCCCCGCTGGGGATGCGTCCGCATTAGATCCCATTCTTCTTTGCCAAGCTCACCCGGTCTGCTGAGGAGACTTTCCGGTATTGAGATCTTGCCAATGTCATGCAACAGCCCTCCGATATATAAACCCTCAACAATATTCTCGGGGAGCCCCAGTTGTTTCCCCACTTCGCGCGCCAAAACGGCTACGCGCCGCTGGTGGTCAGCGGTGTATGGATCACGAGAGCCTACAGCCCTAGAAACCGTTTCGACCAGATCGAAGAAAGCAGTCTTTAGATTCCTGTCGGCAATTCGACTCTCACGCTTCATCTTGGCTGTATCGAGTTCACGCGTTATAGCAGGGTAGAGTCGATTTAGGTTCTGCTTTAGTACATAATCGCAGACCCCTGATCTCATCAATGAAACAGCGGTTTCTTCGCCTATCGCTCCAGATACCACTATAAACGGAATGTCTGGATCGTACTGCCTGGACAGTTCCAGAGCTCGCACCGCATCAAACTGGGGCAAATTGTAATCTGATATGACTACATCCCAATCTTGGGTATCTAGAGCGCGGATCATTTCTGTTTCTTTGTCTACCCGCTCAAACGTGACGTCAAAACCATTTCGCCTTAATCCCCTTATGAGGAGAAGAGCATCATCGTCTGAATCCTCAACAAGAAGCAACTTAAGCGGAATTCTTCTTCCTTCCATTTGATTCCCTCCCCGGCTCCGAGAGAGTAAAGAAAAAAGTTGCTCCCGCACCAGGTACTCCCTCTGCCCAAATCCTACCACCATGACGGTATATTATCCTTGCAACAGTAGCCAATCCGATGCCCGTTCCTTCAAACTCTTCACCGTGCAGTCTCTGGAAAGGCATAAACAGCTTATCGGCGTATCGCATATCAAATCCAACCCCGTTGTCTCGCACAAAATACACAGTCTCCCCATTCTGCCCAATGGCACCGAATTCTATGACTGCCTGATCCTTGCCAACAGTAAACTTCCATGAATTACCTAACAGGTTATCCAAAACTATCCTCACAAGATCCACATCACATTCTGCTACCAGACCATCAGCTATCTTGACCTCAACACTCCGATCGGGCTGCCTTTGTGACAATTCCTCGATGACTTCTCGCGCAAGTGTACTCAGATCTACCATCCCGACATACAGATCCCTTTGAGAAAGCCGCGAGAGACTCAAAAGACCATCAATGAGTTGCGCCATTCTTTCGGCAGATCTCCGCACACGGTTCAGATAATCCATACCGACTTCGTCCAATCGATCGCCATAGTCCTCAATTAGAGCTTCCGCAAACCCATGGATAGCCCTAAGAGGCGCCCTCAAATCGTGAGAAACAGAATAGCTAAAGGCTTCAAGCTCTCTATTAGCCATCTCAAGTTCCCTGCGAGCTTTTGTATCGGTTATGTCTGAAATCGTGAACATGGTCGCCTTCGTCCCGTTGTAGTCTATAACCACATTGCTGATCAAAGCGTAAAGAGGCGCGCCATCTTTGCGGATAAGTGTTATTTCATAGATCACGGGTTCATCCTTGCCTTCTTGTCTTCTTTTCGCACGCGTGAGGACGAGATCGCGTTCTTCGGGCGCTATTATCTGGGCTATTGGAAGGCCTATGACTTCATCTGCCGTATATCCCAGCATCTCAACTAACACTGGATTAGCATATACTGTTTTGTTATCCTGATGAATCCCTATGCCCACCAGTGCATTTTCGACCAGGGTTCTGTATCTTTCTTCTGATAGGCGGAGGTTTTCGGCGATTTCCATGTATGAAGTCATGTCGTGCGCTGTCACCACAACGCCCACGGGAACCTCATCACGTTCTGCAAGAGAAGCAGAGAAAAGAACAGGTACAGTTTTGCCATCTTTTGCTACATAAAGCACATTGATATCTTTTATCTTCTTGTGAGAAATAAGGGTACTGATAAACGATTGCTCATCCAAGCCCTGCGGACCTGGTCCCGTAAAAAGAGAATGAAGAGTGCGCCCATACATTTCCCGTACGCTGTAACCCAACATTTCTGTTGTAGCCTGATTTGCAAATACTATTCTGCCGGTCATGTCCACAAGCATCAAGGAATCACCCATGGTGGACAATATCTCTGATGTCACATAGATAGGCGTAAGGGTAAGGATCCCGTACCGCTCGACGACATAGGCAAGTCCGCCCGCCCAAACAAGGGCCATCACATTGCCCATCGGAGGTAAAGTATATGTCTCTAAAGCCGGAAGTACTGTGTCGGTCAGAAAACCCAGTGGAAGGGCAATGAGCATAGTCACACAGGATATGTATGCACCTTTTTTCTTGCGGAGATCATTGCTATTCCTTAATATGTCAAGAGACAAGTAGGCACACAAAAGAACAAAAAACGCATAGTACAAAGAAAAGGCTAACGATACCACAGACTTAGACCAACCTACAGCCCAACCGTACGGCCGTTCGATAAAATCGACGATCAGATTTCCCGCAAACTGCTGGTAGATAAAGTAGATGGACATGAGCGCCGAGCCCGCGTAGATCCAGAACTTTCTAGGCCACCAGCCTTTATCGGCAAAACATATATAAAACCACAGACCAAAGACGGGGAAGGTACACCAGCCCACCGAACTAACGTTAACCCAAAATCTAGCTTGGGCGACCGATGCTGCATTCTGAAGGAACATCTGCCCCAAACTAAATACCGCAAACGACACGAAAATACAGGCGCACAATCGGTTTAATGCCGCCTTGGGGTTTTTCCGCAGAATATAAAATATGAGACCCGTGTAAATCACAAGGGCGGAGAAATTCACAACAATGTTGAGCAATCTTGCGATTGGCACTGCCTGCAATCTCCTTTTTCTCCCGCTAGACTGATAATCTGGATCGTATCTCACTGGATCGTATCTCAGACGATGAAGAAGGAACGCATCCTAATTGCATGCCAGCGTCAACTGTCAGAAAAGTACCCATTGTTGGTTTTGGGATTTCGTAACAGACTATCGACCACACCGGTCAGCAAGCAACACCCAGCATCCTTCAAGTGGTGCTGGGAAAACCGCCTCACATGAAAACAACAAGGACCCTCATCTCGCTTCAATGATACCACAGCATCAAGGGTCCTGTCCTATTACTTGTCTTCTTAGAACTCTATGGTAGCTACCTCAGAGCAACAAGCGCGCTTCATATTTCATGCTAGTCCTTTATTCTGTACCCTTGAGGAGGGTTTGCTCCAAGCAAATGCTTGACGAAGTAATCCCACCTTTTCCTTGTGATATACGGGTGGTAACCAGCAGAATGATACCCATTGGGCAGAATCAAGAAATCGAAATCCTTATTCGCCTTGATGAGCGCATCGACAAGCTGCAGTGAGGCAGCGGGGGGCACGTTCTCGTCCATTTCTCCATGCATAATGAGTAGATGCCCTTTGAGGTTCGCAGCTAGCGTAGGATTGGCCTGTTCCTCGTAGTGCGGTCCAACAGGTAGTCCCATATACCTCTCTATCCAACTTGCTTTATCTGTCCTATGGTCGTGGTTTCCTGCCCAGACTACTGCAACCTTGAAGAAATCCGGATGCTCGAGTATTGCACGCCCGGCAGCATATCCTCCTGCCGAACCACCGTATATGCCAACGCGGCTCAGATCCATGTGTGGATACCTGTCAGCCAGTTGTCTGAAGGCTGCAATATGATCGGGCATTCCCGCATCGCCCAAATTCCGGTAAGAATAATCTTGGAAATGCTTCGATCTAAAGGCCATCCCAAGCCCGTCAACTGTAATTACTATGAACCCCAGTTCGGCCACGGCTTGATCTTGCCAAAACTGTCTGCTTCCTTCGCTTTCGCCAAACGCCTTTGGGGTTCTTATGGTTTGAGGTCCCGAGTAATTCGCTTCAATAACCGGATACGTTCTGCATGGGTCGAAGTTGGAAGGTCTCATGATCATCCCGTAGATATCGGTGATCCCGTCGCGAGCCTTTACGCAGAACCGCTCAGGAAAACTCCAGCCCGTTTCAAAAAGAAGGTCCAAATCTGCCTTTTCCAGTTCCATCACCAAACTAGTACCGCACGTGGAACCGCATCTCCGAAGAACCGTGGTTGGCGCCAAGTCAACCCGCGAGTATCGGTCCAGGAAATATTTCCCGCTAGGAGTGAATGTTATTTGATGCTCCGCGTCCTCAGGAGTAAGCAATTCGACTGGGCCTCCATCCAGGCTTACAGTATATAGGTGTCGATAATATACATCTCTACCCGGCTCCAAACCGCTGGCCGTGAAATAGACAAGCCTTTCTAACTCATCAACGTACTTGACTTCTCGTACTACCCAGGGACCCTTTGTAATCTGTCTCTTCATCTCGCCGGTAAGCCCATCGAACAGATACAAGTGCGCCCATCCATCCTGTTCAGAATGCCAAATAATCTCCTTCCCGTTATCTACTACAAAAGGAGGATAATGCTCTACGGCGGTAGGACTCTGCTCCTCAATAAGTACGCGACCCTCGCCGGTTTTGGGGTCAAACACATATAGCCGCTTTGCGGTGTAACCCCTCTCCCTGCGCATAAGGTATACACGTTCGTCTTCGCCCGAGGTCCAGTGCGTCCAACAGTAAGGAGCGCCATAGTACAGCTGCTGGACTGGCTCGACATCGATTTTGACGATACGCTGTGCGGTCTCTTCTGGCTCCAGGTAGACAATGACTGGCTCTGCAAGAGGCACGTTCTCGTCGCCGGGCAGTGGATACGCATAGCTTATTAGCCTAGGACGTTTGCTTCCATCAAGTGGACATGATTGCACGAGATGGCATTTTCCTACACCGTTGTGGTTGATTTTGTATGTCAGGAACTTCTTCGAGTCAGGCGCCCAAACGATGGCTGGCATCAAGTAGTATTCTGCTGATTCAGAGTCCAAAAGCCCTGCGTCGATGAGAGGGTTCTTGAACGGTGCAGCATAGTGATATTCTTCTTCGCCGTCCTCGGTCAGCTTTGTCTCCTTGCCTGTAGGGATGTGTCTGGCATACAGGTTGAACTCTCGGACGAACACTGCCCAGCTACCATCTGGTGATATGGACTCAAGGGAAGTATCGTCGCAGATTGCACCGTGAGAGCATGATGATACCAGACGCGACGAGGACTTTGGTGACCTCTCCTGCCCTTTTGGCGCTTGATCTTCTTCTTTCAGTTCCACAATTTCGTTGGTATTCAAGTCGAACTTCCAGGTTGTTCCTTTCACATTGAATGCAATCTGTGAGAAATCAGATTCAGGGATGTAGCTAAAACTATCAAAGGGGAGGTCGTAGTGGACATAAGCTAGTCTTGAAGCCCGCGACAACTCTGCCGCGAGTTTCACGTGGTCAAAAGCTTCCCTGTGGATGCCTTCTTCGGGATCCACGTACATAAAGACCTTTCCCTCCCTTGTATCCACTTTGTACCAAAAGCAGTCCCCTTTACCTATCCACTGGGGCGATATCTCCAATCTAAACGCGAGTTTGCCAACGTTTTGAGGTAGAAACCTCTCGGCTCGCGCATAGTCTTCCCATGTAACTTGAGGAGCCTCAAAATTGGTGCGCCCCGAGCTGGCATCTATCCTCTCGGTTCGCCCATCGCCCAGAAACATGTTGTCTGTGTTGTTCGAATCGCAGTTGACCACATCGAAGGCCTCCTTCTACAGCTATTGAATGTTCTTTAGGATGCTTTGTTGCCCCCACTACCGCCCGGCTATTTCTGGCTAATGCTTGTCCTATTGCTTGTCTTGTTGCTTCGCTTGTTCTTGGCCTTGCGCTTGCCTTGTTGTTCCGATTATTCCCGGCGCTCGGCTTCGGCTCGCGCTGCCAATCTGACCGCTGCTTGTGACCGCTCCTTGTGTTACCTCTGCCGCTAATTTCGATAATCCAGTTGGCCCAGCGCTTGTCACCAATACTGACGTTGTCAGACAAACTGGTGAGCATACTATATTGTTCTTCTGCACACAGACGCCTTGTTCCTTCAGATTGATCACCTTGATCACCCAAAGGAACTAAGCAGGAACCACAACTGCATATCAAACCCCTTCACAAGCCCCATCTCATCCGCCGCTATCCCAACAAATATGAGGCACAATTGGATATTCAGGCGCGGGGTACTGGGAAAACGGGTCTATGCCGAGTGTGTCTGACTCGTGATACTCATCTTCTTACGCATCCGCTCGTTCTGAGCGCTGTACTGTCTAGACAGCCCCTCAAGGCAACGAACAATCCCGTCATTTGGATCCACCTCATTCGTCTGCAATCGAACCGGAATCCTTGTTTTCATCCGTTCAAAACTGAGGTCCGCAGCGGTGATCACCACTAGTTCCACGCCTTGTTCAGAACACGCCCCTATTTTGAACATATCTCTGGTGCGCCTTTTATTGTATTCTTCCTCCTCAGGGTACTTCTCTGTAGGCCGATAGTGCTGTAAGCCGTTAAACTCTACGCCTACTTTCTCTTCTGGATAGTACCTATCTATCTCCAACGGTTCGCCCGACATAGGGAATGCCAGGAAATCCGGGCGCGCGTTATCCACGTAGTTTCGCTGAGAAACCAACAGCGTCAGGTATTGCTTGCACAGAAACTCGCCTTTGTACTTGGCCAGGCTAAACCTAGATTCTAGGCGCTGGGACATCAAGGTCTGCACACGTTCGGGCGTAGTTGGAACAGGTATTTTGCTTCGGCTCCGCTTCACAAGCCTGAGCCAGCCAGTGCTCACAAGGTTCTTGCAGGCCTTTGCAACCGTGCTCCTAGAGAAGCGCGAATCTTTGGCCGCCTGTGCCATAGACTTGGGTCTGAGCATGTAGATGCTCAGGTAAACCGATTTGTCTGTATGAGACAGATCTGTAGATTTCATGAGCTCGCAGATGATGAGATTGTCCACGTCTATCACGTCCGCCTTTCCTCTGGCTTACATTGGGACCTGTAGCCAGACCTACACCTGGCTCATACTGTTTTTCCGGTGCCCTGGACAACTCGGTCCCTGTCAACTCGTAAACTCCACGAACCGCTTCTTCAATATGTATGTATCTGACGTATACTGCTAACCACCCTATTGGGCAGTACTGCGATGGAAGCGTTCAGGCATCTGCGTTTTGTCCAAGAGCGCGCCAGGTCGTCTTTGAACTTGTCAACTAAATTCTACCAGACGCAACATGAATTGGCAATCTCTCTCCGTACTGATTTTTTGAACGAGTATTGCCGCGGTTACCTTGCTACGATTGGGCGAAGTTCAGGAAAGAAGCAGATAGGTAGTTAGGCAATATCGTAGAATGCGAGTGAGAATGTGGGCGAAGCAGGCTAGCCAAGCAGTCTAAGTACATATTTCGGATTGATGTCACCACCGCTGAACCACTTCCCCGAGGGATCTGCGCACATCTGACTCACGTCCCACATACACTTGCCTACACTTGCACCATGTCCGCCTTCCAATCATCTGATTAAGACTCACATCCCGAACCTAACCTCCCAAACCCAATCCGCATAACCTACTGACACAGAGAGAAGAAACTCATCTCCTCCGTTTGGCTGGCCGAATCAGACTCATCTGCTCCATCGACGTGTCCAAATAGTACGAACTTCAGTCCCCGAATCGTCCAAAATCCGGCTGCTTCCTTGTCCAACACTACTCAATCTCCCTGACTTCGGCTGAGAAACTGTGCAGAAACTCACCGCCCAGATGTAGCATCTGTTCAAAACCCGGTCAGAAAACATGGCGATCTTCCCAAGTACCTATCGCCACTGTTACGGAGGTTGGGGGAAATGACTCAGAAAACATGGAGATCTGTCAGAAAACTCATCGCCACCAAGACAGGGGTTGGAGAAAACAGTGCAAGTCGAGACTATTTGACCGCGCCTACGATGCGGCACACAGCAAAGTAAAGAGAGGGGACGTACTGCAAGAGCCGAACCTGGATCGCCCTCCTAAATGCCTTGTTCGCTCCACGCACTGGTCTAAAACAGCCTAGAGCCGCAGCAAAATCAGAACGCGATGTGAGCATATTCTTAAGCTCGTCTCTTGGATAACCGTCTTTGGATACCGACCCAAAAACCCCTGCGAGACTAACAGGGATCATGTAGGTTTCTAAGCATTTTAGGGCTTCACGCTGCAGACAAGCCTCAGAATTGGGGTTATCGGTACCTTGCCCTCGGGAACCGGCGCTACAGATCAATTCACAGAAATAGTCGCGCAAATCGAAAAGAACATCCATGCCTTGGAACCTCTTAAGCAGGCTCACTGTGCTTGTCACAGAAGTAGCCCTCTGAACGTAGAAAGACAGCGACTCATTGACCGAAGACACCAGTCCGGCGTGGAAAAGGGCTTTGAACTCAAACTCCAGATCCTCAGCAATCACCCGGCCAATCTTGTACGCGAGACCATGCCTCTCGATGAGATCTTTCTTGTACATTGTGCTGCCTGTCCAGATGCTCACATTCTCCAGAAACACAGATGTAAGCACCTCAGGCCCTGGCGTCGGGCGTTTCAGATACCTGTATCGACTGTCGTAAGAAAGAAGCACCTCCCCGCTTTCAGACACATAGTCGTACCCACAGAACACAACATCCGAATTCGTTGACTCGGCCAACTTTGAAAGACGCATGAGGCAGTCAGGTGCTACGTAATCGTCACAGTCCAAGAACATGACATATTTGCCTAGAGCAATCTCAAGGCCATGGTTTCGCGCAGCGCTGACACCGCGGTTAGGCTGACAAATCACCTTGTAGCGCCGGCCTGAAGTCGAGAGCAGCGACTCGGCAACACGAACCGTGTCGTCTGTTGAACCGTCATCTACTACAATAATCTCGAAATCCTCGAGGGTCTGTTCGCACAGGGACTTAAGACAACGGCCGATATAGTCTTCTCCGTTGTAAGCAGGAACAACCACAGACACCATGCAGGTACTTCTGTCACAGAATCCGGCTTCCAATGGCTGACCCCTCCCATATGCACACTGCCGAAAAGCAAGAAACCTGGATCAAGACTACCATATTGAGCCGGCATCCGAAAGCCCGAGAAGGGCCAAACCGTCGTGTCTAAGGGACATACTGCTCTACGCACCGGAAAATCCCGCACACGATCCACGAAAATTTTCTCGATTTTTTTGAAATTTGGCTTTGACTTTCCCTGACCTTTGTGCTATATTATCGGTGAATTCGGAAAGGGCCTAAAAGCTCGACCGAACGATCTAGTCTGAGCAGTTGCAGAGTAGTTTGACTCGGATTCCTGAATGATTTCACTTAAACGAAAAACTAAGAATTACTTAAAGGGAGGGGATAGTTATGATTAGACCATGGAGCCCGCTTGGCGAAATCTCTCGACTGGAGAAGAGCATTAGTTCCTTGTTTGACGACCTTTGGAGGGAATTTACCCCCAGAACACTGGCGGAAGTCGAAATGGGTACTTTCCCAGTAGACGTCGTGGACGAAGGTGACACTATCCTGGTAAGAGCTGAACTTCCCGGAGTAGACAAAGACAATATTGAAGTAAGGTGCACCGAAAATGCAGTCAGCATCGCCTCAGAGAAACGGCATGAGAAGAAGGTTGAAGAGGAGAACTGGATTGTACAGGAGTCTTCGTTCGGCAAGATGGTGCGAAGCATAGGTCTCGGTACAACTGTTGACCCATCCAAGGCCGAGGCGGAGTTCGAAAATGGTGTCCTAACCATTAGGCTGCCAAAGACTGAGCCCACTCAGAAGGGACATAGCATAAAGATCAAATAGTTGCTACGTGCCAGCAGGTTAAGCATGGATATGGCAGGTGCAGAAAACACTCTCCGGCATGTCAAATCGCCGGAGAGTGTTCTTATTCATGCGCATATCGATCAGAATATCACAATATTCTGGTTCCAAATGCGTCTTCGCCAAGACCGTTATCGTAGATCTCTTCGATATGTATGAGATATGCGGGCCGCTCAGGCCACCTGTCCATATTGGGTCTGTGGTAGACGTCGTGTTGAGCGTTAATGAACCGTTGATAAGGGCCATCGCGGTGTATCTCGATCTCTCCCCTCACCTCAAAACTCATGGCAGGAGGCTCAAAGAACAAAAGAGTGACTTCGCCGATCTCTTGGTAGTTCTCCCAGCTATGCTTAAACGCAAGTTCCAGACTCCCCATAAGAGAAAAGTCAATCTTGTGCTCGTTCTCGGGTGACCAAATCGTCTCAGTAAGGACTCTCAGACCTTCGTCAGAATACCCATCACGCCATCCTTTTTCGATGTGGTTGAGATACGCTTGAGTAACCTCTTCGAGGAACTCTTCTTTGGGAACAAAGCCCACTCCTTTGACAGAGCCGTTTAACCCTGCCGGTCCAAAGGAAATGAAAACTGGGTTGTGCCTCGTGAAGCCCAGAAACATCTTCTCAGGCGGAGGAACGTTGCCTTGTCCCATACCACGTACCATCTCTCGCCTGTCTTCGTACACCCACTTGTGGAATTTCTCTGGCAGCACAAAACTGTCCATCCACGCCTCCCCTTTCAACTTCTATTTCAGGTAATATGACATACACTCATTCTGGGCCGTCTGCGGCAGACTGTTCCCCCTTAGCCAAAAACACCGGCACTGACGCCTGCGATCGAAGGTACAGCATACCCCCTCACTTCCTGAGCTACTTAAGCTACTTAAGATACTGGTCAAACCATCTCAACATATGAGCCAGCCGCTCTTTTCTGTTCCACGGCTTGCCAGACCTTGAAAGCTCGTGGTTTTCACCTGCGAACCTCACGAACTCTACAGTCTTCCCTAGGCGCTTAAGGGCTACGTACCATTGTTCCGCCTGCTCCATGGGGCAACGATAGTCCTGCTCGCTGTGGAGTATGAGGATTGGCGTATTCACGTTGGGCACGTATCTTATGGGCGACCTTTCCATGAGCCACCCTTCGCTGTCCCAAAGATCTCTGTTTCCCATACCCTTTTTGTTTCCGTAAAAGCCAATATCAGAGGTACCGTATTTCGTGTACCAGTTGCTAATGCTGCGTTGCGTAACGGCAGCTGCAAACTTGTCGGTGTGCCCTACAATCCAGTTGGTCATGTAACCTCCATAACTGCCGCCAGTTACCCCGACTTTGCTGTCATCGACCCAACCGACGCCGTCCATCACGGTCCTGAGCGCCATTATGTCTTGATAGTCCATTCCGCCTTGGTCTGCAATTACCTGCTGCGCGAACCATTCCCCGTACCCCAGGCTGCCTCTGGGATTGCAGTAAAATACGCCGTACCCGTTGGAAGCAAGTAGCTGAAACTCGTGGAAGAAAGCCAGCCCGTATGTGACAGCGGGACCGCCGTGGATCTCCAAAACGGCAGGGTATTTCTTGACCGCGTCGAAACCTACTGGTCTGATCATCCAGCCTTCTATTTCGAGGCCGTCGGGGCTTTGGAATATGAAAGGTTCAGGTTTGGAAAGGTTAACCTGAGTCAAGACATCTTCGTTCACTGAAGTAAGCCTGATGACCTTGTCGAAGGTGTATCTATGGGAAACCACCCTGTACTGCCAGCCTTTCACCTTGCGACAGCCAGCCTTCAACTCTAGAGGCTGATCCGATACTCCGCGGGCCACGTACACATCGGCAGGGTTAAGTTCTGAACCGCCTATGAATGCGAACACCGCTTCGGCACCTTGATCCGAAAATGCAAACGAGCTTATAACAGGAGGATAGTCCTTAGTCTCTATGATTGAAGGCGTCACTGCTCTTGAGTCTTCTCCGGGGCAGTTGCATTCTAAAGAGCAGTCTTGGCCTTCGCCTGAAATAACCTCGCAGGGATCACAAACCCCAGATCCATAGACTTCGCATATCTCGCAGGTATCTACTGCTACCCTGAAGATTTTCGAATAGCCCCTGTCTGTGGCTAGAAAATATATAAACCTTCCATCTCCTGACCAATATGGGCCGCCCCCGCCTGCATCCATCTTCGAGTCAGTAGACACTGAGCATCCCATGCTCCTGTCGAAGTTTTCTGTGAGAACTCTGGGTTCGCCTCCCTGGGCCGGGATTGTCAGAATTTCGGACTTGGCGGCCGCGACATCTTTTCGCAGATTACCATAGTACGCTATATACTCCCCGTCTGGAGAGTAGACAGGCGACCCTGCAGGTCCGCGTCCATCGGTAAGTTTCTTCATTTCTCCTGTTTCCAGGGTAAGAACCCAAATGTCAGGTACTCCTTCTATCTCGCAATCAGGCTCGCGGCAAGAGTTGAACGCGATGGATTTTCCGTCTGGCGAAAGTACAGGTGAATAGCAGTCGTACTCGCCAAAAGTGAGCTGCCTCTGCTCTCCATTTTCCACATTGATCATGAAAATCTGCCTTGGTCTGGGGTCTACAACATATGGAACGCCGTTGGCTTTGTATCTAAGTTTGGTTACTACTGTCACGTCTTTAGACTTATGTGGTTCTTCTTCTTCTTTCTCTTTAGGTTCCCTGCATACAAAAGCTATGTGGCTGCCGTCAGGCGACCAGGTGATTCCAGACTTCCCTTCTTCTCCTTGTGTTAGCTGCCTGGCTTCGCCTCCTCGTGCTAGGTCCAGAATCCATATCTGATTTTGGCCTGAGCGGTTAGATGTAAAGGCGAGGCATTTGCCATCGGGAGAAAATCGTGGCGAGCCCTCGCGCGCCGCCAAATCAGGAGATTTCATTCCGTAGGTGATGCGTTTGGGGTTTTCAAAAGAGATACCTGATTCTTCGGTCTTTTTAGAAGACATCCAGATATTTGATTCGTAAGCGTTTTTGTCTGCGTTTATGCTGGTCTGCACCCAGGCTATCTTATTGCCGTCGGGCGATACATCGGGGTCTCCGACAAACTTGAGCCGCCAAAGGTCTTCAAATGTTACTGGGGTTTTGCCCTTTTCCATCTCTTTACCCTCCTAGTAGATTATTAGTTGATGGTTAGTGCAAGAAAGGATGATACTTAGCCATGTCGGGTACTGGTTGTTTCTGAATCTTGCTCCCCAACTAGAGGAAACTCACTTTAACGTGTCTGTTTTCCCCTAGAAAGCAGCGCACCCTTATCTTACTAATGATCTTTCTGTTTGGATTCGTGTATCAGTTTCCTTATGAGTATTCTATATCGTGAGTGGATTACCCTTGATCTCAACGAGTCTCAGAAAGGGTTTTGTGAAGACAGGGATAGCGCAAAATGGGACGTAGGTCCCATGTGAAAGTCTGAATATGCTTTCGATATGCATAGTGAGGACAAAGAGCCTCAACAAATGGCCCACGGAAGGGCCCAAAAACATCCAAGGAAGGGTGAAAGAAATGAGAATCAACACAAACATTCCAGCGTTAAACGCATGGAGAAACCTGGGAATTACAGGCAACATGATGTCCAAGTCGTTAGAGAAACTGTCTTCTGGCTACAGGATCAACAGAGCTGCCGACGATGCTGCTGGTTTGGCTATTTCTGAGAAAATGAAGGCTCAGATATCAGGCCTCAGGCAGGCATCAAGAAACGCGCAGGACGGCATCTCTCTTATCCAGACAGCAGAAGGCGCATTGAACGAGACCCACACTATGTTAAACGACATGCGCAGGCTTGTACTGCAGGCGCACAACGGAACCAACGCACCCGATGACCTAGAAAAGATACAGCAGGAGATTAACGCTTTAATCGACGAGATAACAGGGATAGCGGAACGGGCCGAGTTTAACACACAGAACTTGCTGACAGGCAATCTGAAGAACACGTTAAATGTGACTACTGATCCAGCACCCAATGGTATTAGCGTCGCAGATTTCAGTGGAGCTAAAGCAGGGAGCTATAAGCTGACATTCGAAAAAGATAACGACGACAACTGGTTTGCCGTTCTCTCGAACACTGCTGATCCGACCACTACGCAGAAGATTGAGCTAGGCAGTATTGTACCCGACAGTGGTCAGATCACTACCGAAGAGCCCGTCACTTTCGACTTCAGCCATTTCGGCATTAGTATTGCCCTTGAAGAGGGCGGCGAGACTGGTAGCGAGTGGACAATCGAGGAAGACACAGAACTCCAATTCGATATCGACCCCGGCAGCCTTGTCCTCCAAATAGGTGCCAACCAGGATCAAAACATGGATGTTGAAATTGGCGACATGAGAGCACAGGCGCTAGGACTCAAAAACGCCACTGATTATCAGATTGACGTAACTAAGTTCGGCGTCACTGATTTTGACTTCAATACACAATTGCAGCGCATTGACGATGCGATTTCAGCCGTTTCAACGCAAAGATCTGCACTGGGCGCCTACCAGAACCGCCTAGAGCACACAATAAACAACCTGGATACTGCTGCCGAGAACCTTGACGCAGCCAACTCTCGTATCAGAGACGTAGACATGGCTCTGGAGATGGCAAACTTCACCAGGCATCAGATTCTGCAGCAAGCTGGTACTGCAATGCTCGCCCAGGCAAACGTAACACCTCAGGCAATCCTGAAACTCTTGGGCTAAAAGAGTTAGCAATATCAAAAAAGGCCCGGCTTCGGTCGGGCCTTTTCTTCATCCAAATCATCCAGAATCCCGCCTTCAATACTCTATAGGCCTAGCGTATATCCCCACAGTGCCAGGACCAGTGTGCACACCAATTACCGGCCCAACTTCGAAAAAGTAAGGATTCCCTTTCACGTTTAGCTTGTCTCGAGCCAATTCCCGAAGAGACTGGGCGTACTCGAGCCCTTGCCCATGGCCTACCGCAATAGACACCGCGCGCCTCTTGAACTTGCTCTCCAGAAACTCCACCATCCCGGATATAGCCTGCTTCATGCTCCTGACCTTGGCTAAAGGTACATATATGCCCTCTTCAACTCGGACTATCGGCTTAATCTTGAGTAGGGTCCCAACCACAGAAGACACCTTCCCAATGCGTCCGCCCCTTTGGAGGTAATATAGCGTGTCTAGGCTAAAAAGAACCTCAGCCTGGTCTTTGAGTCTCGAAACTCTCTCAAGAATCTCCTGCGCACTGAAGCCGGCCATGGCTAGGCGCGCAGCTTCTATAGCCTGCCCTGCAATGCCGAAGCTTATCGATTGAGTATCGACAACGTGAACGCGTTCGGGCGCCAATTCGGACGCCACCATCCGAGCGACATCAACGGTGCTGCTTAGTCCTTTGGAAATATGAAAAGAAAGTACCTCCTTGCCAGAATCCACCAGAGGCTTGTAAACATCGAAGAACTCTTGCGGCGAAGGCTGGGAACTAGTTGGGAGTTCTTCGTTGCCGGCCTGTTCGAGCATTGGATAAAAATCAGACGGCGTCAAGTCAACCCCGTCTTTGTAGACCATCCCGCCGTATACAATCGAAAGTGGTATAACGGTTATACCAAATTTCCGTGCCAGTTCGGTACCAATATCGCTTGTGCTATCAGTAACTACGGCAATATCCGCCAAAGCATTCTCTCCCCATCTTCAAATATGTAATCTTCCAGGAAACACAATGAATAGAAACTGTTTTGCACGCGGCCAACCTTCAACTAGGCTTCTTGCTAATCATGGATAAACACTTCAGTCTTCTCGGGGATATTGTCGTATACCCACTTGGCATCTTCTACCTTAAGACGGATGCATCCATGGGACGCAGGCTGCCCAAGTTTTTCAGCCTCTTCTTCAATGATCTCTTTGTTTTCATCCATGGCTAAAGAATGAAACAGATAAATACCCCAATCCCTAAAAGACACCCAATACTTAGCCCCTTGCCCATACTTTTCATTGAAAAACCACAGACCACGGTTCTGAATCTCGAAAGTTCCCAGAGGGGTTTCGTGCCCCTCTATCCCCGTAGAGGCAACCATCTCCTTTATGACCTCTCCGTCTTTGTAGACCTTGACCACCTGCATAGATACATCAACCTCAACAAGGAGACGCTCTGGCTCTGCGATGTATTCATGACCTTTGCCGGCCGAATGCGCATGTTCCGAATCTATCGACTCAAGACACAGGCCATCGCCGTCTACCGAACCTTCTCCAGACACTCCGAGTTCTTCGTTCTTCGTTGAAAACCCTGCTGCTTTTAGGGCACCAATGGCTTCATTGGGATCAAAGACAAGCCGCAGACCCACGCCCGCCTCGGGTACATTTATCTTTGTGCCAATGTTCCACATAATGATCCGCGGGAGTATCACCCTGCCGAAAACAAACCCAAGAAGGGCAATACCCAGCATTATCAGAATCATTACAGCAATCTCTCGCCGAGACATCATGACCTCCACATCATAGATGTAACCGTTACGGGCGGAAACAACAGCCGGCAGACGAGGCTAGACAGTCGGTGCCGGGAATTCTCGCCAGAAAACCCTGTAACACTCAGGCCTTTTCATGCTGATACACCATAGGCCCACAATCATTATAATGTGAAAGCGTGCGGGCTACAATTAAAAGGGAATTCCCTTGGGTCTGCCGCAGGGGCGTTCATATGTTTTTGTCGGGGGTGCCTCGAGACTATCGGGATTAGCGTGCTGCTGCATTGGAAGCTCATGAAAGGGCCGAGGATGTGTCTGAGGGCGGGTTCAGATAGGCATAAAAGAAAGGCCGTCGAGCAAATCGGAGCGGTTCTTTTAGCCTGGCTGCAGCGCAATCGTCAAAAGCGAAAAAGTTCCCCCAGAGAACCAAGTTTTTTGGCAAATACACCGGCAGTTAACACGCTGAAGCACGAGAACCGACCCCGTGCTTCAGAGGTGGCAGGCGACGAAGTGGTTTGTGTCTTTCTGGCGCCACTTAGGCTGTTCTTGGCGGCAGATGTCTTGGCAGTATGGGCATCTGGGATGGAAGGTGCATCCTGATGGAGGGTCTATTGGGCTCGGTACGTCTCCTTCTAGTACTATGCGCTCTGACCGGTGGTCGGGGTCTGGAACTGGAATAGCCGATAGTAGGGCTTGGGTATATGGGTGTTGGGGCGATGTGTACAGGGTATTGGAGTCGGAGAGTTCTACCATTTTACCTAGGTACATTACACCGACTCTATCGGATATGTGCTCAACTACGCTGAGATTGTGCGCAATGAAAATGTAGGTCAAATTGAACTCTTCTTGCAGGTCATCTAGTAAGTTGAGGATCTGTGATTGGATCGACACGTCTAGAGCAGATACGGGTTCGTCGCACACTATGAGTTTTGGGCGTAGGGCTAGTGCTCGCGCAATACCTATGCGTTGCCTTTGCCCTCCTGAGAACTCGTGAGGATAGCGTCTTGCATGGTATGGGCTAAGCCCTACCACTTTGAGCAGATTCTCGACAGTTTCTTCTTTTTCTTTTCCTGAGGCCACTCCGTGTATTGTCAGGGCTTCGCCTACTATCTCGCCTACGGTCATCCGAGGGTTTAGGGAACCGTATGGGTCCTGGAATATGATCTGCATTTCCTTACGCAGACGCCTCAGCTCTTGGTTGTTCATTTTGAGGATGTCTGAGCCTTCGAAAACTACTTGCCCTGACGTAGGTTCTTCGAGACGAAGTAGGCAGCGTCCGGTAGTGGTTTTCCCACATCCGCTCTCGCCAACAAGTCCCAAAGTCTCGCCTGCATATACGTCGAACGACACATCGTCCACCGCTTTGATCCATCCACTTACTTTGGAAAAAACCCCGCTTGTTACCGGAAAGTGCTTCTTTAGATTCCGCACTTGCAGCAGAGGATCGCTCGAACCGCGGGTAGGATCGTAGGACCCGCTCATACTTGTCTCATCATTTGCATGTACTTTATCTTTCAACTAAACTCACCTCTTTTTATCGCGTATCCATCATAGGAAAGAAGCAGCCTTAGGGAAGAAACATCGCACAAAATGCCCTGATGACACTTGGGTAATGCAAGGTTCTTCTGCTCGGCACGCATCTTTGGCATACTCACATCGGGTATGGAACTTGCATCCTTTTGGCATGAACATAGGGTTTGGCACCACGCCCGGTATCGCGTAAAGCCGTTCTTTAGTGGATCCAGGCCTGGGGATAGCCCTCAGCAATGAGTTTGTGTAGGGATGGAGCGGGCTGTAGAAAACATCGCGGACAGACCCCTCCTCTACAACTCGCCCAAGATACATTACAATCACTCTTTGCGCCATCTCGGCAACTACGCCCAAATCATGGGTAATGAGCATGATAGCCGTGCCGAATTCCTCTCTGACATCTTTCATGACTTCCAGGATCTGTGCCTGAATTGTAACATCAAGCGCAGTAGTAGGTTCATCTGCGATAAGGAGTCTAGGGTTGCACGCAAGGGCCATAGCTATCATGGCCCTCTGGCGCATCCCTCCCGATAGCTCGTGGGGATACTGATTACATCTTCTCTCAGGGTCGGACATACCCACTCCCGTAAGGAGTGATGTTGTCCTCTCCAAAGCCTCCGCCTTTGAACACCCTCGATGGTATTCCAACACCTCAGCAATTTGATCCCCGATGGTGTACACGGGGTTAAGACTCGTCATAGGCTCTTGAAATATCATAGCTATCTTGTCGCCCCGTATGGCGCGCATTTCCTCGGGAGATTTTGTGAGAAGGTCCTCGCCTTCAAACCAGATGTGGCCAGCTTCGATTTTGCCTGGAGGATAAGATACCAATCTCATGACAGAAAGAGCGGTCACGCTCTTACCGCATCCCGATTCGCCGACTATGCCAACTGTTTCCCCTTCCTTTATCGAAAAAGAGACCCCGTCAACAGCGGGAACTGCCCCTTCAAAAGTGTAGTAGGTTGTCTTTAAGCTCTCTACACAGAGAAGATCCGTACCCGAGGGATCACAATCCCCTTGGGTATATCCATCAATCGAGCCAGGGTCCGCCTTATCCGTCAGGCCATCAGTTTTGCCGTTAGTCTCCCCTGACGATTCCGCCTCGCCAATATCATTCACATTATTGCGATTCTTACCGCGAAGAATTCTACTAATGGAATTTCTTTTCAGTATTTTGTCCTCGTCCATATGATTCTCTCCAGACCTTTTTTTCATTTGCCCAAAAAACTCTGGCAGATTGTTTCTCTTACTGCCATATGCATTTTCTCCTCAGATCAATCCTTGAGCCTAGGATCCAAGGCATCTCTAAGGCCATCTCCTACGTAGTTGAAAGCAAGCACTGTCAAGAAAATGAATATTCCTGGGAATGTGGCTATCCATGGAGCCTTGCGCAGGTTGGTTCGACCCGCGTTTAGGATACTACCCCAGCTAGGGAATGGTTCAGGTACCCCGAGGCCCAGAAAACTCAGGCTTGACTCCGAAAGTATGGCACCTCCTATCTTGAGCGTAGCAGACACGATTACAGGAGCCATTGCGTTGGGCAGTATATGCTTGAAAATGATCCTCGCATCGCTGGCGCCTAGCGCCTTGGCTGCTGTAACAAACTCCTGTTCTCTGAGAGACAGAAACTGCCCGCGCACCATCCGCGCGAGACTTGGCCACGATGTAAGGCCTATGACTAACATGATGTTGAAGATATTCCTTTCAACCACAGACACTATTGTTATTAGCAGAAAAAACGTGGGGAAAGACATCACCGCTTCAGTTATGCGCATGAGCACATTGTCGATTTTCCCGCCGTAGTAACCTGCTACGGCGCCTACGACGGTCCCCAACAGAACCGAGACACCTGCAGCGACAAAACCAATGGACAGACTAATTCGGCTTCCCCAGACTACACGGCTGAAAACATCTCTTCCCAGATGATCAGTACCCATAAGATGCTCTTGCGATATGCCCTGCAAACGTTCGGGAGGCATGGTCTCCCTATATGACTGAGTGGCAATGAGCGGGGCGAAAATGGCAACGAGATACATGAAGATCAGGAAATACAGCCCCGCCATCGCCAGTTTGTGCTGTTTGAAGCGACGCCAGACCATTTGGCCGTAGGACTCGGATTTACCCATGGACATCTCGTCATCCAGACCTGCGTCAAAATAGACAGATTCTGCTTCGCTTTCTGCTTGCATCGATTTATAACCAACTCGCATCTTTTCTCACCACCTGAATCCTTTGACTACTGGTACTTAATCCTGGGATCTACGAGAACGTACAGAACGTCTGAGAAGAGGTTGCCCGCTACCATGAGTAGCGCGCCTATCATGTTAAGAGCCATAACCACCTGGTAATCTCTTTGAAACACCGATCTGACCGCGAGAAGTCCCAATCCCGGCCATGAGAAAATGGTTTCGATTATGGCAGATCCGCTAAAGAGAATCGGCAGCTCAAATCCCAAAAGAGTTACAATGGGTAGAAGGGCGTTTCTCAGTGCGTGCTTCATAATGACCACTTTCTCTGGCAACCCTTTGGCTCGCGCAGTGCGGATGTAATCTTGGTTTATGACTTCGAGCATGCTAGACCTCATGTATCGAGTGATCCCGGCCATACTGCCTAACGATATGACCGTTACCGGCAAAACAAGGTACTTTGCTCTATCGGCAATAACTGCGAGGAACCCGTGAGTTTTTAGGCTGACTCCGATGGTAGCTACGCCTGATATAGGCAGCCATGCGGATTTGATACCTACCGCATACACAAGGATCAAGGCAAACCAGAAACTTGGAAGCGCCTGACCTAAGAACGCAAAAAACGTTACAGCATGGTCGAATTTCGAATATTGTTTTATCGCCGAAATAACCCCTATAGGTATGGATAGGACGTATATGATCACCATAACTATGAGGTTCAGGTATAAAGTGTAGGGTAGCCGTTCCATTATGTGGTCCAAAACAGGGCGACCGTCAATAAAGGAATTCCCAAAGTCGCCTTTCACCACACGGCTTAGCCACTTAAAATATTGAACGTGTATGGGTTGGTCTAGTCCGTAAAGCGCCCTTATTCTAGCAACTTCTTCAGCAGTAGCGTTCCGGTCCGTCATGAGAAGAACCGGGTCTCCTGGCGCAAGGTACATTATGAAGAAATTGATTAAAGATATAACTATGAGTAACGGAATGACCTGAATTAGTCTCCGGACCAGATAGTTCAGCACTTCGATATATCTCCCCTTGCAGGGGTTTTCCGGAAAAAACGGTGCTTTCTCCGAAAAACCCCTAACTTAGAATCCAATTAAGAGAATCCAATCAAGACAAATGCGAATGTATCTATCAACTAGGCGCCCAAGGTTCGATCTGCTTTCATCGCTTGCTCGTTCATGTCACTCGATGTACCACTTTTCGGGATACAAAGGACCCAGTTTCGACCACACTACGCCTTGGACACGCTTGTTCATTGCTTGAACATTGTTTCTTGAATAAAGGAACACATACGGCAGCTGCTCGTTTATGATGGTTTGCACTTGTTTGTAGATCTCTTTACGTTTTTCCTGGTCCAGTTCTCTGCGCCCCTCTTCCAGGAGACGGTCAAGTTCCTCGTTCTTAAACTCTACGTCGTTAAATCCCACAAGCTGTCCTTTCTCGTTCACACCGCATTCCGAGTGGAAGAACAAGTAACAGTCGGGATCTACGCCCAATGACCATCCAAGCATGTACGCTTCGAATTTCGCGACGTCAAGGTACTGCTCCAAAAGGACCGAGTACTCGATGAACTCAGGATTCATCTCGACACCGATCTTGCTCCAATCTTCTTGCGCGAGAAGGAGCACTGCCTCTTCCTCTTTGTTTCCGGATCTAGCAACAACTTTGAAGGAAAGGCGTGTCCCGTCTTTCACGCGAATCCCATCAGACCCCTTTACCCAGCCTGCTTCTTCAAGCAAGGCTTCTGCCTTTGCGGAGTCATATGGGTATTGGTTGAGCTCGTCGCCTGCATAAGCCCATGATACAGGCGGAATGTTCGCGTTCATAACTGTGGCGTATCCTTGAAGCAGGTCGTCAACGATCTGCTGTCTATTGAGACCATACATGAGCGCCTGTCTTACTTTCAGGTCTTTTAGAATCGGATGAGTCTGCTTTAGCCCAATATAGCGATAGCCATTCATTGGGATTTCCTTGAAGTCAAATTTGTCCGCATACTGCTCTTTCATCCTGTCGATGTCATCTACAGGGATTGAATCCATGTAGTCGATATCACCCTTTTCAAGGGCTGCGAGCATCACCTGCTCGTCCTGATAGACCTTGATAACGACCTGTTGGATGTAGGGCCCTTCTCCAAAGTAATCATCATTTGCTTCCAAAAGGATGTACTGCCCCTTCTGCCATTCCTTGTATTTGTAGGGGCCTGTGCCTATAGGTTCCATATTGGCTCTGTTCTGTTTCATGTCAGCAATGGAAGTGGTCTCAAATATGTGCTTAGGTATGATGCCAATTGACAGTTTGGATAGCAGCGGCGAAAAGGGCTCACTCAGATGAAGCACCACTGTGTGTTCATCTGGAGCCTCGACCTTTTCGATTGGTTCAAAATCTGTTGCTCTTACACCTTGGTAATCTGGATGCCGAATGGCGTCATAGGTGTACTTTACGTCCTCAGAGGTAAGCGGCACGCCGTCGTGAAACTTGACGCCTTCTTTTAGTGTGAACGTCCAGACTAGGCCGTCCTCTGAAAACTCCCATGATTCGGCAAGGTCTCCGACCATCTGAAGGTTCTCGTCTTGTTTAAGCAAGCCGTTGAAAACTCTGGATATAACGAGAGTCGCAGTACCGCCTGTAGATAATATGGGATTGAACGTTACAGGATCCCCGGTTATACCGTATGTAATGACCCCCCCGGTAAGAGGCCCCTCATTCGAATCTCCTTGAACATCATTTGTTCCGCAACCACTTGCAAGCAATGACGCCACCAGTACTAACACCATAACCAGCCCGAACTTTTTTGCCATCTGCTGTGCTTCCCCTCTCTCTTCCGTATCTTCTTTGCAGACCCGCTCCGTCTGTTGCGATTTGTCTGTTGCGATTTGTTTGTTGCGGTTCCTCTGCTCTGCGAAAAACAAACCTACAATTTGAAAGGTTTTCGCTCTCAAGGAACAATTGCTGAATAGTTTATCACCAATGTGCATATCTTGTCACTATGAAAAAGAACATTTTGTTGAAATGATCTAGAGAATTTGATTTTGTATACGGTCGTTCCCGCGTGCAGGCAAAGATCCATGCGTGGGGAGGCAGTTATAACACGATGTATGGTTATACATCAATTGTATTTGAGGCTCTTTGGGAGATCAGAAAGCAAAGCGCTTTGACACATGAACGGCGGTGATTCCTAGGGTGATTCCTAGTGAGAAGGGCAATTAGGTGAATGAGTATTGAATAGTGTTGTACTCATGTACTCACAGAGGCATGGGAGGGAAATGCCACGCTGTGCATCCGATGGTGACAAAGTGAATAAAACAAAACGGGGACGGCTCCCTACACTTATCTCTGCACTCTAGGAAATCTGAAACCTACTACCTAGTGAAGCATGAGAACCGACCCCGTGATTCAGTGTTTATACTCTGGCTACACCGGTGTCTATGGCGGCGCGGGCGACTGCTTTTGCTACTGTGGGTCCTACCCTGGGATCGAAGACGTCGGTGATGATTAGGTCTGGGCTGAGCTCGTCTTCGCTTACTAGGCTGGCCAGTGCGTTTGCTGCCGCTATTTTCATCTCTTCGTTTATGTCGCGTGCTCTAACGTCGAGTGCGCCTCTGAAGATTCCTGGAAATGCTAGGACGTTATTGATCTGGTTGGGGAAGTCGGAACGTCCGGTGCCTACAACTTTTGCTCCTGCTGCTTTTGCTTCATCAGGATATATCTCGGGTACAGGGTTGGCCATTGCCATAACTATTGCGTCTTTGGCCATAGTCTTTACCATATCCTGAGTTAGCGCTCCGCCTACGGATACGCCTATGAATGCATCGGCATCCTGTAGGGCTTCAGCTAAGGTCTTGGCTCCTTCTTTGTTGGTCCTTTGGGCTATCTCCTCTTTGTACGGATTCATACCTTCTGGCCGGCCCTTATAAATGGCTCCCCTGCTGTCACAGAGAATTACATCGCCTGCCCCCATGTTCATGAGCAGATTCGTGATCGCCATCCCGGCTGCTCCAGCTCCGTTTACAACGATCTTTATTTCTTTTAAGTTCTTGCCTACAACCTTCAGTGCATTGATCATCGCTGCGGCTACCACTATCGCAGTTCCGTGCTGGTCATCGTGGAAGACTGGTATATCGGTTTCTTTCTTGAGCCTCTTTTCAATTTCGAAGCATCTAGGCGCTGAAATATCTTCAAGATTAACCCCGCCCAGGGCCGGCGAGATGAGTTTGACGGTCTCTACTATTTTGTCTACCTCTTGTGTTCCAAGACAGATAGGAAAAGCGTCTACGTTACCAAACTTCTTGAAAAGAACACATTTGCCCTCCATAACAGGCAACGCTGCTTCAGGTCCAATATTGCCAAGACCTAATACTGCGCTTCCGTCAGTGACGACAGCGATAATATTGCCTTTGAACGTATATTCCCAAACCAGGTCCTTATCTCGGTGAATCTCTTTGCATGGCTCAGCGACGCCGGGAGTATATGCCAAGCCAAGGTCATCTTTATCTTTGAGCTCTATCTTGCTTTGGATTGCGATTTTACCTTTGTTATCCTTATGCAAAGCCAACGCCTTGGTACGAATATCCATAGACCCATTACCCCCTTATATTTCAATCCTCGATCTCACAGGCTGCAGAAACGCACTGCTTCATTACTATCCCAAAACCTATACGCTATCTACTTACCTAGAAATCAGAGTCATAGTTCTTACGAGATCTGTCTATACTGTGCTCTTCCCTCTTGATATGCGTTTTTCCCATAGCGGTCTATGCCTACAATCAGAGGAAAATCCTGCACTTCCAAACGATAAATGGCCTCCGGTCCAAACTCAGGGTAGGCTATCACGTCTGCCTTTTTGATCCTCTGAGCCAAATAGGCTGCGGCTCCACCTATTGTGAGAAAATATACGGCTCCCTGCTCCTTGATTGCATCGACGACCTCTTGGCTCCTATTGCCCTTGCCGATCATGCCTTTCAGGCCGAGTTCCCGCAAAAGCAAAGGAGTATAGGGGTCCATGCGAGTGCTAGTCGTAGGTCCGGCAGAACCAATGACTCTTCCGGGTTTTGCAGGACACGGACCAACGTAATATACTACCTGTCCATTTAGGTCTACTGGCAGTTCTTTACCTGCCAAATAGGTTTCTACCAATCTTTTATGAGCCGCATCTCTAGCAGTAAAAATGACTCCGCTAAGGTTCACCTGGTCCCCGGCGTGAAGTCTATCTATGGTCTCAGAATCAAGGGGTGCCTTGATCCGAATCATTTGAGTCACCTCTTTTTACAATACAGCTTCTGCATGGCGAGACGCATGGCACTGGATGTTGACCGCCACAGGCAGACTTGCTATATGAGTTGGATAAACTTCCACATGCACGTCTAACGCTGTTATTCGTCCGCCTAGGCCCTGCGGACCTATTCCGGTTTTGTTCACCAATTCCAAGATCTCTTCTTCAAGCCCTGCTATATGAGGCTCAGGGTGTCTTCTCCCCAGGGGGCGCAGGAGGGCCTTTTTGGCTAGCAGAGCCGACGTTTCAAGGTTTCCGCCTATCCCAACACCCAATACAACGGGCGGACAAGCGTTAGGCCCTGCAGCCTCAACTGTTTCCAAAACAAAACGTACCACGCCATCCTTCCCATCCGCAGGCTTAAGCATCGTAAGCCCCGATGAATTCTCGGAACCGGCTCCCTTAGGAGCCACAACTATCCTCAGATCAGAGCCGGGCACAATTTCTGCGTGTATTATTGCGGGAGTGTTGTCGCCGGTATTTTCGCGGACAAGGGGATCCCTCACTACGGACTTTCTCAAATAGCCGTTCACATATCCGCGACGGACTCCCTCATTTACCGCTTCGTAAAAGTCTCCTCCTACAACATGCACATCTTGACCAATCTCGAGAAATACTACGGCTAACCCTGTATCCTGACAGATTGCTTCGCCTGTATCGGCCGCTAGACGAGCGTTTTCCTTTACAATCTGCAACATATCTTTGCCTATAGGAGACTCTTCTTGCGAGATAGCAGTATCTATGGCTTGCCACCAGTCCTCGCCCAACTTAGTGCACGCATCTATACATAATTTTTCCACAACATCAGTAATCTCTTTCGCCTGGACTTCCTTCATTTGCTACACCACCTGGCGCTCCATATTGCCCTAAGTCTGCCCTCAATAGAATGCCGAACAAACAGAGCCTATTGCCGTTTCAAGTACTAGACCATCCTCACAGTTAAGTATATCACCTAGATAGCCCCAGCACCTTTGTCAAGGTAACCTAGATTAAGGTTGAGCGAATGTCTTAGTCACTCGAAGCCACATTAAGCATATGCCGCGGATCGAGCAACGTTTTGGCCGTGTTCTCGTCTAGTATCCCTGACTTAGTAACAACACTTAGGATGTCCTGTCCGGTTTCCATAGCCTTTTTCGAGACTTCTGCCGCACGAGAGTGCCCAATTATCGGGGCAAGCGCTGTTACAAGACTTAAAGAACTGCTCGCATACTTTTCGCATCTTTCAGTATTGAACTCCATGCCCTTTACAACCTTAAGAGCCAAGGCTGTCATCGCTTCTGTCAGCATCCCTATGCTCTCAAAGAGGGAAAAACTAAGTACCGGCTGCATGACGTTGAGTTCAAACTGACCTGCTGAAGCAGCCAAACTGATTGTCGAATCGTTGCCGTATACACGGAAACACACCTGATTGACCATCTCGGGTATAACCGGGTTGACCTTGCCAGGCATGATGCTGGATCCTGCCGCAATGGCAGGAAGCCTTACCTCCGCAAGACCTGCCATGGGACCTGAGGCCATTAGACGAAGATCATTGGCGATTTTCGTCAGCGTAGTCGCACTAGCCTTGAGGAGTCCGGATACCTCAACTAAAATATCGAGATTCTGCGTAGCGTCCACACGGTTTGAAGCAGGTCTCAGACTATCGATTCCGCTGCACTTACGCAGTTCATCAACTACACAGTCAACGTAGACAGGATCAGCGTTCAGGCTGGTGCCAATCGCAGTGCCACCTAGGTTGACTACAGACAAAAGATCGATGGCCCTCTGCCCTCGCTGTACATCTCTGGATATTGCACAAGCCCATGCCTCTAGTTCCTGCCCTATGGTGATTGGAACAGCGTCCTGAAGGTGTGTTCTGCCGAGTTTAGGAACGGCTGCATACTCGGACGCTTTTTCTTCAAGCGCATCAACCAACGTTTGCGCCGCTTTCACATAGCCGTCGAACATTCGGATTGCCGCTATCCGTATAGCCGTAGGGACAACATCATTAGTTGATTGACCTTTGTTAACGTGATCTAGCGGGTGAATGATCTGGTAGTCGCCTGGCCTGTGGCCCAGAATTTCCAGCGCACGGTTAGCAATCACCTCGTTGGCATTCATATTAATACCTGTACCGGCTCCTCCTTGAATTGCCTGCCCGATGAACTGGTCATGCAATTTGCCTTCTATAATCTCGTCTGCTGCTTTGGCAATAGCCTGAGCCTTATCTGGTTCCAGCTGCCCTGCCCGTAGGTTGGCCATAGCAGCTGCCTTCTTAACCATAGCTAGACCTACAATCAGCTCGGGGTGGAGGCTGTAACCGCTTACAGTGTAGTTTTCCGAGGCTCTGAGACTGTTAATTCCGTAATACGCCTGGGCGGGCAAAGTCCTGGTACCCAATAAGTCCTTTTCCACCCTAACATCCTGGAGTTCCTTTCCCAGTGACACATCTGTCATCCTTTCTTCGGTATCAGTATTTGGTTTCCCAAACGTGTGTTACCTACAAGGCACACACATTAACAATACACTATTCTTATTAACACCGCAAACCAAGAATTGCCGAAGGTCCGGCTCCCTTCGTGCAGCAGTGAGGCGATAATAAAGGGGAGACTTTCTTGCCCTTCCTACTCCAAGAACCTACCAATATATGGCTTCTATACTACTTAGTTTCTCTTCTCTAACTTGCGCGGCAAGAACTTTGCTTGTAGAATAGCCATTTAAGATACCTTCCTTAGAGATTCTAGGCATCTAAGGAGGATTTTCGCCGGGGTCCGGGGAATTTGACCCTAACTGGACCAGTCGACACGGTATCTTTGGCGGCTGGCCGATCAACACAAAATTCTTGGGAGGGAAGTTAATGCGAATCAAAAAGGTTGTGGTGGCCTTAACCTGCACTCTTCTAATTGCTTCAATGCTCGCAGGCTGTGGGCCGAAACAGGAGAAGGAGGCATTGCCAACGATCCGGTTCTTGTCAGATGATAGTGAAGCCGCTAAGAAATACGCGCAAGGACTTCAGGAGATCATCAGGACGAACCTTGGTATCGAGCTGGTACTAGAAAATGTCGACTTCAAAACGCGTCTACAGAAGATGAGAGATCACGACTTTGATCTTGTCTTCGCAGGCTGGGGTGCCGATTACAACGACCCCATGAGTTTCCTCGATCTGTGGGTCACAGACGGACCTTACAATGACGTGGGCTGGTCAAATGCTACATATGACGAACTCATAGCCAAGGCCAAAAAATCCAGCGACCAGCAAGAGCGGATGGATCTTATGGCTGAAGCAGAAAAGGTTCTTTTGGATGAAGCCCCAATTATTCCAGTCTACTGGCGTCAAAGGAACTATGCCGAGCATTCATGGGTAAAGGATATTGTCAGGACTGCCTTTATGCCCAGCAACGAATGGAAGTGGGCATACACAGAAGGCCGTCCCGAAGGTGATAATGTACTTAATCTGAACCTTGGCGAGGAGCCCCCAGATCTTCAGTCAGTAACGTGCACCGATACAGTATCCCTGGACGTGCTTAACGCCGTCTTGGAAGGTCTTGTGCGTATGAGTCCCGACGGTTCATATCAACAAGGCTCAGGACTCGCAGAAAGCTGGACGCTATCCGACGACGGTCTCGTGTACACATTTACAATTAAAGATGGCCTGAAGTGGTCCAATGGGAAACCACTGACTGCTCATGACTTTGAGTACGCATGGAAAACAGCAGTTGATCCGCGAACTGCTTCTCAGTACAACTACATGCTGTTCTTTGTAAAAGGTGCTGAAGATGTAGCCAATGTTGAAATCCCAGATGCAAACGAAGATCCTGAAGGGCACACTGCTGCTCTCCAAGAGTTGCAGGAAGCTATGGACAATATGGGGGTCGACGCGATTGACGACCTACATCTCGTAGTCACCCTCGAAGCTCCGAGCACATTCTTCCTGAGCCTTACCGCATTTTCAACCTACTTCCCGTTGAACGAAGAGGCTCACAAAGAGTGGGGCGAATCCTATGCTACTGAGTTAGACAAGATGCTCTACTGCGGACCGTTTGTCATCAGTGAATGGAAACATGGAAGCAAGATGGTCTTGAAGAAGAACTCCAACTATTGGGATGCTTCAAATGTAAAACTAAGTACAATCAACTTTGACATGATCAAAGACATTAACACACCTGTTACCATGTACGAAGCAGGAGAACTCGATGCGATTGGAGTTCCTGGCGACTTCATACCGAAGTTCCAGTCTGAACGCCCAGACGAGTTCAAGCAGATGCCCGAAGCCGTATGTTTCTATCTTGAGTGCAATCTGGAACATCCGTTGCTTAAGGATGCCAAGGTTAGAAAGGCGCTATCTCTAGCTATTGACAGGCAGGAGTATTGCGATAACGTTCTAAGAAACTACTCCGCACCCGCCTACGCCTACAATCCTCCTTCAATGCAAGGAGCGGAACCTGGCGAGGTCTTTGTCGAGAAGTACTTGAAAGACTATCTGCCTATAAAGGGAGATGCTGCTGCAGCTCAGAAACTCTTCAAGGAAGCGGTCGAGGCACTTGGATACGAAGCGCCTACACCTCCTGGCAAGTAGCAAGTGATATATCCATCAACAAGCATTTGAGAGAGTGCGAAAACGGGGAGCCTCGCTCAGGCTCCCCGTTTGTATAAGGAGGCGAAGAAATGGGACGGTATGTCTTAAGGCGATTTGGTTTCATGCTTTTATCGCTATGGGTAATCGTCACCGTTAGTTTCATATTGATGAATGCGGTACCTGGCGGTCCCTTTACCAGTGTGAAACTGACGCCCCTGGTCGAAAAACAGCTTGAACGCAAGTATGGGCTCGACAAACCCAAATGGCAACAGTACACCACCTTGCTAAAGAATCTGTTACACCTCGACCTGGGTCTTTCTATCCGTGAACGAGGCCGTAGCGTAAACGACATTATCAAGTACACTTTCCCAACATCAGCCGCGCTGGGTATTGAAGCACTGGTTTTCGCAGTTACCATAGGTCTTGCACTTGGAATTATAGCCGCTTTATACCGGGGTCAGGCCCTTGACTACATTGCGATAATCATCGCAGTAATCGGAGTCTCGATACCAAACTTCATTGTGGCGTCGATTCTACAGTACATCCTAGGGTACAAGCTTAAACTTCTACCCATCGCCAGGTGGGAGAGCTTCAAGCATACCATACTTCCAGCATTTGCACTTGGGCTTGGCACTTTGGCAACTATGACAAGGATGATGAGGTCCAGTATGCTTGAGGTTCTTAACCAGGACTACATACGCACCGCCAAGGCAAAAGGACTTAACTCGGCCCAGATAGTATGGAAGCACGGAGTCAGAAATGCAATTCTGCCAGTCGTAACAATCCTTGGCCCTTTGATAGCAGGAATAACCACAGGCACCCTGGTAATTGAGCGTATGTTTGGCATACCCGGGCTTGGCAAGTATTTCGTAGAGAGTATTTACAACAGGGATTATCCCATGATAATGGGGACAACTGTTTTCTACTCGGCTTTACTGCTGTTCATGACCTTCCTCGTAGATATAGCATACGGCCTAATTGATCCTAGAATTCGCATTGCGCGGGGAAAGGAGGACTAGCAGATGATCGATTTTTATCCAGAACCGGAAGACTTTGCGCGTCTTACACTCGACGAAAAGGTAAGCGATGCAATCACCCGGCCGCCAATTGGTTACTGGGAGGATGTCTGGATCCGGTTCCGCAAGAACAAACTCGCGGTTATTGGACTAAGCATCCTTGCTATTCTTGCGATCATGGCCATTTTCGGTCCTATCATAAGTCCATGGGATTACAGGACCTGCGACTACGGACACATTAACGAATTTGTGAGCAGTCGTCACTGGTTTGGCACAGACTATCTCGGCCGAGATATGTTTACTCGTCTGTGGCAGGGCACAAGGATTTCTGTTTTCATAGGAATTACAGCTGCCCTTATAGATCTAGTGATTGGCGTGGTCTGGGGAGGAATAGCTGGCTACTTCGGTGGCATTGTAGATGACATTATGATGCGCATAGTGGACATCCTTTACGGTGTACCGTATCTACTGGTAGTGATCTTGCTTCTGGTTGTTATGGAGCCGGGCCTCGCCTCGATTATTATCGCCATGAGCTTAACCGGATGGGTCGGTATGGCTAGACTAGTGCGAGGGCAAATTCTTCAGTTGAAGGAAATGGAATACGTCCTTGCAGCCAGATCGGTAGGAGCTTCTCCCCGGCGCATTATTGCCAGGCATCTTATCCCCAATACAATGGGCGTTGTGCTTGTCAGCCTTACATCAAGCATACCAGGCGCGATATTTGGAGAAGCTTTCTTAAGCTTCATCGGTTTGGGAGTACCCATGCCACAGGCTAGTTTGGGAACTCTCGCTAACGAGGGATACCAGGTGTTAAGGATATATCCGCAGAACATGGTTATCCCTGCCTTGGTTATGAGCCTGCTTATACTATCATTTAACTTTGTCGGCGATGGATTGAGAGATGCTCTTGACCCGCGCCTGCGTCAATAGGGAGTGAGCCTATATGGAACAAAACATTGCTAACCAGGAGTTTGCGGAGCCCGCTACAGAAAAGTTGCTCTCCATAGAAGACCTCCAGGTATCTTTCCACACTTACGCAGGCGAAGTACATGCAGTACGCGGAGTAACGTACTCGGTGGAACAAGGAGGATCCCTTGCGGTTGTAGGGGAATCAGGCTGCGGTAAAACTGTAACAGTGCAAGCTGTGATGAGACTTACACCCATGCCACCCGGGGAAATCAAGGGAGGCAAGATCATCTTCAATGGTAGAGACATACTTTCTTTAACTGAAAAGCAGATGCAATCTGTTCGAGGAAAGGACATAGGCATGATCTTCCAAGATCCTATGACAGGACTGAACCCTACAATGACAGTAGGCAATCAGATTGCGGAAGCAGTAATGAAGCACCAGCACTTACCAAAGCACGAGGCTATGGAAAGAGCACTTGAAATGCTCAATCTGGTTGAGATACCAAATCCCGCGGTTCGTGCTGCTCAGTACCCTCACGAGTTTAGCGGCGGCATGCGTCAGAGAGCGATGATAGCCATTGCCCTTGCCTGCGAGCCAATACTCTTGATCGCTGATGAGCCTACCACATCCCTTGATGTAACCATTCAGTCCCAAATACTTGAACTTCTTCAGAACTTGCAGGATAAGATGGGTATGACCATAGTCCTCATAACCCATAATTTGGGCGTTGTAGCTCGTCTAGCGCGCAATATCGTGGTAATGTACGCCGGCAAAGTTGTTGAAAGCGGAACCTCTTCGGACATATTTTACCGGCCTGCTCACCCGTACACTAGGGCGCTACTACAGGCTGTGCCTAGGTTGGATAGACCCTCTCGGATGGAATTAGCATCAATTCCCGGCACTCCACCGGACCTATTTGAGCCTCCTCTGGGATGTGCCTTTGCACCAAGATGCAAGTATTCGATGAAGATTTGTCTGGAGCACGACGCGGATCCAATCAGCGTAGGAGACGGTCATAGAGTATCATGTTGGCTCCACCATCCGGCGAATCCAAATCGTGTACCAGTAGAATTATATGGCGGGGGTGACACACATGACTGATGAGATCGCCCTCAAGGTCAACAACTTGAAGAAATACTTCAGAGTGGGAAAACGTAAGATCCTCAAGGCTGTCGACGATGTATCTTTCGAGGTAAGAAAGGGCGAGGTGCTTGGAATCGTAGGAGAAAGCGGATGCGGCAAAACGACTGTAGGAAGAACTGTATCACGGTTGTATGAGCCAACAGACGGCGCAATAATCTTTGACGGGAAAGACATCACCAATATGCCGGAAAAAGATCTCCTATGGTTCCGAAGGAAACTGCAGATGATCTTTCAAGATCCTTATGCATCGTTAGACCCTCGAATGACTGTAGGTGAAATCATAGGCGAACCATTAGACATTCACGAGCTTGAATCAGGTCAAGAGCGTACTGACAAAGTACACTACCTGCTAGACATTGTCGGTCTCAGCAGAGAGCACGCCAATAGATTTCCTCACGAGTTCTCGGGCGGACAAAGACAAAGAATCGGAATAGCCCGAGCATTAGCGGTGGATCCTGAATTTATAATCGCCGATGAACCCATTTCATCACTAGACGTGTCGATCCAAGCACAAGTAGTGAACCTGCTTACAAAGCTTCAAGAGGAACGGGACCTGTCATTCATGTTCATAGCCCATGATCTTTCAATGGTGCGCCATATATCCCATAGAGTAGCAGTAATGTACCTAGGCAAAATAGTCGAAATAGCACCATCCGAGCGCATTTACGAGTGGCCCCTTCACCCGTACACCAAGGCACTTATGTCAGCCAACCCTATACCCGACCCCAACATAGAAAGTTCAAGAGCACGCATAAGCTTGCCAGGAGAAGTGCCAAGCCCGATCAACCCGCCGCCCGGATGCAGATTCGCAGGCAGGTGCCCTCAGGCACACGACCGTTGCAGACAAGAAGACCCAGTCCTCAAAGAAATCGAGCAGGACCACTGGGTATCTTGTTTCCTGTATTAGCTGAAGCACGGGGTCGGTTCTCATGCTTCACTAACAAGCGTAATGGTTCTGGGGCTTCAACAAAAGGTTAGTAGTACAGCAGAAAGTCAAGTGTCAATGCGCAAAGGTCGCGCATCTGCACTTGACTTTTACTACAGCACCAGTATGATAGTAAAGTAGTAACATAGGTGGGGCCGTAGCTCAGTTGGGAGAGCGCCTGAATGGCATTCAGGAGGTCGTGGGTTCGACCCCCATCGGCTCCACCAGTTTA
>Ga0255346_1000835_pt1 | contig 47533 bp, 36 predicted proteins | sample wastewater_treat_FD_194410 | JGI IMG/M metagenome (GOLD analysis project Ga0255346, IMG submission 194410) | Wastewater microbial communities from Lulu Island WWTP, Vancouver, Canada - plant22 | ecosystem: Engineered > WWTP > Wastewater > Unclassified | place: Canada: Vancouver, British Columbia...
TTTTGATTTTAATTTTTACTCAAAATCAACCAACCACTGAAATTAGCCAGGTAACATCTTCGCCCCAAGCAACATTAGAAGGAACCGGAGGAATAACTCCCGAAGCCGAAGAAAAAACCCCGATAGAGATTGCTTTTGATAATGCTCGAGATGTAGAAATAGCTAACGCAAAAGCAAAAGGAGTTGATGCAGTTTTAAGACCGGTTTTACATAATGTTTTTGATGTGGTGGTAGATGATCAAATAATAAGCGGAGTAAAAATGACAGAAGAATTTGGACCAATGCTAAGTTATGTATTTAATCGCAAACTCACTGAAGCAGAAAGAGATGCGATTATAGAAGGTTTAGAACAAGCTGGCATAGAAGTGGTAGATCAAACTGAAAAAGTTTATACTGTTAAAAAAGATAACGCAATGTGGGTAATTACTTTTTATTTGAACAACGATCAAAAATCAGGTTTAGAAATAACTTTTTAATAAATAATTGATTGTATATTTATTAAAAAGAAATTAGGATGAATTTTTTAAAAATAAAAGTTATCCACAATTGCATTTTTTAAAAAACATCTTAAAATATTATTAGGAAAAAATATTTCCAATAGCGCCTCGGTCGAGCGCTTACTGAGATTAATTAATTTTAAAAACATGGCAGCTAAAAAAGCCAAGAAGACTGCAAAAAAAACAGTTAAGAAAACAGCAAAAAAAGGAAAAAAATAATTTTGCAGTCAAACAAACTTAAAACCCGCTTCGGCGGGTTTTAAGTTTGAAAAAATCCTAACTTTAAACTATAATAATTTATATGAAAATAATTATTTCAGCAAATAATTTTGAAGTAACTCAAAATTTAGAAAATTATATTAATAAAAAATTTTCAAAATTAGAAAAATTAGCTGATGGTTTTAATAAAAACAGTGTTTTAAAAATTGTTATTTCCAGAGAAACAAAAAGCCAAGAAGGCAAAGTGTTTTTTATTAAAGCTAATCTGGATTTATTATCTTTTGTAATAGCTAATGATGAAATTGGAGAAGATATTTATATGGCAATTGACGAAATCGAAAGAGAATTAACTAGACAACTTAGAAAAAAGAAAGGTAAGTTTACAGATAGTTTTATCAAAGGCGCCAGAAAGTTAAAAGAACTGTTTAATAAACATTCTGATATTTAGTTTTAATCAAAGTGGCAAATAGTTTTCTAAAATTTTTTAAAAATCCTAACCAAAGGGCTTTAGATAAAATTAAGCCCTTAGTTTTTGCTATTAATCAAGAAGAAAAAAATCTTGAAAAATTAACTGATCAAGAAATTTTAGAAAAAAGCTTAAAACTTAAAGAAAAAGTTTTAGAAGAAGGATTAAATGATAAAAACTTAATAACAGCTTTTTCATTAGTTAGAGAGGCTTCTAAAAGAACTTTGAAACAGCGCCATTTTGATGTTCAATTAATGGCTGGAATAGTTTTAGCTCAAGGAAAACTTGCTGAAATGAAAACTGGAGAAGGAAAAACCTTAGCAGCAACTTTACCTGCTTATTATTATGGATTAACTGGCAAAGGAGTTCACATTGTAACAGTTAACGATTATTTAGCTCAAAGAGATACAATTTGGATGGGACAAATTTATAATTTTTTGGGATTAAAAGTAGGCTGTTTAATTCATGATGGAGCTTTAATTTATGATCCAAACTATAATGACTTTGAAGAAAATCAAGAAACTAATAGTCTTGATAAATCACGGGATACTTTGGGAAGTTTCAAAAATTTTTCATCAATTTTTGAAACCTATTACTAGAAAAGAAGCTTATAACTGCGATATTTTATATGCCACTAATCATGAATTTGGATTTGATTATTTAAGAGATAACTTAGTTTATTCTAAAGAAGAAATGGTTCAAAGACCTTTATTTTATGCAATTATTGATGAAGTTGATAGCATTTTAATTGATGAAGCTCGAACTCCTTTAATTATTGCTATGCCAGATGAAGATGCTACTAACCTTTATAAAGAATTTGCAACTATTAGCAGGAAATTTAATGAAGATGATGTGGAAATTGATTTAAAAAGAAATTCAATAATTTTAACTGAGAAAGGTCTTGAAAAATTAAATAGAATTTTAAATCGCAATATTTACGAAGAAAATAATTTGCTTTTAATTCATCATTTAGAAGAAGCTTTAAAAGCTGAATTTTTATTTAAAAGAGATAAAAATTATGTGGTTAAAGATAATGAGGTAATAATTGTTGATGAATTTACTGGTAGATTGCTTCCGGGCAGACGATATTCAGAAGGGCTTCACCAGGCAATCGAAGCTAAAGAAAAGGTTAGAGTTCAGCAAGAAAATAAAACTTTGGCAACTATTACTATTCAAAATTATTTTAGAATGTACCCTACTCTTTCTGGAATGAGCGGCACTATTATTTCTTCTGCTGAAGAATTTCACAAAGTTTATAATTTAGAAGCTTTGGCAATTCCAACTAACAAACCAATGATTAGAATTGATTTACCTGACAAAATATTTTTAAATGAAAATGCAAAATTTAAAGCTGTGGCAAATGAAATTAAAAAAAGATACGAAGCTGGACAACCAGTATTAGTTGGCACAATTTCAATTGAAAAGAATGAGATACTTTCTAACTTGTTGAATCGCCAAGGAATTCCTCATAATGTCTTAAATGCTAAAAATCATGAAAGAGAAGCAGAAATTATCGCTCAAGCAGGAAAATTAAAAGCAGTCACAGTAGCAACTAATATGGCTGGTAGAGGTGTTGATATTATTTTAGGCGGAAATCCTCCAGATGAAGAGGAAGCTTCAAAAATTAAAGAATTAGGAGGATTATTTGTTTTGGGAACTGAAAGACATGAAGCTTTAAGAATTGATAATCAACTTCGAGGAAGAAGCGGCAGACAAGGAGACCCTGGCTCTTCTCAATTTTTTGTTTCTTTAGAAGATAATCTTTTTAAAATCTTTGGTTCAGAAAAAATTTCAGCATACATTAATAATCTTAATCCCCCCGAAGATACTTCTTTAGAAAATAAATTTTTAAGTAATATACTTGATAGCGCTCAACGTAAAGTTGAAAATTTAAATTTCGATTTAAGAAAACACATTTTGGAATATGATGATGTTTTAAATAAACAAAGACAATTTTTCTATGAACAAAGAAAAAAGTTTTTATTTGCAAGTCAAGATGAGCTAAAACAATTAATAGCTAATTTAGTAACTAATAATGTTTCAAAACTTTTAGAATTTTATGAAGATTTTAATTTATTAAAAAACTTTTTAGGACAATTTATGGAATTGCCAACTGATTTTAGTTCTCAAAAAGAAAAATCAAAAGAAGAATTAAGTTCATATCTTAAAGATTATTTTTTGAAAAAATTTGAAGAAAAATTTAACGAAGGAAAGGAAAATTTTAAGTTGTTAATTTTAAGAGTTTATGATTTTTTCTGGATGAATCATTTAGAAGAAATGGAAGGATTAAGAGAAGCGGTAAGTTTAAGGGCTTATGGCCAAAGCGATGTTCTGGTAGAATATAAAAAAGAAAGTCACAATCTTTTTAACCTAATGAAAACTAATATTGATTATAATGCATTTTTAGCAATTTTAAGAATTATTTAAATTTAAACAAATGGAAATTCAATTAACTAATTTTTCAGGTCCCCTACCCTTGCTTTTGGATTTAATTGAAAAGAATAAGCTTCCAATAACCGAAGTTTCCCTGTCTTTAATTACTGACCAGTATTTAAATATTATTCAAAATTCTAATGAGATTAACCCCTTAGAATTAGCTGATTTTTTGGTGATAGCTTCAACTTTGCTTCTTTTAAAATCAAAAACTATTTTACCAGATTTACAATTAACGGCTGAAGAAGAGGGTGATATTGAAAGATTAAAAATCGCTTTAATAATTTATCAAAAATATAAAGAAAAAATAAAATTTATCAAAGAACGTAGTTTAGAGAATAATAAACTAATAAGCAGAATTTTATGGCAAGATAGAAGTGCTTATTTTTATCCGCCCTCAAATATTTCAATTAATCAATTAAAAGATATTTTGGGAAAAACTTTGTTGAATCTTTCAAGCTATTATAATAATTTTCAAAAGAGCGGCCTAATTAAAACCGCTACAATTGAAACTAAAATTAATGAAATTTTGGAAAAAATCAATAAATTAAATACTTTAGAATTTGAAAAGCTTGCTCCTCAAAATAATAAAAACGAAATAATCGTTTGTTTTTTAGCTATTCTTTTTTTATTTAGAGAAGAAAAAATTTATTTAGAACAAGAAGAAAAATCTCATAAAATTTATATTTCAAAAAATGGATAAAGATAAATTAAAATCAATTATTGAATCATTGCTTTTTGCTTATGGCGAAAAATTAAGTTTGTCAACTCTTTCGCAAATTTTAGAAATTGATGAAAATAAAATTAAAGAAATAATTGAAGAATTAAAAATTGATTATCAAAATGATTCTCGGGGAATCCAAATTATAGAAATAGCTGATAATTACCAACTGTCAACTAAAGCAGAGAATTTTCCCTATATTGAAAAACTTATTAAAAAAGACTTTAGCGAGGAACTAACTCCGGCATCTTTGGAAGTTTTAACAATTATTTTGTACCGCTACCCAGTTCCTAGAGCAGAAATAGATTTTATTAGAGGCGTTAATTCTTCTTTTATTTTAAGATCCTTGCTTTTAAGAGGATTAATTGATAAAACATATTCTAAGGAGAAAAATGCCAATCTTTATTCTCCAAGTTTTGAACTGTTCAAATTGTTAGGAATTAAAGATAAATCAGATTTGCCAGATTTTGAAAAATTAAACAAAAAATTAGAAGAATTAATAATTAACGAAGAACTACCAAATTATAATGAATAAATTTAGACAACCAATATTTATAATTCTACTACTTGGCTTAGTAGTTTTTATAAGTTTTAGAAATACCCAAACTTTTACTTTAAATAATTCTAATAAAGCCGAGTATCCCGCAGAAACTTCTTTAGCTATGGATAGTAGTTCTGCAAGTTTAGAAAATAAAGTTTATCCAATTATCACTTATCTTGATTTTTATAATAGCGGCGCAAAACCAAGTTCTTTGCCCACTCCTACGCCTTCTCCTTTAGAACCAAATTTGAGAGCTCAGGCTGCAGTACTTGTTGACTTATCAACCAATAAGTTTATTTATGAAAAAAATATTAATGATAAAATGCTCATAGCTTCCTTAACAAAATTAATGACAGCCTTAGTAGCTTATGAAAATGTTGAAAACCTAAATCAAACTTTTGTAATTCAACAAGAAGATTTGGATGTTGAAAGCCATCATCCTAATTTAGCAGTTGGCGACAGATTCAATTTTCAAGAAATGCTTTATATGGTTTTAATTACTTCAGACAATTCTGTAACTCACGCTTTAGCTCGCAGCTTAGAGGTGAATCAAATAATGAACTTTACGGATTTAATGAACCAAAGGGCTCAACAATTGGGAATGACTAATACTTACTTTGAAGATGAAACTGGGCTTAATGGCAATTATTCAACAATTTCCGACTTAATAATTTTAACTAAAGAAATTTTAAATAAATACCCTCAGATTTTTTCTTATTCGGTATATCCCTCTTTAACAATTAAAAATATTGATGGCAAAGTTTTTAATCTCACGAATACTAATTCAATAATTAAAAATATTCCTTCGATTATTGGTTCTAAAACTGGTTATACTGAAGAGTCATTAGGCAATTTATTAGTAGTTTTTGAAGATAAAGATAAACCAATTTTAGCGATTGTTTTGAAATCTCCTGACAGAACTAGCGATATGCTTAATTTAGTCTCTTATTATTTAAGAACAACAAAATAAATGGAATTAACTTTTATTTTTTCTCAAATTTTAAGATTTCTAATAGTAGCTATTGTTTCTTTCTTTGTAGGAATAATTTTGGTTAAACCAGTTGATAAACTAATTAAAAAAATTCACAGCTTTAAGCATATTGAAAAAGAAAATGCTCCGATATTTTCACAGCTTCATGCTAAAAAAGAAGGGACCCCAACAATGGCTGGAATAATTATTTGGGGAACGGTTTTAATTGTAATTTTAGCTTTTTGGTTAGGCTCTTTAATTTTTGACGGTTTTTGGCAACAAATAAATTTCTTATCAAGAAAAGAAACATATCTTCCTCTGGCAAGCCTAATAATTGCTGCTTTAATAGGAATGGTTGATGACTTAATCGGTATTCTAGGAAATAAAACAAATAAAAAGAAAAGTGGCTTATCAATGAAACAAAGAATAGCTCTTTACTCGATAGTTGCTATTGGTGGAGCTTACTGGTTTGCTTTTAAATTAAATTGGGATGTTATTAGTATTCCATTTATCGGTAATTTAAATATTGGCATTTGGGCTTCAGCTTTAATTTTTATTTTTATAATCATTGCAACTTCTTTTTCAATGAATGAAACTAATGGTTTAGATGGTTTGGCAGAAGGAATAGCAACAATTGCTTTAATTTGTTTAGCAATTGTTTCATTCTTAGAGGGTAGATATGATTTAGCTGTTTTTGCTGCTTCGCTAATAGGAGCATTACTGGCATTTTTGTGGTTTAATATTTATCCTGCCAAATTTTTTATGGGAGATACAGGTAGTATGTCCTTAGGAGTAGTAATTGGAGTAATTTCAATGTTAACTAACACTGTATTTCTTTTGCCGTTTTTTGCTTTTATTTTAGTTATTGAATCATTATCAGTGATTATCCAAACTTTTTCTAAAAAAATATTAAAGAAAAAAATTTTTATTTCAACGCCTTTGCATCATCACTTTGAAGCTAAAGGCTGGCTTGAACCTCAAATTACTATGAGATTTTGGATGATTTCTGGAATTTCAGCAATGCTTGGAATAATAATATTTATTGTTGACAGATTTATTTTAAACTAAATATCTAAAGTTATAACAATTGATAAATAATTGTCTTTCTCTTTTTTAAAAGCTAAATCATTATAAGTAATAGCTTTTACGTCTTTATTGATTATTGCTTTTTTTAAAAAAAACTTGCCTTGCACTTTATAGTTGGTTAATTTCTTAAATTCAGTTTTAAAAATTAATTTATTTTCTGTTTGAATATAAAACAAAGCTTCGTTTAAAAAATCAACTAATAAAACTTCAATCGAATTTGAAGTAATTTGAAATTTTTTTTCATCAAGATCTTTAGTTTCTATAAAACTTCCTAAATAACTATTTAAAGCTTCGATGGCATTAAAAAATAACTCTTCTTGGTTTTTCCCAAAAATTTTAATTCTAATATCTGCGGTATGTGATAAAAATTGAAATTTTTTATTCAAGTTGTTAAAAAATTATTAATACTAGTTTTTAAAGAAAATTCGAGTGTATCTTAAAGGACGCGGTGGTTAAATTCACAACCAGTTGCCACACTATTTGAGAATTTGAAAACTTGACTGACGATCTTATAAATATCATAAAAAGAGGTAAAATAAAAATTAGAACTATTCTACTCACTAATTTTAAGATTTTCCCCGCAATATAATATAATTAAAAAAGAAAAACCTTGGGTTTAAAGTTCCAACCATTCTCGGTTATATAAGTAACAATGGGACCCTTAAGTTCATTTGGGTTAAATGAATATTCATAAAGTTTATCAAATGAAAGCCGACCGTCTTTAAAAGTAAAACCCTTACCGGATGCATAATCAAATGTCAAAACATTTACTCCGTGGAAGAAACTGAATGATAGTTTGGAACGAATGCCCAATAAGCCAGAAGCACCGATTCTTAATTTTTTCACTGTTTCACTTGCTAATACATTGTGCTTTTGTGCATCAAATTTAAGCAATAGTTCATATCCTCCGGAGATTTTTCCCAAGCCAAACAAATAAGCAAATTTTTCATTAGCATAATTCCAAGTGAGTTTAATTTTATTTGGAGTAAGTTGAATAACTTTTATGGGCATATCGTTAGGAAGATTTATTATGCCGGAGATTAAAGCATCGGCTTGCAAAGGTATTACTCCAGGTTTGGCATTATAAGCTGCTGCCCATTCAAAAATTTTCGTCATTAAAACTAAAAAGAAAACTGCATATATGCCCATTAACACAAAAGCTAAAGTAGGATTTGAATCTATAAATTTCAAAAAAGAATCTTCAATCCCTGGAACAAAGTATAGTAAAACAAATGGTATAATAATTGGTATTGAAGAAACTAAAAACGCGATTAATATTTTCGAAAAATTTGTAATTTTCAAATTTGTACCTGAATGGATAATGAATTTATTTTTGGCGTTTTTATCTTCTGGTGAGTCTGCGGTTCCATTTTTATTTTTTGAATTATAAGAAAAAATGACAGTATTCATATACGACAAATTATATAAAATGCATAACTGAAAGTCAATCAAATTTAGTATTTAGTAAAAATGCTTTCGAATAATTATGCCCGATTACAACAAAAAATTATTAAGTGCGCCCGGAAGGATTCGAACCTTCGACCCCAGGTTTATAAGATTGGAATTTATCAATTCTAAAATAATTGGTTCATCGATTTTAAAATTTCCATATACCTAGTCTGTGTATTGTATAATTTATTGCAACCTTTTAACAAGTTCTTCGGGTGAAGAAATTATTTCTCTAAATAAAACATGACGAGATAATTCTTCATCGCTTGTCAGCGCATAAATTGGTTTTCCCATAGCTACTGCATAACCAATTTCTAAAGTTGTACTATTTCCAACATAACCGTCTTTGTTAAATACAAAAACCGCATCTGCCATTCGTATTTTGTAAAAATGATCGTGAGTCAATCCAAGTGCTACAAATTTTTTGTAGTCATCTGATAATTTTGCCCACTCATCTTGACCGGAGTATAAATATGGTTCAAACACAACAACACCAAGCTCTTTTAACTTTTTTCCAAATTCTCTTATTTCCGGTTTAAAACGGCGGCTACCGCAAAGCACTACTGTTTTCATAATGTTTGTTTTATTAATTCATCTATTGAAACGCTTAACACCTTAGTTTCTAAAAATCAGAAAGTCGAGTTTGGTGCGTCCGGAAGGATTCGAACCTTCGACCCCAGGTTTATAAGACCTGTGCTCTAACCAACTGAGCTACGGACGCTTATTGTTTTTAGTTTGTTTGATTTCTTTTTTATAGGAAGAAATAATTTCTTCAAATTCTTTTCTTTCAATAGTTTCATTAGTCATCAATTTTTTAGCAATTTCATCTAATAATTTTTTATTAGAATTAATAATTTTAAAAGCATTGTTTTCAGCATTTATTATTAATTTTCTTATTTCTTCATCAATTTCTTGAGCCATTTTTTCAGAATATTTCTTTTCATTAAATAAGTCCCTTCCTAAAAATAGAATTTCTTCGTCTTCTGAAAGAGATACCGGACCAATTTTTTCAGACATTCCATATTTAGTTACTAAATCCCTAGCAATTTCTGTTGCTTGTTTTAAATCATTACTAGCTCCGGTAGTGATATCTTTAAAAATTATTTTTTCGGCAACATAACCACCTAAAGCAACATTTAACTCATCTAGAAATTTTGCTTTAGAATAAAGATGGGTATCTTCAATCGGAAGTTTTAAAGTATAGCCAGCTGCTCTACCACGAGCAACAATTGAAACTTTATGAACTGGATCAGAATTAGGAGAAAAAGCAGCAACTAGAGCATGCCCAGCTTCATGATAAGCAGTGATTTCTCTTTCTTTTTGGGTTAAAACATGACTTTTTCTTTCCGGACCCAAAACAACTTTTTCCATTGCCTGGAAAAAATCATTTTGTTCAATTATTTTTTTATTATTTCTAGCTGCTAAAATAGCAGCTTCATTAACTAAATTAGCCAAATCAGCTCCTGAAAAACCAGGAGTCCTTTGAGAAATTTCTTCTAACTCAACCTCTTGAGAAATTTTTTTACCTCGTAAATGAATTTTTAAAATCTCTTTTCGTTCATTAATGTCTGGCAAATCTAAAATAATTCGCCTATCAAATCTTCCAGGTCTTAAAAGAGCAGGATCTAAAACGTCTGGCCGATTAGTAGCTGCTATTACAATAATATTAGTATCTCTATCAAAACCATCCATTTCAACTAAAATCTGATTTAAAGTTTGTTCCCTCTCGTCATGCCCTCCTCCCAAACCTGTTCCACGTTGTCCACCAACAGCATCGATTTCATCAATAAACACAATCGCTGGAGCAACTTTTTTAGCTGTTGAAAAAAGATCCCTGACTCGAGAAGCGCCAACTCCTACAAAAAGTTCCACAAATTCTGATCCGGAAATATGAAAAAATGGGACATTAGCTTCGCCTGCTACTGCTCTAGCTAATAAGGTTTTACCGGTTCCCGGAGCTCCTACCAGCAATACTCCCCTGGGAATTCTTGCTCCAATATCTAAAAATTTTTGAGGATTTTTTAAGAAATCAACTACTTCTTTTAATTCCTCTTTGGCTTCTTTACTTCCAGCAACATCATTAAAGGTCACTTTTTCTTTGTTTGAAGAAAATAATCTAGCATTTGATTTTGAAAAATTCAAAGTTTGAGTTAATCCCTTTTGGGTTTGCCGAGAAATAAACCAGAATAATCCAAAAATTAAAACCATTGGCAAAACCAGTTGAATCAAAAGCACCATCCAAATAGAATTCATAAAACTTTCGTTATTAAAAGAAATTTCAATGCTTTGCAATTGTTCGGAATTAATTCCTAAATTGGTCAAAGTTTCAATTAAAGAAGAATTGGTTTCTTTCTGAGAACTATAAATTGTGCCATCTTTGGAAGTTATTTTTAAATTATCACCGGTAACTTCAATCTTTGAAACTTCACCAGCATTTATTTTGGATGTTAATTGAGACAAGGAGATATCCTTTTGTTCGGTATCCAGAGAAGAAAAAACTGAAAAAATCATTGAAATAATGATAAAAAATGCTATCACATAAAAAATGTTTTTCAAAAGATTATTCATAGATTAGCTATTTTACTCTTTAAAAAACAAAAATTCAAATACTTTCTATGGTTCTCACACTCTCGCAAATAACTTTCATTTCTCCATCGTAGTTATTTATTTTGCCATCAACTAAAATCACATTGTTTTCCTGCCAAAGATTTTTTGATTTTTCTAAAATATCGGGAAAAACAACAACTTCTATTTTATTATTTGATAAATCTTCTAATTTTGAAAAAAGCATTAATTTCCCGTTTTTAGTAATTATCTTTTGACAATTTTCTATTAATCCCCCAATTCTTACCCTTTGTCCATTAGTAGTATTATTTACTTTAGAAAAAGGAGTTGACAATTTGGTTAAAATTGCCCGATATTCATTTAAAGGATGGTCTGATAAATATAAACCCAAATATTCTTTTTCAAAATTTAATTTATCTTTTTTGTTAAGCGGTTCTACTTTGGGAATTTTTAAATTCTCAATATTACCAGCAAAAAGTCCTAATTGATTGGTTTGATTGTTTTTATTAAACTGATAAGCAAATTTTAAAATTTCATCTAAACTTTGTAATAATTGATTTCTTTCATAAAACGAGTCAAAAACTCCGGCTTTAATTAATGATTCCATTGTTTTGCGGTTTATAATATTTTTAGGCATTCTTTTAATAAAATCAGTTAGTGACTTATAAACTCCATTCTGCTTTCTTTCTTCTTGGATAATTTCAGCAACCATTGTGCCAACTCCTTTGATAGCTGCCAGAGAAAAAATAATATTTTTTGTTTCGGGATCGACTCCAAATTCTACAAAGGATTTATTAATATCCGGGGGAATTATTTTAATACCCAATCTTCGGCATTCACCAATTTCAATTGCTATCTTATCTAAATTCCCAAAATGAGCTGTTAATAAAGCCGCCATAAAAGCTTGAGGATAATGAGCCTTTAAATAAGCCGTATAATAAACTACTTTGGCATAACCTACTGCATGACTTTTGTTAAATCCGTATCTAGCGAATGGTAAGAAAAGTTCCCAAATTTTTTCAGCTGTTTCTTTGGGAATTCCATTTTTCATCATCCCCTCTATCAATTTTTGTTTCTGGGAATCTAATAATTCTTTATTTTTTTTACCAATAGCTTTTCTTAAAACATCGGCTTCCCCTAAAGAAAAGTCAGCTAAATCACGAGCTATTTGCATCATTTGTTCTTGATAGATTCCTATACCATAAGTTGGTTTAAAAATTGGTTCTAATTTAGGATGTAAATAGCTTATTTTTTCTCTGCCCCATTTTCTATTAATATAACTTGGGATAAGTTCCATTGGTCCTGGTCGATATAAAGCAACCATTACAACAATTTCCTCAAAATTCGAAGGTTTTAATTCTTTTAGGTATCTACGCATTCCAGATGATTCTACCTGGAAAACCCCGATAGTTTCTCCTTTTGACAAAATTTCATAAACTTTTGGATCATCTTCGCTTAAAGAACTTAAATCAATTTCTTTATTATAAAGTTTTTTAATTATTCTTAAAGTATTTTTAATAACTGTCAGATAAGCTATTCCTAAAAGATCAATTTTTAATAGTCCGATATCCTCTACAGAATGCATTTCATATTGAGTGGCAATGGTAGAATTACCTCTAGCGGAATATTGAAGTGGCGCGTAATCAGTTAATGGTCCGGGAGCCACAACTACTCCAGCAGCATGAACTGAAGCATGTCTTACTAAACCCTCTAACCTTTTAGCATAATCAATTACTAATTTAGCATCAGGATTGGTTTGATAAAGCTCTTTTAATTCTGGAGAAATTTCTAAAGCTTCATCCATTTTGGCATTAAAAGGAATAAGTTTCGAAATTTTATCTCCTAAGGAATATGGAAAACCCAAAGCCCGGGCTACATCTCTAACAGCTAATCTTGCTTTCATTACCCCAAAAGTTGAAATTTGAGCGACCCTGTCTTTGCCATATCTTTCTTCAAGATATCTAATAATTTCTTCTCTACGATTATCTTGAACATCGGTATCAACATCTGGCATTTCCATTCTCTCTAAATTTATAAATCTTTCAAAGATTAAGCCATGTTTCAAGGGATCTATTTCGGTAATGTGTAAACAATAAGCTATAATCGAGCCAACAACCGAACCCCTGCCAGGACCAATAACTATATCTTGATTTTTAGCCCAATTAATAAAATCCTGAACAATTAAAAAATAATCAGTTAATTTCCTTTGGGTAATAACTTTTAATTCATAATCAAATCGTTCTTGAATTTCCTTGGTTATTTTTGGATATCTTTCGTGTAAACCATCTATGGCTAATTTTTTTAAATAAGTTTCATTGTCCTCTCCATTAGGAGTTTTAAAAACTGGAAAAATATTTTCTCCTAAAGTAATTTCCACTTGGCATCTTTGAGCAAGTTCGTAGGTATTATTAAAAGCTTCAACTAAATCTTTATCGTCTTTAATATCGTTAAAAATATCTTTAGGATCTTTGATCGAAAAATCAGCATCTTTCATTGTTAACCTATCTGGATCAGAAACATTGGAGCCAGTTTGAATTGAAAGAAAAATATCGTGGACTTCCCTGTCAGTAGAATTAGGATAGTGACTATCACAAGTTAAAATAGTTTTTAAATTATAATCTTTAGCAATTTTTTTAAGTTCTTCATTAACGATTTGTTGTTCTTTGATCTCGGGATGATGTTGAAATTCAATATAAAAATCATCTTTGCCAAAAATAGCTAAATATTCTTCTACTAAAGTTTTTATTTTATTTTTATTTTTATTCAAAATAGCTTTAGGAATTTCTCCTGTTAAACAACCGGAGGTAGCAATTAATCCCTCATGGTATTCCTTCAATAAATTTTTATCTACCCGAGGTTTATAATAAAACCCCTCAAGATTTGCCAAACTAATTAGTTTAAGTAAATTTTTATAGCCAGTATTATTTTTAGCAAAAACCAACAAATGAAAATAATTGGCATCAAAATTTGGATCTTTATCATAAATTGTTCGGGGAGCTAAATACAGCTCGCAACCAATTACTGGATGGATTCCTTTCTCTTTAGCTTTTTTATAAAATTCAATCGCCCCATATAAATTACCATGATCAGTTAAAGCAGCACTCTCCATTTCTAACTCTTTGACTCTTGATAAAATTTCATCAATTGTTGACATACCGTCTAATAACGAGTAATGAGAATGAAGATGGAGATGGGCAAATTTCATGGTAAGATGATTAATAATTTTAATTTAAATTAGTTTATGAAACTACCTAATTTTAAACAAGAAAAGAAAATTTTTCAACTCTATCATTTACCGATTATTGCAGTTGATGAAGCTGGAAGAGGACCTTTGGCAGGACCAGTAACGGCTGGAGCAATTTTAATAAAAAATCCTCATTTTAAAGCTTCTCAAGCTCCTATCAAAATCAGAGATTCAAAAAAATTAACAGCTCGGGAGCGTCAAATTCTTTACCTGTGGATAACTCAACAGAAAAATTTAAAATTTTCTTATGCTAATGTTGGAAATAAAATTATCGATAAAATAAATATCAGAAATGCCACACACTCAGCAATGATTCGGGCAATTAAAAAATTAAATATTAAAAATTATATTCTGCTAATAGATGGCAAAGATAAACTTATTAAATTAAATCCCAAAATAAAACAATTTACTTTTATTAAAGGGGATGAAAAATTAATTTCTCTTTCTTTGGCTTCAATTGTAGCCAAAGTTAAAAGAGATAAATTAATGATTAATTTTTCAAAAAAATATCCCAAGTATTTTTTTGAAAATCATAAAGGTTATGGTACAAAAATTCATTATCAACAAATAAAAAAATATGGAATTTCAGAAATTCATAGAATAAGTTTTTTAAAAAATTTAAACAATAAGTACTGGAATTCAATGTGCCACGGAAGGGAATCGAACCCCTGACGCGAAGCTCTTCAGGCTTCCGCTCTACCACTGAGCTACCGTGGCTTATAACTATTCTAAAATTTTTTAATAAAGAAATCAACTGTCTCAACTTTGCAAGCCGCAACCAATAACAATCTATAAAATACTAAAAACTATTACTCGCCTAATCTTGCGATCGCAAGATTAGGCGAGTAAATACAACCTAAAAAATCTTAAGCAATTTAAAAACAAACAATAAACTTGATAACAAGTTTTAAAATATAACTTATAAAGACAAATCTAAATCAAAAAAATTTAAAGTTCTGGATTGCGAATAATACCAATTCTTAAAATTGGTTAGAAAATATTCAAAAAAACAAAATCTCTATTAAGGGTTAGGATTGTGTGGTGAAACACAACGAAATCCAACATCACTATTGTACCAATCATTATACCAGCTCAAATTCAAAGAAAAAACTCCGTCATTTAACCCATTTGGCCAGCTACCACCACGCAATAACACGCGATTAGCATTAGACCCATTATAAGAATAAATTCTTCCCATTCCTTGAGTTGAATCCCAAAGATCATCTGAAGGCCTAATTTCATTATAAGAAAAATCACCATAGTCTTGAATTGCTGTATGCTCTATCCATCTATAGCCAGTTGCTCCGCCATCTGTTGGATGCTTAGTAACTAAAGTATCGTTATTATTTTTCATTACATGTTCATTAACATTTCCTGAAAAATCATAGATTTCTTGATTATTACTTAAAATTAGTTTAGCTCGTGAATCACGAACCGAACCATAATCCGGATCTTTGCCATCATAACCGCAAATAGTTTCTCCATTATTACCCATAAATAGACAACCCGATCCTAACTCCTTCATTGTCCAGTTCTTATTAACTTGTTCTACATTTCTAGCAATAGTCATCCATTCTTGATTGGTAATTAAATGAGCTCCGATTGCTTGACAAGCTGCTTTAGCTTGATTGTGGGTTATATTAACAATAGGGGCTCCTTCAGCAGTTGAAACAATTTTTGATGGAGTATTACAACCTTGGTCTCTCCAATCAAGTCCTAAACCAGAATTAGCTGGGCACTTAGCTTCACTAGCTGTATCACCTACTCCATCACCATTTTTATCATATTTAGCTTCATATTTCATTACCCAGAAATCATTGTTTGTTCCCAAAGCAGGATTTTTTGGTACTAAAACCCATTCACTTGTTTCTGGTGGAGGAACTGGAGATTCTGGTCCTGGTGTTGGAGATTCTGGTCCTGGTGTTGGAGATTCTGGTAGCGGTGTTGGAGGCTCTGGCGTTGGAAGAGTTGATGTTGGAGTAGGATTTAAATCAATTGGCGATGGCTGAATAATTATTGAAGGAACTGGCCCAATAGGTACTTCGATATCTTCTCCTTGCATAGGTATAACTGGTTGATTAAAGATTCCGATATTAGTTCCCGGTTCAGTATTTAAAGAATTTAATAATCCTCTCACTATAGTTGGCCCTCCCTGCCAAATTCCTTGGTCATTTTTTTCTGTATTAACTACGGTACTTTGATAAACTGAATCTAACGGGAAAGAACTATTAACAATAGCATCTAAATCATAAGTAATTGCTTTTTCAATGCTAGTTTTAGCCATTGCTTCTGTCATATTAGCCCGATATTTTACGCATCCCAAACTCTGACCAGTTACTGTATCAAAAGCTTCAGCTACACATTCCTGAGAAGAAAGAGCTCCTTCGCCTGATTGAGCTTCTAAGGTTGCTATTTTTTCAGCTTTTTCTTGTTCTGCGTCTAAATAGTTTTTAGTAATATTATAAAGCCCTTGTTTATTAAAAAATGGATTAGTTAATTTAAAAAATGAACCAACCAAACTCTCGGTATCTTCAATTTCTATTCCTTGGGTTCCTTGAAGAATTAAATTTTCATAAGAATTAATCTGGGGATACAACTCATATTCTTCCAATGTTAAATCTAAAGAATTAATAAGCTCTTCTTTTAAATCAGAATCTAAACCAGCTGCTGTATCTAGTTGTCTAGCAGTTTCTAATCTAACATTTTTGGGAATATCTTCTAAAAAGTTTCCCCAGTTTTCAACTACATTTCTACAAATTCTTTGATCTTTTACCGTAACATCAATTACTTTCATAAAGTATTCACAAGAAGTTTTGGCAGATGTCAAATAAAAAAGAACAGCTTCTTGAACGTATTGAGAAAATCTAAATTTTGATAAATCTCGGTTTACTAATTGGTAGTAATATTGAAAAATAGGAGAAGATGGAGCTTCGGCGACACTTAAAGGTAAAAGCCCGGGATTAATTTCTTGAAGAGATACTGGCAATGGCGTATTATCTATAATCACTGGTAGAGGAACGGGAATATCAACATTAACATTGCAATTGCACTCATCACATAGACACTGCTGCGCGTTTAAAATTGATACTAGCTTAACCGAAAGTCGATAAACTGAATTTTCTAATTTGATCGTTAATCCTGAATTTAAAAAGGTAAGAAAAGCAAAAGTCGTAATAATCAACAAAAAAATTTTTTTATTTTTTTTCATTTTAATTGCTTGAATTATTCTCTTTCCTGCTTACTAATCAAGTTATAATTGCTTATAACTATTTTATATGTTTTTTAAAAAAAATCAACAGCCTATACAATTTTGGCTTATTTTACTTTTATTTAATTCCGGTTTAGAATAATTTTAAAAAATGGATTATTTAAATGCTTTAATTTTAGGAATAATTGAGGGCTTAACAGAATTTTTACCAATTTCTTCTACGTATCACTTGATATTTTTTTCTAAGCTTTTGGGTATTTCTCAAACTGAATTTCAGAAAACTTTTGAAATCTTTATTCAAACTGGAGCTGTTTTAGCTATTGTAGTTTTATATTTTAAAACTCTGATAACTAATAAAAAACTAATAATTAATTTAATTTATTCCCTTATTCCAACCGCTATTTTGGGTTTTATTTTTTATGGATTTGTTAAAAATACTCTATTTGATTCTTATTATCTAATGATTAGCGCCTTAATAGTTATTGGTTTAATTATTTTAATTTTAGAAAAATTAATTTCTAAACAAAAAATAGTTTTAAATAAGACCCTTAATCAACTTACTTCAAAAGACGCTCTAATCATTGGTTTGGTTCAATGTTTGGCATTTTTACCAGGAGTTTCCAGAGCCGGAGCAGTTATTATTATAATGTTAATTTTAAAATATAAACGCCAAGATAGTGCTCTTTATTCTTTTTTATTGGCAGTTCCAACAATTATTGGCGCAGGACTATTGGATCTTTATCAAACTAATTTTATTTTTAGTTCTTCTCAATTAATTTTATTAATAATTGGATTTTTTGCTGCTGGCTTAACAGCTTTTTATAGCGCTAAATGGCTAATTAGTTATTTACAAAAACATTCTTTGGAAATTTTTGCTTATTATCGAATAATTTTAGCAATTTTATCTATAATAGTCTTTAAGCTAATCTAAATTATTTACTTTGCTTTATCCATTTTTCTCTTTTAAAATACAAGTAGCCCAAAACTATAACTATTCCCATTATTCCAATTAAAGTTAAAATTGATTCAATTTTATCTAATCCTTGAGCTAAACTCATAAAAGTTTCTCCCATTTCAAAACCAATAAAACCAAAAATTGAAGATCTAATAATTAATCCTAAAAAAATAAAAGGATAAAAATTAAGTGGTTTTATTCTAAAAGCTCCGCAAAAAGCAGAAACCAAAGATACAGGCACAACTGGAATAGAACAGGAAATCACAATAAATAATTCATCTTTAATTCCTTTTTGAAAATCTGCTCTTAATTTTTCAATTAAATTCCAAGTTAAGCCAAAATATGTGCCAAATTTATCAATAAAAGCCTTGCCTAAAAAATAAGTTAATAAAAATACTAAACTTACGCCAATTGTTGCTCCTATGGAATAGGGTAAAGAAACCTTTATAAAAATATCACTTAAAATTGAAAAAAAATTTTGGCTAGCTTCAACTAAAAAAGCTCCACCAGCTAAAGAAATACTTGGTGAAGGAATCAGCACTAAAATCTGGTCAATTAAACCCCCTAAAAACATAACCTCTGAACCATTAGTTTGAATTAAACTTAAAATATTATTTAAAATTTCAGTCATAGCTTTATGATACTTTAATTTTTTTAATAATTCAATAAAATTGACTTTTTAAAAAAATCTAATAAAATATTCAAATAATTGAATATTCAATCAATTAAATATTTAAGTATTTGGATATTTAAATAATTAAATATAAAAATATGACTAGCAAAAATAAACCAAAAGAAAATAGAATTATTTTAAAAGATAATTATGAATTTTTAAAAACTTTGGCACATAAAACTAGGTTAAAAATTATTAATAGTTTATTTAAAAATAAAGAATTAAACTGCACTCAAATTAAAAAATTAGTTAATATTCCTCAGCCAACTCTTTCTTACCATTTAAATATTTTAGAAAAAGAAAAAATAGTTGCTGTTAGATCTTCGGGAGTTTTACGTTATTATCGATTAGTTCCTAAAACATTTGAAAAATACGGAGTTAATTATCAAAAATTATTAGAAAATTAAAAATTAATTAAATCATCTTAAAAAATTAAAAAACAATAAAAAAATATGGATTTTAATCAATTAGCTACTAAAGAAACAGTTGAACAGGTTATTGAAAACTTAAAAAATCGCGGAATAACCGCAATATTAGTTGAAACTAAAGAGCAAGCTTTGGAAAAAATTAAAGAGTTAATTCCAGAAGGAGTATCTATTATGACTGGCTCTTCAACTACCTTAGATCAAATTGGATTTACAGATTTATTAATTTCTAAAAATCATCCCTGGAAAAATTTAAAAGATGAAATTCTTAATGAATCTGATACTCAAAAACGAAATGAATTACGTAAAAACAGCGTTTTAGCAGATTATTTTTTAGGCAGTGTTCACGCAGTTACTAAAGATGGTGGAATTTTGGTTGCTTCAGCTAGTGGAAGCCAAATCCCCTCTTATGCTTTTTCTTCAAATAATGTAATTTGGGTGGTAAGTACCAAAAAAATTGTTAATAATTTAGACAAAGCTTTTCAAAGAGTAAAAGAACATATTTATCCATTAGAAAATCAAAGAATGAAAAATGCCGGCTACGAGGGAAGTATAATTGGTAAATGGTTTATTTTAGAAAGAGAAATTTTGCCCAATAGAAAAATAACTTTAATATTTGTTAATAAAGATTTGGGGTTTTAATTTAATCAACTTTTACAATTTTTGCAAATTTATTGGAATTAAAAATCAAAACTTCATCGTTTTTATCAATTAAAACTTCTTCCCCTTGATTATCGCCATAAACTATTGCCGGGCCTCTAGTAATTATTATTTTTATTTGGGAATTTTCTTTTAAAACTAAGTGATCAGCTTGCTCGGTGCTGTTATTAAAAGCTAAGCCAAGTCCAACTTCAAAAAAACTATCAGTAATACTTCGATAATAACCAGTTGAACCATAAGGAGTAGCAGCTACTACCCCATCTCCAATAATTTCTTGATAAATTTCTTTATTATTTATTAAAACTTTATAGCGAATAGCGTGTCTGGAATCAAAATTATGAATCACAATATCGTTTAAAGCATAAATTGTTTTATTTTTGACTTTAGCTTTTAGTTTTCTAATTTTTTCAATTCGATAATTTCCCTTTTTTATTCTTTGAAGAACTTGTTCATTTTCTAAAGAAGAACATTTTTTACAAATTGAACTATTTCTTAAAACTATTTTGGGAACTTCTGGAAATAAATATTCTGATTTAATTAATGCTCCATCGCCTCCAAAACTAATAACAAAATCAAAATCTTTGTCAGTTATTTCAAAGCCAATTTTTTTAATTAATGGCTCAATTTTTTGTTTGTCATCTCCAAAAACAAAAACTTTCATAAGCTTTTTAATTTTAATAACGAATTAGCATTATAACACGCCAGCACAAATTATAAAATTTATAAATGAAATGTAATATTCCTTTTAGTGTATAAATGTTTTATAAAAAATTTGCGTCTTATTTTGACAAATAAAACTAACATCCTGTGTATTTTTATCGCGAAAATACTCATCGCACTCAACCGAGTTTAGTCCAGCTTTATTACAATAATCAATTTTAATCCGTTCTATAGCTGAATTACAGTCAGGTGTAACTAAATTACATTTTTGTAAAATCTTATTTTCTATCTCGGTATCTGGTTTATCTAAATATTTGTCACATAAACAGTGAACAATTTCAATCTCTGCGTTATATTCATTAAAATCAGTTGTAGCACAATGTCCATGGGTTACAAGTTGACATAAAGTTCTCGGAAATAAATATTTTTCATAATTAGCAACACAACCACTATCTTCAATTCGAGATAAAACAGGTATCCCTGTTAAACTTCCAAGTATTACTATAAAAATAATTAAGAGTATTAAAACAATAATAATTTTTTTATTCATTAATATATATTATATATTAGATTAACATCAACTAAAATGAATTTCGAATAGCTTCAATTAAAATTCTAAAAAGACCTCAAATCTTTTATAATTCATAAATTTTTAAAGTTAAATTATTAACTTAATTAAGTTTTATTGTTCGAACAATTTGATCTATTAAATTATCAAGATCAAAACTTTGGCGTTCTTGGAAGCACTGCGTTTTTTGAGAATCGTCATAATTTTCGCAATTAGGATATTTTAAAACAAAATTTAAAGTTAAAAGTTTATTATCTAAAGGCGTTGAGTAAAAATAAATTGTATAAATTGAACCAGCTGCTCCTTCATTTGTAGCTCTTACGCAATAAGTTTTACCATTAATTATTTTATTAGTTATTATTTCAACTGAACCATCTTGCGAAGAAGTTTCTGGGCAATTAAATTCATTGTCAGTTATTTCAATTTTAGGAGGCCATTCTTGAACTGAAATATAAGAGGCTGGCAAATCTTGAGGATACTTAAAAGATATCTCGCCTTGATCCATACTTTGTGTTGAATTTTGCCAATTTGAAGTATCAATATGGGAAATGCTTGAAACATCATTAATCAGCCATTTGTCATTTGATTTAATAACAGAAATTTCAACATCTCTTTCATTAGTTACACCACCTTCTATTTCTTCAACGCTAGTAATTTCAATAATTTTTCCTTTTACTAGATACTGAGTATCATTAATTTTAGTGATTTCTTGAATTTCAATTCTATCTGGCCAAGGACTAGAAACAAATCTGCCCAAAGCTTTTGAAGGATCTGCTTTCCAGGTGTCTAATAATTGAGGAGTAATAAAATCCTTATAATTTTCTTCAATACTTTTAATAGCTGTTTCTTTAGGAGCTTGCAAAGAAACATTTTTAAGAGATTTTCCAAAATCTTCAACAACAACTCTTATTAAAGCTTCGTCGGTTTGTTCTGATTGCTTAGGCTGTTCTGTTTGCTGAGGGTTGCTTAAATTTTGCCATACATAAAATCCTCCAACTCCAACTATTAAAACTATTAGAACAATTACTAAAGTTTTTTTCATATTTTTATTATTAATTATAAATTAATAATAAACCAAAAAACTAAAATTTTCAATTCAATTTTTGATTATTGAATCAAGGGTTATAGACATTCGATATTAGAAATATTTCTTTGATTTTTCTATAGATTAATGCTGTAATATATTAATAATGTTCTTTGACACATTTTGCTTTTCAAAAAATAAAGGAGGATAAAATGATTGACATTGACTTAGTTTTCGGATTGCATCTGTATCAACCCCCTAATCAAGATAGGGGGATACTTGAAAAAATAACCAGGGAGAGTTATCTGCCCTTAATAGAGGCAATACTTTTTCATAACAAAGCGTTTTTTGCAGTAGATATTGCAAGAAGCGCTATTGAAAAACTTGAAGAAATAAATATTGGCAAAGAGTTTCTTGAAAAATTTAATGAAGCTCTTGAGCTTGGAAAAATTTCTTTAGTGAGTACCGCTGGTTATCACCCTATTCTTCCCCTAATCCCAGAGGAAGAAATTATTAGGCAGGTGAAACTAAATGAAGAAAAATTACTTCAAATGTTTCACAAAAAACAAAAACCTGCGGGAATGTTTCCACCGGAAATGGCTCTTGATGCAAAAACAATTAAAGTTTTGGGAGAAATGGGATATCGGTGGTCAATCACCGACGATGTTCCCTTTGATGTTGTTTACGGATCAGTGCCATTCAACTGGATTCCCAAACAAGACGGAATTGCTGTTTTTCTAAGGTCAAATTTTTGGTCAAATAGAATTGCTTTTAATTCTATAAATGGCCAAGATTTTATTAAAACCCTAGAAAACGATTTAGCGTCTTGGTTTGGGAATCAAGATGGTTATTTGCTCCTCTGGATGGATTGGGAGACGTTTGGACATCATAAAAAGGAGTTTATAGAAAATTTTATAAATCCTTTTCTTAATGAAATTAGTGAAAGCAAAAAAATTCATTTAGTATCCCCTGAGTATCTCTTGGGGAAATATCTCCAAAAAGAAATTGAAATTCCTTCGGGATCATGGTCTACATCGGCCGGTGATTTTAGAAACGGAAACTATTGGCCATTGTGGAAAAATCCTAATAATCAATTCCATCAATTGTGGTGGGAATTGGCTGAGACGATTTTGGAGACAAAGAAAAGAATTAAAGACGAAGAAGTCTTAACGGTTTTTGATAAAGCCCTGTATAGTTGCCAAACATGGCAGTATAGTATGGGAAATAGAAATTTGGCCATTAAGGGCTTGGAATACTTTAGAGAAATTGCTTCTCTAAAAGAAGTAATGTCTCTAAATGGAAAAACTAGTCAAATCAATACTATTATTGACGAGTTAGAAAAACTCTGTCAATAAAAATAGCGACTTATTAAGTCGCTATTTTTTATTTTGATTTCGATATTTTTATATATCTAAAAGCTTAATGTATTTAGTAGGATGTTCTAAACTTTGCGCGAAATTTCTTTAAAAGAAACTGCGGCCTCAGTTTAGCTCTGGCGAGACGCTCGAAAGTGACGAAATTCCTTCTTGATCCTCCTTCCGCCACGCCCTCGCTTCTAGCATTTCGACGAAAAATCCGGCGGCTAAATTATATTTTAGATAAAAATTTTGCTAAAACAAACTGCTCAAAATTTTTGGCTTCCTTATCGGGACGATTGATATATTCTTGGTAAATTTCAAAAACTAAATCTCGTAATTGATTTCTCTCAAATTTTTCAAAATATTCTTGCGATTTATTTTTGAAATCTTCAATTGAAGTTATTCCGAGCTGTTCACATCTTGCTTTTAAGTTTTCACTTTCTGTTAAAAATTTTTGGAATTGGTTTTCTGTAATACCAGAAATTTTTTGCATAAAATCTTCATATGTTTGCGGTTTTTCTCCTCTCTTTAAAACATCGTTATAAGTTCTTATAAATTCTTCACATAACAAGCTAAAATAATCCTCACCATAATCTTGTTTTAATTTTCCGCTGGTAAGTTGAGATATTTTTTTCTTTTGTTCATCTGTTAGTTGTTGAGATAACTTTTCAACAATTGGATTTACAATGCCATGTAAAAATTCGTGATCTTGATTATCAATATTATCAATGTGAGAAATTATTATTTGCTCATTGGGGAAAGTAGAAAAACTTATGCCATAATTTTTTTTATAAAGCGGGTTGGTTGGAACAAAGCTTAATTTTCTAACATTAGTTGTCTTGGAATCTGGTTTGAAAAAATCAATTAAGTTCTCAATTCTTTTTCTGGTTTCTGCTAATCTTGTTAATCGCTCACTCCTGTCCTGTTCTATTTCTGTGGCAAACTTTTTCGCTAATAGCGAAGTAGAAAAAGTTTGATCAAATGATTCCAAAAGGGCTAAAAGTTTTTGATGAACCTCTTCGGGATTTTTTACATGAGGTTTATATTTTGCCACCGTCTCTAAAACTTTCTCTGCTCTTTCCGGATGCCGATATGTAAGAGCTAAATTATAAAAAGTTTCCTCATCTACACCCTGCGCATGGAAATCTTTAATTGTTTTTATGATTTCGGGATTTAACGGATTATCTCGGAAATAATCCACCGTTTCTTTTGCTAAAGGAGTTTCAGTTTCTCCCCATTCCAGATTTTCTGCTTTTAACAATAAAGAAAATAGTTGAATACCTTTTTCTTCTTGAATAACAATTTCAGGAGTTTTCATAACTTCAAAATTTGCTTCTTTTTTCTCTGGTTTTTGAGGTTTTTCCATATTATAAAAAAATTTTAATTCAAAATTTTCTATAAAAATTATTTCAAAAACTCATCAGCTGGAACGCTAAGCGCATTAGCTAGTTTCTGAATTGTCGCTTTGACAGTCAAGCCACAAATCAGCGAGACGGAAATCTTGATCTATCTAAAACAGTGGACCTGGGGAGAATCGAACTCCCGACTGTACAATGCGAATGTACTGTTATACCACTTAACTACAGGCCCTAATTTAAAAAATTTTCAACTAAAAATTTACCAAGTTTTTCGGGATTATGACGAATTAAATTTCTTTTTGCCAAATTATCGCTTTTTAATTGAGAAGCTAATTGGCCATTAATTAAATTTGTTCCTAAAAACAACTTTCCATCATAGATAAATTTCTTAAATGATTTATAAATAATTGGTTTTGATTTTTCTTTTCTAAAATACTTTTTAACTAAATATTCTGGGGGTTCTTGATTATTAAAAACAACTGCGTCTAGAATAGATTTACCTAAATATCTTTCAATTTCGCTAGTAAAATCAAAAATTGTAAAATTATCGTTTTGGCCAAATTTGGTAACTAAATTAACAATTAAAACTTTTTTGGCTTTTGATTTTTTTAAAGCTTCGCTTGTACCATTAACTAAAAACAAAGGAATAAGACTAGTATACATATTACCTGGACCAATAATTATTAAATCAGCTGCTAGAATTGCTTTTTGAGCTTTAGGATTAATTTCTGCTTTAGGAGCAGTATAATATTTTTTAATTCCTACGGGTTGAATGATTTCACTAGGAGTAATGTTTCTTTCTCCTATTAACTTTGCTCCATTTTTTAAAACCATTACTAATTTAATATTTTTTAAAGTAATTGGAATAACTTCTCCTTTGATATTAATAATTTTGCCAAGCTGATCAATTGCTTTGTCTAAAGAACCACTTACTTTTTCTAAAGCTGATAAAAAAATATTACCAAAATTATGGCCTTTTAAACTGCCGCTTTCGAATCGATAATTCATTAGTTTTCTAATAAATAACGGAGATTCAGATAAAGCAACTAAACATTGCCTAATATCACCAGGAGGCAAAACCCCCAATTCATCTCTTAAAACTCCGGAAGAACCACCATCATCAGTCATTGCTACAATTGCTTGTAAATAAAGATCTTGATATTTTCTTAGGGCAGTTAAAACAGTGTAAGTGCCTGTTCCTCCGCCCATTACTACTACTTTTTTAATCTTTTTTGCCATTGTTAAGATATTTTATCATTGATTTAACTAAAATTACTCAACGGTTACTGATTTTGCTAAATTTCTTGGTCTATCAATGTCTTTTTTTAAAAATTTAGCACAGTAATAAGCAAATAAATGAAGAGGAGCTACTAATAAAATTGGCTGAAAAATTTCCAAAGTTTTCGGCACATAAATAATTTCTTCAACTTTTTTAGCTAAATCTTTATTGCCATTAGTTGTCAAAGCTATTATTTTGCCATGTCTAGCTTTGATTTCTTCTAAATTAGAAATAGTTTTTTCATAAAGATCATCTTTGGGAGCAATAATAACTGCTGGAAAATCTTTATCAATTAAGGCTATTGGTCCATGTTTCATTTCTCCAGCAGGATAACCTTCGGCGTGAATATAAGAAATTTCTTTTAATTTTAAAGCTCCTTCTAAAGCAATTGGATAATTAAATTTTCTTCCAAGATACAAGAAATTTTTATAGTGATTATATTTTTTAGCAAGAGTTTTAATTTTTTCTTCTTGGGAATGAGATAGGGTTTTATTTAAATAACTAGGAATTTTAACTAATTCCTGTAAATAATTTTTTAATTCTTTTTGAGAAATCTTTTTATTTTCTTTTGCTAAATAAAGAGCTACTAAAGCCAAAGCTACTAGTTGAGAAGAAAAAGCTTTAGTTGAAGCAACGGCATATTCAGAACCAGCATAAGTATAAATTCCAAAATCAACTAAGCGACTGATAGCTGAACCAACTACATTAACAATTCCCATTGTTAAAATTTTGTTTTTCTTTGCTATTTTTAAAACTTCTAAAGTATCTGCTGTTTCTCCTGATTGACTAATGGCTATAAGTAACGTATTTGGGGAATAAATAAATTTTTTATACCGTAGTTCGGAAGCAACTAAAGCTTCAGTTTCAATTCCGCTAAGATCTTCAATTAAATATTTTCCAAAAAGAGCTGCATAATAAGCACTACCACAGCCAGTAATAATAATTTTATTAATCTTTTTTAAATTGTTTCTATTAGCCTCTAATCCTCTAATTTTTATTTGGTCTTTTGATGGAGAAATTCTACCTCTTAGAGTATTTTCAACTGCTTTTGCTTCTTCCTTTATTTCTTTTAACATAAAATGCTCGTAACTATTTTTAGTTTTTCCAAAAATTTCTGGCTTTAAATTAATTAAAGATTTAGCAACTTTTTGATTATTTTTAAAATTAATAATTTTAAAATTAGAATTATCAATTTCAACTAATTCTCCATCATCCAAATAAACAACTTTATTAATATTTTTATCCATTGCTAAAATATCAGAAGCCAAAACAAAGCCATCTTTGGAAATTCCTAAAATTAAAGGACTGGAAAATTTTGCTCCAATTAACTTAGCCGGTTCGTTTTTATTAAAAATAACTAAAGCAAAACTACCTTTTAGAAACTTTAAAGATTTAATAACTGCTTTTTGATAATTTTTTTCTTTCTTAAGGTTTTCTTCAATTAAATGGGGAATAACTTCAGTATCAGTCTGGGAATTAAATTTATGACCACGAGCTATTAAAAATTTTTTAAGTTCTTCAAAATTTTCAATAATGCCATTATGGACTATAAAAATATTTTTAGAACAATCAAATTGAGGATGGGCATTTTTTATTGAAATTCCTCCATGAGTTGCCCAACGGGTATGACCTAGGGCTAAATTATAATAACCAGTTGTAATTTGAGATTTAAAATCTTTGATTCTTGAAGTACTTTTTTTGAAAAATAACAAATTATTAGATTTATTAAATGCCAAAATTCCTAAAGAATCGTAGCCGCGATATTCCATTTTTTCTAAACCTTTAACTACTATAGGTAAAGCCGATCTTTTACCAACATAACCAATTATTCCGCACATAAAGATTAACTTTTAATAACAAAGTTTATAATTTTATCTTTGATAAAGATAGTTTTTAAAATAGTTTTATTTTCAAGCCATTTACGAACCCCTTCTAGTTCTTGAGCTTTATTAATAATTTCTTTTTGAGATAAAGATTTAGAAACAGTTAAAGTAGCACGCAACTTGCCATTAACTTGAATTGCGTAATTTATTTGGGTTTCTTTAACTAATTTAACATCAAATTTTGGCCAAACTTGATTATCAATTAATTTTTTAGGATTTAAAATTTGATAAAGCTCAGATGATATATGGGGCGCAAAAGGATAAAGCAAAACAAGATAAATATTCATAAATTCTTTAAAATCTTTTTTAGAAATTTTTGAAGCATTAATGGTTAATTTGTTTTCAAATTCCATTAAAGCTGAAATTGCGGTATTAAATTTTAAATTATTAACATCTTCAGTTACTTTTTTAATTGTTTTATGAAGAGTAATTTTAAGATCTTTAGAGATATCTTTATCTGAAGTTTTGCTAAATGAATTTTTAGCTAAATTAACTACAACCAAATTCCAAACTCGATTTAAAAATCTAAAAACTCCAATAATACTTTTGGTATCCCAAGGCTTAACCATTTCTAATGGTCCTAAAAACATTTCATAGATTCTTAAAGTATCTGCTCCATATTGACGAATAATTTCATCAGGATTAATTACATTACCCCTTGATTTAGACATTTTTTCATTGTCCGGACCTAAAATTAATCCTTGATTTATTAATTTTCTGAATGGTTCTAGGCTAGAAACCAACCCTAAATCATATAAAAACTTATGCCAAAAACGAGCATAAATTAAATGTCTCGTAGCATGCTCTACTCCCCCTACATATAAATCAACTGGCACCCAATAATCAATAATTTTTTTATTCCAGCCCTTGTTAAAATCTTTAATTTTTAAATTTTTACCTAAAGCAAAACCTAAATAATACCAAGAAGAACCTGCCCATTGAGGCATAGTATCTGTTTCTCTAAAAGCCTCGTTATGACACTTGGGACAAGTTGTTTTAACCCAGTTTTCAATTTCGGCTAAGGGCGATCTACCAGTAGTTGACTCTTTATAATATTTTACTTTTGGCAAAGTTAAAGGAAGCTTATCAATTTTTAAAGCAATCCAACCAGGATTCAAAATTTCGCCTTTGGAATAAGTATATTTTCCAATTTTATATTGGAAATCTTTTTTAGAAAATTTTTCATCAATTTTGAAATTAGCGCTTTCAATTAACTTTTTACAATGTTGACAAAAAACCAAGGGAATTGGTTCTCCCCAAAATCTTTGTCTAGCAAAAACCCAATCTTTTATTTTATAATTTATTTTTTTACTCGCTCCTACAAAATTAGCAATTTTATCTTTAGCTACTATTGATTTTAATCTATCAAAAGGACCAGAATTTATTAAAATACCTTCTCCGGTATAGGGTTCATTTAAATTATGGCCTTGACCATCAACTGAAATAACTTCTTTTATTTCTAAATTAAATTTCTTGGCAAATTTAAAATCCCGCTCATCATGAGCTGGCACAGCCATAATCGCTCCAGTAGCATAATCGGTTAAAACATATTCTGAAATCCAAATTGGAATTCTTTCACCATTGCTAGGATTAATTGCAAAACTCCCAGTAAAAACTCCACTAATTTCTTTTTCTTTAGTTCTTAAAAGCTCTGGTTTATTAATAACTTTATGAATATAATTTTCAACTTCAGATTTATTTGAAGAAGTTGTAATTTTAGAAACCAAAGGATGTTCTGGGGCTAATACCAAATAAGTTGCTCCAAAAATTGTATCAATTCTAGTTGTAAAAACATTAATCTCTAAATTAGTCACCTCTTTATTTTGATCTAAAGAATTTTGCTTGGGAGTAATAATTTTAAACTTAACTTCATAGCCAATTGATTTTCCAATCCAGTCTTTTTGCATTTCAATAACATTTGATGGCCAATCTAAATATTTAAGATCTGCTAATAATCTTTCAGCATACTGGGTAATTTTAATAGACCATTGTTCTAAAGATTTTCTTTCAATTTCAGAACCACATCTTTCGCATTTGCCGTTTTCCAAATCTTCTTCTGCTAAAGAAGTTTTGCAAGATGGACACCAATTAATAAAAGCTCCCTTTTTAAAAGCTAAACCTTTTTCAAACATTTTTAAAAACATCCATTGAGTCCACTTATAATAAAACGGATCAGTAGTTGAAAATTCTCTATTCCAATCATAAGAAAACCCCAAAGATTGCATTTGGTTTTTAAATTTTTTAATGCTCTTTTTAGTAATAATTTCTGGATGAGTTTTGGTTTTAATAGCATAGTTTTCAGTTGGCAAACCAAAAGCATCCCAGCCCATTGGATGAAGAACGTTAAAATTATTTAATCTTAAAAATCTGGAATAAATATCGGTAGCAGTATAGCCTTCAACGTGACCAACGTGCAAACCTTCTCCTGAAGGATAGGGGAACATATCCAAAACATAGTATTTTTTCTTTTTTGAAAAATCAGTTGCCTGCCACAATTTAAAATTATTTTGAGCCCAGATTTTTTGCCATTTTTTCTCTATTTTTGAAAAATCGTATTTTTTAGTCATAAAAAGGCTTTTCTTTTTTTATTAATTCTTTTATTTTTTTAATTATTGTAGCACTATTTAAATCGCTCTCAAAACCAGAAGCATTAAAATGCCCTCCGCCATTAAAATAAGAAGCTATTTTATTTAAATCAATTTTATTTAAATAAGATGCGCCCCTTAAACTTCCTTTCCATTTTTTCCAGTCGAGTTTTCTTAATACCAGAGAAATTTTTATATCTTTAATTTCTAATAAAGAATCTGACAATTTGGAGTGCATAAATGATAATAATTTTTCATTTATCCCTTGGGGCTCTTCTTTAATAACACAGTAAACTAATGAAAGTTGTTTATCAATTTTTGCTAATTTAAGATATTTTGCAAAAAGCTTTAGTTGTTCTAAATTTTGCCAGTTATTTTCAAAGCTTTTTATTTTGGAAAGCATTCCTGGATCTCTTAAAAGATCGCCAACTTTTTTAAAAAGATTTTTATTAACTCTTTCATAAGTAAAACCCCCGGTATCATAATAAATCCCGGTTAATAGAGCTAAAGCTGCCTCTTTAGTAATTTGCCAGTTCATAGCTTTAGCTAAATCATAAACCATTTCTGAAGTTGAAGATTTACTAGTATCAATTAGTAGTAAATCTCCTTTTTGAGTTTGTAAAAAATGATGATCAAGAGTTATTAAAAAAATATTTTGATCTTTTAAAATTTTTAAAGCTTTTTTGTCTAATCTATAAAACTGACCATAATCTAAAAGAATTGCTAGATCATAATTTCGATATTGTTTATCAGTTATTAACTCTTTAAAAAAATCCCAAGAATAACCATCAAAAGAAGAAGCTATTGAAACATTCTTACCTAATTTTTTCAAAATCAAATAAAGACCAACTGATGAACCAGTGGCATCAAAATCAGGATTAATATGAGAAGCTATTAAAATAGTTTTGGCTTTAGTTATTTCTTTGCCAATTGATTTTAAAGAAGTTTTAGGCATTAATAAATTTAAATAGATTAATATCCTAAATTCTAATAGTAAAACTTCAAAAAATCAACAAACTAAATTTTGAAAAATCTTTCAACATTACTATCAATTTTTGAAACAAACTCATTATAATTTATATTTTTTAAAGCTGCTACTTTTTGATAAACTTTTTCAACATCAATTGGGGTATTACTTCTAATAAATGGCGAATCAGTTTCTAAAAAAATTCTATCTAAAGGAATATATTTTATAACTTCGTTATAATCATCGGTTAAGGTAATAACTGTTGAAAATGATAAATAAGCTCCTAAATCTAAAAATCTCTTAGCTTCAGTTTTGGAGCCAGTAAAAAAATGCATTACTAACTTATTTTGACTAGTATCTTTTAAAATGTCGAAAACCTCATTAAAAGATTCACGGCTATGAATTACCAATGGCTTATCAATTTCTAAAGACAGTTCGATTTGTTTTAAAAATAATTCTTTTTGAAGATTTTTTAATGATTGATCACTGAGCTTATAAAAATCTAAACCGCATTCTCCAATTGCTACGATTTTATCTTGGTTACTAATTACTAAATTTTTAAATTTTTCAAAATCTTTTAAATCATCAAGTTCTGTAGGATGAATTCCTAAAGAAGTAAAAATTAAAGATGATAATTGGAAAATTTCCAAAACCTTTAAAGAGTCTTTTAAATTAGTACCAATGGTTATAACTTTTAAATTCTTAATTTCTAATTCTTTAATAATTTCTTTTCTTTGATTGTCTTTTAAATATTGCAAATGACAATGAGAATCAATCATAGTAAGATCTTTAATAATTAAATTAGTTTTTTCTAGGAAATAACTGAGAAAAAGAATTGATTTGAATTTTTCTATTTTGATAATCGCCTACTGGAATATTGGTTAAATCAAAAAATGATAAAATTTTGTTACTGGTTTCTGGAATAAAAGGAAAAATAAGTTGGCTAATATTTGCTAAAAGAAAAACTAAAGAAGAAAGACAATTTTCAAAATCAATACTTTTTGAATTAGAATTCAAAAATTCCCAAGGTTTTTTAGTATTTAAACAATTATCCCCTTGTTTAATTAAATAATTTATTAAATCAAGAGCTTCGTTAAATTTATAATCTCTCATTAAACTATGATACTGGTTATAACTTTGATTAATATTTTCTTCAAAATCATTAGCTTTTAAATAAATTTCACCCCTATAAAGAGAAATTAGTTTAATTACCCGGGAGGTCAAATTTCCCAAACCATTTGCCAAATCTCCATTATAACGAGCCTGAAATTTTTCTAAAGTATAATCTAAATCATCAAATGGACTTGATTCTTTTAACAAAAAATATCTTAAAGGATCTGCGCCAAATTCTTGAACAATCTTAAATGGATCGATTACATTGCCTTGCGATTTTGATATTTTTTCACCATTAATAGTTATAAAACCATGGATAAAAATCGTTTTTGGCAAAGGCAAACCAGCTGACAATAAAATTGCTGGCCAAATAATGGCATGGAATTTAGAAACATCTTTTCCCAAAACTTGAACATCAGGGGGCCAAAATCTTTGAAAATTTGCCCCAGCTGATAAAAAGTCAACTCCTGATAAATAGTTGGTTAGAGCATCTGCCCAAACATAAATAATTTGACTAGGATCATCTGGAACCGGAATGCCCCATTGTAACTTTTCAATTGGTCTAGAAAAACTAACATCTTTTAAGCCTTGATTAATAAAAGAAATAACTTCGTTTTTTCTAAATTCTGGAAGAATTTTAATTTCTCCTTTATCAATGACTTCTAGTAATTTAGATTGGAATTTAGAGAGTTTAAAAAGATAATTTTCTTCTTGGGTTTCAATTGTTGGGATTTTGTGAATTAAGCAATTAAAATTTTCATCCATTTCTTTATCGGTTAAAAATGCTTCACATCTTGGACAATATCTTCCTTTATAAATTCCTTTATAAATATCACCATTATCTTTTAAAATTCTCCAGATTTTTTGAACAGTTGGCCAATGCCTTTGTTTATCTGAGGTTCTAATAAAATCAGAATTGGAAATATTTAAAATTTTATTAAGCTCTTGAAATTTTTGAGAATTTAGATTAACTAACTCCTCAACTGTTATTCCCAGAGATTTGGCTGTTTCTACCATTTTAAAACCGTGCTCATCAGTTCCAGTTAAGAAAAAAACATCCCTATTAAGCCCTCTATTATAACGAGCAATTACATCTGCTTGAATAATTTCTAAAGCAAAGCCAATATGAGGAGCGGCATTAACATAAGGAATAGTAGTAGTGATATAAAATTTATTTGACATAATAATTAGTTTAGCTAATTATAATAGCTAAAAAATAAATTTCAATGTTTTTTCTTTTAGTTTTTTAAGGCTTATGATAAAATAATTTGTAATAAGCGGGATTCGTACAGTGGTAGTACATCGCCTTGCCAAGGCGAAGGCGCGAGTTCGATTCTCGTATCCCGCTCAAAATTCTTATATAGAAAGATTTTACCGTATCCCTCGTTTAAAAACTTTAAATAAAGTGAATATTATAATTATATATGACAAATCAAATAAAAAATATGGCTCCCAAAATTTTGGAAGTCATTAAAAAATCAAACAAAATTTTACTACATTGCCATCCATATCCTGATCCTGATAGTATTGGATCGGTTTTAGCTATGACTAATGTACTTAAAAAACTTAATAAGGATGTAACTCCTATCATAGGTGATATCCAATATCCTCAAAATCTAATGGATTTTCCTAATCGCGATTGGATACAATCAAAAAACTATACCCAGATAAATCCAAATGAGTTTGACTTATTTATTATATTAGATAGCTCTTCTCTTTCACAAATTACTCAACTAAAAGATATAACTTTTCCAGAAAGCATGAATACAATTGTAATAGATCATCATGCCACGAACTCTAAATTTGGGAAGATTAATCTTATTGAACCTACATATTCTTCTACTAGCCAAATTTTATATGAACTTTTTAAACTATGGAGAGTAGAAATTAATCCCGACATTGCAATTTGTTTATTTATTGGGATATTTGCCGACACCGGCGGTTTCAAATATCAAAATTCAACTCCTGACACACTCAAAGCTGCTTATGAGCTGGCAAAAATTAACCCTCATTATCATAAAATAATTTTTAATCTAGAAAATAATAAAAAACCAATAGAAATAGAAATGACTGGATTAGCGCTTTCTTCTATAGAAAAGTATTTTTCTGATCATGTGGTTTTATCAGTGATCCCATACGAGGAAATTAAAAAGAGAAACTTATCCAAAAGTGAAGCTATGGAAGGGTTGGTTGCTGACTTACTTAGGGCGGTAATTGGTTGGGATCTAGTAGTAAGTTTGGTTGAAGCAGAACCCAATAATGTTACTGTTAGCCTAAGAACAAGAGATGAAAATAAATTTGATGTTAGTAAAATTGCAAAAATGGTTGGAGAAAATGGTGGGGGGCACAAAGGCGCTGCGGGAACTATAATTTTAGAACCTCTAGATGAGGCAAAAAAAGCTCTCTTGACAGCTATTAAGGAAACTTTTCCTGAATTAGGAGAGCAATAATTAAGACCTCAATAAAATTTGCGGGTAATCGTTGGGCTTATTATTTTTCTTAAAAACTACCATTCCATTGAACTTATAAATACTAATATCATTATATTTTTCAGTTTTTGTTTTTTTTATAAGAAGTTTTAATCTAATGGAATAATTAAACTAGCTTTTGTTCTAATAAAACAAATAAAAATTAAATCCTTGACTTGTTTTTTACTGCTTGCTAAACTTGTACTTTAGTCATAAGCTATATTTACCTTACTTCAAGGAAATCGATCTTATATTTTTATGGATATCATCTTGGTCAAAAACTTAACAAAACAATTTAATAAACTTACAGCCGTTGATCATATAAATTTTGAAGTCAAAAAAGGAGAAATTTTTGGGTTTCTAGGCCCAAACGGCGCTGGTAAATCAACAACTATCAACATGTGTTCTACAATCTTACCGGTAACTGACGGTGAGGTTTTTATTAATGGTTTTAGTATCTTGTCTCAAAGAGATGAAGTACGAAAATCAATCGGTATTGTCTTTCAAGATTCATCTTTAGACGAGTGGCTGACTGCCGAAGAAAATTTACGTTTCCATGCCAAGCTATATGGCTTAACCAACAACGAATTTAAAAAACGAAAGCAGGAGGTTTTAGAGTTAGTTAATTTATGGAATAGACGAAAAGATGTCGTCAAGAATTTTTCTGGTGGCATGAAGCGACGACTAGAAATCGCGCGTGGCCTTATTCACTACCCGGCAGTTCTTTTTCTCGATGAACCAACACTAGGACTTGACCCGCAAACTCGTGCCAATCTATGGAATTATATTTTACGACTCAAGTACGAAAAAGAAATGACTATTTTTATGAGTACGCATTATATGGACGAAGCAGAACACTGTGATCGTATTGCTATTATTGATCATGGAAAAATCGTAGCATTGGACACACCACGCGAACTTAAAAAACAAGTTGGAGAAGATATAATTAGTATGACAAGCAAACAAAAAACAGAACTTAAAAAAGAGCTTGAGGAACGATATAAAAAAGAAGTAAAAGAAAAAGATGATTCTTTGCAAATAGAAGTTGAAGATGGAGAAAAATTTTTACCAAGACTTTTCAACGAACTTACAACTAAAATCGATTCTATTGAACTTCGCAAACCGACACTTGACGATGTGTTTCTCTCACTTACTGGTCGCGCTATCCGCGAAGAAGAAATATCAACTAAAAAACGTATGCATCAACCTATCCAAATAAGACAAAGAAGATAAAGTATTTATCTTACATTTATGCGATTCATTCAAACAATTTACACAATTTGGCAAAGAGAAATAATCCGTTATTTGCGGGATAAAACACAAATTATCTCAATACTTTTTCAGTCGCTGATGCTCTTAGTTATTTCTGGAGCAGGTCTTGGACAAATGTTTACCTTAAACAATTTCGGCGTTAATTCTATTCAGTTTTTGTATCCAGGCATCATGGCTATAGGTGTTGCGGCTGTAGCGTTTTTCTCAACTGTCTCTACGGTTTGGGATAGAGAATTTGGTTTTTTAAAAGAAATTCAGGTGGCACCTGTATCGCGCATTGCTGTAGCTTTAGGAAAAACGCTTGGTGCTACAACAATCGCCTCTTTCCAAGGATTAATATCGTTAGCTCTAGCACCAATTATCGGCGTTAATTTGAGCTTTGTTTCTATTCCAAAAATCATTCTTTTCCTAATTCTTTTTGCTTTTGCCATCTCTGGCATGGGATTTTTTATCGCCTCGTTTATAAAAACAACCGAAAGTTTCGGCTTGCTCATGCAAGTAATTATTTCTCCGATGCTTTTTATTTCAGGAGCATTTTTCCCACTAACCAATGTTCCTCAGTGGATGAAAATAATCGCAAATATCAACCCACTTGCATATGGTGTTGATGTCTTACGACAAATTATTTTAAATAATCAAGTGAATGATATTTCAAACAACCTTTTCTTGCATAGTATTTCTACTAATATCCTCTTTCTTATAATATTTTCAATAATAATGGTAGGTGCTGCAGTATCGGCTTTTGATAAAAAAGAATAGCTAAAAAATGCATTGAGATTTTATCAACTAGTATAAGAAATGATAAAAATATATAGAAAGCTGATATTTAAATAAAAATAAAAAAGTCTAATCAAGACACCAAAAAGCTATTATCTTTCAAAGGTTTTTGATAAAATATATTTAAATATTAGAACTTTATGAAATCAGTTGTTTTATTAATTTTAGATGGCTTAGGAATTAGTAAAAAAACCCAAGGGAATCCACTTTCAGAAACCAAAACTCCAACTTTTGATTGGTTTAAAGAAAATTTTCCATATTTTTCCTTACAAGCTTCTGGAATAGCTGTTGGTTTGCCATGGGGAGATGCTGGTTCAAGCGAAATTGGACACTTGGCACTTGGAACTGGCAGAATTATTTATCAAAATTATCCTAAAATAAGTTTAGCCATTGAAAATAATACTTTTTTCCAAAAATCAGAATTTCAAGAATTATTTAATCACTTAAAAAAATATAACAGCAAGCTTCATTTAATAGGCTTGGTTTCTTTTTCCAACACCCATTCCTCTTTAGAGCATTTAGATGCCCTACTAAAACTTTGCAAATCCTATAATTTTACAAATGTTTACCTTCATTTAATTACTGACGGAATTGAAACTTTGCCAAAACAAGCAACAGAAATTATTTCTCGAATAGAAAAAATGATTTCTGATTACAAATTAGGGGAAATTGCCAGTATTTCTGGTAGATACTATTCAATGGATGTTAATCAATTTTGGGATAGAACCCAAAAAACTTACGAAGTTTTAACAACTCCAAGTAAAACCTTGAGCATTGATGAAGTTTTAAATCAAAATTACAAATTAAATTTATCTGATGAATTTATTAAACCGACTTTAATTAATGATAACGGCGTAATTGGCAATAACGATGCTTTAATATTCTTTAATTTTAGAGAAGATGGCTTAAAACAATTGCTTTTACCATTTGCTGATAAAAATTTTAATTTTTTTGAAACCAAAAAGTTTTCCAATTTATTTATTTTAACTTTTACTGAATATGAAAAAAATTTACCAGTTAAAGTTTTATTTCCTTTCGAAGAAATAAATAATTCTTTAAGTGAATATCTATCAATAAATAATAAAAGACAACTTAAAATTTCTGAATCGCTAAAAGAAAGTTTAATAACTTATTATTTTAATGGCTTAAAAGCCAAAGCTTTTCAAAACGAGTATCGAATAATTATTCCATCTTTAAATTTAGAATTTAAAGATAATTACAAATTACAAAGTGAAGAAATTAGTTCAAGATTAATTCAAGCTTTAGAGGAAAACATTTATGATTTTATTTTAGTAAATATTCCTAATTTAGATTTAGCTGGACACCAAACTGATTTCGAATTAGCCAAACAAACAGTTAGCTATATCGACGGAATAATTAATAAAATTTCAAAATCAATTTTAGAATTGGATGCTTCTTTAATTATTACTTCAGATCATGGAAATATCGAAGAGATGTTTGATTATTCAAAGGGCATTTATGACACTAAACACAATAGTAATCCAGTTCCTTTCTTTTTAATTGATAAAGGTTTTTATAGAAAAAGAACTGCCAAAGAAATAGCTTTTGCTGAAAAACAGGCAATTGGAAATTTGATAGATATTGCCCCAACTATTTTAGAAATTTTAAATTTTAAAATTCCTTCCCAAATGACTGGTCAAAGTCTTTTAAAATTTTGTAAATAACTATGATAAACGTTAATGCTTATATCTTAAATTATAAAGACATTAAGGACTTTGATAGAAAATACACTCTTTTAACCAAAGAGTTCGGTAAAATTGAAGCTATTTGTAAAAGCGTTTTAAAACCAAGTTCTAAATTAGTAGGGCATTTGGAACCAGTCAATTTTTCTTGGTTAGAAATAATTGAAACCAAAAATGGCTGGCAAATTATTAAAGCTTTAGAAAATAATAGCTTTTTAAATTTAAGAAATAATCTAGAAGCTTTTAGGGTTTCTTTATCTTTGGCACAATTTTTAGACGAATTTATTTACGGCTTAGATATTGAAATCTTTGATTTATGGCAAGATTTCTTAAATAAACTTGATTCTTATTCTTTAGAAAAAGAAGTTAATTTTAATTTTCTAAAAGCTCAATTTATTTTAAAGTCTTTAAAAATTTTAGGATTTATGCCGCAATTAAATTGCGCTAATTGCGGAAAAAAGATAACTACTAATGCTCTTCTTTTTGAAAATCAATTTTTTTGCCAAACTTGTTTTCCCCAAAAAATTACTGGAAAATTTGTTAATAAAAAAACTTTAGAAATTATTTCATTGATACTAAATAACTTATGGTTTAAAAATAGTTCTCAAAGCAAAGAAATAATTGAAATTGCAGACTATTTTAAACAAAAAGCTTTTCAATTTATGTTATAATTTTTAATATGGTAGAAAAAATTCCAACTTCTTGGGAAAAAGAAGAACCACAACCTAAAAATGAATTGAAAACCGAAATTCAAAAACCAAATATTTCTTTTAGAATTCCAGAGAATTCAAAAAGGGGGTTAATTTATGCAGTAATAATTTTAGGAATTTTGCTGTTGGTTTTTGGAGTTTTTTATTTTATTTTTAATAGACCCCAGGAAGATTTGGTAAAAATAGAAACAGACATTCCCCAAATAGTTGAACTTGGAAAAATATATGAAATACCAATCACCATTACTAATCAAGATGCCCAAAACGAATTGAAAGATATTTATTTAAATCTAAAAGTAGATGAAGGCGTGGAAATAGTTGATAGTAATCTAACTTCTACTTTAAAAAATGTTTCCATTCTTTCCGCCAATTCTTCAATAACCCAAGCTTTTAAAGTAAGGTTCTGGGGAAGAGAAAACGACAATAGGAAAATTGAAATTTCATTAAGATATACTCAAGGTAATTTTGATACCCGTTTTGAAAAAAAATTAACTCTTGAAACTACTATCGGACAAACTCCTTTTGATTCTCAAATAAATATTACTGACGAAGTATTAACCAACCAAGATTTTGATTTTCAAATTAAAATAAAAAATAAATCTGATCAAAATTTTGAACAATTATTCTTTAATTTAGTACCGGTTGGGGGAATGGAAATAATCTCGAGTGAACCACAAATAGAAAACTTTAAAGTATTTCTTCCTTTAAAAGGACAAGAAGAAAAAACAATAGAAATCCAAGCAAAAATTCAAGGACAAGGAGGAGAAGGAAAAAAGATTATTGCTAATTTAGTTGTTCCGGTAAGAGGAAATGAAATAATAGTCTTTCAAAGAGAAAGAAATATCAGTCTAATTAACAAACCTTTAGATTTGCAAATTTTAACTAGTAGTCAAAATTTCGATCTTGATCAAAAAGTAAATTATTCTATAGCTTATAGTAACAATTCGCAGTTGGTTTTAAGATCGATAGTTATAACAGCTGATGTTTCTGATCCTTGGTTTGATCTAAATACTTTAAATATCCAAAATGGAGGATATTTAACACCTGATAATAAAATAGTTTGGAATGCTGGCAGAAATCAGAATTTGAGTCAATTAGATATAAATGAAACAGGTAATGTTAATTTCTCTGTAAAAATAAAAAAAGATTATAACAATCAAAAAAACAATATAGTTAGAGCTAAAGCCTCAATTGATACAACTGAAATAATTCCTAATTTGGCTGGAAAAATTTATAATGAAGTAAGCATAGAAAATAAAATTAGGGGTAAGTTGATAATTGTTCCAAGTATTTATTTCAAAGATCCTAATGGTTTCTTTCAAAATTCTGGCACTTATCCTCCAAAAGTAAATCAATTAAGTCAATATAGTCTTTATTTAGATATCGAGGCATTGGGAAATAATTTTAAAAATATAAATTTAAAAACAGTTTTGCCAGCTAATGTAATTTTTACTGGCCAAATCAAAGGAGACTCTCAAAATGTAAATTTAATTTATAATCCAAGAACAAACGAGTTAGAAATTACTATTCCAGAAGTTACTGCTTTTTCTAAAAAAACCCTTGTTTTTCAAATTGAGTTTACTCCTTCTCAAGATATGATAGGAAAGCCAGGATTACTTTTGGAATCAATAAATATTAAAGCTCAAGATTCATTTACTCTAGAAAATTTAAATTTTACTCTTAATAGCAAGATCGATACCAATAAATTAAGTGATAAAGCTCTTCCTCCTTTAGAAGGAAGAGTTCAATATTAAAATTAGAATATGGAAAATAATTTAATGGATAAAATAGTTGCTTTATGCAAAAGAAGAGGATTTATATATCCAGGAAGCGAAATTTATGGAGGATTGGCTAATTCTTGGGATTTTGGCCCTTTGGGAGTTGAGTTAAAAAATAGGATTAAACAATTGTGGTGGAAATTTTTTGTTTCTTCTCAGGACGATATGGTTGGAATTGATGGAGGAATAATTTTAAATTCAAAAGTTTGGCAAGCAAGTGGTCATCTTAAAAATTTTACCGATGCTTTGGTTGAATGTAAAAATTGCCATAATCGTTTTAGATTAGATCAATTAACTGATAATTGTCCCAATTGTGGAAAAAATGATTTTACTCAACCAAAAATGTTTAATTTAATGTTTAAAACGTTTATTGGGCCAATTGAAAATGAAACGTCTCAAGTTTATTTAAGGCCAGAAACAGCTCAAGCAATTTTTATTAATTTTAAAAATGTTTTAAATTCAACTGGTAAAAAACTTCCTTTTGGCATAGCCCAAATAGGCAAAGCTTTTAGAAACGAAATTACTCCTTCTAATTTTATTTTTAGAACCAGAGAGTTTGAACAAATGGAAATTGAATATTTTATTGAAGAACCAGAAAAAGACGATGATTGGTTAAATTATTTTACTTATTGGGAAAATAAAATAAAAAAATGGATTGAATTTTTAGGAATTAATATTTCCAAAATTACCCTTTATGAAGTGCCTGAAAAAGAACGGGCCCATTATTCTAAAAAAACTATGGATTTTCTTTATCAATTTCCTTTTGGAAACGAGGAACTTTATGGTTTAGCCTATAGAACAAACTTTGATTTAAAAAGTCATGAACAATTTTCAAAAGAAAATTTAAAATATCGCGATCCTTTTACCAATAAAGAATTTTGGCCACACGTCATAGAACCAAGTATGGGAATTGAAAGAACTATTTTAGCAATACTTTGCGAAGCTTTTGATGATTCTAATAAAGAAAGGATAGTTCTTCATTTAAAACCCATACTTTCTCCTTATCTAGTAGCTGTTTTTCCTTTATTAGCTAATAAGCCAGAATTAGTAAATAAAGCTAAAAATATTTATGAGATGCTAAAAAATCCTACTAATTTAACCAGTAATTTTCTAAATGTTTATTTTGATGACAGGGGAAATATCGGAAAACGTTATTATTCCCAAGACGAGATAGGAACTCCCTATTGCGTAACTATTGATTTTCAAACTTTGCAAGACGATACTGTAACTATTAGAGATAGAGATACAACTAATCAAATAAGGATTGGGATAGCTGATTTAAAAAACTACTTACTTGAAAAGATAAATAGTTAATTAACGTTTTTATTTTTATCTCTTTTAAACCCAGTACCAGCTGGAATAAGCTTACCAATTATTACATTCTCTTTTAATCCTGTAAGATTATCTTCTCTACCCTCTAAAACAGCATCAATTAAAACTCTTGAAGTCTCGATAAACGAAGCTGCTGATAAAAATCCAGGGGCAAGTAAGGCTATTCTTTTTATTCCATTTATAACTATTGAGGCTTTAATTGGTTTTTTATGTTCCTTTTTTAATCTTTCATTAGTTTCAAAATAAACCGATTTTTCAATTAATTCACCCTGAACAAATTCTGAATCTCCGGGAACTTTAACTTTAACCTTGGAAAGCATTTTTCTAACAATTACCTCAATGTATTTATCATTTATTGAATTACTGCCATTATATAAATTATAAATCTTCTTTATTTCTTTAATAATATATTCTTCAGCTGCACGTTTTCCTAAAATATTTAAAATTTCTTTAATATCTAAACTTCCCTCGGTTAATCTTTGTCCTTTTCTAACATTTTGCCCTTTTTTAACTAAAACTCCAAAAGTTACAGGGACACGATACTCGTCAACAAACTCATCAATTACTTTTTTAGATCTTTTTCTTGGCTTAACTTTTAACTTTTCAGTAGCTCTTATTAAAATAATTTTTTGATCATCTTTCTCTACAATTTCTTCAACAACACCACTTCTTTTAGCAATTGCTCCTTTAACTTTTAAAGAGTGCAGTTCGAAAATTTCTTCAACTCGCGGCAAACCTTGGGTAATATCGCTAGTAGTTGCTGCTCCTCCAGCATGGAAAGTTCTCAAAGTAAGTTGAGTTCCTAATTCCCCAATTGATTGAGCAGCAACTATCCCAACTGCTGTACCAATTTCAGCCAATTGTTCGCGTCCTAAATCGTATCCAAAGCACTTTTGGCAAATACCTTTCCTGGACTTACAGGTTGTTACTGATCTAATTCTAATTTTCGAAATATCGCTTTTTTCTATTAAATTAGCAATGTTTCTATTTATGGTTTCACCTTTTTTGATTATAATTTTGCCATTTATTTTAATATCTTCTAAAACAGTTCTTCCTAAGATTCTATTTCCAAAATCATCATCAATTTCTTCAGATGACTTTCTGGTAATAACCCTCCCTATTTCATCGTGGCAATCTTCTTCGGTTATTAATAAATCTTGAGCAACATCAACCAAACGTCTGGTAAGATAGCCAGCTTCAGCTGTTCTTAGAGCTGTATCTACAAACCCCTTTCTAGCACCATGAGCTGCTAAAAAGTATTCCAAAGGACTTAATCCAGCTTTATAAAAAGATTCTATTGGAATTTCTATAGTTTCCCCAGAAGGAGAAACAACTAAACCCTTCATAGTATTCATTTGCTTTAATTGATCTATATTTCCCCTAGCCCCTGAAGAAATAAAAGAATAAATCGGGCCATCCTCCGGAGTATTGCTTAATACTTCCTTTTTTAAAAGGTTTTCAGCCTCAGTCCATAAACTAATAACCCTGTCCTTTCTTTCTTTTTCGGAAATTAAACCTTCATTAAATTGGTTATTAACTAATTCGATCTTTCTTTTCGTCTCATTTATAATCTCATCTCTTTTTGAAGGAACAACTAAATCTTCTATACCAAAAGATAATCCCGATTCTAAAGCGTATTTATAGCCCAAATCTTTTAAATTATCTAAGATCAAGTACATATTTTCCGAACCAACCATTTCTAAACAACCGTTTAGTATTTTATCAATTGTTTTTTTGGTAATTTCAATATTATAAAATGGAACTTCGTCTGGGAAAGAGGTATTTAAAATAATTCTGCCAACTGAAGTTTCTAAATATTTTGATGATATTTCTTTTAATTTTGGATTTTGTTTATCAACTAAGATATAAATTTTAGCTTGTAAATCGATTATTTTTTGACTATAAGCATAAATGGCTTCTTCGAAATTCGGGAAATAAAAACCATCTCCCTTTTTACCATTAAATATTTTAGTAAGCCAATAAAGACCAAGCAAACTATCTTTTGATGGCCTAGCAATCATTTCTCCAGAAGAGGGTTTTAAAATATTTTTTCTAGAAACCATAATGTTTTGCGCTTCTTCTTGGGCTTCTTGGGATAATGGTAAATGAACAGCCATCTGGTCACCATCAAAATCAGCATTAAATGCTGCGCAAACAAAAGAAGGAATTTCAATTGCTAAACCCTCTGTTAAAACAGGTTGGAAAGCCTGAATCGACAACCTATGAAGAGTAGGCGCTCTATTTAATAAAACATATTTATCTTTGATGACTTTATCTAAAACTTCCCAAACTTCTGTTTCTAAATCATTAATTTTTCTTAAGGCTTCTTTGATATTAATCGCTGAACCAGTAGTATTAATTAATTCTCTAGCTACCAGTGGTTTAAATAATTCTAAAGCTATTGTTTTGGGTAAACCGCATTGAAATAATTTTAATTTTGGCCCAGTTACAATTACTGATCTGGCTGAATAATCAACTCTTTTACCTAATAAATTTTGTCTAAAAATACCTTGTTTACCTTTTAGGGCATCTGCTAAAGATTTTAAAGGACGCCTATTAGAAGACGTAGCTCTTGAAGAACTTTGAGAATGCTTCATAGAATTATCTATTAAGGCGTCAACTGCTTCCTGAAGCATTCTTTTTTCATTTCTAATGATTACTTCAGGAGAATTGAGTTCCATTAATCTCTTTAATCTATTATTTCTATTAATAATTCTACGATATAAATCATTTAAATCAGAGGAGGCATAACGACCCCCGTCTAATTGAACCATTGGCCTTAAATCTGGAGGAATAACTGGTAAAACCGTAAAAAACATTGATTCTGGTTTTACCTTTGATTTTAAAAGATTTTTAACTAATTTTAATTTTTGTAATTCTTTTTTAGTAAGTTGTTTTTTTGATTTACTTGCTTTAGAAGTAAGTTCTTTTAAAGTAGCTTTTAAATCTATCTTTTTTAATAAATCAATAATTGGTTCAGAACCAGTTTCAGCGTCAAAAACATGACCGTATCTGACTGCTAAATATTGATACTCAATTTCGGAAATAATTTTTTTAGGTTGAAGATTGGAAATTTCCTCTTTAACTTTAGCAAAATTTTCTTTTAGCTCCAATTCTTCTTGCTCATTTTTATTCTTCTTAATAGCTTTTAGTTTTTCGCTATATTCTTTTTCTAATTTTTCAAAAGTTTTTTTCTTTTCTTCTTCGTCAACTTTAGTAATAATATAATTAGTATAGTAAACAACTTTTTCTAATTGTTGTAATGGTAAATCTAAAAGTAAACCAATTCTCGAAGGTAATCCTCTTAAAAACCAGATATGAACGCAAGGGCTTGCTAAAACTATGTGTCCCATTCTTTCGCGTCTAACTATTGATCTAGTAACTTCAACTCCGCAACGATCGCAAATAATTCCCTTATATCTAATTTTTTTATACTTGCCACAATAACATTCATAATCTTTGGTTGGACCAAATATTCTTTCTGAGAATAAACCATCTTTTTCTGGTTTTTGTGTTCGATAATTAATAGTTTCCGGTTTAGTTACCTCTCCATAAGACCAAGATAAAATTTCTTCGCTAGAAGCAAGTTTTATTTTTATTGCTTCAAAGTCATAAACATTTAAAAGTTCTAATTTGCTATTAGAATTAATTGAAGATTCATTTCGATCTATGGTTTTTTCTGTGGTTTGTTTCATAATTTTTATTTAAAGATTGGTTTCTTCTTCTTTATTTTTATCTTTAAAAAATTTTATATTTTTAAGTTCTACTTGGAATCCCATTCCCTTAAGCTCACTAACTAAAACAGCAAAAGAAGCCGGAATATTTGGCTTTTCAATTTTTTCTCCTTTAATTAAAGACATATAAGTAGCTGATCTACCCATTATATCGTCTGATTTGATGGTTAACATTTCCTGAAGAGTATGAGCTGCTCCATAGCCCTCTAAACCCCAAACCTCCATTTCTCCAAAACGCTGACCACCAAAACGAGCTTTTCCCCCAAGGGGTTGTTGAGTAATTAGAGAATAAGGACCAATAGAACGAGCATGAACTTTATCCTCAACCAAATGATTAAGCTTCATCATATAAATACTACCAACAGTTATGTTCTCTCCTATTAATTCCCCAGTTTTACCATCATAAACTTTTGTTTGGCCAGTTTCTGGCAAACCAGCTGCTTTTAATTCTTCTTTTATATCCTTTTCTTTAGCACCTGAAAAAACAGGAGTAATTGCCCGATAACCAATTTTTTTAGCAGCCCAACCTAAACTAGTTTCAAAAATTTGACCAGGATTCATTCTAGAAATAATTCCTAAGGGATTCAAAACGATATCTACTGGAGTGCCATCTTCAAGGTAAGGCATATCTTCTTCTGGAACAATAATTGAAATAACTCCTTTATTACCATGTCTACCAGCTAATTTATCTCCAACCATTACTTTTCTTAATTCAGCAACTTGAACATGAATTTGTTTAATAACTCCAGCTGGCAATTTGTCACCATTTTCTCTAGAAAAAATTTTAATTCCTATTACTCTTCCTTTTCTGCCGTGTTCTAAACGAAGCGAGGTATCTTTTACTTCCTTAGC
>Ga0255346_1000837_pt1 | contig 47507 bp, 30 predicted proteins | sample wastewater_treat_FD_194410 | JGI IMG/M metagenome (GOLD analysis project Ga0255346, IMG submission 194410) | Wastewater microbial communities from Lulu Island WWTP, Vancouver, Canada - plant22 | ecosystem: Engineered > WWTP > Wastewater > Unclassified | place: Canada: Vancouver, British Columbia...
ATATTTTCCGTCATCTTGCACAGAAATCCCTTGACATACGATAGTATGCCTGCGGAATTTCTATACAATCTGACGAAAAAATCTGTCGGCGCATCTTCAGCACAAGCTTTGTGCGGTGTTGCCTTAAAAAAAGTCCCGAGGCGAAATTATCCGTATCGCTTCGGGACGAAGTATTCATGAACATCTTTTTATTATCTGCACTTGTTGTATCGTTCATCTATTGTTTTATAAATGAGATTTTCGGCTATATTATATCTTTCCGTCCGTATCGGCTTCTGTCCACGGCGGAATATCACCTCCTTTCCGATGGGCATATACATTACATCTTCAAGAGGTACATTGAGCCTTCTGCTGATATTTAAACAGGTCTGAAGGTCCATTCCGCCGATATAAACGTATGTGTCACAGTTATTGATTATAGTGACCGCATCCTGATAGCCATACATCTTTTCAAGCTGGCTTTCAGACTGAAGAAGCAATGTAACATCTATCTGTTTTTCACGGAACAATGAGATGTATTCCGGGAAATTCAATATCCGTGAACCTGTAGCAAAATCGTCGCACAAAACTGAAACAGGGATAGGCAATTTTGCATCAGGCTGTGTTTCTGCGAACTCAAACAACTGCTTGAACAGCTGAGAATAAAACAGATTCACAAAACAATTAAGTGATGGATTTACAGCTGAAGTAGTGATAAACAGAACTGTTTTTTCTTTTGCGATATCGTCGATATCCACGGTATTTTTCATGGACATCATATCAATGATCTCTTGCGGGAAAATATGGGAAATGGCTGCTTTTACCGTACCGTATACACAGCTTGCGGTCCTGAAAGGCAGGGTCCTGAAAGTTTTCCAGCATGAATAAGTAAAGCATAGAGGATCTTTTTTGTTCACTTCCTCGAAACGATAGTCTAAATTTGTTGTGATGTCATCATCATTGTTCGTCGTGATCTCCAGAAGATCGATCATTTTTATAACGTTTGTAAAGGTGGCATCTTTATTCATCATCATAGTATAAGCTATCATTGATGCCAGCAGACTTGAACCGGCGTTGCTCCAGTAAGGGTCGTAAGATTTGGTCTGATAATCTCCGCTGTTCATGATGTAATCCGCAAGGAACTTTATATCGGTATAGCTTGAAACATATTTCATCAGGTCATAGCCGACCATGCTTTTTTTAGGCTGTGCAAAATTCAGATCAAGTACCTTATAGCCTCGTCCGAGGAACATATCGGTATACTTTTTCACTATCTTTCTTTTGGTAACGGTCACAACAAGGCTTGAATTATATGTTTCGATAAGTCTCGGTTCGATTATGGACATAGTTTTTCCGCTTCCGCTTGAACCGCATACTACAACATTATTATTAACACCTGTTTTGGTGCAATCACGGGAAAAAACAGCTTTATCACCTTTTCCTAACGGCATTATATCGCTTTCCATTCAGTCTTCCTCCCATATCATTTTATCGAAGCCTGAAATCCCGTCGGCCATACCGAATTCTATACTTTCCTCCGGAGAATAATAATGGTCGTGATCTATAGCTTTTTCGACTTCTTCTTTTGAATTTTCCGTATGTTTTACGATGATCCCGACCATCTTATCCTTTATTTCAAGAAGCCAGTCCGAAATCGAACGTATAGTCGAGGTGTTGCCTTCAATCTTGTTGCCGAGAAGCGGTTCATGAAGCATAAGTTCGCTGTTCGGAAGCATATATCTTTCGCCCGTACCGGACATGAAAATAATAGCCGCCATACTGTAAGCCTTGCCCATGCAGTATGTATTAACAGGTACTTTGCAGGACTGAATAATATCGTATATCAGAAGCCCGGCATTGATCTCGCCGCCGTTGCTGTTTATCATAACGTTTATCGGTTTATTGCTCTTATCAGAACAGAGGATCATCATAGACTTGCAGAATTCTGCTGCGGTCGTGCTGTCGATAGAGTTTTCAATGAACACTATTCTTTTTTCAAGAAGCAATGATTCCGAGGGAACAAGTGTTATTCCCGAACTAGATTTCACTTGTAAATACATTTATGCTTGCCCCCCCTGAATTGACGTTTCATCCAGTTTGTTCCTTTATTCAGCTGTTGGATCTCCTTATAGATCTCCAGTCTTTCCTGTACATCGGGATCGTCGGTAGATTCACCTTCAGGCAGTTCATAGTCTTCAGCTTTTAATAATGAGAAGTACCATTTTTCATCATTATCTACAGAATCATACTTTGAGTTCCTAAGGTATGTTTCTGCGGCTTTTGAAGCCTTTATAGCCTGTTCGGCAGTTACTCCGTTGACGACCACATCTAAAAAGCTTGATGCATAAAGATCAATGATGAGATCAACGTATTGCATAAGCATACGCAGGTATCCCACAGCTTTGGCAGTCGGAATACGGAGAAACGAAGTTTTATAATTAAGGCAGCCTGTACTGAAACGCAGATTCAGCGCACCTATATCTATCGAATCGATCTGCGGCGAATAATATTTTTTCTCTTTTATAGAAAATTCGCAGTTTGCCATCTGTATCAGTTTAAGAACATTATATGTCATGAGATCATTTTTGATATCAACGTATATGGGTATTTCAGCCTCTGCAATAATATTGTTATCGCAGAAATAGAGTGTAAAGGCAACAAACCTGATAACAGAGTGGTCATTATACATTATAAAACGTAATTCGCCTTTGTTTTCGTCAACAAAATGGATGATCTCCTTTTCTTCAATGTAACTTTTTATGTTGTTGAATATTTCAGCAGAATAATATATTTTTTCCATAATGCACCTACTTTGATCCATTAATTGTCATCCGAGAAAAGATCGGTGTTGATCTTATCTGCGTTAGATGTTTTTGAAAGGAATTTGTTTTTAATTTCCTTTGATATGAAGTTGTTGTCGTCATCATTTAGTTTTTGAGCAGCTATTGCCAGCATATTCTTATAGTAATCACAGCAGATGACAGCATCGTCAGCCGTTATGTCGTTGTGTGCGAGTTTTAAGATACCGTCTCCGAAAAAGTCAAAAGCGAGAGCCGCCATTAAAATGACATTGTAGTATTCATCTCCGTATAGTTTCAGTTCCGAACTGGTAACAGACTGAGTCAGGATTATTGATCCTGATTCAAGGTCAAGGGCAAATATACCCAGACCAAAGTTGCTCATGGACCTGTAAGGAAGATCTATACCAAACTCACGAATAGTGAATTTATAATTGAGCATCTGGATCAATCTCAGCATTTCATAGGTTTTTTTCTCGTCTTTAACATCAACAGCAAAAGGAGAAGTAGCCTCAATATAGTAATAGTAATCATTGATTGTGATCCTGTAATGGATTGTACCGGCCATACCGCCTAAATTAGCAGTAAAAGTGAATTCATCATTTTCGTTATCATAATGATAAGAAATCTCGTTGCCTTCAAGGAATGTCCTGATTTTTTCAGAAACAGCATTTTTGTCAATAGATGCGTTAAACATAAGATAACCTCCGTAAAAAAATTCGTTTGATCGCATCCGTATTTTTGATTTTATGGATGGATCATTTTATAAAACAGCGCTGTTTTTAAGTGACAAGATCATTATATCACACTGAAATTTCATACCTCTGAGGGGGGGAGAAAAAAATATCACTGTTTGCAGCCAATACGGTTTGGGGCTGTAAACAGTGATTCTGATCATATTAAAAACAGGTCAGCGGTAAAATAAGAATTATAAGCCAAGAGATAAAAACAAATAGTCGGATTCATCATAATCATCATTGGAATTGATTATTTTCTGTCTGATCATGTTTATCTGTTCGTCGGTTTCAGCGATAAGAGGTTCAAGATTGAAATTGAAATTCTGCTTTGGAAACAACATATCCGTAAGAGCCGTTGTTTTTTTGAAATTTTCCTTGATTTCTGCGAAAGATTTCAGAACTTCGATGTTTTTGAGTTTTAATGCCATTTTTTTCATTTCGATTATCGACAGTCCCTTTCCTGACTGCAATTCAGAAAGCGGCTTATCTGTGTTGAGCCAGAACATTTCGATATGATTTTCCAAAGACTTTATACTTTCTTCTTTGAGATAACGGCATCTGTCATAGAAAATTCCGTATTTTTCATCAGGAGAAGACGGAACATATCTGAATTTTTCAAAACAGGAAATATAGTCAACAAGACAGGAAGAAGCATTGTTAAAGTCGTCTTGCTGCAGATAGCAATAATAAAGATACTTGTATGATTCACGGTCATTCTCGCTGATAAGCTGCCTGAACAGGGAAATGGCTTTATCGTGATCCTGCCCGAAATAAAAACCTTTTGCATACATTTCAGCGTATATTCTTTTAGCGATAACACTGTCTTTCTCATTCAGTTTCAGTAAGTATCCAAGAACTTTTGCCTGAGACAGATCAATTTCTGTCTGCGACATTTCAATTCCGCTGTCAGCAGAGCCCTCAAAAGCTGCTCTTGACAAATACAGCATAACAGCTATCTCCATTGCGTGGTAGCTGCCTTCATCCGCTGCTTTTATCAATAATTGTTTGGCTTCTGACAGCTCCTCATCTGAAGCATCAGGTTTTGAATACAGTTCCGCTGCATGGAAAAGGATCTCGCTGCTGCATCTGAACTCAGAGCGCTCATTTTCTGCTTCAGATGAAGACGAACACAGAAATACGGCTGAAGCGATATTTGCTCCCGAGTAATTATTGAAATAATGAAAAGCTTTCTTAAGATCCTTTTTTGTCTTGTAGCCGTAATAAAATGCTAAACCTAAAATAAACCTGTTTTCTTTATTTGCGGAGATTTCTTCAATATCGCCTTCCGATTCGGCTTCAAGGAGCATATCGATCCGTCTGATCTCTGCATTGCTGAGATATTCTTTCAGAAGTTCCTTTTTATTGCGAATTTCCTGTTCGTAGTTGATCTCATTGAATTCTCTGCTTTGTTTTTCATCTACGACCTGACGGATAATTCTGACGGCTTTAGTGATGTCATCGTACAGATCTTCACAGCACTGATAGCGCTTGCGCCGTGGACAAAGAGACTTTTTCAGTATTCTTAATATGCAGTTATAGAATTGTTCCGGGACTTTTTCCTTGACAGGAATAAAGATGCCTGAGCGATAAACGAGAGAATTCAGCTCGTCGTAGAAAGCGTTGTCATAGCAGTAATTGCTGCTTTTAGTTTCCTGAGTCAATACCAGAGCACTGAAAAGAGTAGCGCCTATACTGTAAATATCGGTAAGATTATTAGCAGGTTCGTATTCTGCTTCGGGTTCGATAAATCCGTTTGAACCGACAGCAGGCAGTGAAGCTGATTCACGGATACTGCAAATGGTATCGATATCGAAAAGGTATATATTCTGATCGAGAAAGTCATCTCCGAGTTTTACAAAACCGAAATTGGAAGGTTTTATATCCCTGTGGATGTACTCTTTCTCGTGAAGCACACAAATACGTTTTGTAAGCGACTGAACAGCGAGGACGATCTTCAGGATATCTTCTTCCGTTGTATTATGCTCCGTATCTCTTATTTCATTGCAGAAGGCTTCAAAGGTGTAGTTAGGCGGACCTTTGGTCCAGATATACACGATCCTGTCTTTATCATCCTCATACGGTGAACTGCAAAACAATTGATATTGAGGGAAAAAGGAGATCAGATCATTATCGGAATTTGTCAGGTTAATAATATTCCGGTATGTTTTGATATAGTTCTGCATCTTATGACAGAATAGTTTCTTTTCTGCTTCCATACCTTGTTTATGAACAAGATAGCCTTTGCTGTTACGCATGAGGGAAGGGGAATCATCGGGACAGAATTCTTTCAGAACACCGGTTTCTTTATTGCTGTTTATGGCTGAATAGCACCTTACAGATGCACCTCTTGCTGATGTATCGATGTTGCGGCTGATAAGAAATCTTTCTTCAGTTTTACCGTAAAGAGTGATTATCCCCATAAGATCAGGGATGTCTGACATTTTTTATACTCCTTTCAGTTGTTGAAATATGCATAGGATGAAAAAATAACTGCAATGTCGAAAATATTTTTTTCGCTGACCGGCTGAAAATTTGCAGATTCAAGGATAGGATCGAGTTCAGATTTGTAATCATTGAAAACTTCCCACAGAGTTTTCTGCTCATCATCACAGTCGATCTTTTCGTTGTTGTAATAGTAATAAAAAGCGGTTATCAGAGCGTTACGTGTGATCTTTTCGGGGAAGTTGATCTCAAGTAATCTTGGGATCTTAACAGAAACATCTTTATGTTCGTGACTGCCTGCATCGTTATTATCTTCTTTTATGTTTATACCGAGAACAGAATGTATCCTGCGGAGAAGTTCGATGAATCTGTCGGTTTTGTCGTTTTCTTCATCGTTGTCTGCGGAAAGGATCCTTCTGATGCGGCTGCTTCCGTACTTGTCCAGGGCGCAGACATCAGTAAACCATACCCCGTAATTAGGGGGAACACTGTTTTTCTCCTCAATAGAAGCAAGTGATCGTATCATTTTCACGTATCTGTTATAAGCGGTCCTTTGTGATATCTGCACCTGAAATGGATTAAGAATTACGGATTTGTCATAAGGTGATACAAGGGAGCAGTTATATTGACTCTTTATATGATCCGAGAATTCGTCTTCGCTCATGTTGATGAGTTTTTCTTTGAATGAACTTACATAGTAAGTGGTAGAACTCATCGGCGATACGGTGTCATACGTGGTTTTTGTCACTTTCCCGATCATCTCGTTTGCTCGGCGGAGTTTTTCTACAGGTGCAAGATCTTTTGATATATAGTAAATGAAGATCATTTCCGCAAAATTCTTATAGTTGATGCCCTGACCGGAGGGTTCACTTTCAAAAGCTGTTTTGTCATCGCAATAATCGGATGTGAAGAATCGCATAAGGTTATTGGTATAGTAATCCTTGAACAGATTCTTTTCGATTCCCGAATACGGGTCTTCGCAGTTACAGCTGTAGGTCATATTGAAAACTATGGCAAACATATAAAGGTCACGGCGGGTAGAACCGCCTGATCTGAATTTTCCGCAGGCAAGGTCGTCAGCAAGTCTGATAAGACCGAACTTTCCGTCATACTGCTTCTGTTCTTTTGATGCATCTTTCAGACACTCAAAAATACTGTCATCCAGCTCATTGATAATTTCAGCGGCAGTTACGGAAGATTTTCCTGTTTTATTCTTTATAAAACTCTTGATATAAGTTCCGCCGCCGTAAACCGTGACTTTTTCTTTTTTGATATTGCCGTTTTTATCACGAACGGGCAGGCCGTCCTTGTCGTAAGAATCTTTTTTATATGAGAGGAAATCTCCGTATTTGATGAACTGTTTCAGTATCCTCAGTCTCAGGGGATCGTTCTCCCATCCGTCAGACGGGTCTGAGAGTCTGTTGACAATACGCTTCATGTAATCAGAAGGGGAGGGATATTCCATAAAATATGAATACATCAGCTTCAGTATCTGCTGTTCGATATCATCAAACTTCAGAAGTTCGCAGTCATGAGCTCTGACAAGCATTGAAAGAGCAGCTGCATCTTCCGTTCCTGTGAAACTGATATTGCATGAACTGAGCATACTGAATATCTCGTTCCTGAGAGAAGGGACCTGAGAAGGCCTGGCTTTTTCAAGTTTATTGATCTTGCTCATGATGTTTTCAGCAGTTATCATAGTTTTGAAGTATTCGTTCTGGATACGCTTCATATGTCTTGTAAGATTTTCTGTTTTCAAATCTGATCACCTGCAATTTTTTCTGTTTCTATCGTTATACATTTAATATATATAAACGCCTTATTAGTTATTATAACATTTTATGCGGTAATTTACAATCCCTTTGTCCGAATACGGATCCCCTCGGAGCGATGTCCTGTATTTTCTGTAAAGGTTGTGACATTTGTAGGGATATTGACATATTTTATCAGGAATGGTATAATAATATAGCTTTGATAAAGCTATATCTGCTAAAACATGATAATTGCCGATGGTGCTTTGTGAGATCACGAATCATTATTGCGCCGTGGCAAACGGGAAGGTGAAACTATTGTGAAATTCAAAATGCTGCTGGTCAGTCTGGCTTATCTTATCGCAGTTTATTTGCTGGCCTCGCCAAGCTGTATCGGCATATTCACCCACGGTATGCTTACGACCGTGATAGGAGTCATAACTATGCTGGCGGCTACGGGAACCTACGGAATGTATATGTATTCGGCTGCCATAGGCGGAAAAACACTTCCTGAGATACCGATGAACAAGGAGAGCGAGTATACAAAATACAGACAGCTTGCCGACTGGTTCCGCATTTTCAGGGATCTTGACAGAAATAATAATTTCGCCGTATTGAGCAATGATCTGGCATCTGCTTACAGGGAAGGACTGGCGAGGGATAACCCTTTCAGATATACCGAACTGGGCGATCGTCTTCAGGTTACTGCTTCGGATATTTCCATCAAGTATGACCAGACTCTGAAAATACTCTCGGAGTCCTTTGAGAAAAATGATATAACTTATCAGAATTATCTTTCAGTCCTTGACAATGTACTGAAACTCAGTTCCTCACATCTTAAAGCGATCAAAAAGAGAGTATGCGTTTTCGATTACCGCACATGGTCTGAAAACAAGAATGACGAGATGTGCAGGAAGTATATCGAAGAAGTGAGGTCAAGTGTGTCAAGGCTTGAGGAGATAGGGGATAAATTCGACAAGCTTCTTCACGAGCTGATATGTCTCAGTGAGATATCGGAAGATCCTCTTATCGAGATGCAGGATCTTATCGAGACTACATCGGACTACAAGAGCATCGAAGATCAATAATACAGAAAAGGTGGTAAACATTATGAAAAGCAAAAAGAAACCCTTAATTTTCGGTTTACTTGTCGTTATCATAGGCATGGTGATAGCAATTATCGCTGCTATGACTTCCGGCGGCGGAAAAGATGCTTCAGGCAAGCCGAAGACTGTCAAGGACGTTGACAAGGTTCTCCGCAAGAGCGTGAACAGTGTTACACTGACCAAGAATTATGCAGAAAAGGGAACAGTTACATACGACGACAGCTTTGAAGCAGTTGAGCTTCCCGATATCAATAAGACATACCCTCTTGTTGAGAATCCCGTAGGCTGTGATGTTGTAGTGGAGATCTTCTCATCTCCCGAAAAAGCAGGTACAGGCACAGACGGCTGGATGCTTGAAATGGCAAAGGAATTCAACAGACAGAACAACAAGATAGACGGCAAGAGTGTGGGAGTAAAGCTTCGCTCGATCTCATCAGGTACACAGATCGACTATATTCTCTCAGGCAGCAGTGTTCCGGCAGCTATCTCTCCGTCAGCATCAATGTGGTGTGATATGCTTGAAAGCCAGGGTATCGAAGTTCACACCATCACCGACAGGACAGTCGGCAACGTAGCAGGTGTTCTGGTAGACTCCTCTACATATTCCGACCTTGAGCAGAAGTACGGCACTGTTGATATAAATGCTATCGTTTCGGCTACTCTTGACAGTACACTTACCACAGGCTATACAAATCCTCTGGTATCCACAACAGGACTTAACTTCCTTGCTTCAGTGCTCTATAATTTTGACAGCGCTGATCCTCTGGGAAATAAAGCTGTTGACGGATTCAAGTCATTCCAGGACAATATCCCATTCGTTGCATATAACACTCTTCAGATGAGAACAGCTGCTGAAAACGGTACATTCGGCTGTATGATGATGGAGTATCAGTCTTACATTCAGGACGTTACACTTTCAAGAAACTATAAGTTCGTTCCATTCGGCATCAGACACGACAACCCTCTCACAGCTGTAGGTAAACTCAGCGATGTTGAGATGAAAACACTTGAAATGTTTGCGGATCTCTGCAAGTCTGACAAGGCCAAGAAGCTTGCTGATGAATACGGCTTCAACAAGATGGACGATTACAAGGGTGACGGAATGAAGATAATCAAGTTGAAAGGAGTCCTAACCATGGATGGTAAATACATTAAGAGAACTATTAAGAGAATAACAGTACCACTGATAACACTGATATTCACAGCATCAGCATTATCAGGCTGTAGTAGCAGCAGTAAATCACAGGTAATAGACACTGTGAATGAGCTCGGAGCAGACACACAGATTGAGTTCCTCATAGAGGAAAACGCTTTTGAAGAGAAGGGTACACCTCAGGAAATCAGCTGGGTACCTCTTGCAAAGGTAAATACCTACTCTGGATTCAGAGGCAGATTCGAGTCAGCAATGGGCATTGAGAGCAAAGATGGCGTTAAGTCTGGTTGTGTATACGTAGGCCAGGATGGAAAAATCACTGAGAATGCTACACTTAAGACAGCCTTCTCAAACAAGGCTACATTCGACCAGTTCAATGACAAGGAAACACAGGATTATCTTAGAACTGAGATAAAGAACACTTATGCAGACGTTGAGGACAGTGATGAGTATGCAGCAATCATAAACGCATATTTCAATCTGCTTCCTGACAACACACCGAACTACTTCAACGGTGCTAAGTCACTTAATCGTCTTGAGGCAATGTCAGTTCTTACAAGAGCAACAAAGCCAGTAAATCAGTCCTCAACAAACACTCAGGACTTTGTAACAGCAGTTGGTGAGACAAAGTTTTCCACTTATGCAGCACTGTCAAATGATGTGGCATTCATATCAACAAATGATGGTTCACTGACACAGGACAATGCAACAAAGGCTATGAGTAAAGGTGAATTTGTTTATATTGTAATGTCATCAATTTATGGTGAAGATACAGTTAGCTCAGTTGACCTCAGCACTTCAAAGCTCACAGACATTAAGGATGTAGTTCCTACAGAGAACACAAAGACAAACGCAGAGCAGTTAGCACTTGCACTTCAGACTCCTACACAGGCACCTGAGGCAATTTACAAAGCATTAGTACTTGCAAATGAGAATGGCTTAGTAGAAGCAGACACTCAGTGGAACACAGCAATAACAAAGAGTGAAGCAATTGCACTTGTTACAGATGCAATTCAGTCATACAATGAGAAGAACGGATTCAAGGTAAATGATAAGGGCGTACTCACAGATACAGAGTCTAAGGCAGAAGCAGAAGCTAAGGAAAAAGAAGAAATCATGAAGGCTTATGAAGCTGTTAAGGACGAAATAACTTGTGACGGTGATACATTCTATAAGGAATATAAGGAAATATCAAAGGATGATAAGCTTTCAACTGGTGAAGTAATCCAGAAGATAGTTGAAAAGTACAAGAAACCAGTTGTAACAACATCAGCACCAGAGCCAGAGACACAGACAACAACCACACAGGCAGTACAGCAGCAAGGTGGAAACAATAATAGTGGTGGACAGCAGCAGGGCGGAAATAACAATGGTGGCGGAAATGGCGGAGCAACATACGTAGAACCTCCACAGCAGCAGACACAGCCTGTTTATGTACCACCCGTTGAACCTCCAACACAGCCTCCAGTTGTTCAGCAGCCAACAACTCCTCCAGTAGTTCAGCAGCCAACAAATCCTCCATCAGGCGGTGGTGGCGGTGACTGGGATGAAGGATATGACACACCTGATGACGGCTGGAACTCAGACCTGACACTAAATCTGTAATCAAACAACAGATAAAAGAGACACCCAAATTTAAGGGTGTCTCTCTTTTTATGTATCAATACCAACACCACAAACTACTTTATGAACAGTTGCAATTAAAATTTAATTTTCAGAAAGGAATGTTCAAGAATGGCAGGAAAGGCATCAAAACAAAAAGACACTACAATTAATATAAAAGCACTACCTGTTCAAATGCATATAGGATCTCTAAACGGCAACTCATGGAATCAGATGCAGAAGCTGTGGAAGACCAACAAGAACAGCGGCAAGCCTATCGCAGCTGTATTCGTTCTTGATACATCGGGTTCAATGTCAGGCGCTCCTCTGAATTCTCTTAAAATGTCGCTGAGAAACAGTATCAAGTATATCAATTCTTCAAACTATATCGGAGTAGTTTCCTACTCATCAAATGTAAACGTTGATCTTGAACTTGCCAAGTTTGACCTTAATCAGCAGGCATACTTCATGGGAGCAGTCGATTCTCTGACAGCTTCGGGCAATACCGCAACATTCTCAGCGCTTTCTCAGGCAATGATAATGCTGAGAGATTTCATGAAGGACAATCCTAATGTGTCACCTATGGTATTCCTTTTAAGTGACGGACAGTCAAACTCAGGCTCAGAGTTCAGCGATATCGACGGTGCGATCGCAACAGCACAGATACCTATCTACACAATAGGCTACAATGCAAATCTCAATGAGCTGAAGGCTATTTCCGAGATCAATGAAGCGGCTACGATAAATGCGGATACAGATGACGTTATCTATCAGCTGAAGAATCTGTTCAACGCAAATCTCTGATCGTCCGCAGGAGAAAAATCAATGTACGATAAAGCAATGTCAGCGGCTGTGGATACAGCACAGAGAAGGCTGATGAACACTTCCGGGAGCAATTCCGTTCTTATGGCGACAGCCTGCGATCTGAAGGAATTGTGTGAACTTACGGAAAAGCTTGATCCTTCGGGGATCGACTTCGATAAAGGCGGATTTGAAAAGCTGAAGATCAACAGCTACTGGAGCAGATTCGAGAAGAATTATCCTGCGTTGAAGGCGCTGTTTGAGAAGCTTGTCAGGTCGAAGAAGATACTTTTCAACAGCAGAACGACCATAAACAAGTTCTATAATGAGTACAGCGAGGCATATGAGAAGTTCAAAGCTGTGCCGCAGGAGGAGCAGGATGATGAGTACATTCAGCAGGCAGTCATAGCTGAAAATATGTATCATCTCATGAAGAACTCGGTCAGCGAGCATGAACTGTTCTATACTCATCTTGATAAGGTGATAAATATACTTGATTCTTCAATGGATATGGCGATATACCTTGCAAGAAAGAGCACGGGCAGCAGTATCGGCGATTACATCAAGGCGACTCCTGTGAGCGTGACCAATTCGGACTATCAGGACAGGTTCAGGGATCTTAACAATTTACTGAACAATGATAAATAATACAACAGGGCACTTCCGTAATAACGGAGGTGTCCTGTTGCATTTTTAACCGCAATTTTTGATAAGTCCAATCAGCCATTTTTAGTTCTAAATCGTATTTTAGTATATAAATAACGCAGGATTGGTATAAAATTAATATATCAACCACACGACTGACTAAATATTGTTGAATTTGGATAAATCAGGCGAAATATATGAATAATTCTTGACAAACAAAAAATAATAGTTTATAATGATAAATGTAATTTATTTTTGAAATATTTCGGATTGTATTATTTTTTGCGATATATGTCGCAAAAAAAGATGATCGGAAAATAAACTATTATGCATAGCGGGTGTTGATTTATGAAAGTTTTGATTTTGGATCGTAACGCTGAGTACACACAGCGTTTCCAGTATTACATGAATAAGAAGAATCCTGATCTTCAGATCAGTGCCTGTGACAGTACGGATGCTGCAAAATCTCTTATGGAAAATGAGAGATTTGATGTCATTCTCGTTGATTCACAGTTTGATGAACTCGGAAAAGAGGATATCGAAAAGATCAGCGATGATACTGCTTTTGCATATATTTCCGACAATAATGAGATCATCAGGGAAACCGAGACCATATTCAAGTACAGGACTATTTCCGTTCTGTATTCAAGAATATGCATGATCTATGAAAAGAAGAAGAACCGTGTCGTTAAGAAGGCAGGAGTTATCGAGAAGGCCGACAAAAAGACCGATATCATCACATTCCTTCCCGTACATGGCGGCGCCGGAAGTTCTACAGTTGCCGCTGCTGCTGCGGTCGCTCTTTCAAAGGAACATGAGGTGCTTTATCTGGATCTTGAGCAGCAAACTACCGATGCGGCATTCTTCGACAGTGACAACCACAGAACTATTACTGATTTCGTCTCACTTCTTCAGACTAAGTATTCCGACAATTCAGTATACCAGCTGCTGAGAGACATTATCAGCAAGGACAGAAAACAGAAAAGCGACAAGCTTTCTTATATAAAGGGATTTGCAAATGTACTCGAAAGTTCTTCAATGACAAAGAATTGTCTGAAAACTCTGCTTGAGGTGCTTTCAAACAAGTTTGATTACGAATACATAATAGTTGATGCCGATTTCGATGCTTCATCCATTCTTGAAGACCTCATAGGTGCTTCCGATAAGGTCGTATTTGTTTCGACTGACAGCGATGTTGCTGCTATGAAAATGGCAGGCGTGCGCAGATATCTTGAACTGCTTGAACGTGAGAGCAGTATCGTGGTTCCTGAACACTATATCATCTTTAATCAGTATATCGGACTTCAGGATGAATCAAAGTTTGTAGGCAAGATAAAGGTGCTTACAAGATTTACAAGATATCGTATGGCTAACAATGCCAAGATAACTTCTCAGCAGATCATTGACGAGATGCTGAAAAATGAAGAACTTCTTAAAATAGGAGAAAGAGTTGAAGTGGCAGAATCAGCCTGAAGATGCTGAATCATCTGCCCGTTAGGCGGGATATTGGAAATGAATAAAAATGCTGTTATAAATGAAATAGTAAAACGAATTTGCGGAATGATCGACGAGGGTAACGTTGACGGTTCAGAGGAACTTAACAGCGGCGCTCAGGGATTTGAAAAGATAAAGAGCAAAGCCGAGAACGTACAGCGTCTGCGAGATGCTGACGATGAGACATACCGTACATATATATGGTCGCTTCTCAACGGACTTCTTGATGAAAACAGTGATTACCGCACACAGGAAGACGGACAGCTCATATTCATCTCACCCGAAAACAAAGCTATTATCGTTGAACAGGTATTCGGTATGTACAGAGGTCTCGGACTTCTTGATACTATCATGCTCAATGATGAGATCACCGAGGTAATGATAAACGGCCCCGAGAATATCTTCGTTGAAAAAAAGGGACGACTTGTAAAGCTGGACATGAAAATAGCCGAAGATCCGGAAGAAGGAAAGGCTCAGCTCAGAAAGATCATACACCGTATAGTTGATATATGCGGACGTGAAGTAAACGAGGCAAGCCCTATCGTTGATGCCCGACTGAAAGACGGCTCACGAGTTAACATCGTTCTTCATCCTATCGCTATGTTCGGTGATACAGTAACTATCCGTAAATTCTCAAAGAAGCCCATGAGCGTTGAAAAGCTGATCGCTTACGGTTCTATAACAAGAGATATCGCAAATAAGCTGAAAATGCTCGTTGGTGCTAAGTACAACATCTTCATCAGCGGCGGTACAGGAAGCGGTAAGACTACATTCCTCAATGCGCTTTCAAACTACATACCATACGATGAACGTGTTATCACCATAGAGGACTCCGCCGAACTCCAGATCACAGGCGTTGAAAACCTGGTAAGCCTTGAAACAAAACAGGCAAACGCAGAGGGCAAGGGTGCTATTACGATCAAAGACCTTATCAAGTCTTCACTCCGAATGAGACCTGAACGTATAGTTGTCGGAGAAGTCCGTGGCGAAGAAGCCCTTGATATGCTTCAGGCCATGAATACAGGCCATGACGGTTCACTTTCAACAGGTCACGCAAACTCAGCAAAAGATATGCTTACCCGACTTGAGACAATGGTTCTCCAGGGCGCATCAGGACTTCCTCTGGATGCCGTAAGACGTCAGATTGGTTCAGCCCTTGATATCATTATCCACCTTTCGAGAATGAGAGACCATTCAAGAAAAGTTGTTGAGATCACTGAAGTTCTCGGTTATGAGAACGGCGAGATAATCCTCAATCCTTTGTATGTATTTGAGGAGGATTCAAAGTCTACGCTTGAATCAGTTCACGGTAAACTTAAAAGAACAGATAATCCTATGAAAAATGTGGACAAGCTGAGACAAGCAGGTATATTGGAAAGTATTTGATTGGGAGTCGTTAATTAATGGCGTTATTTGGTAAAACAATAAAAGCTAAGGATATGGAGGACGGCCAGTCTGTTGCTGCTGAGGTAATTCCCGAAGCGGAAGAGAAAGCCGTAAAAGCCAAAAAAAGCAAAGAAAAAAAGTCGAAAAACAAGATAGTTGAAAACCACGGTATCACCGGTGCAGGTGCCGATTATACAGTATATATTTTGTCATTCAAGGAAAAACTGCTTGCGTTGCTGGTAGGATTTGCAGTCGGATTCGGTGCAAGCGTTATCTACTTCGACAGCAAGGTACTCGGTATAATAGTCGGAATAATCATAGCAATAAAAGCTCCGTCTATTTTCAGGGGAATGCAGCAAAAGAAGCGTCTGAAGGAACTGAGACTTCAGTTCAGAGATCTTCTTGAATCGCTCAGTAACTCCTATACAGTTGGTATGACAGCAAACCGTGCTTTCCATGAAGCTTATGCCGATATGGTATCAGAACACGGTGAAGGTTCTTACATAGCCAATGAGGTCGCTCTTATCTGTTCCGCTCATGATACTCAGGGTATCGAGATCAAGGACATGATCAATGATTTCGCAGTCAGAAGCGGACTTGATGATGTAAAAAGTTTCGCCAGCGTTTTTGATGTTTCAACAAATCTCGGCGGTGATGTAGCCAAGGTAATCCGTGAAACACGAGATATGATCGGTGACAAGATCGAAACAGAACTTGAGATCCAGACAATGGTAACAGGACAGAAGAATCAGCTCAATGTTCTTGCGGTCATGCCTCTTGTAATGTCGTTCCTTACAAGATTCTTCGGAAGCGGAACAACAAGTATCATTACTATTATAGTAAAGATAGTCGCTCTTGCATTGTTCGTGTTCGCTTACTGGCTTGGTACAAGGATCGTCGATATCAAGGTGTAATGGAGGGATAGATTTGCTGCTTACATTAATGCTCATCTGCACAGTTATTGGTACTGTCGTTATGATTTTCTGGGCGTACCTCTATTTTAAGTATAAGAAAGCTTATGAGGGGCTCCTTGAAGAAGTCGAGGGCAAAGGTTATGTACTCAAGGATATATACTTTGTCGGACTTGGCTGTATTGAGATCTATGAAAAGCTTACCAAAAAGAAGATAACTGCTTCTAAAAAGGCCGCAGCCAAAATGAGAAATCTCGGTGAGGTCTACGGAAGAGAAAATGCTGAACTCTACTATTATGTAACAGTAGCCTCACAGACATCGCTCTTCCTTACATTCTTTCCGTTTGCGCTTTTCCTTTTCTGTATGATGAAATCGTACATTGGTCTGCTTCTGGGCGCAATGATCACATTTGTAATGGTAAACGGAGTAAAGTCAAGTATTGACGCTGAAGTTACAAATAAGAAGGATGCCATTATCAATGAATTTCCTAAAATGGTATCAAAGATCACACTTCTCATCAACGCAGGAATGCTTGTCAGAAGAGCGTGGGACGAAGTTGCTGATTCAGATCATGAGAATCCGCTTTATGAAGAAATGCGGATCACTTCCAAGGATATGGAAGAGGGAGTTTCTTTAGAGGTGGCAATGGACGGATTTGCCCAGCGCTGCGGTATAAAGGAAATAAGAAAGTTTGCATCAATGTATGTTCAGGCTGTTAACAGAGGCGCTTCTGAGACTGTTGACTCTATGAAGGTCATGTCCGAAGAGGCATGGGCAAAGAAGAGACAGTATGCAAAACAGAGAGGCGAACTTGCCGCCCAGAAACTGCTTGTGCCGAATATGATAATGTTTATGGGAATTCTGGTAGTAGTTGTTGTACCGATATTCTCATCAATGTTCTCAAGCCTTAAATCATGATTTCTGTACATTGCTTTGCTTTGTATTGAAATATATATATTATTGGGGAAGGAGGTTATTCCAATGCTGGATAAAATAGGATTTGCTGGTTACAGAGCTTACCTTAAGGCTCAGAAGAAGCTTAACGACCTTAAGAACAGAGAAGATGGTATGGAGACTCTCGAAACTATCATTCTCGTAGCTGTAGCTATCGTTGTTGCTGTGCTTATCGTTAATTTCCTGACAAGAAATGGTTTCCACACCATTGATGATAAGGGAAAGGAAACAACTGAGGAAACCGGTGTTATCGGTTACATTTTCTCTATGTTAAAATATAAGCTCAGCATTATCTTTAATGCTGAAAGTGTTGCTGAAAAGAAACCATAATCTTGTATTATTGGCTTTAAAGCAATGCGGACTGCTGCCGTTTGGGGACGGCAGCATCCCATAGAGCAGGAAGACTCCTGCTCTATGGGATGCTATTTATATGATTATAGCGGATCGGAGGATTATTGTGAAAAAACTAAAGAAATTTATGAAAAATGATCGTGGAGCAGCACAAATGATCGAAGCGGCAATCTTTTATCCCATTGTGTTTCTTCTGATCGTTGTTCTTATATATATTGGTTTGTATATTTTACAAAGTATGTCGGTTGCGTCTTATGCACAGAAGATAGCAATGCTTTCGGCAAGAGAAGTTGCCCATCCTTTTTATATCAATGAAGTAGGCGGCGACTATGATGATAATACAAAAAGCAGTGCTTCAAACTTCAATAAGGCGAATACAGAATTAACCGATGATGCCATTGATTCGATATCATTTGAAAAAAATCCTGAAAATATCAGAAAAACAAGAGCTTACAGATATTGGAAGCCTAATCCTATCAAGGGTTATACCGAAGGATATGAAAAGTCACTGCTTGATATAATCGGCAGTGCTTCTATCATAAACAGTACAAGCAGAGATAAAGTCCACGTTGAGATCACTTCCAAGAATTACTTTATAACCCAGTATATCATTGTAAAGGTTGATCAGGAAATAATAGATTTTCCTGTACTGGATTTCTTTGGAATTGAGTCTCCCACTGTATCTGCAACAGCAATGTCATCAGTTAATGATGTGGACGAATTCGTAAGAAATTCAGATTTCGCTGTTGATACAGTGGCTTCCGTAGCAAAGAAATTAGGTATAGATCCTTCAAAACTCAAGGAAAAGATAAGCAATATTGTCGGAAAGAAGAACGAAGGTGATTCTTCTAAAAAAGATGCACTCAGCCTTGACGAATTAGAATAACAGGAGTAGTACTATGATAATGAATTGGATGAGGAAATGTAAAGGTTCGATCTCAATATTTTTGTGTTTGATACTGCTTCCGATGGTAACGTATTCAACAGTTATAATCGATGCGAGCAGAATGCAGACCTCAAAGGTAAATCTCAGCAATGCCGGCGATCTTACTATGAATGCTGCATTATCGGAATATGAGACAGTGCTTAAAGATCTGTATGGTCTTTTTGCTGTATCAGGCCATGAAAGCCCTGATAAATTTCAGAAATCTCTGGAGATGTTCTTCAGACAGACTATTGAAAATAATGTTCTGATGCAGAAGGGCGACGGCACATATGTACAGGATGTGTCAAGCTATCTTGCTCAGTCTATTCTTTCAGGCAAACTTCTTGATAATGAGGATTATGATAATCTTATCAAAATGAAGATCGATGATTTCAAATGTGAGCCTGTAAGCGGAAGCGCTCTTGCTAACCCTGCTACTTTAAAGAAGCAGATAATCGACTATATGAAGTACAGAGGCCCTGTTTCTATAGTTACTACACTTTTCCCTAAGCTGGAATTTTTAAAGGACAGTTCAAATCAGACTGAGGCTGTTGAGGCTAAGATCGAGTATACTGAAAAACTCAGCGGTCTTCAGGATCCGTGTGAAATAATCTATGCTATCCTTGAAGGTGGTAATTATGATGGGAATTATAATACCGGAAGCCCTAAGGTAGTGTATAATAAGCTTGCCGGTGATATTGTTAATGATCCGGATGTATCTTTATCTGATGAATATGGCTATTCTTTCAACAAGTACCTTGATTATAAAGGTATAGATAATATAAGGGATTCTGTTGAAGATAATCTGAAAAATATGGTTTATATGCAGATTCTTGAAAAGAATATTCCGAGTTATAGTGATTGGAATAGCGGAAAATTCACATCTACTGAAAATGATTACGATGTTAACTATGACTCATGGAGTGATGATATATACAATAATCTTACAACAAAAGATCCTGGTGATATTAAAGGAGAGGTAAATACATTATATGGATATCTAACTGAAGTATCAGGATATTATAATGGTCTTGATATAGGTTCTATTGAATCATGGGTAAATACTCTTAACAATTATGGTTATGTCAGCGGTGATCATCCTTCTAATGATCAGGACAGAATGAATTCAAGATTTGAGCATATACGATCTGTAGAATATAAAGAAGATATTCTTCGGAAGTTCTATAATTACAGACATTGGATATGCGAATTGCGTGAAAGGATTGTCGATTATAATAACGAAATAGTTAGGCGAATTAATGCGTTACCTAGTGGATCAGCTGAAAGATCTGACTTATATGATAATTATTATGTTGATATACATAGTAAATCAACTAGTGCAGTTACGATACGTGACGGCTTGGATCATGATGGAAAAGAAGGGATCGTTAATAGTCTTTATGATGCTTTAAACGAAGATCATTTAAAAGAGCCTTATCGTGAATATGCCAAAAGATATTTTAGTGCTGCAAGAAGCGACATTGCTTATCTCCAGTGCTATCTTGATTCTCTTATTCCGATGTTGAGTGATGTAGAAACTCAGTGCGACAATATTTCTTCAGCGTTAGCTGAGGCAGAGTCTGCTAAGGTTCACTGGAAAGAGAGTATAGAATCTGTTTCTTCAAGTACCATCCGAGAGAATATGAATAGTGACTATGAATCAACAACAGCTTCATTTGATTCTGATAAAAATGAGGGTGATGTTGATGCTTTCAAACAATATGTCACTAAGCAGAAGGGCAGATTTGAAACAAGTAAGAATGCTCTTCGAGATGTCAAGTTATATGGTGAAGCTATTCTCGATCATGCTGAAGCAAGTGATTTCCAGAAAGATGATTATTCATCATTGAATATAAGATACCCGAAATCAGATATGGACCAGCAGAATCAGATCGATGATAAAGTAAAGAATGTTTTCAATACTAATTATAGTAAACTTATAACCGATAGTTTCTCGCCGGGATATGAACCTATCGAAGGCGTTCAGACATATTCCGATCCTGACTGGAAGAAGGAAGAATTCTTCTTCACAATAAAATCCATAGCTGAGCCAAAGGACGGCAAGACGGATGAAACCGGCCAGAAGAGCTGGGATCAGATCAAAAATGATTCAAAGGTAAGCGGCGGTAAGCCGTCTGAAAGCAAGGATGATAAGCTTAAAACAGAGCCTACTGAACTTACCAAGGATGATGATACCAATTATTTCTCTGCGATCAACAATATAATTGCTTATATTGATCCGAGCGCTGCTCCTACATCATCTTCTGCTGAAAACAAGGTTGAAGGCCTTTCAGATGAGAATATACCCAAGGGAAAAGATGATGTTAAGGAGCTTAAAAAGAAGGATAACGGTAAAAAGTCGCTCAGCGAAGGCAAGGGGATCCTCAATGCGATCGGTAATCTTGGTGCAACCGTTGTAAATTCCGTTTACCTTGAGGAATACTTTACTGAACTTTTCACCTGTCAGACAGATGCGATTGTTGCATCGACAGCTGATGACGGAACCAAGGTAACAAAGTATCAGGGATTCAACAGAGAGCTTCTTGACAGCAGTGCACCATGGTACGGCAAGGAAGTAGAGTATATCCTCTGGGGCAACCAGAATCTCGATACCTGTCTGCTTGAAAATGAAGCACTTATCTTTACTATACGTTTTGCTCTGAATGCTATTTATGCATTTACAGCAACTGATATCCAGACATTTGCCCTTGAAACAGCAACTGCTATAGCAGGCTGGACAATCGTTGGTGTTCCTATAGTTCAGGCTATTATTACTGTAGCGATCGCACTTGCTGAAAGCGCATATGATCTGCATCTGCTCAAAAACGGCGAAGATGTTCCTATCTACAAGAATGCTTCAACATTTGTATGTTCTCCTACAGGACTTCTTACAACAATCGTTGAGAAAGCTGCCGATGCGGCTATTGATCTTGGCACGAAAGTAGTAGAAAAGGTTGCAAGTAAGGCTGAAACAGCAATTGATAATTTTATTGATAGTGTTTCTGACAGAGCGGATGAAGAACTTTCAAGTTTCGTTAATGAACAGGCGGATAATGTGAATGCCATTGTTTCTCAGTTTTTACAGGAAAAAAGTGCAGCTGTCAGATCAATGGCAGAGAATATATTTATCAATCCTATTCTTGACCAGATAAATTCTGTATATTCCAGCTGTGATGATGAATTAACAAATATTAATACTGTAATTGATAATAAAATCGATATTGCATTTACACAGATACAGCAAAGAATCGATGCACTTGATGATGGAATCGTTAAGGAGATCGCAAGTGAGGTCTATAATAAGGTCGATTCAAGTGGTTTAACTATGAAGGAAACAATCAAGTCAACTGTAAAGAAATATTTTGCAGATTTAAAAACAGATCTTGAAAGTGGCACTTCAAGTTTGCAGTCTATTAGAGATAGTATTTCAGGTAATGAAGGCGTTATAGCAAAATATTTCGACTTAGCTCAGGATACAATAAAAAAGTTTGTTACAGATAATTCTAAAGAAATTGTAGATAATCTTAAAAATGTTAAGAATAAGAAAGTTGGTGATCTTAAAAATACTATCCATGAAGAAATTGATGGAATGTCTTCAAAAATTACTACAGGTTTTAAGGATGCCACTATTAGCGCAAAGGATAAAATCAATACAGGTATAAGTAATTATGCCGGTAAGAATGAAGCTGAAAAAACAAAGATCAATCTGAAAAAGGGAGATAATCCGCTGGATGAAACTCCCGATGCAGGTTCTGAATCAGGCGGTGTTACACTTAACTACAAGGAATACTGCAAGATATTTGTGCTTATACATATTATTACTGATGAGGAGATCATGCTTCAGAGAGCAGCAGCTATTATGGATCGTAATGTCAACTACAAGAAATACGGTTCAAAGTCAGCTGATGGAGATAAATTCTCTATGTCAGACGCAAACACAATGATGTCTGTTAAAGCGAAGGTAAAGATGAATACGATATTCCCATGGAACAATGTGGAGATCAGTGCAGATGATGCCGAAAATGGTTTCAGCCCTGTATTTACCCCCGCTCACTACGGACAAAATTACGTTAACATCAATTACAATGGTGTTACAGGTTATTAATTGAAAGGAATATTTATTATGAAAAAGTTTATAGCAATTATCGCATTAGTATCAGTTCTCAGCTGCGCAGGCTGCGGCGAAAAGGCAGAAAGCAGCACAGTAACTTCATCTTCATCAAGCAGTGCAGCTGAAAGTTCTGTTGCTGAGGAGAGCGTTGCGGAAGAAAGCAGCGATGAAGAAAGTTCAGCAGAAGAATCAGCAGAAAATGCAGAAGATTACTTTAACTGGTTCGGTCTTAATATGTACCTTCCTTCGGACTATTCTGTTATGATGAGTGAAGGTTTCCCACAGGCAAGTAAGGATTCTGCAGATGGAATCGAAAACAATATCGTATATTATACTCTTGCCAAGGATGATCTTGATCCTATGAATGCTGAAACAGTTAAGGATTATATGTATGAATCAGCAGTTACTTTTGACGCTCTTTCAGCAGAATTCAAGGGCTATCATATTGAAGATAATGAAGTAGAAAGTGAAGAGCCTGCACAGATCAACGGCGGTGATTTCATCAGACAGGCAGGCATATATCATATTTCAGATTTTGCTGATAAGAAAGATGTGGCATATGTTGCTTATTTTGGCGTGATGGATTTCCCGGAGTTCGGTAAACAGCCTGCAATGATCATAGCATTCTCACATAAAACAGATGATGAAATGAAGGCAGAACTTGCCCGACTCGTTGATACAGCTGCTAAGGATGCAGCACCAATAAACTGACAAAACTTTAAAGTGGTAAGGGATAATGAGATTTTTCAAAAGAAAAGAAAAAGGCGCATTTGCTATTGAAGCCGTAATCGGAATCACAATGTTTATGCTGACCATAATCGCCATAATGTTTATGTCTGTCATAATCCGTGTTCAGGCAAATATGCAGTATGCGCTGGGTCAGACAGCAAAGGAAATGTCGGGTTACTTCTACCTTATCGACAAGGTAGGCCTTGCTAAGTATGTATCAGGTAAGTCTGTAGATCTCGATGCAAAGGCTAAGGAAGTAAATACCAACATCGGTTATATCGTTGATTTTGCAAGCGATGCAAAGGAGACTGCTGCAAATGTTGTAAACGCAAATGACATTAATGAGATCATTGATGTTATCAATTCTTCAGAGGATGACCTGAAAAACGGTGTTACAAACATCACTAACATGGTCAAGACCTACAAGTCAGGTGAGCAGAATCCGCTTGAGCATATCAAGCTTGTCTTGCAGATATTCGGCAAATCTTTGGCTAATACGGCCTTCGGAAGATATGTGGGCCCCATTGCCTGCGATTTCCTGCTTCCGAAATATCTTACTCAGGGCGACGAGGATGATTATTTCAAACAAATGGGCTTTATCGAAAAAGATGGCCATTATATTGATTTTACAGGTTCGGAACTGCTGAGAGACGGAAGATCGATCAACCTTGTCGCTACTTATGAACTTGATCTTTCCAATCTGACTTTCGGAATGGTTCATACCACTATGAAGTTCCGTCAGGTAGCTTCAACAGCTGCATGGGTAAGACCTAATGGTGAAAATCTGCTGGCTGTGGAAGAATTATTTGGCCAGACGACAGCTCCTGTTATAACAACAACTATTTCTGTTCCTAAGCCTACTACGACTACTGCGGCAGAAGGTGAAGGGGATAAGAGTGTACCTGATTCGGAAACACCCGATACTCCTGATACTCCGGGAACACCAGAAACTCCAGGTTCAGGCGAAGAAGCCGGTGCTGTTGTTCCTCCTGATGCTGGGAAAGTGGAAGAGGATACGACAACAGTTCCAATACCTACTACTACAAACACTACAACCGCAACGACCACCATAACAACAGTCCATGTGATTGTTCGCCCAGGTGGTTCAAAAGCAGCCTTTAACTTTGGTAATTACAAGTTCTATAGCACAATTGAAGAAAGATGGCAGCAAGCACCAAAATATAATAATCCTGTTGTAACATGGGATAACAAAGGCGAAATAGAACTTGATAAAGATGGATATGCAATAAATGATAAAGATGACCACCGAGGTAATGGCTTGTGTGTTTTACAAAAAGATGAGCCTACTGATCCAGATCAAAAAGCAGCATATGATGAGCTAAAAGCGTTATTTAAACAAAAAGGTATTGATGGTATAGAATATAAAAATGGTGTGCCTGATTTTTCCCCTGTTACTCGTATTCAAATAACTGCTGATTTTAAAATGGGAAATGGTATAGAAAGAAAGGGCAAAGGCGGAACTTTTGACCAAGCAAATACAAAAATAGTTGATATGCTTAATAGTTCAGAGACACCGCAAGATGAAAAAGATGCCATTCTTGCTCAATTACCGGGATTTAAACCAAATAAAAACGGAGAATACAAAAAAACCAATCTCCAAACATATTTGGATAATAATCATTTGACGTGGCACGAAGTAAATGATATGCAGACTATGCAATTAGTTCCAACTGTTGTAAATGCAACATTCGGACATGTTGGTGGTATAGGCGAAGGAAATGCAAAAGCTAAACAAGAAAATGGAGGTTAATTATGAAAGTAGATTACAGCAAATTTGAACGTGATGAAAGCTTATACGGTGAAATAATAATTGATGATGATGGTAATAAGAGGAAGCTTAAAGTTGAACTTGTGGAAAATGAAGATGAAGAAATACCCGAATCTGAAAAAGAAACACTAGAATTCTTTTTGAATAATTATTCAAAATATAAAGAATTTCTATTAAAGCCTATTTTTGAATACTATCAAAAGCAAAGAAAAGCATGGGGAGCTGTAGAGCCGGACGACCCAAAATTTCCTGAAGTCAATGATATGAGTAAAATGTATGATATGGTGTCTTTATATGGAATTACAGTTCTTGATGAAGAGAATTATGGAAAGCGTTCTATTAGTTTATATTATAAATGCACTTGGGATGAAGAAGAAATGGGAATCCAGGTTTCAGAATTTAATGTTATTAAGATAGGAAACTCAGGTGACGTATATTAAGTAATCGCAGAATCCCCTCACGCACGAGATAGGATCAACCAGCCTCCCGAAAGAAAAATAAACAAAAAGAAACATAAATAATGACAACATTACATTTCATGATATTTAACTTCTGACGATGATCATAATTTAAATTAAAGAGGTAAAAGATTATGGAAGATAAAACAACTATCAGAATAATGTTAGATTTTTTAGCCGGTCCCATTTGGTTTTCAGAACCCGATTGTTTATATACAGGTATTCCCGTACTTGATAACGATGATGTTCTATTAAAACTTAATAATAAAATATGCGATATGTATTCATCATATTATGAATTTGATTCTCATGATCAAGGGTGCTGGTTCGACACAGATCGAGAAAAAGCAGAAAAAGATGAAATGCTTGATTTGCTTACTCAGCTTATAGACAGATTAAATGAACTGAATGACGGCAGTTTTGTAATTGACGATCGGGAGACCGAAAGAGTAAAAAAACTATAAGAAAAAAATGAAAAGGATAAATTTATGATAGCATTACAGTACATAATATTTATACTTCTTTCAATAGCAGGTGCATTCGCAGCGGTAGTATTCCGCTGGAATTACCTCGGAAGAAAGAAAATGAAATATGGCAACATAATAGCAAAGCAGCAGAAGCCGACGATAATTTTCGTTATAGCGTATGTCCTTACAGCTGTGATATCTGTGTTCGTTTTCAACAGAAAGGAAATGCCGCTTCCGCTGATAATTGAATATTTGATCTTCTGGGATGCGGTATTCTTATGTGCTGTGATCGACCTGAAGGTAAAGAAGATACCTAATAAAATAGTCATGCTTCTGTTTATCGTAAGGATGATCGGACTTGCTCTTGAGTATATCCACGACAGGGCATTTACCGCTGATAAGCTTATTTTCTCAGGTGTCGGTCTTCTTGTCGGAGGCTTATTCATGCTGATATGTATGTTCCTCTCAAAGGGTGGAGTCGGCGCAGGCGATGTAAAGCTTATTGCGGTTATCGGCCTGTATTACGGACTTTCGGGTGTTCTTTCCATTCTCATGGTGACACTCCTCTTTGCGGCGATCTACAGTATCGTTATGCTGCTTTCCAAGAAAGCAAAGATGAAGTCAACTCTTCCTATGGCGCCATTTATTTTCATCGGTGTCTGTGTTCATAATATCTTAATGTAAAATGGAGTGTTTAGTTCAATGGGTAAGTTAATGCCTGTACTTTTCCTTTCGGGTATGTCTGTTATGGCTCTTATTTCCTGGCAGAATGTTGCAGATTTCAACAAAGAGATCGATAATGAATATAATGGCCACATATCAAGGGCTGAGGAATACGAGAGCAAAGAGATATATGTAGATGCTGTATATGAATATAAGAAGGCTTTTGAAATGAGACCTGATTATGATATGGCTCTGCATATTTCAGAACTTTACGATAAGCTTGGAGAGTCAACTGATTCTTACAGAGCTTTGGAGGAGGCCAGGAAGCTTGAGCCCTCAAATCCTGAGACTTATAACAGACTTATTGATTATTACGGTGATAATTCAAATGACAGTAAGTTATACAGCATTATTATGCTCGCTAAGGAGAATAATGCTGCAACTGATGAAATGGAAAAAATGCTTAAAGATCTTCTTAACCACTACGATACAAGAGATCTGGATTATGAAGAGTTTATGACATGGCATTATCCGTCAGATGAAACAGTAGGTTATGCAGTTGTTGCTAAGGATGGGCTGTACGGTATTATCGATTCAGAGTTCAACGATAAGTTTGCTTGTGATTTTGATTATATCGGGCTGATCGGCAATAGTGTTCTTCCTACCTGTGATGAAGGCGAATATTACTACATGGACAGCAGCTGCAATAAGAAACTTGTGCCTGATCGTCCTGCTGAGTATCTCGGCTCTTTCAGCGAGAATTATGCTCCTGCCAAGATAGGCGGAAAATACGGCTATCTTGACGATGAAATGAATGAATACAGCTTTGATTATGATTATGCAGGCGGTTTCCTGAATGGTATGGCGGCGGTCCGCAAGGGTGAAAAGTGGGCTGTGATCAATTCTTCTTTTGTTGAGATCACGGAATATATTTTCGATGAAATAGTTATGGATCCTTACGATTATTGTTCTGTCGGAGGCGTTTTCTTCGGAAAGAAGGGCGATAAGTATTACCTCTATAATTCCGCAGGCGAAGAAATATCACAGGCATTTGATGAAGTTAAGCTTTTTGCTTCAGATGCTCCTGCGGCAGTCAGGATCGGTAAAAAATGGGGATATGTTGATGTTAACGGTACAGTTGTGATCGAACCTAAATATGAAGATGCTGATTCTTTCAATTTAGATTTTGCTCCTGTCAATCTTGATGGTAAGTGGTATTTTATGACACCTGAAGAAGAAAAGATGGTAGACCTTGATTTTGATAAGGTTGCGGCTTTGTCTGATAATGGATATGCACTTGCTGAAAAAGGTGACAAAAAAATGTTCGTTAAGATTAGAAAGTATGAATAAGGTGAAAATGTATGCTTACAAGAATTCAGAAGGGCAGCAATGATTATGCTGTTTACGAAAAAAAATGTGAAGTTTCTGAGCTTGATCAGATCAGTATCCAGATGATAAACAGTAACCAGAAGACAAATATCGGTCTTGCAAGTATCATCTGTGAATCAATGAATGAGGAGTGCGAAAAGATACTTTTCGATATCACAAGCAGGATACAGCTTAATGAATATATTTCCAGAAAAATGTCTCAGGAAGAATTCAGAGATATGCTTTTGAGTCTTATCAATACTATTGAAGGCCTCGATGAGTATATGATAAACATTGAGCAGATCATACTTGATCCTGAAAATGTATTTATCAATGAGGTAAACAAGACTATATTATTTATTTGTCTTCCTCTCAGATCATATAAATCAGAGGGAAAGCTGTTTGACTTCTTCAGAAACGTAATCAAGAACAGCTATGTTGAATGTGAAGCAAATGAAACTAACTACTTCAACAGCGCTCATAATATTGTCCAGAATGAAAGTAATTTTTCACTTGAAAAACTCCGTGATGCTATAGAAATATCAGGACCTCAGGCTGTTGCTGATGATTCAGCTGAAGCTGCATCCACAGATGAAATAGTACATGAAAGTGTTATTCCTGCATTTGATCCTAATGCGGGTGTACTTGAAGCTGTTGAACAGGATGAGGCTGATATGCCCGTTGTCCCTGCACCTGCTATGACAAAAAAGCAGGAGAAGAAGGGATTATTCGGAAAGCTGTTCGGTGACAAGAAGAAAAAGGCAGAACCTGCCGCTGCCCCTTCAGTTCCTTCAGCTATCGCAGCGGCACATCAGTCTGAGCCTGCACCGGCTGTACAGATACCGAATGTGTTAGCAGGTGCAGGAAATGCAGAACAGCAGTCAGAAGCTGATTTCGTTCCGAAGGGACTTTCAGGTCTCAGAAAGAAAGCTGAAAAAACATCCGCTAAACCTCCTAAGCCGCCGAAGGCTCCGAAGGTAAAGAAGAGCAAAAAGAGCAAGGAAGTTGCTCAGCCTTCAGTTCCGTTACAGCAGGTACCCCCTCCGGTACAGCAGGTTGCTCCACCGGTACAACAGGTACCGCCTCCGGTACAACAGGTTGCGCCACAGGTACAGCAGGTACCGCCTCCGGTACAGCAGGTTGCACCACAGGTACAGCAGGTTGCTCCGTCGGTTCAGCCGGTACAGCAGGCAACTCTTGTAGGTGATCCTTTACCTGCTTTTGAGCATGATGACTACATAAGAACAACTCTCCTCAAGTATGACAGTCCTGAGACAACTGCTCTTAAAGGCGGTCCGTCTATCAGAGCTTATCTTATCAGAAGAAATAACAGACAGAGCATTGAGATAAGAAAATCTGTATTTGCTATCGGCAGAGACAGAAACGATCAGGACCTTCAGCTTAACGACAATACTGCTATCGGTCATAAGCATGCTTACATTATCAGAAAGAATTCATTCTTCTTCCTGGTCGATAATAATTCTATGAATCATACCTATATCAACGATCAGCTTCTCGAACCGAATGTTGAGTACAAGCTCAACAACGGCGATAAGGTAGTATTTGCTGATGAAGAGTTTGACTTCAGGATCTTCTGATAAATAATAAAATAATTAGAGCAAGCCGAAGGCGGCTGGCACTGCGCACATTTGTTCGTATGCCTGATTTCGCCCTCGGCTTCAAGGGTATATAAAAGCAAGTGTATTTTTTACACTTTTTATACCAAATGTATATATTTTGGATGCAAGGTAAGAAATTATGGAATATATGGTTTCAGCGTCAACAGACAAAGGTCTGGTAAAAGATACCAATCAGGACAGCTATGCAATAAGAATTGCTGATTCTAAAGTTGGCAGAGTTCTGTTTGCTGTTCTGTGCGATGGTATGGGTGGATATTCCAAGGGCGAACTGGCAAGCGGTACAGTCGTTGCTGCGTTCTGCGACTGGTTTGAAAGGAAATTCCCCGAACTTCTCGATAATAAACTTGATGATAAGATACTTCGTGATGAATGGGACAGACTCATTCAGACCTGCAATGAACATATTAAACAGTACGGTCAGGTCAAAGGTATCAGCCTCGGTACTACCGTTACGGCTATGCTTATCACCGAGTCATACTTTTTCGTTCTCAATGTAGGAGATTCGAGAGCTTATAAGATCGGCAGTCAGGCTGAGGTGCTTACCCTCGATCAGACTGTGGTTGCTCAGGAAATTGCTCTGGGCAGACTTACCGAAGAAGAAGCTAAACATGACCCGAGAAGAAGCGTTCTTCTTCAGTGTGTGGGGGCATCGGATATGGTGATCCCCGATATTTTCATAGGAAAGACCGAGAAGAATATAGTTTATATGTTATGCAGTGACGGATTCAGACACGAGATCACAAATAAGGAGATCAGCGCTCACCTTAACCCGAGAGTTATGGTGGATACTGATATCATGAAAAAGAACCTTGATGATCTTATTGAACTTAACAAGGAACGAAACGAAAAAGATAATATTACAGTTGTTGCAGTCAGGACTTTATGATTAATTAGGAGGCAGTTATGCTTGAACAAGGCAAACTCATTGATGGTAAATACAGGATCCTGAGTGAGATAGGTCATGGCGGAATGAGTGTAGTCTATCTTGCTATCAATGAAAAGGCCAATAAAACATGGGCTATAAAAGAGGTAAGACGTGACGGTAAAAACGATTACAACATGGTCCGTCAGAGCCTTATTACAGAGATAGATACTCTTAAATCAGTGAAGCACCCGAAGCTTCCGAGTATTGTTGATATTATCGAGGATGAGGACAGCTTTATAATCGTTATGGATTATATCGAAGGCCGTTCACTTGAAAAGATACTTGAAGAAAACGGCCCTCAGCCTGAAGAATATGTCAAGGAATGGGCAAAACAGCTCTGTGACGTTCTGGGCTATCTTCATTCCTGCGATCCGCCTATAATCTACCGTGATATGAAACCTTCAAATATCATGCTCAAACCGAATGGCGAGATCACGATTATAGATTTTGGTACAGCGAAGAAATATGATGTTTCTCTTGAATCTACAACAGGTCTTGGTACAGCAGGATATGCGGCGCCTGAACAGTACGGCGGAAGAGGAAGGACCGATGAGCGAACTGATATCTACGCTCTCGGTATGACTCTCTACTCTCTGCTTACAAATATAGATCCGAGAAAAACGGTTATTGCAGATAAATCCATAAGAAAGATAAACCCTTACTTTTCAAGAGGTCTTGATAAGATCGTATCAAAATGTACACAGGATGACGCAAATCTGCGATATCAGTCCTGTGCGGAGCTGATGTATGACCTTGAGCATATCGATCAGCTTGATGAAAGCTACCGCAAAAAATCAAAGATCAAGGTCGGCATTTTTGCTATGACGGCTGTGCTTGCGGTATGTTCCTGTTTTGCGGGAGTTATGTTCAATATCAAGTCGAAAAAAAGTGCAGCCAGTTATTACTACGAACTTATAGACAAAGCCGAGAAATCTTCAAATTATGAGGATAAGCTTGAATTTTACAAGGAAAGCATAGAGGTCCCCGGAAAGGGCGGACAGAAAGAAGCTTACCTCGGTTTGATAAATCTCTTTAAGAATAACGACGAGAATTCAAAATTCACCGATGATGAAGTCGTGGAGCTTGAACAGCTTGTCAGACAACACAGCACTGAACTTGAGGAGAATCCTGATAATTACATAGATGTTTACTATGAGATAGGAAAGCTTTTCTGGTATCACTATGATTCTCCCGAGCAGATAACAAGAGCGAAGAATGCTCTTACATGGTTTCAGACAGTTGCGGATAATTCCGATGAATCATATCAGAATCACAACATTGCAAGGGTATATGCCAGTGTCGGTACTTTTTACCGTGATATCGTCACAAGTATCGCTGAGGTCGGCGAAAAAGGTATGTTCTCCGATTTCTACAATAACCTGTTAGTCCTTATGGATGAGGTGCTTGAAGATGACACCGAAAACGATATGGTTAGGCTTGAACTTATGGACATGGCTGTAAGTGTAATGTCTCAGTATCCGAGCAATTTCCGTGCTGACGGTATCACAAAGAAACAGCTTAGCGATATGTGTGACAGGATACAGAAGAATCTTGACAGTATCTATTCGATGGAAAACGGCGATGATCCTGTGTCTTTGAAGAAAAAGACTGTTGCAGGCAAAATGGAGAATGCCCGTGAAATGATAGAAACTGTTTACGGAAAGGGAGATAAGCGATGAGTATTGAAACGATGCAGAAACTTTCAATGGCATTTTTTATCCTTGCTGTTGCCCTTTTCATCATTTCCCTTATACTGTTTTTCACTTTCAGGATACCTAAGCTTATTAAAGAACTTACAGGTATCGCAGCAAACAAGGGAATAAAAAATATCAGTTTCAAATCATCACAGGGCGAATCGGGCATCCTTCATACAGGCAGGAAGCACCATGAAAATATAATGACGTTATCGGGCAATCTGAAAAGTCCCGGCGATAGAAATGAGATGAAAAGCGGCGAGACCCGCAAACTCAAGACAAAGGAACTTAAAAACGACAAGGAGAAAACTCCTGAGACAACTGTTCTTATCAGTAACGATCAGATCGGTAATGCTGCAAGAAAGCAGAGACTGAGCAATTATGTCATACCGGTTAAATCGCCTGATACCAAATTCAATGTTATTTACAGAGAGAATTATATGAGCAGTTCGGAGATCATTCAATGAAAAAATTCAGGATACTATTCGCACTATGCCTTATAGCAGCTGCTGTAGGTACACTTTCATTGTTTTTGATCATGTTTTCATCAGGATTTTCTACAGAAGAAAACAGATCTCTTTTTCATCGGATCTTAGGTATTGTTTTCTGGGCAAGCTTTGTCATTGAACTCATACTCTTCTATAATGTTGATCTTCAGAGAAAGATCATCAGCGTGATAGAAGGGTACAGCATAGAATACGGTAAAGCCGGGATATTCAGTTTCAAAAAGAATAAATTCGGCAAAACGGCTGATGCTGTAATGATTGTTTCAGTCATACTTTTTCTGATACTGATGATCATGAACAGCCATGCACGATCAGCAGTTGTATTATGTACCGGATCGCTGTATCTTTCGACAGTAATGCATTGCATCTTTAACGGAAAGAATTTCAGATTTTTGTGCGATCATAGAATAAAGGAGAATTAACGAATGAAGAAAAACAGATCATTCAGAAAATTTGTGGCCGCTTCATTGTCGGCTGCTCTCACAGCAGGATATATACCAATGTCTGTACCGGCATACAGCGCTTCGGAGACTGTAAAGTCTGAGGAGAAGCCTGCTGTTACGACTACTGCTGTTTCATCAAAACCAAAGACGGAAACTACTACCAAAACCGAAACTAAAAAAGCTGATACAAAGGAAACAGCTGAGACTGCAAAAACTCCCGAGAAAAAGCCTGCTGAACAGCCGCAGGAGAAGTTCTGCAATATTGAACTGAAACTCAGCGGAGAGGGCAGGATCCTTGCTGACGGCGAAGAAAGATCAGGTATTAAAGCTAAGGCAGGGGATAGGGTCGTTATCACCGTTGAACTTCCTGAGGAAGGAAGCTTCAGATTTGATTCACTCAGTATCGATGGAGAAGAAGCTGAGGCTGAGAAGAAGGATGAAAAGACATACACCTATGAATATGAAGTTCCCGAAGATCCTGCTGAAAATGTATGTTTCTCAGCTGTAACAACACCTGCATATACGGTATCTGTAAAGCAGGAAGCTGATAAGGGCATCGTTGTGACTCCCGAAGATGACGGCGAGACAGAGAAGATGGGCGAACTCGTGGTTGAGAGCGATGAAAAGGTCATTGCACAGCCGCTTGAGAGTTTCTATGTAAGCGATGTTTTCATCGACGGCGTAAAGCTTGAAAAGGATGAGATCAATGTCAGCGAGGACAGATCGGTAGAATTAAATATCGAGAAAGACAAGGAATTCGATGTTGTTTTTGCTCCTATAACTTACAGTATCACTTCGGAGGAATGCGAAAACGGCAGGATCGAAATAAGCAGCAATTCCGCTGACTATAACGGCGAAGTGCAGGTAACTGTAAAACCAAATACGAACTGCTACATTCAGAAGATACTTATCGACGGTATGTATTTCGATCCTAATGCTGGAATCTACATTGACAAATACACAGTTAACGAATATAGTAATGGTACATTTAAGATCTCAGGAATCAAATCCGATGTAAAGATCAGTGCTGAATTTGTCCGTGTCAAGGCGCTTACCTATGATGACTTCAATATAGTTCCTGTCAATGGAATCAAACACGGAGACAGAAACTTCAAGGCAGCCCATAACGGCGGAAGTGTTAATTTTTCTGTTAAACGTGAGGGCGATAATATCACATTCCCCGCTGATAAATGCGGTATTGAGCTTTATGATGCTAATAATAATGTTATAGCAAAATGTGATAATTACAACAAGGTCGAAGTGAGATCAGACGCTGAGATCGCCGCTATAAAGGTATTCTACGAAGATAACGGATATTCAGGAAGATTCAATCAGACCGTAGATCTTTCTGATAATCCTGTTACTGTGGATTTTGTTGATGAGATAGTTCTTGATCTTACTCCCGAAGAAGCAGGAAACCCGTACAATGTTTACGGCGGTGAAACTGTAAAAGTAAAATGGGATGCATCCAATCTGCTTGGAAATGACATTAACAGTATCATTTACTGGTTCAATGATGAACTTGAATCTGAAGCTGTTGCGATCATGCCTGATAAGACTGATGGCAATAAATCGGTCTTTACTGCTGAAAATCATTATATCCCGATCGATACTTCAAAGTATAACGGTAAAGATGTAAAGCTTCATGTAAAGGCATTTTCAAACACCGGAGCAAATGTATTGAAGACCGTTACTCTTTGCATCGCACCTGAAAAGCCTGAGATAATCTCTATCGAGCAGAATAAAGAACTTGAAGGTGCTGAACCGGGTTGGTTTGAAGGCGAAAGAGAGATCGTTTTCAAGATCAAGGACAGATCGTATGCACAGGTCGAAAACAAGGATTTCTTCCAGATCGATAATAAAGGCGTATTCCTTAGTTCAAAAGATAAGGATGACTATATCTCAATAGAAAGAACAGGAGATATAATAACTTATAAATTAAAGATAACCGATGAAGGCAAATTCGGTTGGCAGTTCAATTATAAGAATAAAGCAGGAAATACCGCTGTACTTAAAGATGCTGACCTGCAGCCTCCGCCGTACTTTACTGTAAGAAGTACAAAGAATGATATTGAGAACTGCTACTTCAAGGTAAATAACGAAAAGCGCACAGATATATCCGATATTCTGAAGTTCGGTTTATTTGAGAATAAGAAAGTTGATCTTAACCTGATAGTTTCTCAGAAATATTTCGTAAAAGAAGTCGCTTTCTATAAGGAAGATTATAACGGTGAGAAAAATCTTTATTCTTCAAAAATCGACAAAGCTGAGAAGATAAAAGAACTGGAAACTCTTTATAATGAAGGCAAATTTGAAGTAAGCGATGGGAATGACTATTCATACTCACTGGATGACAGTACCAAGAGCGTTGTATATGCACGTATCCTTTTCAACACAGGCGCTACAAAGTATATAAGCTCCGACGGAATCATTCTCGACAGCACGCTGCCTGATAATATCAAGGTCAACTTTAATGTAGATGAAAAAGATATATTCGTTGACGAAGATAACAAGCCTGTATACTTTGGTGAAGTACCTGTAAGCATCAGAGTTACCGATCCTGCGAAAGGCGATGAGGCGGTTTCAGGAATCAAAAAGATAAGCTGCTATGTTCAGAAGAAAGATTATTCTACCAGTACGACTGTAGATATTTTTAAATGGAACCCCGACAGCAAGGACGCTAAGATCGTTACTGATATTACTGCTGATTATACGATAACGGACGATAAATTCTTCAATGATTCAGATCTTAAACTTGTTGTTGTCGTATTTGATAATGCCGGAAATAAATATCAGTATATTTCAGGCCCCTTCGATATCAACCTTGATAAGACACAGCTTTCAATGGTTCTGGATAATAATTCCTCAAACAGTATCAATTACTACAATAAGAGATCTGCAAAGGTAAAGTTTAATTTCACAGGTAAGAATGCCAGGTTGAATTTTGATAAGGAAAGAGCCGAAAAAGCTATTTTTGATTATATAAAGTTCACTCCTCTTAAAGGCAATTCCAATGAAAATGCTATAAGGCTCTCAGACTGGGAAATTTCCGATCATGATGCTTCTGCGATAGTATATTTTGAAGGCGAAGGTTATTATCAGCTGGCAAACAAAGGACAGTTCGATTATGTTGATAAGCAGGAACGCCAATTAGATACTTTCATCGTACAGGGTGATAATACAAGCGGTTTCTATATCGATTCAAGTGCACCAGAGGGAAGCATCACCATCGAAGAAAATGTCTGGACCGATCTTCTTGATACGATCACTTTCGGATTATTCAAGTCTGCGAAAAACGATAATCCCGGCTATTCTGCATTCATCAAGGGTACGGATAATTCACCATCCTTCAAGATAGAATACTTTATTTCCAACAGCGACAAGGTATACACAAAGGATGAACTTGATAAATTCGGCGAAAATACATGGATAGTATACAAGGATGATGTCAAAGCTATAGACCGCAAGGAAGCTATAAAGTTTGATTCTCCCGGCAAGTATGTGATCTATGTGAAGATGAGCGATTTTGCAGGCAATGTCAGATATTTGTGTTCAAATGGACATATCATCGACAACAGCGAAAGCAAAATAGATCTTACTGTTGATGAGCCTTTCTCATGGAGACAGGAAGACGGAAGAAACGTGCCTGTTTATAACAGCGATTTCAAGGAAGTAAACGTTAAAGTTGAATGTAAGGAAACCGAAAATGATTACTCAGGCGTAGATCAGATAAAGTATTGGTTTGAAACGACCGATAAGAATTACTCACTTCCTGATGAAGGCAAGGAGTATACTCTCTACAGCAGTGAAGATGGTGAACGCAGCAACGATATAACAAAGACTATCAGGATCGATACAGCTGCATATAACCGTTCTGATCTTGAACTTCATGTTTATACAATAGATAAGGCAGGCAATGAGAACGAAGCGGTACAGAAGCTTGATATCGACGTTACTCAGCCAACAGTAAAGATAGAGTATCTCAACGATGATGATAACAAGATCGTTGTTGACGGCGATGACACTTACTTCAATAATTCACGCCGTGCAAGGATAACTATTGTTGAAAGAAGCAGTCATTTTAATGCTGACAGCGCAAGCAGCAGCATCAGGATCAAGGCTGTCAACAACAGAAATGAGGAACTCGCTCAGGCAATGCCGTTTATCGGTGAATGGGTAACTGTTCCGGATCCTGTGGATTCAGATAAGGATGTCCACACACTTGAGATAAGCTTTACTCAGAGTGCTATTTACGATTTTGATGTTGATTATGTCAATACTGTCGATAACAAGAGGGGAGATATAGTCGTTCCCGACGGAACACAGGCACCTTTCAGGTTCATCGTTGATAACGAAAAACCTACAGGTAAACTTCATATCCAGACTGCCGAAAACCACTATCAGTTCTTTGAAGATCTTAAATCATCTGTAAGCTATACCATGCTTTCAAAGGATTGGGTAAAGGCATGGTGCGACAAGGCAGATGAGATATCTCCTGTAACTGAAGTACAGTATTTCAAGTCTTCAAGAACTACGGCCTATACTGCTGAGGAACTTGATAATGTAACCGAATGGCAGAATTTTGATGAATTTATTATCCGTCCTAATGAGCAGGCTGTTGTATATGCAAAGATCGCTGATAAGGCAGGAAATGTCAAGTATATCAGTTCAGACGGAATCATTGTTGATAATATAACTCCTCATGCAGAACTTGATGCACCTGTTATCACCATAGCGGCTAAACAGGATACTGACGGTATTTACAACGGAGATGTCAATGTAAAGATAAAAGTAGAAGAGCCGTCTTCAAACGGAGTTTACTCAGGTCTTCAGCATATAGAGTATTCTGTCACAAATATGGGTCAGATCACAGAAGGCAATGAGCATCTGCATGATTTCAACGTTCCTTTCCCTGATCTTGACCAGATGGAAACCAGGTTTGAGCAGGAGATAGTCATTAATGCTGAAAATAATAACAGTAATGATGTTGTCCTGAGAGTTGAGGCTACCGACCGTGCAGGCAATACCTCTGTTCAGGAACTTCCGCTGAAGATCGATACTACTGCACCTTCTCTCGGTGTTACTTATTCCGATACAAGGACCAACAAGGCAAGCGATTCATACTACACATCCAGAACTGCTACATTCACAATAAATGAGCGCAACTTCGACAGCAGAAATGTTTCGATCACAGTTTACAAGGATAATGTGTATATGCCTGTAAACCTTGAATGGTCTGAATCAGGAAACAGCAATTCACCGGCAAACGGCGACGGCAGGGTCTATACAGCAACACTTCCGTTCACTGCTGACGGTGCATACAGATATGAGATGTCATTCGTTGACATGGCAGGCAACAACAGCGCAGCTCTCAATGAGGGAACATTCGTTGTTGATGCTACACCTCCTGATGTACGACTCAACTTCAACCGCAATAACAACAATTCAAATGATAACAAGTCAGGCGGCAGCGGAAACTTCTACAATGCGCCAAGAGAACTCAGTATCACTATCGATGAAAGAAACTTCAGTGACAACAACGTTAATCTTTCTATAACAAAGACATTTGACGGACAGAAGCTTACACCTCCTGCTATTGAAGGATGGCAGAAGACAGCAGGCGGACGTACTACCAAGATAAGATTTGACGAAGACGGTGATTATTCAATTAAACTCAGAGTCACCGACGAAGCAGGAAATGCGAACAGCGACGCTAAGAATAACGACAGCGAATTCACAATTGATACCAAGGATCCGGAAGTCGAACTTACTGTAAACGGTCAGAAGATAACAGACACTGATCTTAACGGTGCATATTCAGGAAAGGTGATCCCGGAGATAAAGTATTCTGATGTGAACCTTGATCCCGACAGTGTAAAGATAAGTCTTTCCGCAGCTAATGTTGAAGTCAGTGCGGCTGAGATAAATGAAGATTCTGTTTCATTCGACCTTAAAGATAAGAACGGCAAAACAGTCACTTGGAGCGGTACTGTTGAAAACGTATTATCCGCTAACGGAAATGTTATCGGCAGGAAGATCGTTATGGACGATTTCCCTGAAAGTGCTGCCATGAAGGATTTTGATGACATCTACACCTTCAAGGTTTCAGCGGCAGATAAGGCTAAGAGAAAGACAACAAATCAGATGACTTTCTCAGTAAACAGATTTGGTTCGACTTATGACATCAGCAGTATCGGCAATATCGTAGGCAAGTACATAAAAGAACCTGTTGACGTAAGTATTACCGAGTATAACGCAAATAAACTCAAGAATGTAAAGCTTACTGTTTACAGAAACAACGAAGCCAACGTTCTCAAGGAAGACGAAGATTTCCACGTAGTTAGCGAAGGCGGAGAAGGCAAGTGGTATAAGTACGCTTACAACATCCCCAAGGAATATTTTGAAGATGACGGCGTTTATAAGATAAGCGTCCGCTCACTGGATTCAGCTAACAATATTTCCGAAAACAGCCTTGAATCCAAGGGCAAAGAGATAAGCTTCGGTATCGACAGTGAGTCTCCTAAGATCATCCCTGTAAATATCGCCAGCGACAAGACATACGCTGAAGATAAGATGGACTTTATCTTCACAGTAAGCGATAACCTCAATGTTGAAGAAGTTTCGGCAGTTCTTGATGATAATCAACCTGTTGTATGGAAGGATGAGGAACTGAAAAAGGTCATCTCAGGCAACGGCGAATTCATGATAACTGTTGACGGCGACAGCAATCAGGCACATACGCTTAAACTTATCTGCAAGGATTCAGCAGGCAATATCAGCGAATCTGTATTTGATGATTTCTATGTTACAACCAACCTTGCAGTCCGCTTCTTACACAATAAGGGCATTCTCGCAGGTGCAGCAGGAATTATTGCAGCACTTATCGGCGGTGTGATCGTATTCTTCAGAAAGAAGAGAAGCTGATAGCAGGAAGAACTTATCCGTACAGGATACGTTTGAAGTAAATATGAAGCCGCAGTATTTCTACAAATGCTGCGGCTTTTCTTTTTGCCATTGAAAAGGGCCGCTTTTTATGTTATAATCATATTTGATAAAATGCTCTTAAGGCAACACCGCATAAAGCTTGTGCTGAAGATGCGCCGACAGATTTTTCGTCAGATTGTATAGAAATTCCGCAGGCATACTATCGTATGTCAAGGGATTTCTGTGCAGGATGGCGAAAAATATGCAAGTAGATTCAGTGCAAAGCCGTCAGGCGGGCTTTGAGCGATGTTGCCTTAATGAAAGGAGTATGTATAAGATGATAGAATTCATTACGGGGCAGGCAGGCAGCGGAAAAACTACGCTTATGTTTGAGAAGATAAAGAATGACCAAAGACCTAAGTGTATCATAGTGCCTGAACAGTTTTCCCATGATTTCGATAAAAAGCTCTACTATTATCTGGGAGCCGAAAAGTTCAACGAATTGTTTTCGCTTACTTTTACAAGCCTTGCCCGTCAGCTTTTCCAGCTGTACGGCGATCCCTCAAGAAGCGGCGAGTACGCTGACGACATGGCAAAGATGATACTTATTTATCAGGCGATGAATAACGTTCAGAGTATGCCTGACGGGCTCAGCTTTTTCAGAGCGGGTCACAGCGGATTTGCTGAGGATGTGCTGAAGCTGATAGGTGAGATGAAAAGAGCAGGTCTCACTCCCGAAGCGCTTATGGAAAGATCGCAGATGTTCGATGACCGTCTCAGGTTCAAAACTTCGGATATCGCAATGATCTATATGGAGTATCAGCGCCTGATGAACGAGTACGGCTTCAAGGATTCCATCGAGAATATTAAAGAAGCCGCAAAGATAGCTCAGCTTCAGGGCTATTTCCGTGGCGGAAGCGTATATATTGACGAATTTGAAAGTTTTACTGCCGATCAGATAGCTATGCTGAGGGTGATGATAAGTTCAGCTGAGAATGTATGTATTGCGCTGAGGACCGATGATGTAAAAGCAGGAAGATTTACTCTTTTTGAAACTGTAAACAAGACCTATGAGGATCTTTGCAGCATTTGTACGGAATTCCACAAGGAGACTGATCTGACTGAATGCCCTAAGAGTTACCGTTTTGTTTCTCCCGATATTGAATATCTCAGTTCTCATGTACTGCGCAACAGGAGATATTCACCGAAGGATGCGCCTTCTCCCGATAATATAAAGATATTTGAAGCAAGGGATATGTACAGCGAAGTGGAGTACGTAAGTGCTACCATAAAGCGGCTGATACACAGCAGAAAAGACCTGAAATACAGGGACATAGCCGTAATTTCAAATGATATCACGGCATATGCAGGAATTATCAAAGCCGCTTTCAAAAGGTATGATATCCCGTATTTTCTCAGCGTGGAAAAGCCTGTTACCCACACGGCTGTCATGGTGTACTTCACATCGCTCCTCGATCTGCTGTGTTCAAAGAAATTCAGAAGCGAACTCATTTTCAGAATGCTGAAAAGCGGACTAACCGATGTTACGCTGACGGATATATCCGCCCTTGAAAATTACTGCTATAAATGGGCGGTTGACGGAGAGATATGGGAGAGCGAGTTCACTGCTCCCGATGTTGCGATCGACAAACTGGAAGATATCAGAAAAACGGTGATCGAACCTGTTTTTGCGCTGAGAAAGAAGCTTTCAAGAAAGAATACCGCACAGAGGATATGCACTCTCATTTACGATCACCTTGTCAGAAGCGGTATTGAAAAGAATGTTGGCAGGATGATGAGCGGTCTTATCAACAGCGACCGTGCATATGAAGCCGCTGAGATAAAAAGGCTATGGGGATGCCTTATCGACATCCTTGACAGTATCTGCGAGACTCTTGCTGATAACGAATTGTCATTCAGTGAAGCGGCTAAGATAATGAAGTCGATGGTAGGAAGGATAAATTATTCTGTTCCTCCGCAGACTCTTGACGCAGTTATGACCGCTTCTGCACGTACAGCAAGACTTAACGCTCCGAAAGCAGTATTCATAATGGGAGCGAACGACGGGGATTTCCCGAATCAGGTAACGGTACACGGCCTTTTCTCCGAGCCTGACAGACAGAAGCTTGCGGAAAAAGATCTTCTTGTTTCAACACCCCTTGCCGATCTTATAGCAGCAGAAAGGCTTGTAGTGTACAAATCTGTATCTGCACCGTCGGAAAAGCTGTTCATCAGCTATCCGCTTTCCGATCTTTCGGGTCAGACAAAATATCCTGCACAGATAATCGACAGCATAATAAAAATGTTCGGCACCGATAGTATAAGATCAACAGAGGAGCATATACCTGTGCATTACTATGCGGCAACTCTGCATTCCGCATTCTATCACTTTATGCAGAACAGAGAGAGCAATACACCATCTGCGGCTGCTGTTGAAAAGCTTCTCATGAGCCGTCCCGACTACAAACGCAGGCTTATCTACGTCCTGAGCAGATCGGGACATGAACAGGAATATACTATCGAAAGCGAGATCATGGAAAAGCTGAAAAGCTTTGAACCGCTCAGACTTTCATCTACGGGACTTGAAGAATATGACCTTTGCCATTTCAAGTTTTTCTGCGACAAGTGCCTCGGACTTCATCCCCGTGAGAAGATCGAACTTGACGCTCGTATCGCAGGCGAACTTACTCACGAATGCTTCTTCGGACTTCTCAGTTCACGAAGCAAGCAGGAATTCATAAGCATGAGCTATGAGGATATGCGTGAGGAGATCAGCAGAAAAGCTGAGGAATACCGCAATAACAAACTGGCAGGCGATTTCGGAAAGGACGCTAAATTCGGTCTTATATTCTCAAAGCTGACTGACAGGCTTTCGGAAGTTTTTATCCACACTCGGCAGTCGCTTATGGCATCGGATTTCGTTCCCCATAAGTTTGAACTTGATCTTCGTGAATCTCACAGCGTTGTACTGCCGTTCGGAAATGGCAAGCAGCTGAGTTTCGGCGGGATCGTGGACAGAGCGGATATCTGCACTATAAAAGGAAAAAACTATGTCCGCATAGTGGACTACAAGAGCAGCAGAAAGAATATTACCGCTGAAACTCTGGGATGCGGTATCAATATGCAGATGCTGCTGTATCTTTTTGCTTCGGCTGATAAAGGCGGTATCTATGAGGACTGCGAGCCTGCGGGAGTTCTGTATTCGCCAGTTCAGGTATCGGAAGTAAAGCTTGAATCCCACAGAGTGGACAGCTTCAACTCAGCGGCAGTTGATTCTTCCCTTAAAACAAGCGGACTTGTCCTCAGCGATATGGATGTGCTTAACGCAATGGAAAAAGACGTAAGCGGACGATACATCCCCGTAAAGCTGACAAAGGGCGGCGAGATCGACGCAAGATCGGGATGTATCAGCAGCGAGGGAATGGAGAAACTGAAAAAGTATACCTACGGAAAACTCACTGCTATGGCTGAATCCCTGTACAGCGGAGATGTGGCTGCTGACCCCCTCCTCATGGGCGGAACACTGCCGTGCGCCTACTGTGACTACATAAATATCTGCGATAATTCAAAGCTTGAACGCTACAGACTTCCCGATGAGGCAGATGTAAGCGAAGCGGAGAGCATACTCAGCATGAAATTCTCAGGAAAGGAGAGTGGAGACAATGGCATGGACTGAACAACAGCAGAACGCTATATCAGCAAGAGGTTCATCCGTAATAGTATCGGCAGCGGCAGGAAGCGGTAAAACTGCGGTCCTGACAGAGCGCCTTGTACAGCTTATGGCTGACCCTGAGTCGGGAGTACGGGCGGACAGGATAGTTGTGGTTACTTTCACAAATGATGCTGCATCGGAACTGAAAAAGCGTCTTGATATGAAACTGCGTGCGCTGATAAGTGAAGACCCGTCAAACGCACATCTTCTCAGACAGCAGACACTTCTGCAAAGTGCGAAGATCTCCACTATCAACTCTTTCTGCTTCGACCTTATCAGGGATAACATATCCGATCAGGGAATAACTACGGGTTTCGGAGTTCTTGATGAGTCGGACAATACGGTGCTTAAAGCAAGGGCAATGGATGAACTCCTCGAACAGATGAGCAGGGATGAATACGACAAGATATCTTTCCTTTACGATAAATTCTGCATTAAAAATGAGAAGCGTCTGAGAGAAGTAATATCGCTTATGGACGGTTTTCTTGCATCTGTTTCGCTGAGAGAAAAATGGCTTGATACAATGACTGAGGAGTACGGAAAGCCCCTTGAGGAGTCGGTATACTATGCGGCACTGAGAAACTCAATAGCTTCAATTCTGGAAAAAGCACTCAGGACAGCTGACAGCTGTATGGCGATGATAGGACGGATCTTCCCCGATATGTCTGCGGCTGCCGCTGTTAAATCAGCTGCACAGGCAGAGGAGGACTACGATAAAGTTTCGGATCTTCTTGCGATAATAAGAACAGGAAGACTGCCTGACAGTGAGGAATGCGAGCATGCGTCGTCGTTCTCGGATCTTGTCCGTGTTGGAAAAACTGTCCATGATAAGGCGCTTCGTGAGATGTACAAGAAAAAGCGTGAAAGCGTGAAGAAACTGGTAATGAAAGCGGCTGACAGCATACGTTCGGTTGAAAGCGATTATGCCGAATCTGCTGAGGTATCAAAGATACTTGCCGATGTTATGAGGAAGTATCAGGATATAGTGTGGGCAATGAAGTGCGAGAAAAACTCCATAAGCTTTGACGACGGAGAAAGACTTGCTCTTGAACTTCTTGCGGATACAGACGAAAACGGCAATATCATACAGTCGGAAGCGGCTCTGAAAACGTCGGAATACTACGATATAATCATGATCGATGAGTATCAGGATTCAAATAATAAACAGGATCTTATCTTCAAGCTGCTGTCGAAAAACTACCGCACAGACGAAAACGGACAGCCGCTTTACGGCGATAACGTGTTCCTTGTCGGAGATGTGAAGCAGTCGATCTATCGTTTCAGACTGGCTAACCCACGCAATTTTATCGGAACTCTCAAAAGTGCCGAGCCATACACCGTGGAAAGCGATGCGCCCATAAAGTCGATACTTCTCAACAGAAACTTCCGAAGCTCCGAGAATGTCATAGGTTTTGTAAACTATGTGTTCTCTGAAGTGATGTCGGAGAAATGCGGAGATATCGATTACAGCGACGATGAAAAGCTGTATTTCGGTGCGGAGTATTACAAAGGCATAGACGATGAAAAAAGCAGGACTGTCATAAACTTTATCAATGACGACGCTGCGGAAGATGACGATGACAGTGAGATAAATAAAGAAGCGGTGTTCACTGCTCAGACCATAGCTGATATGCTTCATAATGGAACGGAAGTAGTTGAAAATGACGGAAGTACAAGACCGTGCAGGCCGTCGGATTTCTGCATACTGGTGCGAAATAATGTACATATAAACAAATATGCCGAACAGCTGTCACTTCTCGGTATACCTGCAAAGGGCAGCGAGGAAAGCGGTTATCTGCGTTCGAGGGAAATAGCGGTACTAATCGACCTTCTGAGAGTGGTCAGCAATCCGCTGCTGGATATTCCTATGGCGGCAGTTATGACATCACCTATGTATATGTTCAGTATACGTGAACTTGCCTATATCCGCTCCCTTGAAAAAGGCAGACCGCTGTATTCGGTGCTTCGTGGACTTGCTGACGGTGAGTATGAGGAATGCTTCGATATGTTCCTGCGTGAAAGATGCAGGGATTTCCTTGATTCTCTGGATTCATTCAGAATGGACTCGGTAACCATGACGATAGGCGAGCTTATAAGTTCTATTTATGATACTACCGACTTTATCTCAGTTATGCAGCTTTACAGTGACGGCGAGAAAAAGCGTGCCAATCTGAGAGCGCTTATACAGTATGCTCAGAGTTACGAGGAATCAGCCGCATTTGAAGGCTCAGGCGGTCTTGGAGGATTTCTTCGCCATCTTGACAGAGTGATGGAAAACGGCGACTATGCACAGGGAAAAGTTGCGGCATCCTCCGGCGATTATGTTTCCATACTGACTCTCCACCGCTCAAAGGGACTGGAATTCCCCTTTGTTTTCATAGCGGAAACATCGACCAAATTCCAGTATGATTCCGAGATAGTGATGTGTTCTTCGGACGGCAGGGCAGGATATATACTTTACGACCCTAAGATTTACCGCAAGTACCGTACTTTTCAACAGGCGATACTTGCAGGAGAAGAAGAACGTGATACAAGAAGCGAGGAAATGCGTCTGCTGTATGTGGGACTTACCAGAGCGAAGCAGAAGCTTTTCATAGACCTGAAATGCGGAGAAAAGGCGCTGAAACGGGTTCGCTCGAAGCTGGAAAGCTGTATCATCAATGACGGTGATATCAGCGATATCGTAACGGAAGCTGATTATTTCTCGGACTGGATATGGGCTGCACTTATGCATCACAGCGATTTTTCAGCTATTGCTGAGAAGCTGGGACTGACAGAAGCAGGGGAGCCGATACCTGATACAAGATGTGAAGATAAGCTGTTTGACAGCGTGTTTGCGGAGAATATTTCGCCTGTTTATATAGAACAGGATGACGAAGCTGAAAAGGTATCAGCCGATGAGTCAGTGTACAGCGAACTTGAAGAACTTGTGTCCGACAGCTACGACAGAACACTCTCGGAAACACCTGCCAAGCTGAGTGTTACCGAGATAACGAAGAAGCTGAAAAAAGAGACTGACAACTTTGACTATAAACTGAAGCG
>Ga0255346_1000838_pt1 | contig 47497 bp, 46 predicted proteins | sample wastewater_treat_FD_194410 | JGI IMG/M metagenome (GOLD analysis project Ga0255346, IMG submission 194410) | Wastewater microbial communities from Lulu Island WWTP, Vancouver, Canada - plant22 | ecosystem: Engineered > WWTP > Wastewater > Unclassified | place: Canada: Vancouver, British Columbia...
TGCTTTCCATCAACTCATCATAGCTCAACCCTTTGAGTTCCTTTAATACCAGTGCGGATACCAAAATATTAATGGGCACGTTCGGACGGCTTGCCTTTTCAGAAAACAAGGGTTGAAAATCCTGTTCACGGATATTTCTGAATATCAAATGGTGAAACCATTTCTCTTTTGAACCGGCAAGTAAATCCCGCTGCTTTTTACAAAGCTCGGTCTCGAAACTGAATAATGCCGGCTGGTTGTTTAATTTAAACATGTTGTTTCCTTTTATTTGTTCAGACATAAAGGTACAACTTATTTCGTTGATATCCAAATATTTGCGTTCAACATAAAACCTTTTTACCGTTGACTATCAGATACTTACAAAATTGTTGATAATTTTTTAACTAACTGATATTAAACGAGATAGTACCACTGATTATGAACAGTTATAACCACCAATTTTGCTCATTACCTTTTTAGACTGGACTCTTATATTGTTTTTTATATGGCATCCCACCCCTATATGCTTGGCATTCAGTATTGTAGAAAATGGATGGCTCCAAGTGATTCCTCCTGCAATTTTAGTAGCATAAGGAATGTGAAAGCCCTTGTCCTTAAAGATGTACAAATACCTGATTTTTGTGTTCCTACATCTGTATTTGACTAACTGGTGAAAATAAGCATCCGTCCCAAGAAGATACAAGAACTTAACGAGAACTGGCATCTTGCAAATTGATTTCAAGCGAGCCGTTTGCGCGTTTATGTCCTCATTCAATTCGTTTCTTTCGCCACACACAAGATATAGCAATATATACGGAATGTATATAACACTTCGCAATAGTCTGGACAATTCCAATATCGACAAGTTCATTTTCTATTAATTTGGATAATTCGTGTCAATAACTCTATGCAGATGCTGCGATATTGATAAATGCAAACAGCCAAATAGCAGACCTCTATTATTATAGTGAAACCAATGCCAATTGATATGCCATAATATTCCGTTATGGCATATATTGCTGCGAGTGACAATATTATTGTCAACACAGGCAATAACAAGTGCCGCAGGTAATCACCGAGCTCAACGGCAGTGTATTTCCATGAAACAAGTATTCTGGTAATGTACGACCAGAATACGGCTATCATATCCATCACATAGACAACTGTGAGTTCCATGCTCATTTTGAGAAATAATATAGAAATGGGAATAACGCTGATATTTATGATAAAGATGGAGATTTGCAGCATCTTAATCTTCCCCGATGCGTTAATCAGGTTAATCAATGGACTGGAAAGTGCATCAAAAAGTCCCATTGTCAATACTATGATAGTGAATTGCGAAGTGTAATTAGGCACGTTCTCGCCCAACCACAGATGCAATATGGAATCAATATTAAACACTATTGGAATAATCATAAGCATCATTATGTGGAAAGACAGGAAGCTGAAATTGTACAGGTCCCTTATATTTTTATTTTGGTTCTCGACGACAGTGTTTTTAAGCTGATACGATGAGAATGCTGTTTGGAAATTTGATGCGAAACTATACACAGCATAATACACTTGCTGACTAATAGCACGTGCCGCATTAACCACTGCTCCTCCAAATATATTTAATATGAAATTTAATGATTGAGCTTTTACTATATGCGACATACTGCCAATAATACTTAGCGATGAAAAACCAAATAATTTCTTTAGCGTCATTCTGCACCCATTAAACGAGGGCGTGATTTCTTTAAACTTGATGCGACAATAACCAATATAAAGTAATAGATAGATGGCGTTTACAACTAATACCAACCATGCATACGCTTCGAGTTTGTCACCATTTACTAATAACAATAAATATACAATTCCGAGTTTTGACACAACCTCAACTATACACAAATATGCGTATGCAGTCATTCTCTCATAAGATATTATTATTGCATTAAAAATGGACTTGACTAAGTTAAAGGCGAAACTTATAATACTTGTTTGAAAGACAATGTTCGCGCAGCTTAACCGATTAGGCTCTATAACTAAATGATTTTTTATGAACCATAAACCAGCCGTTTCGCTTAATGCTATTACTATGCTTACTATGCCAGTCATCAGTATTAGGCTCGCACCCAATATTTTTCTTTGTTCGGTTACATTGTTTACAGCTATTTCCATGCAAAAGAATCGTTGGAAAGTCACAGTCAATGATTGACTTAGAAAACCTAACATAGCAACTACACCTCCAACGACATTGTATATGCCGAAATCCTCAACGCCTAATATCTCTAATATTATACGTGAGGTATATAGCGATACCAATAAGGTTACGGCCATTCTAATATATAGAATGAACGTATTCCTATACACTCGTTTAGATGAGTTATTCACAACTAATTTGCTTGATTACTTTTGCGGGGATTCCTGCTGCAATGCAATTGGCAGGAACATCTTTGGTGACTATGGCACCTGCTGCTATGATTGAATTATCTCCGATATGCACCCCATGATGGATTCTTGCTCCTTCACCAACCCATACATTTTCTCCAATTATTACAGGTGAATGTGCTGAATGTTTCCACAGACGCATATCTCCATTCAAAGCATCTTCTTTCATTTTACGCCTGAAAACTGGGTCTATGGGATGATTTCCATTATCACTCACAACAACCCGGTCGGCGATGGCCGTGTAATCACCAATGACTACATTATCCACGCAGCGAATAATAGAACCTAATCCTAAACGCGTATATGACCCCATTATTACTTTCCCACCATGTTGCGACTGGATGGTGCCGTACAAAGTGACATATTCGCCCAATATTATATTTCCCTTAGTAGAGCCATCGGAAAGTAAAATTTGACAAGCTTTGTTGAAATTATACCTTTTCCCTTTTAATATTGCAGACTTACTAATCCGTCGCCAGCTTCTTTTTTTTTCAATTTTCAGCTTCAGTTTGCTAAGCCTTAAATGAAATTTTGATATAATTGACATGTTAGTTTTATTAGAATTTGTATTATGTAATTTTGTTAGAATATAATAATATAATATTATCAATTAGTAAGTTCAATGATTTGAACCCATGATTCTTCTTAACCACAGAGGGCGGATTGATTGCCGATAGGCATTTTATCCAGCCTCTGTGGTTAGTTATTCCTTCGTAACACGATTTTCAATGTTTTCAACCGATGTAAATCCGTACCTGTATATTCATACATTCCTGCTTTTTGCAACTTTTGGGCTTTCTTTTGGACATCTCTGCCATAGATGCCGTATAGTGAAAATAGGTTAAGTTGGAACTTTACACCCATGTATTTCAACTGTTTGTAGTCATCATCGTCCATATAGAGGTAGCGTTCGGGATGTGCTAATACAGGGTAATAGCCTTTTGTTTTTATCTTCATCAGGATGACGTGCAGACTCATCGGGGGATTAAAGTAGCTTGTTTCTATCAACAGGTGATTGCCGTCTTCGCCCAATGGTAGCAGGTCATTCTGTTCCAAGCGTTCCTCAAACAGTTTATCTATCATGTTCTCGGAGGCGAGGTGCAGGGTTACGTTGCCGCTATATATGGCTTGCAGTTCGGCAAAGCGGTTTCGGAGATGTGCTGTTGTGTTGGGGATGTCCTCCATAATGTGTGAGGTAAGCCATACTTCTTTTATTCCCAAATGTTCGTATTTAGCAAGGATATGCAGGGTTTCGTCCATCGTCTGAACACCATCGTCCACGCCAGGCAGAATATGGCTATGCCAGTCCGTGAAACCACGGAAAAATCCGCTTTCTTCCAACGTCTGTTTCTTTCGGAATGGCCACATTGTTCCCTAATCTTTACTTTGTCGAGCCATAGTAACTTTTGCTACCGTAGCCGTACTTGTAGCCATATTTGTACCCGTAACGGTAGCCATAGCGGTTGCCGCCACCTTCCGTACCGTTCAGCAGGAGTGCCATATTCTTGAAACGCTTCTCGTCATACATGCGTTGCAGTTCGGGCAACATATCGCGTTCCAACAGCCCGGTGCGTACCACGAAGATGGTGCGGTCGGTCAGCTTCTCGATGATTTGCGTGTCGGCTACGATGTCGATGGGCGGGCAGTCGATGAAAATGTAGTCGTAATGACCCCGCAATTGCTCAATTATTTCCTTGAACAGCGGCTCGGCCAGCAGTTCGGTCGGGTTGGGAGGGATAGTGCCTGCTGGCAGCAGGAAGAAGCCCGGAATATCGGGGTTTTCCTGTATCAAGCCGTCCAAACCGTTTTCCCGTTTGCCCAAGTAGTCACTCAATCCTTTATAATGCGAACCCAAGTAGGCCGATGCTGAGCCGCGTCGCAAGTCTCCGTCGATAACCAATACCCGCTTGCCCTTCAGTGCGAAGGTAGCTGCCGTATTCATTGTCAGGAAAGTCTTGCCACTGCCTGGGTTGAAAGAAGTGAACAGTGTGACGCTTGCTTTGCCGTCGGTCTTGGCATCGAGCATGAACTCAAGGTTGGTGCGTAGCACTCGGAACGCCTCGTTGACAATATCCCTGTTCCCTTGCCTGATAACTATCTTTTTCGCATTATGGACTTTTTTCTTCCCCTTGCCACTGACGGCCAACGGAATTTCCCCGGCGAATGGTAGGGAGAGCGACTCCAAGTCCTTGCGCCCGCGCACCTTGGTATTCATGTTCTCGCGAATAAAGACGATGACCACCGGGATAAGCAAACCGAGGACTATCGCAACCAAGGCGATGTTCTTCTTGACCGGAGCGGTGGGTATCATGCTTCCCGACGGCGGCGTGATGACACGAGTGTTGTAGGCAGTGAACGCCTGTGACAGTTCATTTTCTTCTCGCTTCTGCAACAAGAATAAGTAGAGGGCTTCCTTTACCTTCTGTTGACGTTCCACAGAGAGCAAGTATTTCCCTTGTGTGGGGTTGGCAGCAATCCGCGCCGTAGTCTGCTGTTCGCTTTGGCGCAAAGAACGGAGTTGTGTATTGAGCGTAGTAATATGATTGTCGATAGAGGTAACGATGGCATGGCGCATGTTTTCAAGAGACTGATCCATGTCAATAACCAACGGATTTTTCTCGCTGCTATTTGCCACCAAGTCGTTGCGACGCAACTGCGCGGTATTGTAATTGGCAATCTGTTGCTCGATACCGGGGCTTTCAATGCCCGAATTTGCCGGGAGCAACTGGTTTTTACTGGTGGCATTGGTCAGGTAGTTGCGGATATATCTGGCCATCGACAGTTGCGTGTTTAAAGCCAGTATTTGCGCATTGGTCTCGCTACTCTGCGCCATGTACATGCTTGCAGCTGCCTGCACATCGGGCAGGAGATGCTCGCTCTTGTATGATGATATGTTTTCGTCCACATTGCCTAATTCTTGTTCGATTACCCCCAAGCGATCACTGATGAAAGCCGATGTGCTGACGGCAATCTGGTTCTTGTCCTTTATCCAGTTCTCATTGTAAACAGCAATGACCGTGTTCAGCACGTCTTCTGCCCGCTGGGTACATACATCGGTGAACGTAAGGTTGACAACCGTTGATTTTTCATCATTCAGTGCGACCGAAAGGTTGGAAGCATAGGCACTTGTAGCAGCTTGATAACTTATACGAGTTACATAAACCGGTTCTTGATAGGTCACGGTATCGTTCATTGCCTTTATGGAAAGTTTTCCTATAGGCGTATCTGCCGTATCGTTCAGCGTAGCTGTCACTTCTCCATCAACATCTTCCCCATTATGTACGAAGTCCGTCAATTTCACTTGCCCTATGGAACTTGGATTAACGGTAAAGGAAACGCTCTCATTGTCCTGCAAATCATTGAATGATACAGAGTATGGGCAAGTTCCTCCATATAACACTTTCTTATAAAAACCGCCGTCCGTATAATAGTTGATATCAAGGTGGAGGCGTTTTACCACGTCAAGCATCACCGATGGCGACTGCAACGATTGTATTTCGTTGTTGACGTTGGTGCTGGTCTGGAACAGGTTCATATCGCCAAGCACTCCGGCTGCATCGCTCATCGAGTTTCCTTTGCTGTCCTCCTTGATGAGCAGTGAGGCCGAGCGGGTATAGACGGGCGGAGTAGTCAGCAGGTAAACGACTGCCACACCGATGGTCACGGCCAAGGAAATGACGAACCAATACCATTTGTTAAGACAAAGGTAAAAAAGGTCTTGTATGCGGATAAGGTCGTCCGTTTGTTTGGGTCTTGCAGGATTGTTTTGAGTTGCCATGCTTCTACTTAATCACTTGTCTCTAATACTTAAATCTAATTGAATATGAGTATGGCCACCGAGGTCAACAGCGAGGCCAATGATATCCAGAACGAGGTGGAACGCACGTTGTTGCCGTTCACGGTGGACTGCCGGGCTTTCACGTTGTTCGGTTCCACATACACCACATCGTTCTGTTGCAGGTAGTAGGCTGGGGAGGTATAGACATGCTCACCCGAGGTGAGGTCGATGCCATACACACGTTGCACACCGTCTTCCTGCCGCAGCACCATCACCTTGTTTCGGTTGCCATAGATGGTCAGATCACCCGCCATACTCAGAGCGTCGAGAACGGTCAGCCGGTCGCGGTCGATGCTGAAACGCCCGGGGGCATTTACCTCGCCCAACACAGACACGCACAGGTTCATGAACTCCACTGTGACGACGGGGTCTTTCACCAAGTTTTCGCGCACCAATTCATTTTTGATATATGCTGCTATCTCCTCGCGTTTCTTTCCGGCCACATAGATTTTCCCAAGCACGGGGAAATCTATCTCGCCATTGGAATCCACGGTATAGCCCGAAACGCCACGACTATTGTTTGATGTGCCGAGTTCTGAGGTCGAGCCCAATTGCTGCGTTACATAAGGCAGGTTAAACAGGTTGGTCAACTGCGGGTCGCGGCTGTTGACAATAATCGAAATCTTGTCTTCCGGTTGCACAGTTATCGCCTGAACCTCCGGCAATTTTACCTCACTCTCTCCAGGTCTCAGGTCTTGGAAATAGACAACCTGCTTCGATGACCCGCAGGAACTTAAAAATACCGTTCCAATAATTAAAAGGAACAAAGTACATGCTGTTTTGTATCTCTTCATTCTATAACTAATTTTCATTTTAATACATCATCTGCCCAACGTTTTCTTATGCCGCTTAATAGCTCTGTTGATACCCAACTGCATCAAAGTCCACAGGACAATATCCAGTATCAATAGCAGCGTAATATTTAATAAGCCGGCCAATGCCCAATTGACTCCTATAAAGGATAAGGCTACAAACAGGATGGTCACCATCACCATGCGGGGGTGCATTCCCGTGCGTAGCAGCTTGTGGTGGAAATGGTTCTTATCCGGCATGAACGGGTTCTTACCTTCCCGTACACGGTGCATCACCACCCTTACCACGTCAAACAAGGGCACGATAAGCGTGGAAAAAGCCAATACCAAGTTGACTTGACCTGCCTCACCTTCGTTCATGTCAATACGGCTGAGGTGGATGATCAACAGACTGATGATATAGCCCAATGTGAGGCTCCCGGCATCGCCCATAATCAGCTTGTGGCCGCGCTTGCCATTGCCGAAGACATTGTAGAACCAAAACGGAACGATAACACCGAAAGTGGTAAAGGCAAGCATGGCAAAAACATATTCTTCTTGGAAAGTACACATACCTCCCAACACAACAAGCGCGATGCAGCACAGACCGGAAGCCAGTCCGTCAATGCCGTCTATCAGGTTGATGGCGTTAGTGATGTAAACCACCACAAACAGGGTGACGGGAACACCGATATATACCGGCAGGTCGTATATACCGAACAAGCCACCCAAAGAGTTGAACCATTCTCCCGACCATACCAGCAACAAGGCGGCGGCAATCTGCACGAGGAACTTGTAGCGGTAGCCTACCCCAATAAGGTCGTCTGTCACGCCCGTCAGGTAAAGCGTCATGCAACCAACCGCGAAGAATAGGAACTCATAAAGCACTACATTGGGCGAAAGGTTCTCTATGGGATAACCCCAATAATAGCGTATGCCGAGCATAAGGCACATGGTGATGAGTATCACTGGGAAAAAAGACAACCCGCCAAGCCGAGGGACGGGTATGGTATGCACTTTGCGCTCGTCCGGTATGTCGAACAAGCGTTTCATGTAGGAAATCAGCAGGATTTTGGGAACGATTGCCATCCCAAGCACCAATGCCAATAACCAGGATGTCAATAAAAACACATAATTCATAAATGATATGTCATGATTGTCTGGCTATAAGGGAAATGGAACTGTTAAGATTCCATGCGTTTTTTCCGTGATAAATAGCAGACGATATTCTTTACTTTCCAGTTATGCCATCTGCTGAATGAAGCGTTGTTGCAAGAAAGATTTCTTGCATCATAAATCCGCAATTTTTCCGTATCTCTTAGGCAATGCAAATTACGTGTGGCCTCCAACATATTCTTAACCTTTACACTTGCCATGACAATTGGAGTCGGTGCATTGGCTACTTTCATCGGAGTAATAATAGAATCGGCATAGGCACGGCAAAGGAGAAACGCAGACCGTTCGAATGCCACCCAATAGTCATCTGCACGGTAAAGGTAGATTTGCGACAAGTTACTTGCCTCCATGAACAAGATGTCGGGTATATGACCATTTATCAATTCAATCAGTTCAACCACCGATGAATTCATGTCATTCCTTTCTAAATATTTATATGAGCTGGATATACTCCGTATTGACTTCCACTGCCGCTGCCAACAACATGGGCAGTTCCACCAAGAGCCGTTTTGTTTTGGAACCCCGTGTAGTAACCAAGGTTCCAATATAGCCATCCAGTTGTCCTCCGATGATACGTATCTTGCGGTTCAGCATATCCGGGGTTATTTCCTCCGGTCGGTAATATTTGGGATTTTCTGTGGCTTCTACAGCCTTGATAAAGCGTTCCATGTCTGTGTTCCTTACTACAATGGGGGTGTGCTGTACACCTAACTTGTAGCGGTATTGCAGCGTGGGGATGGCTTCAACTATAATGTCGAGTTTTTCCTTTGTTTCCTTGACGAAAAGCAAGTCTTGCATGAAAGGTACTTCCCGGTCTTCTCTTTTCCCATGAATGGTAAGCAGCTTATGCACCATCGGGGTAAAGAACTCTATCCCCTTGTCCTTGAACATCAGGTAGGCAGGTTGTTTGGCGTTTCTCCGTTTGAGGTCGCGCATCACGAACCACTGCCTTTCATCTGTCGTAAGCTGCGTTATATCCATAACCCCTACCTTATTATATTGGTTACTTCTCACAAGAAAAGAAATTGTCAGGTGACGATTATCAACCGCCTGTTGAGCGAAGGGCAATTCTCTGAATCCTGCAAGTGTTTGTGATTTACTGAAACACAAGCAGTTATGCCTACCCCCTCAAAAAGTTCGGGTGTTTCACCCGTTTCCACATTATTCATACTTTGCCTATTCAGGCTTAGTCAGTTTATCATTTAGTGGAGTTTGCATTTCAACTCCAATGCGGTACATCTCTTAGCAAGAGATATACGCAGGTGCAAAGGTATAAAAAATATCAAATAAAACAGTAAGAATGAGCAAAAAAGATTCATTTGACACCTATTTTGATGTTTGACAGAACTTGTTTTTGTCTAACAGATGTTGAGTGATGGATAATTGTGGATTTCTTTTCTGTACTGATTTACAACAACCTTAATGCTTGTGATTCCAAAAGATACATCTCTTGCTAAGAGATGGTTAGATTTGCTCAACAATTCAAGAATTTTAATACCCCCTTGGCATATTAAGCCCAATCTTCCGAAAACTTCTACCACAAGTGGTTTCTTGTCCTATAGCTATCCTGTTCCCGGATAAACATGCTGTGGCTTAAAACCCTAAAACCAGTACGTGATGCCGAATTCGGTACATCTCTCTTTAAGAGATGGATTTATGCGTTGCAAAGATACAAAAAATACTATGAAATCCATAATGTGCCAAATAAAATCTGTTCAAGCTATCTCAATTTTTATGTATCTGCCTGGCAAATGTAAGCAATTTGTTGAGAAACAGTCGCTTTTTTAATCTGTAAATAGCTGATATTCAAAGTTGATATCCATCGGACACATCTCTTAAAGAGAGATACCTCATTTTACTCAACAAAAATTCCTTCTCCATCTGCAAAAGAACACTCTTCTTTATATCTCATCTTGCATAAATTCTGTGTACGATGTCTTGATTTGCTGACAATCGTCATTTTCTATTCATCTTTACCTTTTTCCATTCAAGGTAGGCAATAACAGTTTGGCGCATCCACCAAACATGATTAGCCAGTGGATGCGCAGGGAAATTGTCAGCAAAATCAGCAGTCCGAAAGATAGATAGGACAAATCTATGCCAATCTAACTTATCTGTTTAATCTGTAGGTTATCGTGCATAGACTGCGCGAATGACAGTCAGGTTCGCATCGTCAATCACCTGGTTATCCAAGGAACTCAAGTAGATGCGTGTGGTCTTTTCCGAATCATGCCCCAATGCCTGGCTGATTGACGGGGTGGGTATGTTCAGCCGATAGGCAGCACTGGCCCAGCAATGCCTCGCCGTGTAGGTTGTCAGCGGAATGGGGCAGTTTACGAGTTTGCCAATTTTTTTCAGCTGGACGTTCATCCGGTGCAGGGCATTCAGGTATTGCCTCCGTATGTCGCCCCTTTATTCGCTTAGGATTGGCAATAGATAGCGGGAGCCCTCCACGTGGTGGCGGTCAACTATCTCCTGCATCTGTTTCTCCCATTTGATTTCGAGCTTCTGCCGGGTCTTTTGGCGGGAATAGGTCAAGTAGCCGTTTTTCAATTGCCCGGTTTCCAGCATGGCCAAGTCCACGAACGAAATGCCTCTCAGGTCGAAGCTCATCAGGTAGAGGTCGCGGGCAAACGCCATTTCGGCATTCCTGCTCAAATCCAAGTCCTTGATTTCTTTGACGGTTTGGATAGAGATGGCCCGCTTGGCGGTCTTGTCCACTCCTGTATAGACTTCCGCGAAGGGGTGCCGGTCTATGGTAAGTTTCTTTTTCACGGCGCGGTTGTAGATGGCCCGCAGGTTACGGTTGTAAAACGAAGAGGTATTCCTGCACAATCCGCAATCTTCAAGCAGGTAATATTCATACTCTTTAACCAGTTCTTCATCTATTTCATCCAGACGGATGTCGCCTTGTTCACCACGGAAACGCAGGAAACTGTTCACGGATGAAGTGTAGGTCTCGGCGAGGCGGTGCTTTCCCGTGCGTTTCAGATGTTCCACCAGTTTGTGGGAAAACGCGCGAAGGCAGTGTTCGTCATCATCGGGCAACAGGTAAGCCGCCACCACTTCGTCCGCAGAATACGGCTTGCCCGACTCGTCCAAACGGTGGATTATCGCTTCGATTCGCTTCCTCATATTCTGCAGGTTCTGTGCTATTTCCGCCAAATAGCAACTGCGTTCCGGATTTTGTTCAGGGAGTGCCACTTCTCCATCTTTCCATTCTTCGGGGAAAAGTTTATAACCTGTACTAATTTGCCGTGCCATACGGTCGTGAATCACTTGGAAATAGACGGCTCCTGTTTTCCCTTTTACCCGCGAGGGTCTGAATTTAGCTTTTACTGATGTTGTCATAACATTGATATTTTATTGTTGAAGTATCATTTCGCCCCGCGGCGGTTCACCACGTCTTTAATCATCTCCTTCACATCCATCCCCACCTGAACGAAGTTCTTGTACAAGATACGTTCTTTTTCCTCTTTCGACGGGAAAGTATAGAATTGGGGCAGCGGCACATACCCGGCTTCCTCCTGCCTGATTTCCTCCATATCGAAATCCGTCTTACAGAAGAATTTCGAGGTCTTGAACTCCTCGGCTTCCTGTATATTCATGCTTCCACCCATGCCGGTCTTGGTCTTCACGAAGTCACGGGCGACTTGCCCGCATATCCATCCTGTAGGCAGGTCGCTAATTTTCGAGGCGGGCACGAGGTTGTCCATGTTTTCGTTCAGGTTGATGCTGGTCTTATCTCGGTCAATGGTCACGCCTCTTTTCAGTTGCACGACCTTGCCGAAGATGTCGTTGCTCAACCATTCCAAGGTTTCCTTGGATCGAGCAGAACCAGATACGACATTACCTACTGTAGTGATAATCTTCTGCATACCAACCTTCCCGTAGTCTGCCTCCAACTGCGGCAACTCTTGGAATCCCAACGCCACGCTCACCTTGTTGCTTCGCGCCGTACCTATCAGACGGTCTATCTTGTGGAAATACAGCGTGGGCAGCTCGTCCACGATGATGCTCACGGGCACGTTCTTGCCCTGCCCGGTATTCACACGGGTTACCAGTCGATTCAGGATAAGGGCGTTCAATGCTCCGATGATGCTTTCCATTTCCGGGTCGTTGGCTATCAGCAGGTAGCTGGGGTTTTTCGGGTCGCTCACCTTCAAGTCGAAGTCGTCCCCGTCCTTATGGAATATCCAATAGCTTTCTTTGGTGGCCAATCGGGAGGTATAGACACGCAACGTGCCTATCATACCCTCCAACTGTTCCATCGCCTTGTTCTGGAAAGCCGTTTGGAACGGGCCGAGCAACGGGGCAACCTCATTGTCGGTCTGCAACACCTCAAAGATGGTTTGATAACTCTCGTTCAAGAAGGAAAGGATATGCGGCATGTCGGAATACCTGCCCAACCAATAGGCCGGTTCCACGATGTTGCCGCCTTTCCGGTCGCGTACCACGCCCGTGGGCTTCCAAAATTTCGTTTCTTTATCCTGAACCTTTTCCGCATAAAGTTTGTTCCCGTTCTTGTCGTATGGCTCCCGTTCGTAGTTCACGAAAAAGTAGATACAAGCGGCAAGAAAGTTGACCGCCGAGGTCTGAAAGAATTGGTCGCTGCCTCCTCCTCCCTCTTTCTTGCCTTTCTGTAAAGATTCCAACAACGTTTCCGCTGTTTCGCTGGCAGCAGCGAGGTTGGGGATGTACTTTGCCTGTATCGGGTTCACCCTCCGGCTGTATTCCACGTTCACAAAGTTGATGATGTTGAACTTGCAGCCCTTTGGTAGTTTCCCTAGCTTCTGGTTCTTCTTGTAATGGTAATACAGCTTGGTCGCCAAAGTGGGGAACTTATAATCGTAAACTACTAAGGCAAAGCCTTTTGCGGAGTGTTGTCGGATAAATGGTTCGATGATGGAAAAGGTCTTTCCGCTACCCGGAGTACCGACCACCCATGTTCCTCTGAAAGGATTGACGATATTCACCCATCCCTTGCGGAATTTGCCTTTGTAATAATAGCGCATGGGTACATTCACCGAATACTTGTTCTCCACCAACTCCGTGCATTGCTCGAAACTTTCATTTTCCAAGTTGAAACGGTCTTTCAGCAAACCTTCTTTCAAGAACTTGGAGATATTATCGAGTGCCACATGGACAAGGATAGTACCCATTACGGATGCCGCCATATAGAAGATGACATTCAAACGTAGGGAATAAACACGCAGTTCCATCGGATGATTGTAAAGCCAAACAGACAGCACCAGGAAACCGATGCCGCTCACCAACGGGTATAGCACCTGCCTCCGGGCATTGAACTCCAAATGTTTCTTGTTACGCGTACCCACGCAGGTAATGCAAATCAGCAGGACGGTTGCCACCTTGCTGTAAACGAGATTTCCGTCGTGGTAGATAAGCCATGTCTTCATGCGGTCATGCACATCGCACACGATACCGTTCCAGTGGTCGAGCACTGCCGGGTCGATGGCGTACATGAAGAACTCCACCAACACCGACACATACACCACTGTCCGAAATATCTTATAAGCCCCTTGCAGTTCCTTACTTTCTTCCATGTTTCCTTTCTATATTTGGGTCCAATTTACAAACGTGCAATAATTCTTCGTTCTTCATTCTTCATTATACAAAGTGACTATCGCCCGCACCTTATGCCCTTGCAGTTTGGGTGTTTCCTGTATGGCACCGCTCCCCATCGAGAACAGCCATGCTTTGGCGGTTTCCTGTCCTTCTACTTCCGTACTCGTCCAGTACCAACATTCATCGGCATCATCGGGCAGCGGTTCACCACCGCAAGACTTGATGTAAGGATTGATAGATGCCTTGGCAGCATAAAGCAGCCGCATTTGCGCCACCGAAGGCACGTAGGCACTCTGTCCGTACCGCCACATATCGAATACCTGCATGGCCATAGGTGAAGAAACATCGTCTGTGTCATACAGGGCAAAGGTATTCTCGTTCCCATCGTAAGCCGTCAAGTCAGCAGACGTTCCTTGCGAAATGCCCAAACTGTCAGCAAAGGCTTCCGGAGGAAGGTCATGCAGATAGACCGCATAGCCAGTGCCACTCATTTCTTCATTGCGGTTCACATGGAACACCACAGCTATCGCCTCCTTGCCGGAAGCCACATAATCCTCGTAGCTTCGTGTCTTGCCGTCCGTACAAAGTATGTGTCCTACTTTCATCGAGGTGTCCAACGGGTCGTGATGCCCGTCACAACCGGTCAAGCCAACACCCAACATGGCCACGACCGCCACACACGCTATTCTTGTTTTAATCGTTCTCGTTTGCATACCTTATAATAATATATATAGATGAATACTCCATTCTGCGAGAATCTGTTTAATCTGTATTATCTGTGTGCCAATCTCTTATTTCGTGGGTATCTTCACGCCGATGACAATACCTGTCCGAAACAAATCTTCCCCTTTTATCATCAAGTCGCACTTGGCTTGCCAAAACAGTTTCCAGCCCTTGCGCAACGCATAGCTGTGTTCATAGCCCACATGAATGCCGCCCAGTACCTTGTTTCTGTCCGAGCCGAGCGACCCGCCCAACCGCAAATTGCCATGATGGTTACGGCTGCGGAACACGCAAGGCTTGTAGGCCGCACCCACGCCCCAAGTGTTGTAGTGGTTCCAGAACGATTCGGGGCAAATATGCTTGCAATCCTCACATTCGTCCCATTTCAGATAGACATTTCCGAAGAACTCCCACGCATGGTGGTAGTTCGTTTCATACTCGTAACCCACCGTCAAGTCCAGCCCTCTCTCATACAGCAGGCCTGTACCGATTTGGATGCGTCCTTGCCGGTCATCGGCAAAACCCGGCAAAGTGGCTACTAACATGAATGCCAATATGACTAAGCCCTTTGGCACAGCCAAATTCTTCATTCTTAATTCTACATTCTTCATTTCCTCTATTCCTCCTGTAATAAAGCCTCATTAAAACTATCCGCGCAAAGCACGTCCTCATAGTCGATGTTCAAAGCAATGGTACGCCCCGAAATCTGTTTCTCGCTCACCTCGATGGTCAGCACCTTGTCATTGGGAAAAGTCATTTTCTTTATGACCAGCACATTGCGGTAACCATGTTGGAACGAACTACGTTGCTTCAATTTCATCTCCGGCTCCAGTTCGATAACTTGTGAGTTGGTGGCTTTCGACACCTTCTTGTCCGCCAATTTGACGCGGATTTCGTCGATGTCAAAGCGGATATTCGTCCTGTTCTCGATGGAGAAGTCAAGGAAGAAGTAGTCGCCCACGGCATAGATGTTGTTCAGGCGCATGGTCATGCGGTGTTGCCTGCGGTTCACGTTGCGGTAGCGGGCGGGCGACAGCCACACCTGCCGGGCAAAGCGGTACATGTCCTCGGTGGAGAGCGACACCGCCGGGTTACGGTAGGCGGTCATTTCCATGGGCTGCACCTCCTTGTCCGTTACGGCTTCCTGCATCCGGGTGGTGTAGAGCAAGGCGTATTGGGTACGGTAGCGTTCCGTCACGATGGTGACGATGGCCAGCACCTCGCCGTCTTCATGCCCGGCCTCTTTCGGTTTCAGGCGGATGGTATTGTTAATGGGCTGGTCACCCGCTATCTTGTCAGTGGAAATATCCACAAAGCGGATGGGCTCGGTGGCGGTGATGACGGTCGTCACCTGCTCGTTCACCGTCAGTTGTTCCATTTCGTTGTAGGTTTGCTGGGCCTGTGCCGAGCTTGCGGTAATCCATGTGGCAACAAGCAGCATCACTTTTGCTATCAGTTTCATTTTTAGTTTGTTTATTTGTTACATCGTATGTCAGTTCCTTTTCTCCCTGCCGTTCACCAAATAGACGAACGTGCCGTATTTCAGTTTCGCCTTGTTCTTGCGGACAGCCTTCGACAAAGCATTGCTCGTGCGCTGGTAGGCGTTCTGTATGGCTTGCATCCCCCATTGTGCGAAAGTGTTCCCGGTAGAGCCGTTGTTGATGCTCATCGTGCTGCCGAGGGCATTGGAGGCCACATCTTGTGTGGTTTCACGGAAGGAACTGCTCGGCACATAAAGTCCTTCCAGCCCGTCCGTGTCGTAGAGCGACAGATTCACTTTTACCAGTTCATCCTCCACCAACAGGCTCTTGATACTGCCTTTCACGCGCTGGCTGCCGAAGCCGCTCATCGTGGCATACAGGTACGAGCCTTTCGGCACCACCTTGCCGTCTATCTCCACGTCGTCCAACAGGCGCAACCGCACCCGCGAGCCTTCCACGGCCTTGATGTTCTCATCGATGATGGCTTTTATCAATCTGGGTTCAGGCTCGTTTTCGGCCAAGGTGTTAAAGTAATCCGAAGAAGTCTTCACCTTTTTCACCACCTGCTCGCTCTCTGCATTCTCGGCAAGCTCGTTCACGGCCTGTTCATTAATTTCCACCTTGCCGCCTATGGCGACACTGCCGGTGGGGGCAAGGCTCTCCGCGTCCGTGCTGTCCACGTCCTGCAATCCTTTTTGCCCTTGCTTTCTGGCTTCTGCCAGTGCCTTGTCCAACTCGGTCAAAGCCTCTTTGCGTCGCTGCTCACTTCGCGCAAGGCGTTCTTCCTCGCTCAACGGTTGCACCCCGGTGGAATCCGCCACCATCGCTTCGCCTCTCTCGGCACTTTGCCGCAGGCGTTCCTGCATCTCACGCAGGTGATCCAGTTCTTCCGACCTTGCGGCTGCTTCCGAATCGAGCAGGGCAAGGTCTTCATCGCTATAGCGGGAATCGTAATCTTCTTTCTCTGTTTCATTGTTGTTCCGTTCAATGTTTTCCACGGCGGAATAGTCTTGTATCCGGCCGTAGGACTTGACCATGCTCTCATACTTGCCGCCTATGCCGTCATCGCGCATCTGAGCTTCCGGCAATTCCGGGTTCAGGTATTCGGTGGTTTGCAAGGCGGAAGGCATTTCTGCCACTTCTGTATTGAAAATATCCATCACCAAATACCCCGTCACCAACAGCAGCGGATAGAGGATGGCCGGCAGCACATACTTCGGCTGCCTGAAATTAATCCTGTCTGTTATCATCATGCGTAGGTTGTTTTTGTTTCAAAAGAATCTCCTGCCGCTCGGTGGCTGTGGCTTGCTTGCCATTGTCAGGCATGGTGCATATTGATACCACCCTGCACACATTGAGTGCGAGGCATCCCAACACGATGCCGAACACGATACCGAGAAACCATCTCGGATGCTTGCAGGCAAATCGTTGCGCACACCCTGCCATCTTGTCTATCCGCAGAAAACGGGCGGCTTTCTTTCCTGCTTCCACTTCCTTCTTATACCGTTTCTCATACTTCGGGTCATCCTTGTCCGGCATCTTCTCCCCGAAAATCAGTTTCTTCCATCCCATAGCTTGATTATTTCAGTGTTTAAATCCTTCATTCTTAACTCTTCATTCTTCATTTAGTAGTTGTTCTTCGTCCGTTGCTCAATGTCTTTGTTGAGCAAAGTACGCCAATTCACAATCAGCAGCCCATGCGGGTTATTGTCTGTCCGGGGTACACGTTTCAGTTGCCCGGCCGTAACCAGTTCGCGCATCAGAATGCTGGTGCGCCGTTCAATACGTTGCCGGCCGTAATAGGTAAACTCCATCTTTTCCTTGTCAAACTTGATACTGTCACAAAAGATGCTGAACACGGCACTCGTGCCCATGATGTTGTTGTAGAATCCTTTTTCTTTCAAGGTATTGTACTGCGCCAATCCGGTTTCGTCCACCAAATACATCGCCTTCTCCATCGTGTACTGGATATACTTGTCGTCCGGTGCAAGGGTGAAGAAGTAGTGGTGGAACATTTCGACATGACTACGGGCTTCAACATCAAGTGTTTCTTCCATCGAGGTGCGTTGCACCAATATCGGCACATTACCGTCCAGTACATAGATTTTTTGTTGTGCGTCTGCCACCATGCCCCGTGCCGTCCAGATGCTCGACATACTGATAACCACGCATCCTACGATGACCGCCACGCAGACAATCCCCACTAATTTGATTTTGTTCTCCAAGTTTTTTATGACCATAATCCTAACCGTTATAATCGTTACTCATTTGTGTATCTTTTATCTCATCAACGAGTGCATAGCCCCGGTAGCCGACATTTTCGCCTGTTGCGCCACGCCCTCACCGAAGTTTCTCGTGCTGAATGCCGTGTCACCTTCCGGTATCATCCATGCCGCAAGGTCTGGTACGAGGTTCAGGCATTTCAATGCCACGATGCTTGCGGCCATCAGGTAGCCTGCCGAGAAGAATGAGTTCTGCAAATATGCAGCCATCGTCTGTTCGCTGGCGGTTATCGCCGTCAGGTTCTCTACCTGGATGCACAATACGATGTCAAACAGAAGCAGCACATAAAAGCCCACGAAGTATAACATCGCGCCATAGAAATGCACCGTCAGATACCTTGTCATCCATTTGGCCCAGGCACCTTCCCATTTGGGCAACAGCGAGAATGCCCACTGTATCGGTCCGAATATCGTCAGCATACCCAGCAGGATTTGCTGACAGTATATGGTCGCCCACCAACCGATTCGATACACAATCAAGGCGATTACCATCACGATTTTATCCAAGCAGACGGTCGCCCCGCTTACCAAAGAGGTGAACCACAACCGGCTGGCATCTTTCTCCATTTCCGTCACTTCGTCCACACCGGTCTGTTCCATCGTCGATTCCACCAATGCCGGATCCATTGTGCCGGAACGGGCAATGTCGGCTTGTGCCTGCAGGCTGGTGTACATGGTATCACGCACGTAAATGAGTTGCTGCACTTCCTCGAATTTGTCCGTTATCTGTAAGGCTTCCGCTTGATAGAGGTCGTGGGTGTACGAACCGATGGCATTGGGGATATAGGACAGGAAATCCAACACGCACCAACTACTTCCACTATTGGTAATGCCCGTATCTGCAGGCGGATACCACCACGACATGATGACAGCCACCGCCAACGGCTTGAACAGCTTCATTACGTCCAATGGTTCTTTCTTCACCATCATTTTGTAAGCCATACCCGCCGCCATGATGATGGCAAACAGGGCGGCCAGTGCCATGCACATTTGGAGAATCCACCAAAATGGCCCTTGGGTGCCTGTAAACGTGGCATCACAAAGGAACTCGTTGGTCTGGAATATCACATCGTCAATCTCCTCTTCCAAGAGGTGGATGCCGAAATCAGAAAGTATGTCGTCTCCCATGCCCTTATGCTGTTGCTTGATTATCCACTGGGGATTGCTCCCGTTCCATTACCGGCAGTATGCCGTCCGCTTTCAGTTTCTCGTAGATGAACATCCTCCCTTTCTGCGTCCATTGGGTGCGCATCACCGATTTTCCGCTTTCTAATGAGAGGGTGGCACTATGCACATACCCCTTGTCCTTGTAGGCTGCATACAGAATCCATTGCTTGTTGTCCTTGTACTGGATGCCTTTCTCGTGCAGTATGGCATTCATTTTCCGCCCAGACATCCCATAGTCCTGCGCGATTTGCGTGATGTCGAGCAAACCTTTGCATTGCAGCACGAGTTCCACGTAGCTTGTCCGCTTGCCCAATTCCTCTATTTGCTCCTGTTGCTTGCCGATTAACTGTTTCTGCTCCTCATACTTTGCTTCCACTTCCAGGCGGTTTTTCCGCTCCTCCTTAATGGCATTGGCCAGGCCTATCAGGAAGTCCGGTTCAGTGACTACCCGTTGCAAGGCGGCATCGGTCAGATAACCCCCGTGCTTGCGGATACTCGGCAATACTTCCTCGCATACCCAGTCCTGAAACTTCTCCGCTTCGGGCAATTTGCTGCGCATCACCAAACGGTAAACATCCGCTTCCGAAATGTACTTGGTGGGTTGCATGACAATCGTACCAAGCTGATTCTCATAGGGGGTGTCCAAAACGGACACCCCCTTGCAATGGGTGCGTACCGCTTTGGCTGTTTCCACATAACCTAATGCTTTTGCCACATCATTGGCTCTGAACAGCACTTTCCCATTCTCTGTTTCTACGGTGTTGATGCTCCCAAACTGCGGGTGGTTGAACACCTGAATCGCGTTATCCTTGCTCATTGTCTTATATATATAATATATTGGTTATTGAATCTTTCATATCCCTACCATCAGTTTAATTCCCCATTATCCGCCACCCGGCTTCCCGCCAACGGTTCATGGCAGACATGGCAATCTGCGCCCGACGGTCTTCAATAGTAGCCGAAGCATCCAACAGTTCCGCCACTTTGACCGAGTTGGCCAGCCGCACCAAGTAACGCACTAAGGTTTCATTCTTGCGGATAATGTCCGCATGGATGCGGAGGTACTGTTTCTTGCGCTCCGAATTGGGCATATAGGCTTCCTGCACTGCCTTGACCGCGCATTGGTACATCCGGTAGCAATCCTCCCAAAGTTCCTGCTCACGGCTGCTGCCCCCGGCTTCCGTAATCCGCCGTATGTTCCGCTCGAAGTTCTCCAAGGCGGCATTGACCTTTTCGCCCTCGGCCAGCCAGGCCACGTCTAACGCACCGCCGCTTCGGTCGGTCACGTTCAAGGCCTCAATCCGGGCACGTTGGGTCATGGCAGAATCCAATGCCTCTGCATCGTCCACTTGGTTGTAAAGGTTGATACCCGCCGCCGTGCGAAAGCCCAATTTGTTCTTTGCCGCCGCGCTCTTTTGGTAGGAATTGTGCAGTAGTTGGTAATAAAATGCCGGTGTCAATCCTCCCGACCCGATTTCGGCCACGGTAATCTGGTTCATCTTGGCATCGTCGTGGCTATAAGTCACGCTTTGGGCAAGTGCCTCAGGTGCAAGGCTAAATATCGCCGCACTCATACCTATTATATATACCGCTCGTTTCATCTCAATTCTTTCGTTCTTCTATGTTCCTTGTATCTTGTTTCCCTCATTCTGTCTCCGTTTAATCTGTTCCCTGTCATCGATTATACGGGTTCAATCCTGAATCCCGCCACCTTCGGAAAGCTTCGTTCGCTATTTGTGACTTGTCCTTGGTTATGTAGATGCTTTCCTTCCAGTAGCCCATGCGTAGCTGGATGTACCGCCAAGTTTCAAAATAGGCTTTGTTCAAGTGCCGCTCGATGTTGTCCAGTCCTTGGTTGATGCTTTCCAGTACCAACAGCAAGTCCGAGGTGGAACAGGCCGCTGCCCCGGTGGCATACAGCACAAGGTCGCTCATCGAACGGTAGAGTTGCTTACCGTCTTCTGCAATCCTCTGCACACACCGCAAGCTGATGCCGATAATCAGTGTATCCATCAGTTCCATCCTGTTCCGTTCCACCACTTTCGTATAGTAATCGTCCAGCAAATCTTTGTAGTCGCCGACTCGGTCGCTCACGCTGTTGTAGGTGGAATACACGTTCAACGAGGTGCGCAGCGACTGGTAGAGGATGTCAATGACATCAAAAGCCCTTGTGTACTTGTCCAAATCCACGTTCAGTTCCTTGAAGTCCACCGCCGCTTCGCTGCTGTATTCGTGCAGGAGTTGGTTGCTCAGTTCCAGTGTCGAACGGGCCAGCAACAGGCTTCGCTGCTGCTTGTGGTCGTTGATGTAGGCTTCCACCGAAACGATGTCGAAGTTCCATTGCGCCGACACTTTCAGTGGAAACGCCACGACCATGATTACAATAGCCACGTAGCGAATATGTCTCTCGGTCTTGTTCATTCCCTTTCCTCCCTTCTTTCATCATCCGTTTCCTCATATTTCCCGTTGTAATCCACCGAGTGCAGGCTGTTCGCCGCACCCCGCAACCACCTGCGGCGGCATTCCTCCACCAGAGTAAGCCTGCGTCCACGTTCGTCGTTGACAAAGGGCGCAATGTCCTTTAGCACATCAATAATGCTGAGCTTGTAGTTCATCATCTTCTCCAAGGCAACGAGGTCGGCGAAGATGTTTGTCAGTCGGGCTTCCACCTGACGGGCGATTTCCAGCCGGTCGGATGCCCACAGCAAGTGGTAAGTGTCCGTAGTCGTGTCTTCCTCCACCGGTTCCGACTTCACATATTCCGTGATGATTTCACACGAAGGGTATTGCCGGGCAATCTCCGACAGACGGTCATTGACCAACGTTGCCTTTTCAGGCTCGCTCATGGCCGGATCAAGCTCGATGATGTCCACCACTTCCGTATCCGAATACTCCGCCGTCAGTTCCCAGCTTATCTGAATGATGGCACGGTGTATCTTGATGCCGAGGAAATACTTGGGCTTGCGGGCGATGGACAGGGTGGCTTTGAAGGTGATGGTGCCGTTGATGTTCGGTGCAGTGGCTTCCCGCAGGTAGCTGTAGCCGTTCCACCAGCCGTCACCCTGCCACGTCAGGCTATAGGCGTTTCTGCATTCCTGCATAAGGGCGGGGAGGCGATAATAGTCATCGGTGGGCACGGCATTGTCTGCCGCCGCTTCCTCCTTGGCCTGCGCCAGCTCGTCCTGCTTCTTCCGGACGGTGGCAAGGTCGGATTCCAACCGGTTAATTTCATCCTTATTGCGGTTGTATTGCTGCCGCAAGGATGCCGCTTCTTCCACCGTGGAAGATACGATTTGCTTCACCAACTCGGCGTTCTCGACTTCCAAGGCATCTATCTGTGACTGCAAGACCACCGCTTCAGCGTTGTATTCGTTTTCCAGTTCGTCCAGACCGGACAAGTCCAGTTCGTCATCGCCGGACACGGTAGTCTGCATGGCGCATTCCTTGGAATGGTTGTTCAGGCTGCCGCCGCAGGTGCGGCACTTGTATTGGGTGCTTCCGCTGCCTAATGTCACCCCGTCATGGCAGGTCACACTGACAATCACACTCTCGCAACCTTGCAGCTTGGCTTCGTCCGTGGCCTGGTAATAGTGCTTGGCATCGCTGCCGATGACATAGGTGTATCCTTCCTCATTGTCGTTGAACTCCGACAATCGGGCGTTTAGCCCGGCCTTGAAAGTATTCAAGTCCATCTTGTAGGAATCGAATACTTCTTCATATACTACCTCCTCTTGGTTCCAGCTTCTTGTCACCCGTATGCTATAGGCGTATGCTTTTTGTATTTGCTTGCCGCCTTTGGAAATGTTGTAATTGGAACGGTAATAACTGATGCTGTAGGAATAGCCGTCGTTTGACTGGTTCATCTGTTCCACCTGCGCCCTTGACCATCCGGCATACCGTTCCGAGTTGCTCAGTATCTGCTCGGTCTGCGAACTGTTGGGATAGAAATTGGAGTTCGTGGTGTTGAAGCGCGTCCATTCTCCTCCATAGAGGATGCTGTTATCGTCCGTGGGTGGGGTGTAGTCACACAGGGTTTCCGTGCCGGCATCCCTGCGGTAAATGTACCACCGTTGGGTGTAGTATTGCCCAGCCGTCTCTTTCAGGTAGTCGCTTATCCACGAAGTGAGGTTGTAGTTGTCTATTTGGAAGAGGTTGGCAACGCCTTCCGGCCCGCCGACCATCGAGAGCAACGTATTGCCCATGGAATGTTCCAGTTGCCCGTACAGGTCGTAAGCATTCCCGGCCACTCGCGCAATGTCGCTTACCTTTCCGTTCAGCAAGTCGTCGAAACTGCTTTCACCCAAAATGGCATCCGTGAAATTATCCGCCCCGGTATTGGCCAGTCCCACACCTATATTATATAGGTTATCAATGTCCGCTTTCAGGTTTTCCTTGGTGAAGTTATGCTGTATGTTGCCCAAATCGTCAAAGAAGGCTTCCCAGTCAATGCCGCCGCTTTCCGACAGTTTGAACAACGGGGCAAACTGCGGGGCAATCTCCAGGAACACCACGTCCCGGAACGACAACGTGCCGTTGGTCACTACCGATTCAAATTGCATACAGAGGGCCTTTACCTCGGCGCAGACTTTCATCAGGTAACTGCCCCAATACAGGGCAGTCTGCGGGGAATGGAGCATCTGACCTGCCACTGTCCATATCTTCGGCATTATCTTCGCACTTACGAGGTGGTAAATGCGGCGATAATAGTAGTTTTCCGTGCCGTCGCTCCAGATGCCCAGGTCGGTAAGAGCCTTGCGGTCGAGGAACTTCGACAGGAATATGCCCGCCGCCGCCACTTCCGCCGCGCTGTATTTATCGAGTATGTCCTTTACTTGCTCGGTATAATAAGCTTCGGTAGCCGTTTCGGTGGCGTAAGCCGCCGCCATTGCCGCCACGGTCTTCTTGTCGTAGTTGACACGCACATACTGTGCTTCCGCCGAAAGGACGGAAACACACACGCACAGCAACAGGACAAGGATTTTTTTCATGGGTTACGGCTTGGCATTTTGCGCATTCATGATGTTGCCTGCGGAATGGGCGGGATTTTCACTCTTCCCGGACTTCACCTCACGGTCAAAGCAGAGTGAATACTGCCCGGAACACCATTGTTGGTCTGGGGCTTTGTAGGTGATGTAGCCACGTTCCTGCAATTCCTCACTGGCGGCCAACACGCCTTTCACGCTGAATCCCCTTACTTTGCACAGTAGGCTGGCAGGATGCACATAGAACACGTCAGGCTTTTTCTCGTTCTCCCACACATAAATGAGGTAGAAGAACAACACGGTGGCCTCTTTTGAGAAATTACTGATTTCGTTGGCCTTCCAAAAGTCGTGAATAAATTTTTCTGCTTCCATAACGTCGATTGTTTATTGTTGATTATTAGGTGATTACTGAATAGTCATCCGACGATTCCGTTCCAGCTGCAGCACTCGACCTGTCTTGTTCACCTCTTGGGCGAACGCCAAGGACTTGTCGATGCCTGAAAGTTGCCAATCCCTGCAATAGGCTTCGATGGCTTCCTGGTGGCTGCATCCCAATTCCCGCTTGTAAAGTTTGAGAGCTTCCTTTTCAGCCCGCTCGGTAGTATAGGTCATGTAGCATTCCCTCGGTTCTTCCACGCCGTACACTTCACTGGCCGTGCCACGACGAATAAACACCTCCCGGAAAAACGAGCGGCCCTCCTTATTTTCCAAGCGGTTGATGGTGAATATCTTCTTGCACTCCACATCGGTCAGGCCGAGTATCGCCTTAATGCCGTCGAACCGCTCACGGAATTTGCTTTGGTCGAGCAACATCACCACATCAGAGTTGTTGATGATGGCCTCTTTCACGATCTCACTGCCTATGATGTCCTGTATCTCTTGCGTCACTACGCCCACGCTTGCCCAGAACTTTCGGGCGGTCTTGTACATGAACTTGATATACTCTGCCATCAGCGGCGAGGCGATGGCCTTCCATGCTTCTTCAATCACCAGGACTTTGCGGCTCTTTTTCAGGCGCATCTTTTGCAGAAATACGTCCATGATAATCAGCGTCACGATGGGGAAAAGCAACGGGTCATCTTTTATCGCATCGATTTCGAAAACGATGAAAGTTTCATCGAACAGGGTGCCGTCCATTTCCTCGTTCAGCGTCTTGTCGTGGTTGCCACCCCGGTAAAAGTCCTTCATCATGTAGCGGTAGGTGGAGAGGTCGATGCCCGCAAGGTTATTCTCGTGGCAGATGTCGGGAATGCGCTGCACGGAGTATTCGTAGAACGTGTTGAACGAGAGGCTCTCCACTTTCAGTTCTTTTCGGCGGAGTTCTATCTCGTCAATCTCCCTTTCGATACGGGCCATCCGTTCCTCTTCTGTTTCCTTGCCGTCACGGGTGTTGGTGCGGTCGTCCACCAGCAGGCTCTTGCGCAAGTCTTCCCGTTGGGGCGGGGTAAAGCCGTCAAAACCGTTGAAATAAACGTCATAGTATTCGGTAATTACTTGGTCGATGAGCCTGTCCTCGGTCTTACTGACCGTGCCCTGGGAGCCTTTCCATATCAGCAACACGAGATTTTTCAGGAAGCCTGTCTTCTCCACATTCAGTTCTTGGCGGTTGATGCGGAAAGGGTTCATGGTAATCGGCTTCTCCTCCGTATAACTGATGTACTTGCCGTTCAAGTACTCGCACAAGCCCTCGTAGGAGTTACCCGTATCTACCATCACCACGTCTGTATTTTGTTCGTGCAGCTGGCGCACCACGCTGTTCATGTGGAACGACTTGCCGCTTCCACTTGGTCCCAAACAAAAGAAGTTAGAGTTGTCAGTCAGCTTGTTACGTCCTTCCTTACCAGTGATGTCAATGGCAACAGGCACACCTTGGCGGTCGGTATAGTATATCTTCAGCGGGGTGTTCTCGCTGTGCTGGATGCGTTCCTTGTACATCAGGCAGGCGGCTGCATCGCCGAGAGTGAGGAAGCGGTCGTAGTCCACGCTCATGCCGTAGCAGTTGCCAGGAAAGGAGTTGACGAACAGTTCCAGTTGGTTGTATGCCCGTTTGCTGATATGGATGCCGAGCCTCCCGAAGCTGTTCTCCAAGTAGTTGGTAGGCTTTTGCAGGTCGATCCCCTTGTCGCAGCACACCATGAGGTTATAATGCATATAGACCAGTTGCTTGCTTTCCCTCGCTACGGTGTCTTGCACCCGCTTGATATCCTCCACGGCCATCAGGTTCGATGGATTGGGGATGCTGGCATGGCGGTTCTTCTTCTTTTCCAGTGCGGCAAGCTCTTTCTTCTGGCCTGGCATGAAAATCATCTGGTTGTAAACCACTGTCCGTGCGTCGGGTATGCTGTCTATCATAGACACCAAGTCCACGGGCATCTCGGTGTTGTTTACCTCGATGTTGGTGAACGGGCGTACCAGCGAGGGTAATCCTGTGCTGTCCACATCGACTATGGAAAACACCTTGCATTTTCTGCTGCCCATCTCAACACATTCCTCGCCCGCTTTGAAGCTGTCCATTGCCACGGGCTTGTCTGAGAAGTCCATCGTGAAGTAATGGTCAACGTAAGCACTCGCTTCTGCCTTGCCCAAGAACGAGGTATTGATACCCGCATCGCGCAACTGGTCTTTCACCTTGCGTATCTTTACCAAAAAGTCCTTCCACCGCTTGTTATCATAGGAGAACAGGTTGCCCTTGCGGTTCTCCTGCGTCACGGTCAGGTAGGTGCGGCTGTTGGTGTACTGCCTTCCCTTGAAATAGCGGAAATAGGATTCGCTCAGGAACTCGTGCCTGCCGTTGCCTGTTTCCTCGAAGCCCTGCCTGGTGAAGATGTCCTGTTTGTGCAGGGCATAGCCCTCGCCAAGTGTCTGTGCCAATGCGGTGAACAACCGGGTGTACTCATAATAGCTGTCGATGTCGGCGGAGAACTTCTGCACAGGATTCTCGATGCGCAGGATGGCGGAATATTCTCCGGTCTTGGTGTAGAGGATACCGATGCCCTCCACGTCCTCAATGGAGAAATAAATTTCTCGGAACATGCGTTTGCGCTTGCCTCCCGTGCCGAATGCTTTGACAGAGATGGCCATGCCTGCCAAAAGAGCCGTGAATGTCAGTAGTACATAGAGTGTCATGGATTCATCTGCATTTTTAGAATAAGTAGAAAAGCCGTAGTCTCGCTTGGGCATATCGCTTGGATAATCCTCCTGTTACAATGCCATGGGAGAAGTCCATCAGATAGAAGGTGTCCTTGCCGCTTTCGGAACAAGTGAGGTATTCGCCTTGCAGGGTGGCTATCAAACCTTTCAGCGTGGATGACTTGTCACATTCCAGCAAGTAATAAAGCCCGGCCAATTCACCGAGTGAGGGCACATAACTGCCGGAATGCCGCATTGCCTCTTGCAGCATGGTTTGTCTGCCCAAAGGAGATCCTTGCTTGGCTTGCCTGTTGGATTCAATCAGTCCTTGCGTAAGGCTTGCCCCGTCAGCATGGCCCAAGGCGCAATCGTCCGGGTAGGGCATACCGGGCTTGTAGATAATCTTGTCATCCTCCGGGGTGTCGCCAGTTGGATTGATGATGCCCTCATGACGAGTTCCGTCTATGGTCGAATACAGCTTGCCGCTTGAAAGGTCGTTACCAGAGAATACGAACATCCCGTTGCAATCTGACAGGGCAACGGCCTTGCCATGCTTGCCGTCTGTTTCCACGACCACGGCGATGGAAAGGGAGTCACGTCCTGCTTGTACCTTTCCGTTTTTTTGCAGGTAATGGCCCACCTGCACGGAATCAACCGGCATCATCCGGTGTTCATACGCCAAGCTACGCTCTGTTTCCACCCAACTGCCGTTGATGGCCACGCCCTCACGCCCCTTACGGATGGAAAGGTGCGTCATGCTCCCTGCCGTCAAGGGTGGCAGCATGGTGCGCAACGCATGGTCTTTTCCATTGATACGGATGGTGATTGTAACCGAGCAAGCGGTTTCAGTAGGAATCAAATAGAGGTCATGCTTCCTGCCATTGTTCAACAGACAATCCGCATCTTTCGCTTGTAGGCTACCATTGGCTTTTTTATCGAGCCATCTGCCCGTATAAGGCTGGTAGCCGCCCTCTGTATAGAGGTTATCCCCGATGAGAGTGATGTCGTCCAGCCGGTCACGCAGGTCGTCGCTCTCACAGACAATGCGGAGCAGTGCCATGGAACTTTGCAGCCTGAATGCCGGTTGGATGGCGTTTCCGATGACGCGGTGGGTTTCCACTCCATAAAGGTTTTCATCGAACGGAGCGGCCAAGCGGATGATGTCGTCTGTTCCCAATCCTTTTCGGAATGGATAGCAAACACTGACGGTTGCCGTCGTGTCGCTAGTGACGGCATGGCTGTTTCCCGACACATATACACCACCTTTTCGGGTGAACATCGTTCCTGCAAATGCTTGCCTTTCTTCGGGTGTGGTGGCGCTTACGTCCATATATATGCCAAAGTGGGGCCATGCAGGGGTTATTCCCTCCACAGCCTCTATGTAGATTTCAACAGGCTTGCGGCTCTTTTGCCATTCCATGCGGGTTTTCTCGCCCGACTCAATGGCGGCGACCGTGGACTTGGGCTGTTCCTTACCGCCGCAGGAGGCGAGGAGCAGCCCGATACATATTATCAGAAAGGCTTGCATCCGTTCGTTGTTTTATAGAGGTTTTTAATCATTTTCGTATCTGTTGTTTTATAGAGTGAAATCCTACTTACAATCCTTTAGAGCGGGCATAGACGAACACGCCCTTGTCGTTCTTTTTACTGTGAAGCCCCTTCCGCTGTTTGAGCAGGATAAGTGCCGCGCCGCCGCAAAGTGTCACCACCAGGACTATCAGCCCGGCAAGGAAACCGGAAAGGCAGTAAGCCACGATGAAGCCGACAATGGCTCCACCGATGGCTCCTGCCGCCCAATAGATGTACCTGCCTTGAATCCCCATGAATTCAAGAGGCCGTTGCAGCCCCTTGAACATGGGGTATTCCAGTGGCCGGGTGTCGCCGTTCGTTCCGGACATGGCTTAGCTGGTGATGCCGAAGAACAACGGGAGTGCCTGTGCGGCCGCCACAAGGAAAATACAAGCGCCCACAATCATCATGATGGACTTCTTGACATCCTGCTCCTCGTTGTTCATCTTGATGTACACGCTGATGGCTCCCACGATGGCCACGACACCGGCGATGGCGTAACACAGCTTCACCACGTAGGGCACATACTTGGCGATTTCGGTCGTCACCGTACCGAGGGCGGTGGTGCCTGCCGTATAGTCACCGGCGGCGTTCTGGGCGAGTGCTGCGGTTGTGCCTGCCAGCAGCATGAGGGAGAGCATTTTCAATCTCCCCGAAGGGCAAAGTCCCTTCATCCACTTTCTGAGTTTTTCCTTAAACATTCTTTTTACCTTAAAAATTAAACACTATGTGAATTGTCTCATTTCTTCCTGTCATACCCGGTAGCCGAAGAATGCCGGGAACACGATGGATGCACCTATGATAAACAGGCAAGCACCGACCACCATCATTATCTCCCTTGTGATGCCTTCCTCCCTCGTATTCATCTTGATATAGATTTGCAAACTGGCATAGATGGCGACGATGGCGGCAATGGCGTACAGCAGGTAGAGGACATACAGCATCATCGTCACGACATAATCGTGCATAAGTGCCAATGCGTCAGCACCCCAACTGTAGTCCACGCCACCACATTTGGCCGAGGCGGGCAAGGCCGCACACACGCCAAACAACAAGCCTGTCCACCTGCGCGTCTTACAACTCATTCCTCGTAATCTTCATGGGGATTTTGAACAGGGTTTCCCGTTTGCCCTCCAACAACTCATGGAGTTCGGGAGCAGTCACGCCATTCTCGCTCGTTATGTCGGCTTCCAGCAGGCTGGATTTGAGTTGTTCTGCCTTTTCCTCTACCGCATTCAATGTGGGGGCTTCCGGCTTCTCAATAGGGTCAACCGTTGTGGACTCAGGCGAGACAGCCTGCTTTTCTCCGGAATTTCCCACTTGGAAACTGTCAGCGGTCTCACTTACTTCCACGGACTCCTCTTCTTCCATGCCGTCCAGGTCGAACACCTCCTCGTTGGAGTTGGCGATTCCTTTTTTACCTTGCAAGTCCTTGGCGACGACCACCGCATAATAGAGGACGTAGGCTATCGTCAGAACAAAGGCGAATATCATAAATGGACTCATTGCACTGTCTGGTTTATGGGTTTACAATCTCGTTTTGCCTGCAAAAGAATAGCGGAAAGGCTGCCTCGGGAAACCTCTGATGGAAATACTGTGCTGTTTTAACTTGATTTTTCTTCAGGCGAAAAAATCATACGGTCAATCATACTTTGAAAGCCTTTCCAAGGACAGTTATACTTGCTTCTTTGGGTAAATTATACTTGCTCAACCATCGAAGCATATCTTCTCCGGCAATGAAGTGCAAGGGCTGTTCCACGGTCGTTGTTTTTCCTGTGCAAAGGTAAGGCCGTCGGGAAGCTGCAAGGCGCAGTGGCTGCTTCCTCCTTGCATTCGTTCCCGGCTTTCCGCCTTGACCCTTGCACGTAAAAACAAGTCCCTGTGGACGGGTGAAAGCCCGACGGCAGGGAAAGAACAAGAAGTCTAACATTTTAATTCTCGAAACGATGAAACAGATTATTTGGTCGAACGACAGCTATTTTGACGACAAGGCAAGGGAGTATTACCAAGACTGCCAGCGTGAGTATTTGGAAGATGACGGCTACACAGTGAGCGATGAAGAATGGGGTGAGGAAGTGTACAGTTGGCTCGATGCCGAGCGCATGAACCTCAATGTGCAGGTGGACGGCGTGATAATCGCCTTTGGCGACTTGGGCTTGTGGCGCGGCCGCAGGCAGGGCTACCAGATTTTGGGCAGCAACCTTGCCGACATCTTGCGCAGCTCATGCGATGACAACGAATGGTACGGCGACGGCTACAACATCCGTGCCCGACTCACGCACCACGACGGCACGAACTATGTGCTTTACCGGGTGGCGAAAAGCCGGGAGGATGCCGAGCGGATAGCCGACAAAATTTACAACCTTGAAATTGACGAGAAGGGTTTCCGTAAGCTCACACGCTCACTGTATCCATACGTTGCAGATGTTTACGGCTGGAAAGTCAGAGGACGCAGACCGGCATAAGGGCTGAAAATAAGAAAGGACATCCGTTCTACCGATGTGATAGGGCGGTTGTCCTTTTCACTAAAATGGGTTGTTCCGTGTAAAATGTACAGGCTTCCCTTTTATAGCTCAAAGGTCTTGCCCGGATTAAAAGTCAAGTGTTCGTCATGGAATACATACCCCAGTTGGTTACTGACACACCATGTTTCGCCAATGCGCACATCCACATTGTAATGAGAGTGGCCATAAATCCAGTAATCTACTCCGCATTCCTTGATGTAGCCTTCCAGTTCTACCATGAACGCCCCGTTGGCTTTGCTGCTTACAAACTTGGGGCATTGCATCCTGAATGAGGGTACATGGTGGGTCACGACCACTTTCTTGCGGGCTGTACTCGACTTGACGGCCTCCTTGATGAAAGACAAACACCGTTCGTGTTCATGGTTGAAGTCCGCAAAAGTAAGGAGTTCCCCTTTGTACAGGATACGGCGGAAATCGCTGACCACTTGCTCTGTGAAATATGCCTCTCCCAAAGGAATCCTGCTCCACAGCGTTGAAACAATGATGTCAATGTCTTCGATGCGGATAACCCCATTGTAGTAGCTATGCACATTGGGACGTATTTCAATGCTTGAGCTGTCAGATAACGTGCCTATGTCGTAATATTTGTAGAACTCGTGGTTGCCCATACAGGCTATCACCTGTTTGTAGTTGTCCGATGCCCAGTCCCAAAATGGGTGCATGGAATAGTTTGCATCGCCGAGATAGCCTATGTCACCTGCGAGGACGAGTATGTCCCCGGACACTTCAAGCGGGTTCGCTTTGAGGTATCGCCAGTTGTCGGCAAACTCCAGATGGAGGTCGGACGCATATTGTATTTTCATGGTTCTTCGGCAATAAATAGTCCGTCCAGCACTTCCAACAAGCCCTCCACGAAGGACACCTCCTGCCCAAGGGACTTGGCAAGAGGCTCCGCCAATGCTTCCCATTCACTTCTGACAGAAGCCACGAAAGACCTCACACATGCCACGATGGCATCAGGTGCGGCCACGGGCGCATTTTCCATGATGGCGACATTTTTCAACACGTCAGACCGGTGCTTCTTGATATCCTTGCTGTTGACATGCCGCCCGGCGGCCTTGTCTTGCTGCAAGTTCAGGTAAGCACGGGCTTTCAAGGCTACCAGGGCTTCCGGTGAGGCATGACGAATGCCATCCGTCAGGATACTGTGCGCAATGGTAAAATGGTAGTAGTCGTCATCCATGATGATGGCACTCAGGCTCGATGCATCGGCCTCCATGGGCAATGGTTCTATCGTAAGCCCTTTCGGTGTCCCGAGAATGTCAGGATGCCGGGAGAGAAGCTCAATCATCGCCGGATAACCGGGCTTGCCATCCACGAACCGATACAGTTCATATCTTGGTGCTTCTCCGTCTTTAGGATTCCTTTTCTCCGGGCGGTAGCCGCCTTCCCGGATGAACTGCCAGAACCTTTCGGCAAATGTTGTGGTCATCTTCTCCACGATCACAATCATGTCTATGTCATGGGTGGCACGCGGCCGCACCGCCGTGCCTGACATCACCATCTCGCAGGCCGTGCCGCCAATGATGACATAGTTGTCTGAATAAGCCTCGAAGGCTTCCCGGAATCTTTCTAATCCTTCCATTCCATTTTATTGATTAATTGTTCAACTTCGCTCTCCACCCGGGCATCGGCATCTTCTTGCAATGAGAGGGCCAACGATAACTTATCCACCCACAAGGGAGTTTCTCCACACCCTGTAACTGGGGGATATTTCCATACCTCTATGACAATGTTGCCGTCATAGTCATTCGGATTCTGCATGGCCTTTGCTGCCCTCAACGACCGGAACCGCCTTGCTTCCATCATGACCATACGCTCCGGGTCGGGATTGAGGCGCGTATAATGGGCAAGGGCATTGATGCCGCACACAGGAAAGACTTCTTCCGTGTCCAGACCGTCACAGTAAACCTTTTGTTCAACAGGGTTGGCAAGTACCGGTTTCGCCTGTTTCCACAATTCAATCCCCCTACGGTGGAAGTGTAGCTGCTTTCTCTTCGGGCCGTCCGCTACTTTCTCGCATAATCCAAAGTCTTCAAGGCATGTCATGCCCAAGGTGATACTTGCGTATGAATAGGGTAACTTGTCTTTGACATCATTGGCAGACAACCCTTCCAGACTTTCAACCTGCAAATGATAAAGCAGGAGGTATTGAGCTACGGGCGACAAAGCCTTGGCTGCTTTCTTGTGCCGGATTCGTTCGTTGGCCACCAACATGGGTAGATGGGCATATTTGGCCGACACTACGAAGTAGACATCCCTGTCTATCAACCGCTGCCGCTGGTATGCAGGGGCAGACGGCAACAGGTAAACGACAGGAAGCCCCATTGAGGCGGAGATTTTATCGGCTGTCAGGGCGAGGTTGCGCGGTGATGCCACCGGACCTTTGGGTTCTGCAAACAACAAGGGCATACCTTGATATTCGCCATCATAGAACCGATAGGCAAGGGCGTCTCCTATGGTGACACCTTTCATACGCTCCTTGCCCCGCAACTGTAGCGAAACATTCCTTCCTGCAATTGTAATATCAATTTCCAGTTTTTGCATCAATTTAATCTGCTATTAAAACGATGCAAAAATACTAAACTATAATCAGAATACAAACAATATCTTCAAGATTTATTCCTTCTATCTCCTCAAATTACGGCATCCTCTTCTTCCCGACAAGGATGTCATTGAGGTCTTTGTAGAGCGGACAGGCTTCCATCATGTCATGCACGGCATCGCCCTTGAGTTCCCGGAGCATGTCCACCACACGCCGTCCTGCATCGTCGTTGTCGAGATAGCAATAGATATGCTTGCAGGCTTTCAGCCGCGGCAATGCCTTGGGCAGGTTGTTCACCGAGTTCAGCACCAACAGGTCTGCGCCATAACAGGGTACGGACAAGCGTTCCCGTTTCCGCAAGGTCAGAAATGACAGGTAATCCATGAACCCCTCGAACAGGCAAACGGAGTCTGTTTGTCCTTGTGTAATCAATGACACTGCTTTCGGGGCAATGCAACCCTTATAATAAGGATTACGTATCTCATAGCCGCCCGCCCCGTTGGGAAACGCGATGGCATAGTAGTTCTTTCCACGGCAGGTGTAATGCACCTCCTTGCATTCTTGCCTTGCGGTGTCGAGGTCAATGCCGCGCTTGGAGAGATAGGAGAGCAAAGGTATGGATGTCAACGCTTGCACCCGTAGGTTTTGGAATGCGGCCGCTTGCGGTGGCTTGCCATCGGTTGCGGACGGTTGCGGAAGCGGCATGAATGTCCGTACCTTCAAAGGCACGGCAGGTGCTGCCTGTGCAATCATCTTCAACACTTTAGGTATGTTCGGGGTCCGATATACCAATACCGCAAGGTCGATGATGTCTCCGCTCTTAGCCGTAGCGAAGTCATACCATATATTGCGGTTCTTGTTCACCTTGAAAGACGGATTCTCGTCCTCCCGGTAAGGTGCATGATACCATGCGGACACGGCGGTTTCCTTGGCAGGTCGGATTCCGATGGCCAGCAGGAAGTCCACTATGGCTATCTGTTTGATTTGTAATATGTTCATATCGTTCTATTTTTCTATGTTTAATGAATATTGGAGTGGATATAACCAAGTTTACCATATATATACGCCCATTGTAAACTAAACCTCTTTCACTCGCCGGTCTTTAATCGCCGGCAAGGGATGCAAGTTTGCCCCGTTTGTCATATATATACACCCGGTGTTAAACTAAACCTGTTTGTGCCAATCTTCCATATCGGCTGATACCGGGATGGAAGTTCTCCAAGTTTGTCCTATATATACCCTCCCGTTAAACTAAACCTCTTTGGTGGCGGAATCTTCCTGTCTGTTCAATGATTCCGGCAAGTAGGCATAAACCTTGTCTTTCTTGATGATAACCCCTCTTCCCATCAGATATTTGTTCAGTTCAATGCAGATGTTCCGACCGCGTTTGAAACCGATTTCCGCATAACCTTGCCGCAACGACTTGATGAGGAGCCCGTATCCTACGATGGGACCATTTTCAAAGGCAATTTCCAGAGCCTTTGCGTGCTGGGCGTCCGTGATGGCCTCGGTGGTGGGTTTGCGTTCCTGTGTAAAGGCGTAGTCCTCCACCAGTTCCGGCAGGGCATCCCGGTTGATGCGGAACGCAAACGGCTGGAACTCCCGTTCACGGATGTGCATGGCCTTGACCTCGCTGATGTTGCCGTCAAACTGGCTCTTTGTCACTTGCAGGATGGTTTCTGCCTTGTTGTTCAACTCGGTACCGATATGCCCGCGCGTATTGTCATCACCCTTGTTCAAGTGCAGCACGGTGTGGATGTGCAGGTCGTGCATGCTTGACCAGCGCATCAGGTCGTTTATCAAGTCCACTGACTCGCTGGGACTGTTGATGTCGTACATCAGGTCACGGATGCCGTCTATCACGACAAAGCCTATCTCCGGGTCGGCAGCAAGCGCATGGTTGATAATCTGCCTCCGCTGCTTGGGGCTGTACTCACGCAGCATGAAGAACACCAGTCGATCCGTTTCTTGGTCTGTAGGCATCCCGGCCAGTTTGAGGATGCGTTCCAATACCTTGTGGCAATGGCACTTGCTCTGCTCGGTGTCCACATAAAGCACCTTGTGTTTTCCTTCAGGCAGATGCGCCTTGTAGTGCAGGATGTTCCTGCCGGACAAGGCCGACGCTACGATAGCGGCACAGTTGAAGGTCTTCTTGCTCTTGGGCTTGCCCACGGATGCGCTGAAATTGCCGAGCGTGGCAATGGTGATGCCGTCCACCTGCACGATTTCGGGAGGGTAGGCGTAGGTCTCCGTGACCCGCAATCGGATGAAGCTCAATATCTGCTCGTAAACCTGCCTGTCGATGTCTTCCGATACCGGCATGATTCCATGTGCGTTCATTGTTTCTTCCCTTTCTTCATTAGTGAGTTGCTACTCCCCATGCTGATTCCGGCAAGAGCCGCCTGCCGTTCAATCTCTCGGTTGGACAGTACCGGGTTCCGGCGTTTCCAGTCGTCCAACGCTTTCCTCTCGAAGAAGATGTGCTTGCCGTTAGGTTTCGAGAACGGAATCTCATGGGTGGACGTGAGGCGGTACAGATGTCCGGTGGATATGTTCAGGTATTTGGCGGCTTCTTCCACGTTGAACACTTCTTTCAAGATGTAAAGCTGCCGTTCTACTTCCTCAAACCTGGCAATCAATGCCTCCAAGGTGCCGAAACGGCTGATGAACTCCTCTATGACCGTTATCTTGTCCAAAACGCAGTCAATGTCCTCCATCCGTTTCAATATGGAGTGGACGGCTTCCACCCGCTCCAATGTTTCCAAGAATCCGGCTTCCGTCATACGTCCATTCCTTTAAGTTCCATTTCCGATACTTCCACCCGGTAGGGTGATTCACCGCATTCATGGTTGCGGCAAAGCCATCCGTCCAGTTCCCGTTTGCTGAAAAACAGGAGCTTGCCGCTGGGTTTGTAGTGCGGCACCTTTCCCGTTTTTGTCAGCTTGTAAAGCTGGCTGTCCGAAAGCCCAGTGTAACGGCAGGCCTCTTTGAAGTTGAGCGTGTCCTTGATGCAGTACAGCAGCTTTTCCACTTTTTCCACCTGTGCCTGCAGCAGGCTCAGTTTCAACAGGCAGGACGGGCACTCCACCCGTTCCGGCTGTTCATTCGTTGCAGTTCTTTGTTGTTCCATCATTCTTGCATTTTTAAGTTGGACAATGAAGGGGTTTCACCCTCCGAAACTTTTTTCGTTTCAGAGGGCGAATTTAGTCGCTTGCCCCCAAACGGATGTCAGGCCAACATTTACAGTTCGGAACTGTTGCTCCAACTATTGCTCTTTTCCCGTGTCATTTGCTGGCTGTCCCGTCATTTGAAAGCTGTTTTTGCACTTGTTGGACGCATTCCCGGATTTTCTTCTGCATGCTGTTCGGCGTATTTCTTGCATGGGTCAGCGCGTTCGAGTACTGCTCATGCCTCAAGGGTTTGTTCCCCTTTGGACTGAGTATGCTTCCGGCCTGTTCCAACAAATTCTGCCAACGGGAAAGGATCAGCCCGTGCCGGCACAACTGGTCGAAAAGATAGGCGAGCATCCGGTTGTTACGCGATGTCAGCGGGACAGTCAGTTTGCCTTCCAAAAGAGAACGGAAAGTGGATGCGTCAATGGTTTCCACAAATACGCGAGCCTCATTGGCACAATCGGCAATGAGGCTCAGTTGGTCATCGTCAAGGCAGCAGCCTAACGACAATGAATGGTTTGGATGGGTGGCGGAAGGCATGGCCGCACCCGTTTCGCACCCCGGAGGAGGCGCTTCCGTCGTGTAATACAAGTGCAACAAGTCCTTCGTGAGACCATCATCGGGCTTTCCCATTTCAGAGAACCGTACAAGGAGGTCTTTCCGTGCGAACAGGATGCCACGCAGGATGCCGAGATTCTTCCGGTGCTCGTTCAATCCCGCCGCATCCAGCCGGTCGATGTGGTGATGGCTGTTCAGAAAATCCATGGCGAACAGTTTGTACAGTTTTCCGCCAGCCACGACCTCGGCTTGGTACTTGGCCACGAGTTCCCTAAGAAGGGAATTCAGGCCACTTTGCGATGCACTACCGTTGGCACGGTCCGCCTGTCCTTTTTTTAAAAGCAGGCATCTTTTTACGCTTTCTAATCATACTGCTAAAATTTAGTGGATAAATTATTACTGGACGAATGCGCTGTCCAACAAGGAAACCGCATCGTTCTTCTTGCTGTTGATGATTCTCGCGTAACGCTGTGTGTGTCGGATGGTCGTATGGCCAAGCAACTGGCTGGTCGTATAAATGTCAACCCCGGCACTCAGGGCAAGGGTCGCGAAAGTGTGCCTGGCGACATGGAATGAAAATTTCTTGTCAATTCCGGCACCTTTCGCCCAATCGCTGAGCACGTGCTTGTACCAAATGCTCAACGTGGGGAACACCGGGTCGTCAGGCGAGGCATCGCCTTGTTCCGGCAACCATTTTCTTGCGTTCATGTTCAATGGCAGATACAGTAACACACCTGTTTTGTATTGGGTAATCTCCACCTGCCATTTCCCGTTGTTCCGGATGATGTTTTTCCAACAGAGCAACTTGATGTCCATGATACGCAAACCGCAGAAACATGAAAACAGAAAAGCCGCTTTCATGTCCGGTCTTCGGCACGGGGTCTTAATGAGACGCTTTATCTCATCCACGGTAAGATACTCACGTTTGGTCTCTTTCCCGGCCACCATACTGCGTTTTATCCCCTTGTATGGAGATTTCTGCAGCAGATTTTCCTTTACGGCATAATTGAGTGCCGCACGGATGTAGTCCATGTGCATGAAGACAGTTTCTTTGGCAAGTTTCCCATGATCCCGCGTGTATGCCTTCCTGGTAAGCAGCCGTTCCATAAAGCCGAGCAAATACTCCCTGTCCACCTCGGCAAGTGTGACCTTGCCATTATATTCCTCCAATTCTGCTATGCTACGGTTTATCCAAGTCGAAGCAGACTTGGAACCGCCCCGCTTCATCACATAGTCATGGTACACCTTCATCCAGTCGGTGAACAGCATCTTAGCCTTGTACGAACGGTCGGAAATTCCTGCCACTTTGTTGGTCAACTCCAAAATCTTTTCCGCCTTTATCGCATTCGCCGTGGCAAGCGTATTGGCATTTTGGATTTTGGAGGCATAATCGGTTTCGGGCACCAGATACAGTTTGAGGAACTGGTAACTTCTTCTTCCATCATGGTAGATGTCCAAGTATATGGAAGTGTTCCCGTTCTTCAACTTGTTGAATCGCAAACGGACAGGCTCTTTAGCCTTTACTTGTTTCTTCGGTCTTGCCATGGCTTTTCCTCCGGTCAGTTGTTTTTCATTCAAAAAGTTTGTCTATCATCAGCACGGCTGCCTCTTTTTTGGCATCGACAATTTTTGCGTACACCTGCGTGGTTTCCACATCCCTGTGCCCCAATAATTGGCTGGTAGTGTATAAATCTGCCCCCAATGTCAACTCCATGGTTGCGAACGTGTGCCTGCTCATGTGGTAGCAGAGATTTTTCTTTACGCCGGCAGCTTTAGCCCACCTCTTTAATACGACATCCAAGGTAGTGGTATGTGGAATGGAAAACACATGTTCTTCAGCATCGCCCCGTTGTTCCGGAAGGTAACCTTGCGCCTGGGTGCTGAGTGGCAGATAAAGCATGTTGCCCGTTTTCCGCTGGCGCACTTCAAGATGAACCTTCCCTGTTTCCTCTATTACATTTTTCCACTGCAAAGAGCGCATGTCGCCAAGCCGCAGGCCGCAAAAGCAGGAGAACAGGAAAGGAACTTTCACGTCTTCACGGCAAGGGGTGTCTATCAATAGCCGTACTTCATCTATGGTGAGGTATTCACGTTTCTTCTGTTCCCCCTGTATGGCATTCCGGTCAATGGCCAATCCGGGATTGACGGACAAGATGCCCTCGTCAACAGCAAGGTTCAGAGCCGAGACGATATAACCTACATAAGTCTTAATGGTCTTCTTGGCGAAAGGTTTCTTGGTACGTTTTGTTTTGGCGACCTTTGTCATGTATTCCACGAAACCGTCCAAGAACTCCTTGTCCACATCGCACAACCGTGCTTTCGGGTCATATTTCTGGAGTTGGACCACTGTGGAATGAACACTTGGCTCCAATCCGCGTTTTCCATTTTGCTTTCTTTGCTCCATATATATTTCCATCCAGTCTATTAAACGCATCTTGCCTTTCTCGGACAAAACAAGCGGTGGCTTTTTGTTCGTGATGTCGATGATGCGTTGTGACTTGATAGCATTGGCCGCTTTGAGCGTATGCTCATTCTGCGCCCTTGCCTCGGCGGAAGTTTCTGGTATAAGGTACAGTTTCAAGAACTCATACCGTCTTTTCCTCTCATAATATATATCGAGGTAGATGGACTTGTTCCCATTCTCCAATTCCTTGAAACGAATTCGGACGGGTACAGACTCTGATTTCTTTGTACGTGCCATGACTTCCTCCTTGGTTATTTGTTACTGCTTGTGCAAAGATAGAAAAACCCATCCAAAACACCAAGAAACAACTAACAAAAAAGTAACATAAAAAGTCAAAACACCTATCAACAAACAAAAGATAAGCAGAATATCCATTTCGCTGATTGTTTCATAAACTATTGATATTCATTGTTATCTATAATTTTAATTGCATCTATTTCCACAAATATATCTGCATTGTACAAAGCGCGCCATACTTGGGCGACCATCGCCAAATCGAAGAACATCCCGGTCAATGTCATTTCTGACGCGCTCGGGCATGATTCGGTTTCTACCACGCAAATCTATCTCGCGTCGATAGACTCGTCTGTCATAGACAATGCCAATGAACTGGTAGTGAGTGAATTATAACAGGATAAGCTGTAAGACAAAAACATCCGTCTCTTTCTAAGAAACGGATTTCGAATACAAAAGTACATAAAAATCCTGAATCGCAAACTATTGGAACGAAAATATTTAAGTGATTACACATAAAAAATAATAAAAAATAAAAATAATATTCCGTAAAACAAACCAAGAGTAAGCTGATTGCTTATAAACCTGATTATTAAGCAATTATATTTTACATCCGTTTCTTAGAAAGAAAAGGACTTAAAGTAAAGACAATATGCACATGAGAGGTTTAATAGTATCAGCGTTCATGTTGCTCGGATGCATCCAGGTGTTCGGGCAAGAGAGCCGGAAGGAGGTCTGTATCGGATTTCCGGTCGGCAACTCGACACTGGACACGATCGTGACGGTTTCCCCTGAAACTTCAAGACATTTCTATATGGCCCTCAAGACCAACATGCTCTATGACGTACTGGCCGTTCCCAATATCGGGGTGGAATTTTACTTGGGCAAGAACTGGTCAATCAGTGGCAACTGGATGTACGGCTGGTGGAAAAAGAACAGCAACCACCGCTACTGGCGCATCTATGGCGGTGATCTTGCCGTGCGTTACTGGTTCGGAAAGAAGGCCCATGAAAAGCCACTTACGGGACATCATATAGGCATATACGGGCAGGCGTTCACTTACGACTTCGAATGGGGAGGCAAAGGTTACATGGGCGGTGAACCCGGCGGAACGCTTTGGGACAAGACGAATTACGCGGCAGGCGTGGAATACGGTTACTCGCTGCCCGTTGCAAACCGCCTGAACATCGACTTCACGCTTGGCGTGGGCTACTGGGGAGGAAAATACTACAAGTACATTCCCTTGGACGGTCACTATGTATGGCAGGCCACTAAAAACCGCCATTGGTTCGGTCCCACGAAGGCGGAAATCTCTTTGGTATGGCTTCTCGGAAGAGGCAACAGCAATAACAAGAAAGGAGGCGTGAAATGAAAAAGGTATATACTGTAATGGAATACGTTCCCTTGCTCGCGGGAATGCTCATGCTGCTTTCGTCATGCGAACATAAGGACTTGTGCTTTGACCACGACGTGCATGCCCCGAAATCGGAGGTGCGCATAGAGGCGGAATATGAAAAGGAATGGCAATACACCTACGAGAACGGTACGGATTGGAAAAACTTCCCGACTTGGCAGGAATCTTTCGGTATGGAATACGACGCATTGCGCCCCGGAATACCGGATGGTTTGCGCGTGCAGGTGTACAACGCGGACGGTTCGAATGAGATTGTCAACATCGCTCCCGAGGGGGATGTCGTTTATATGCGTCCGGGTGAACACTCCCTGCTGTTCTACAACAACGACACGGAATACATCGTGTTCGACGAGATGCAGTCATTCGCTTCGGCAAAGGCCACCACACGAACCCGTACCCGTTCTTCTTATCTCGGTAATTCTTATATGGACACGAAAAACGAGAACACGGTGAACCAGCCCGATATGCTTTACGGCAGTTACATGGAGTCATACGTGGCGGAACGCTCGACCGAGAACGGCGTGATACCTGTCACCATGCACCCGCTGGTGTTCACCTATCTGGTACGTTACGAGTTCAGCCACGGGGTGGAATACGTGTCGCTGGCACGCGGTGCCTTGGCTGGTATGGCGCAGGCGGTATGGTTGAACAGCGGGCACACCTCTGATGAAGCCGCTACCGTGCTGTATGATTGTACGGTGGAAGATTTCGGCATACAGGCTTTGGTGCGCTCTTTCGGAATACCTGATTTCCCTAACGAATATTACGGCACAAGGGCCGGACGTAAGTACGGGCTGAATCTGGAAGTACGCTTGAAGAACGGAAAAATCAAGTCGTTTGATTTCGACGTGACTGACCAAGTGGCGGCACAATCTCAGGGAGGTGTCATCGTGGTGAAGGGCATTGAAATATCCGATGAAGAGGGTACGGAAGGCGGCTCCGGCTTCGACGTGGACGTGGAAGACTGGGGAGATTACGAGGACATAGAACTTCCTCTTTGATTTGCATAGAGATAGAGAGTTATCAAAACATTTATTCACAATTTAATTTTTAATCAGATGAAAAAGATCTTTTTAATTGGATTGGCGGCAACAGCCATGTTGGCAAGCTGCAGCAACGACGAGACAGTGGAAATGGCACAGAACACAAAAGCCATCGGTTTCTCATCATTTATTGACAAGAGCACCCGTGCTACAGACACTGACATCGCTAACCTTGGTGCCATTGAAGTGTACGGCTGGAGAGATGATGCTCAGATTTTCAACGCACAAGCCGTAACTGTTGATGCTACTGGTAATGGAACCTATTCACCGCTCCAGTACTGGGAAGCTGGCTACACCTATGCTTTCGAGGCAATCGCTCCCAAGTCAGGTGAAAAGGGGGTTACATTTGCCGCTGCAAAAGATGGTGGTATCATCACTTTCGAAAGCGACTCTGAAACCGATCTGCTCTATTCAAAAGCTGCTGATAAAACAACAGGTACTGAAGTTACCGCAGACCCGGGAAAAGTAAACTTCACATTCGGACACATGCTTTCACGTGTGAAATTTACCTTCAAGAACACATTCCCTGAAAACGCCGCAGCAAAAATCAGCGTAAAGGATGTAAAGATTACGAATGCTTACAAGAACGGAACAATTACTCCGGCTGCAGCTAATGACGTATGGACTGTTGCAGACGCTGACAAAACTCTTTCGGTTGTTTTTTCAAGCGATGCAGTCAAAGACCTCGTTGCCGGTACAGGTGTTGCCGATACCGAGCACATGTACCTTATTCCGGTTGCTGCACCTCAATACACAGTCGAATTCACTGTAGTGCTGGATCAGAACGGTGCGACAACAGAATATCCGCACTCCTCTACTATTACAACAGGAATGGAGAAAGGCAAGAGCTACAATTTCGTCGCTGCACTTAATAATACAAATGTTACTCCCAATCAACTCTACCCGATTGAATTTACAGCAGAAGTTGAAGAATGGGGTGAATTTAGCAACACTGACATTACCGTTGAGTAAGATTCATTTCGCTTCCTCGTAAAGCCGATTTAATAAAACGATTTTGTCCGTAAGGACACAATCTTACAGGGTGTAAGGGGTTGAATGTCCCCTTACACTCACTAACAGCCGGGGCGTATTGCTTCAGGCAAACAAATATAAAACAGAAGAAATGAAGGTACATAAGAAAAATCCGAGTTGGATGGCGGGCGGCATGGCGACGATGTTGCTGTGCACGCTACTTTTCTCGTGCAATAACGAGGACTTTCTCGAAAGCGGGAATCCGGAGAAAGCCTGTGACAACATTTGTTTTGGCATATCGTCCGATAAGAACGTACAGACAAGGGGATATGCTGGTAGTGATGACGAAGGATATACTGCGGGCCGTTTCGTGTTGCGGTCGGACGACTCGGCAGACACGCTTTGCGTCCGTGCCATTGTTTCGGACGGTATCAACGTGTCCGGCTTCGAGGGCGAACAAGCCTTGACACGCGGTACGCCTGTTGGCAAAGACGATTTCTACGACAAGTTCCATGTGCTGGCATACTGGAGTAAGAATGGTACGCCCGTGAATCAATTCTACATGAACACGAATGCTTCCAACGTGGCTGCTTCCGTTGGAACAGGTGCTATATGGAGCACGGAACAAATACACTATTGGCCGGGAACAGACCATTCGTTCCAATTCTATGCCTGGGCACCAACGGATGCCAGTGGTTTGACCACTCCGTCCTCTCCCCAAGAGAAGTCTCTTGCATATACCGTTCCTGAAGCCACTGCCGACCAGAAAGACATCGTGGTGGCTACCACCAATGAAATACAAGGCGACAACAATGCGGCTGTGCCTCTCACCTTCAAACATATCTGCACCGCCGTCCGCTTTGCCGTGGGCAGCCAGATGCAGCCCGGCTCTATCAAAAGCGTGGCTTTGAAGGGTGTCAAGAATGCCGGAACTTACGATATGGCTACCGGTAATTGGTCTCTTGGTGATGCGACTGTGGATTTCTCGCAGACCTTGAACAAAGAGACTACCGGAACTGAAGCTAACGGAGACGCGATCACCAGCGAACAAGGCACCTTCATGATGTTGCCGCAGACACTGCCCGCAGGGGCAATGGTGGAAGTTGTATTTGTCAATGCCAATAATGAAGAACGTCCCCTTACAGCTTCCATCGGAAATACGCTATGGACGATGGGAACAACCGTGACCTACAAACTGTCTATTACACCGGAATATGAGCTGGAGTTTGTTTCCCAGCCGGAAGTGCAGGATGCGCACTATGTGATTTATCCGATTACGATTAAAAGTGATGACAAGTTACCAGCAGGAGGTTGGACTTTAACATCCAATGATACTGATAATGTTACCTTCGTTGAGAAAGGCAAATTTGTAAGCAATGATGTACAAGCACTTGTGGATGCAGGTTATTGGCTTGACGACTATAACGGAACCAGCACGTTGACAAGCACTACAACAGGAGACGTGCAAGTGTACGTATTCCTAAAAGAAAATGCAACGGAATCCGACCGTAATATCACACTTTCATTAAAACCTGCCGCTCAAGGAAATTATGAAGCCAAAGAGTTTTCATTTGCGCAATACTGTCCGGCATGGAACAACGGTATGGGCGTGGAACGAATACAAGATAAGGATTATCCGTGGGGGTTCAACTGGGATTCAACTATGAAAATCACGTATTCTATGACAGTTAGTGGTTTATGGGGAAGTATTGTGCGTTTATTATTTGAAATATTTGGAGACCATTCTTATATAACGAGTACTGGATCTGCTTTTAATGGTAGTTGGAAGGTTACTGTTGATTTCAGCAAAGTTCCTAAATTAACAACAGCCACCAGTCCAAGTGATGGTAATACAAATACTTGGGATATATACAATTTTGATGGTGTTAGTGAAGCGGAAACTATTATGAAACAGTTGGAATCATGGGGTGGAGTTCCTGATAATACTTTGCCTATTAATCCGACAGAATTTGCCGCCCGAGCTTGTGCGATGAAGAACAAGTATCGTGTAGAAACCCAAACTCAGCAAGGTAATACAGTTTATCGTCCTGTACTTGACCAAGCCAACATGGTATGGTATCTTCCTGCGCAAAACGAAGCTGCCAATATGAACGATAACCTGTCAGGTGATTATTGGACATCTACGGCCATTACAGATCCGGGAACTACCGCTTATAAATATACGGCTGGAGGTTCCACTTCGTCAGAAAACCGTAACAGTGCAATTCATGTTCGCGCCGTCCGTCAAAAGCCCTAAGAATCATCCTTAACCAAATAATATCAACAACCACTAAGCAAGCCAACTATCTTCTGTAAAAGGAACAGTTGGCTTGCTTGTTTAGTAGCCTAATACACAAAGCCAAAAAGTTGTGAACATTCCCGATAACAGAGATAGTCCATGCAACCGTTCCCGAGGGATTCGTCCGGAGACGGAAGAGAAATACCGTCAGGCAATCGAACTGTATCGTTCGACACGATTGTCCTGTGCGGAAATCTGCCGTATCAGCAAAGTGACGGTTTCGGGATTTCAACGCTACCTTTCTCTGTATCACCGCCACCTGCTGTTGGCACGTTACGACATTACTTGCGACAAAGAAGAAGCCTCTCGCATCAAGCTGAGCCAGCTTCGTGGGCAGCTTCCCGCTACCCGGGCCAAATACAAAGACGCCATCGAAGCATGTGGAAGTCTGGACTATATCGAATACAATGTCTCGCAAATCGCCCGCCGGTTCGGACTGAATGGTACAGACCTTGGCAGGCAGTTACGCACGCATTATCCCGGAATCATCGAGTGGCGCGAGAAGGTGCGCAAGCGTTTAGGCTTAAATGACAACCTGCCGCGCGGTACGCGGAAGGTGTGTAAGGAACAGTATGCCGAGGCAGTGAAACTATTACGTGCTGACCGTTATATCACGGTTCAAGAGGCCGCCGAGCGTTGCAACGTCTCCTACTCGGGATTGGAACAACACTTGATATTCTACCACAAAGAGTTGGTCGAAAATCGCATCAAGATAAGAGAATGGGCTGTAAGACAGCAACGCAAAGGCAAGATAACGGGACGAGGGACACTTCATACCCCTACCCCTGAAACAATCACGAAATACGCGGAAGCATTGCACTTATACCGCACCACACCCATGTCAGCCCGAAAAATAGCCAAACAGACCGGCGTATCGGTAAGAGGTTTCTACGACTACCTGCAAACTTGGCACAAGGACTTGATTTGTAAGCGGAAAGGCATCCCTTACGAGGAAGGCAAGCCCGTGGACTGGTCGTCCGTTCGGAAATATAACCCTGCCACTGCCGCCAAATACGCTGACGCCATAGCCCGACTGAAAGAGGGTGGAATGACCATGACAAAGGTGGCGGAGGAATTTGGCCTGCACCCCGACTGTTTCAGGATGTACCTGAAAGAGCATGAGCCGGAACTGCACGC
>Ga0255346_1000840_pt1 | contig 47364 bp, 46 predicted proteins | sample wastewater_treat_FD_194410 | JGI IMG/M metagenome (GOLD analysis project Ga0255346, IMG submission 194410) | Wastewater microbial communities from Lulu Island WWTP, Vancouver, Canada - plant22 | ecosystem: Engineered > WWTP > Wastewater > Unclassified | place: Canada: Vancouver, British Columbia...
TCTCAGCTTTGCCTATACTTTCATGGGCTACAACCTGAAGAATCCGCTTTTTGCCGACAAAAGAGTTCGGCAGGCGATTTCCTACGCGATCAACAAGGATGAAATCATCAGCGGCGTATTGCTGAAGCTGGGGAAACCCGCCAACGGCCCGTATAAACCGGGTGCGTGGGCCTTCAACGACAAGGTGAAGGTGTACAATTACAATCCGCAGAAAGCCCTTGCACTGCTCAACGAAGCGGGATGGAAAAAAACCGGCGGCGAAGGACTCCTGAAAAAAGACGGACAACCGTTTATTTTCGAAATCGTCACCAATCAGGGCAATGAAACACGGCAAAAGTGCGCCGAGATCATCCAGCGGCAGTTGAAAGAAATCGGCATCACCGTCAAAATCCGCGTATTGGAATGGTCCGCGTTTGTAACGGATTTTATCAACAAACGGCGCTTCGATGCTGTGATTCTGGGATGGACCATCCCGCTTGATCCGGATGCCTACGACGTCTGGCACTCGAGCAAAACGGCGCCGGAAGAATTAAATTTCATTTCCTATAACAATCCGGAAGTAGACGAAATGCTCGAGAAAGGACGCAGCACCTTCGACCCGAAGGAAAGAAAAAAATACTATGACCGCTTTCAGGAAATTCTGGCCGAAGATCAGCCCTATACATTCCTGTATGTTCCTGAAGCGCTGGTAATTATCAACAAACGTTTCCGTGGAATCGAGCCGGCGCCGATCGGACTGGAACACAATTTCATCAAATGGTACGTTCCGAAAGACGAACAAAAATATACCCTGACCCGATAGCCGCAACAAATCAATACACGGTTACGCCCGCGGCATCATTTCCGAAATGAAAATTTAATAAACAGGAATGTTTTTTTTGAACATGTCGATGATGATATTTTCCATGGAATAAAGACCGATGGGTGCATCGATCAGCCATTTGGAAACAAAAATGGCGCCCTGTCCGAAAGCCCTTTTGCTGATGCTTTCATGGATGAGCCTGATGGTCTGATTGGGCAGGCCAAAAATAATCTCGTGTTTGCCCACGATGCCCCCTACCCGAATGGAGTTGACATGTTTATCTTTCTCCAGTCCCAGGATATTCGCTATTTTGACGGCGGTTCCCGATTGTTCCTTCTTGGACCGGAAATGTTCTTCCACAATTTCAATATCTGCATGGGGAGCAACTTTCTGGAGGATTTGAGATGCCACCAGCAGAAAATTGATGCCCAGCGTAATATTGGGAGAATAAAGAACCGCTGTTTTGGCGGAAAGTTGTTTTAATTCTTCCATATCCTTTCCGCCGTATTTGGAGATGGCAGAAATAATTTTAATTCCGACATCGGCAGCCGGCGCATAACTGTTGTGCGCTCTGGCGCTGGAAAAATCCACGATGATATCCACCGGACGATGAGAAAAGAATTCCGGCGATACTTCATCCACCGAAAAGATCGGGGCATCGTCTGCTTCATATCCCAAAAGGCGGGTGGCATATTTATGATTGTCCTTATGGGTTCGTCTGACCACCCATTCGAGATCAAACAATCCATCCCTATAAAACTCATCCGCCACCATCCGGCCGGTATTGCCGAATCCAAAAAGCCCGATCTTGATTCTTCTGGGCTGTTGATCATTGTTGTTTTGCATGGCTAAATCCTTTAAATTCCGCAGCTGTTTGATCCTGCACGGTTTTACCAACCGATAAAGCTTTCATAATAAAAAATTAAATGCCCTGCCATCAGGCAGATGGCGTCCGATTATCTTAACGCTTCATTTGTATGTTATAAGTTTTGGAACCGCTTTTATGTGAAAAAATTTCTTCAGACCGCATGATATTGCTTTTTTTAGTTAAATAACATGCAGATCATAAACATGCAAGGCTTGCGTTGCCCTCGGACACAGCGTTTTTAAAAAATAAAAAAGCGCGGATCACTGACCGATCCGCGCCGTTTTTTAATAATGGTGCCGAAGACTGGATTTGAACCAGCACGGGTGATACCCACCACCCCCTCAAGATGGCGTGTCTACCAATTCCACCACTTCGGCATCAAAATGCCTCAAAAAAACTGCTTATCAAAGAATATCGTTTAATATTTGCCCGATTTCTTCTGCTCCCGATGATCCGTTGGGGAAAAACCGAATCTACTTACTGGCCGGTGCAGGCGGCACGGCCGGCATCTTTGCAGCATCAGGCCCCGGCACAGGAGATGGAAGTGCGGTTGCGTCCTGGCCGGGCGCAGGCATGGTCCGATCAACAGCCGGCGGTCTTTGATCCATTAAAGACGACGTGCTTCTGTGGTTGGCCATATAGGTAAGGATGAGAGATGTCAGCATAAAAACGACTGCCACCCCTGCGGTCAACTTTCCCAAAAACGTCCCCGCGCCGGAAGAACCGAAAACCGTCTGGCTGGAACCGCCGAAGGCCGCCCCCATATTGGCGCCTTTACCTGCCTGCAAAAGAACAATCAGAATCAAAACCAGACAAATCACAATATGAAGAGCAATCAATAACGTATACATATAAATCTCTTGTAAAAATTTTATTTTAAAGCGGCTGGACAATACCAAAACGGTATACGCTAGTCAACTTTTTTCTTTTCCCAGTTATTTTAAAAACTTAAGTCTATTATCTCAAAGTCTGACATATTTCCCCTCGTCAATCGCTATTCTTCCGATTCTCTCTAAGTATTCAATATGTTTGCCGACCAGCGCCCGTTCATTCGATTCAAAGAATTCCCTGGGTTCCCTCGGCCTGCCGTAGATCAGCCATGCCCCGGCGATTTCGTCCAGCGATTTGGGTTCTTTCAGAAAATTCAGAATTTTTTCTTCACGCTGATAAATGACATTTTCATAATCATCCCAAAGCTTTCCCGGATTTTCTTCAAAAAGTCCGGTGTTGTGGGAAGCAATCCATCTGCGCGCGGAAATGGATTTAAGCCTGCGAATAGATTGAATAGTTTGTTCGATGCTGGAATAAAGATCCCCGTACCAGGGACCGAATGTTGTCAAATCATAATCGCCGAGAAAAAGAATTTCTTCATCAGGAATAAAAAATGAAAGATGTCCCGGTGTGTGGCCGGGCGTCGCAATGATCTGAACCTTAAGAGATCCCAAGTCAATTGTTTCTTCATCCTGAAAAAACAGAGCGTCCTTTTGCGGACGGTAGTTGAAATTATTCAGCACAATGGTTTCCCAGAGTTCGCGGAGTTGTTCGTCTTTAATGTTGTACCAGTCTAAAAAGATTTCCATGTCGGTGAGCGGCGGAAAATCGCGCCCGGAAATGCGCAGGGGGCAGCCTTCAAAAAGGTTTAAAAATCCGATATGGTCTTCATGCCAGTGCGACAACCAAACCTGATCAACGCCGTCTTTTTCTTTCAGGTCAGAGAGTTTCTGCAATCCGCAGGAAGGGTCGATGACCACCCGGCAATCTCCGCCTTCCAGATAAACGGAATGATTGAAAGGATATTTGCCGCCGTTGTCCCCCCGGATAAAGCGAACCTTTCCCAATTGAACGTCCATCGTTAATTCATCGTCCCCTAAGATTATTTATTTTGATTTATACTTGAATTGAAAAAGAAAGTCCAATGAGGTCGTTGCTAATACCTACCCGTCCACATTATTGGATCGTTGTCTGATTTGAGGATTGCTAATTGAAAGAATTTATTCGGGGATTTTGCTCCAATGGCACTACTATGGTAAAATATTCTTAACACACAGGACAGCACTTTCTATACTGCCGACAACTAAAAGGGAGTTCTTAGCAATAATTCCTTCATCGTCACAACCGACATTGGTTTTGATTAACGCTTCTGATGGATTCCCTAGAATATATTATTATGCATGTTCTACTTCAGCAATAGCTAACCATTTTTTTGCTTTAGAAACATCTCTAAATACTTGAACGTGCCCTCCCCGATTACAGGCTACTGTTTCTCCAAATTTTGCATCTTCCTCCGACATTGTCTTTTCCGAATATACAACCGCATACCTGAACCCCAAAGGAAACATTTTAAGGCTTGATTCAGCAAATTGATATATCTCCATAACTGAAGCATGCACAATCGCGTTGCGAATATCTATTAATATGCGTTTTGCGTTGCAGGTTTTTATTGAGTCAACAATTTCTTTACGCATCAATAAATAAGCTGCTTCGTTCAATTCACCAACAGCTGCAGCGATAAGAGTTTCTCCATCCGAAAAGACTTTTACAAAATGTTCCACAACGACCTCAAACGAGTCAGTACATGCAGTTAATTAAGAGATTTGACGGGGTCGAGAAAGGAAACAGAAACAAATATATTACCGCCTTTTCATAGTCTACGCTCTATAATCCTATTGTCAAGGCAATACTTGATGCTGCAGATTGCTTTTTCGATATAAAATAAAGCTGACAGAAACCATACTGCCGTGAATTAGGCTTGGGCCACAGCTGTTTTTATAGATTAGTCTTCTTTGTTTTAACCGGTTCTTTGTACACTTTCCATTGGTGATTCGGGTCACTCACAAAATCTCGATTCACCGCTTTACCATACTGATCTGTTTTAAATTTTCTGACAATCCATCCTCCACGGACTTTTTGTCGATCACTTCTCACATCGTTACCGACAGTTGTTAAGATTTCCCACACTTTAACTCACCATCCCTTATTTCTTGATATATAAGTTCTCTTGTTTTTTTGAGTAATTCCTTTGAGGCCATTAAAACCTCTATGATGTCACGGTTTGAGTCGCACCAATTTCTTCTACGATAGTCGTTGTTGGGAAATGCTGAACCGTTTTCATCCTTCATGTTAAAATTCCTCTTTTATGGTTTTCGTCGTTGGCCTATTTCTTCTTGCCTGATGCCTTCTTCTCTTTTTCCCGGACCTTCAGGCTCTGCTCCCGCCTTCTTCTTTTGCGGGCCAGTTCCTTTCTTCGTTCGCCACTTTTCTGACTCATGATGCCTCCTTCATATTAAATCACGGGTATTAAGCCCTTTGCTTCGCGGGATTGTTCAACTTACCAATTCTGCCGCGCTGCACTTTCGGAATCGGAGTTTTAACAATAAATTCATTGAAATTATTGTTCCATTTCTGGCATGAACTCTATTGAATGGCAGGTCGATTATTCCGCGCCCTCGACGATGTCTGCCATCCGGCTTGATTCGACTGTATCAAAATCTTTGTTTGTTTTGCTCGACTTTATATTAGCCTTAATCTGCTTGGCTATCCGGCGCTTTAAATCCCTATCCATTTGTTTTCTCTGTTGTGCTTTTAAATTGGCCGTCTTACCAAAGTTGTGCATAGGCTTTCCCATTTTTAATAATTGTTTACCTTTCTATTCAGGTGCTGCTGAATAGGTTGAAAATAAAAAGGCACTCCGGGATTCTGAGCTCACGGAGCGCTTTTTCTATTAACATGATTTTATTGCAGCGCTTTCACGTTAACTGCCGACGGGCCTTTGGGTCCATTCTCAATATCAAAACTGACGCTCGCGCCTTCCTGCAGTGTCTTGAAACCGCTGGCCTGAATGTCGTTGAAATGGACAAAAACATCACCGCCATCATTGTTTGCGATGAATCCGAAGCCTTTCTTTTCATTAAACCATTTAACTTTACCTTCTGACATAGCTCTAATCCTCCTTTCATAAATTTTCAAAAGTCGAATCAGCACAATGACAGAACCCACAGTTATTATACCCCACGCAAATTGCGGGGTATAATAATCTCCGCTTTATGGGATTGTTCAACTGACCAATTCCGCTGCGCTTTGCTTTCGGAATTGGAGTTTCACGAATAAAAAAACCACCAAGATTCCAAAGTACCTGGTGGCTAGCCTATGTGCTTCAAAATGTCTAAATCCAACTCTTATCTTCGCATTTTATTTCTAAATATTCGAAGTTGACGAAATAATACAGTAATGGCACGGAATAGTCAATCTTTATTTGCATGGATAACGTTTTGCACGGGTAGTATGGAGAAAATATATTGCGTTTCCTCTTATAAGGCACAATGTTAAGATGTTAAGGTTTTTGAAAGATATATTTATTATTTTACGGCATTCTATCAAGATTCTCCTTTTTTCAATTGGCTTTTCGGAGCTTTGACAGAGGGATTGTTGAATGGTTTGGATGCTTATCTGGCTTCCGGCCTTCGGAATGACGGCGGGGAGAAATTGCAATTGAATTATATTGAAATTGAATTGACAAGAGCTTGTTTTCTTTGGAAGGTAGTAAAAGAAATGCGGCCTAGTATGTCAAGAAATGCTTGGCCAGACATAATGAGGGGTTTGCTTCTATATTTGTCGGGTACAAACAGTGTTTATTACAAAACGAAAGAAAGCATATCCGTAGGAAATCTAAAATACTCTCTTTCAGGATGCTATACCCGATAAAAAGTTTACGATTGCGATTCGTTTTTATTTTTTATGCCTGCCAATGCCAGCACAACCAGGGTCCACGCCGGAAATAACTGCAAACCGGGAATCATCTCAACAACGAGTGCCGGCAAAAGCGCCCATTTAAAACCAATCACTATAAATAATACGAGCACTGTAACAATATCAATCATCCAGTACACCGGTGGTGTGAATGTGAATGCAAATCCCAGAATGTCCGAAATGAGTGCAAACAACAGGGCCCATCGCCATTCGGGCCGTTTCCATGCGGTTGTAAAGTTATTGATGAATTTTTTAATCATATTTTACTGACAATCATTTCCCTTTGTCAGACAGTCTCTGTTCAAGAAAGATCGGGCTTCTTAGACTTTTTTCTCGGTCTCGTGTAATTTTCTGATCTGTGAGATATAAAACTTGATTTTTTCGATCGCTTCACGGGGTGTATCAATAAATTCCACGCCCTCATCATAAGATTTATCATCGATATTTACTTTGACCCATTTTACTTTCCCTAACGAGGTGATCTGTCTTCCCAGCGTCTTTAATTTGAAATCTATTTTGACAAGCGTATCAACCGGTAAAAGAATTTCGGACTTGATTTTTGCTCCGTGAACAGAAATATCCTTGCTATAGTTGAATGGAAATCCTTTTTTAAGAGGAATAATTTTATCGATGGCGATGACAGAGATAGAGATTTCGTTGATTACCTTTAGACGCTCCTCTTTTCTCCTTTCTACCATGGCGTTTCACTCCTCTGTCTCCGAGTTTAACCTCAAATTTTACGTGTAAATTTTACTACAAGAAATTCAGTTTGTATATAAAGGAACTTTGATCACCTAAAACCGGGCTTTGTTCAGGTAATACTAACGGCTCAAGGTAACGCCGATTTGATCACAATATTCATTTACCGGGCACTGGCTGCAAAGCGGAGAAACTGGTTTGCAGGTTTTACGGCCGAAGGCCACCATGATGGTGTTATAGATAATCCAGTGGCGGCGCGGCAGTTTTTTGCGCAGGGCAAATTCGGTTTCATCCGGAGTTTTTGTTTTGACATAACCGAGCCGGTTGGAAATTCTGTGCACATGCGTGTCCACACAGATGGCGTCCTTACCGTAGGCCAGCGACACAACCAGATTGGCGGTTTTGCGTCCCACACCTTTAATGGTTAACAAAGTATCAATGTCGTCCGGCACTTTGGACTCGAAGCGTTTGATTAACTCCCGGCAGGTATGGTGAATGTTTTTTGCCTTGACGCGATAAAAGCCAACCGGAAAAATGGTTTTAGCGATTTTATCCAGAGGAACTTTGAGCATCTCTTCCGGTGTGGAAGCCAGTTCAAAGAGTCTGTCGGTGGCGACTGCGGTGACTTCGTCTTTGGTCCGCAGGCTGAGCAATGTTGAAATTAAAATGACAAAGGGATCGCGCTGGTTTTCAGCCAGATGCGAAACAATCGGCATGGTCCCCACGGTCAGTTCCTTCTTTAATATTTTTATGATGGTGTTGATGTCGTTATCTTTCATGTATTAATTTTCAAATATTCCTTTAATAAATTCAGCAATTCCCATAAAGATGCAGCCAAGGTAGATGTCATTCCGGGACATGACAAAGCTTCACAACACTGCTTCGAAGGTGGAACCCGGGTAATGTTTATTATTTCCTGGATTCCGGGTCAAGCCCGGAATGACCAATGAAAGGATATTTTTAAAAGTTAAATGCCGGTTCGTTGATGACCGATTGCATAAGAGCTTCCGCTGCTTTTTCCTGAGCGGTCGTTCCGCTGATAGTCAGCCAGATGCTGCCTTCCGCGCCGCTGACGCCGCCTGCGGCAACCAGCGAAGCCGTTGCCCCGGTCAGAAGTTCTATGGCATCCAGTTCCGTGAAGATTTCTCCCGGCACGGGCATCAGTCTCGGACCCTGCGCTCCCGGAGCATTCATTTTCGCCGCCAGGTCATCCAGATTTTCCTGGACGCGCTTTTCCAGTCCCACCGGCAGGATCAGTTTCACGCGCCGGCCGACTGCCGCGGGCATGGCCGCGCCGATGGTTCCCGCTTTCGGAGCGCCGATCAGAATAGCCGCCCTTCTTTGAATCAGATCCACGGCGTTGGCCCCTTTCAAAATGACGTCTCCTTCGCGTAAATCGTCCACCACGCCGAAGATGGTCTGATTTTTTTGAAACTTGCCGTTCTGGATGACCACGTCTCCGAAAAATTTGCTTTCATCGTAGCTTCTGCCCTCGCGCGTAACCGGCCTCCTGGGAGGCAGAATGATGCCCCGGTAGAAGTGATTCCGTTGGAATTCCTTCAACTGACCAAGCTTTCTAAGAATTTCTTCGGCGACATAACCGTTGGTCGTTCCGGCAATGATGACGAGGGCTCCTTTTTTTAAAACCTTCGCAATTGCCGGATGTTTGACCATTCCTTTCCCGATCAGACGTTTTCCAGCCGCCGGCGTTAAAACAAATTGTTTCATATCCATTGCTCCTGTTAAAGTTTTCTTTTAGCTATAGAAAAACTTTTTTCAAAGTCTTTATTTTTGAAAGCCGCGATAGCCTCGATAATAGTCTTTTCCTTTTCGTTACCGGATTGATTTATTAGCGCCTGTATTGCCTGCGCGGCCTGGATTGCCTCCGCGCTTTGTTCAGGCGTTGTTACCAACACGCCGAGATGATCCCCCTCCTTCCAGAGAGGAATGATCGCAATGTTGTTTTTTCTGAACAGACCGGCATTGTCCACAAAAAGATTCCTGTTGCTTAGTTCCAGCTTATAGGTGGCATGGACAAAATCGCGTGAACCGCCGGCGGACATTACTTTTACAGTGCCGAACCCTTCATCCTCCTGCGGATGAACCTTCAGAACCAGCATTCCCGAATCCGGCAGTATCCGATCAAAACCGGTCTGCTGCCTGTTTTCCACCAGATAGTACGTTCCATCATCCAGCGGAATCTTGACGGCCAGCGTTTCTCCTCCCGCGGATAAAGGAGCAAGCAGGGCGAACGAGGTCTCTCCCGGTTTGACGATTTGAACCTGATGTTCTTTGATCCACCCTAATCGTATTTTGGTAAAGGATGAAATGCCGGGAGGGAGCTCTCCTTTTTTGACCAGGTGTTGAGACATGATGTCCCACGGTCCCATATAGATGGCATGATGCTCGAACGAAGGATTTGCGGCGGATGCGTCAGACTGACGCACGAAGTCGTACAGTCAGGGCACTAATCGTTTTCCTTCGTGAATGCCGCCGAGAGCATGAAAATAATCATGGGCAAACATGCCGATATTCGCATTTTCCGTTGCGACAAAAATGCCGCCCTTGAACTCTTTACCGCCTGACGATCTCAACGTTTCATAGCGGGGCACATACCGTCTGGTGACTCCTGAAAGCATGCCGGGATTGGCGCAGTAACAGATCATCCCGTATCCCTTGCCGGGCATGGTCGTGACTGCCGGAACGATCAGGATATGGTCGTACGCGGAAAAATCGACTCTGCTTTCCAATGCCGTCATGGTGTCTTCAATGAGTTTGCGAACCCGTCTTCTGTCCACGCGGAAATTATAGGGACTGATGTTGTAGCTGGCGATCGAATCGGGCAGCATGACGTATCCCATAAAATCGGCCTTGATGGAAGCGAGTCCGTACGATTGCTCTTTGACATAAGCGTTGAGTCCGCCCACAACCTTTCTCCGGACGGCTTCAATCGGCAGGGACGGTGTTGCGTCCGGAAACCGGACCACAACCGTCAGGACGTTTTTTTCACCGAGGGCTTGTGTTGCTTGCGGACCGAGACCATCGTTCAAACTTTCGGCTCGAATGGCGCCGGCAAAGATACCGGACATGGACAAAAGAATGATGGCCAGCCTGACGATCATTTGGGTACTTTTCATTGCAGAACACCTCTCTTCCTCTAACGACAATGAACAATTCTGCTTTCGTTACAGACACAGCATCCTTAATAATACATCAGGTGCGGGTTTTGAACTCTTCCGGCTCCATAATGGTAATGTTGTTGCGTTTCAGATATTCAAAAAAGCCGTATAAAGGCTCGCCCCTGTACTCCATAACCACAGCGCCGACAGGGCAATTATTCAGACACCCGAAACAGGCAAGGCACGTATCACGATCAACGGTTTGTTGAAAGGGATTGATGGCTTTGGTCGGGCATTTTCTGACACAGGTTCCACACCGGATACATTTTTGTGCATTGACGGTATGTTTATTGATGACCTTTTTATTCATCCAGATCAGAGGCAACGCGCGCAATCCTTCCCTTAAGGCCAGTTCATAACTTACCGGAATCGTTTCCCCCCGGGAAATTCTTGCGAGCGTATTGACGGTAAAACGCCGGACCTGATCGAAGGTGGCCGCATCGGGCAGATGCTGTCCCGATCGCTGGTTGGCGCTGTCCCATTTTGGCGTCGGATAGGTCGGAACGTTTCTGAACGTATCCCTCCCGACGGGAACCCCGCCCTTCTTCGCCAGTACTTTCATTATGTGGCAGGAAGCGTTATGCTGATTGCCCTCCGGACCGCCGAAGGACACAAATGCCGCAACCGGCGTGCCCTGAATGGACGGGATTTGTTCCAGCCATGCGATGACATTGGGCGGCGTGTCATAATAGAAGACCGGCGAGCCGACAAAAACAAGATCGTACGTCGGCAAAACACGTTGATCGGTTTCCTGAAATTCCCGTTCATCGACCGTCATATTTTCCCCCTTCAGGAGGCAACCGATCAGGCGGGCATACCTTTGAGTATGGCCGGTCTGGCTGTAGTATAAAATCAGGGCTTTTCGGGGAGAACGGGTTTTTAAATCCGGATAAGCCGCCGGACTTTCTTCAACCCGGAAAAGCGGCAGGCAGAAAGCGGCTCCGACCATGGCACTTTTTTTGATAAAATCTCTGCGTGAATCCATGATTCCTCTCGCTACAGGTTGCTTCAATAAAAATGGATATGCCCTTTAAAATTCTTCACCGCCGCAATAATTTTCCCGTCCGGCATATCCCGGACCGATAAAAGATTGCGAGATTTTTTCCGGGGAAACTATCATCCATCACTTGCCGCTCAGCAATCCCAGATCCCGTAAAATTTCCCTTGCCCGTTCCGCTTCGTCAGCTTTCACGAGGAGACGGGCATAGGCGCCCGCCGCAATGAGCATCACAGAACTTTCCCCCTGGAAAAAATACGTGATGCCTTCACCGTCAAGGATGGATTTGATGAAGGATATATCACCCTGCTGATACGTGGAAAACACTTCTTCAAAATCTTCCGCGCCGGATGAATGCATTGCCGGTTGCGGCAGACGATCGACCAGATCCTTACCGCAATCGGCGCACCGATATATCCCTTTCGCGTAGTCGCGTTTACATTTCGAACAAAACATCTCTACTCCATACGGAAGTCAATCGGCCTACGGCAGATAAACGCCGGTGCCGATGAAATAGTTTGTTCCGGGAATCGGTTCAACATAACCCAATTTTTTCTGTTCGCCTTTGGCGCCGGGCTTCAACCAGTAGAAGTCGACGAATCCTCCGCCTTTCTTGGCCGCTGCGCTCAATTCGCGAATCACGTATTTCCCTTTGATATCTTTATGATCATAAAGATTTTTCCCCGGCAAATCTTTTTGTGTCGCATGAGCAATATTTACGCACTGGAAATCATAGCCGTAAAAATACCCCGATTTATCCGGATAGAAGCGGATGGGATTGACAAAAGAACGGATCAACGCAATTTTTTCTTTTTCCGATTTGACATCTTTTAAGATTTCTCCCAATCCCGTAGCGGTCGCATGAACGATTGTTTTCGCAATGTCTTTATAGCATTCCGTTGATTTATCCTGAGCGCTCTGCGCGAAAGAAAGATTCGCACCGGCGGCGGTCAGCGCCAGAAAAAATAACATGGCAAACACGATCGTTGTTCCGGTTACGCGATAACGTCTGAAATTTTTTTTCATCATGACAATTCCTCCTGAATTAAGTTGTTAAATGTCAGGTGTTGTTAACTTTCAATCAACGCCCCTTGATCAGACGGATCCTGATGACGGATGTTTCCGCAATCCTCCCGTCAGCGGGAAACATGAACGATCCGTCGGATAGTTCCCGTCTAAAAAGAATAGGTCCCGGTCGCGAACGGAACGCTCGCCATCCCGGAACAAATCTTCCATTTACCGCGTTCCTTTTTAAGCGTCAGAGCATAGCGAAAAAGCGTCTTGATTTTTTTCCCGGCGCTTTGATAGGAAATCGGCATCTCGATGATGACGCTGGCCAGAAAGGGATCGGCCTGAACATGGACATTGCGTCGTTTACCCCAACGGATGTTGTCCATGTTTTGAAAGTCTTTCTTGAAAGAGGCGCGAATACTTCTGGTCGATTTAAAAACTTCGTTGTCATTGGTGCCCATCATGAATAAAGGCTTTGAAGTTGCCATGTCGTCCATTAAGCTCTCAATATCCCTTTCGGCATAATGATTAAGAAACTCCATCGCGACTTTTAATGCGGCTTGTTGTTCCCTGGTCATTGCCAACCTCCTTTTGTAACGGTTAAAATCCGGTTAAAATATGCCTGCGTCATTTCCATAATCATCTATGGTCATGCGGTAAAACGCCGAAGCGCCCATCAAATCGCCCGGACGGCAAAAATCCGATAATGGAGATGAGCCACAAACTCATTTTCCCCGTATTGAAAAACATGATCGATGTTGCCGAATTGATCCAGCAGTTTTCGGGAGATGCTTTCCATCATCGGCATATTCAGCCCGTAGCGCCGACCGAGTTCAGCGGAGGAAAGTTTCAGCGGCGGCGCAGGGTGTTCATCAATGACCTCCCAGTGCGCTTCCAACAATCTTTCTTTAAGCTCCCCGACGGTCGGATACCATTTTGGCGTATGCATCGCCTGATATAGAAAATTAATGCATTGCGCATCCGTTTCATTTTCAAAACATGCTGTCTGATGAATAAATACCTCGCCATCTTTGGCCTGGCGGCGAATGTGTCGCAGAACAGGCGCCAACCCGTCCCGTCCGAAATAGTGTAAAACAGACCGCATAATAAAAGAGATGTGTTTGTTCTCGTCGGCCAAATCTCTGCGGGTAAAATCGGAGATGTACCGGTTTACACAGGCAATACGGTTCTCTTTCATGGCCCCCAGTTGGCTTGCAGAACAATCAAGATTTACCGACGCGATATGTCGGGACAGTCCGGCGGCAATCAGACGCTGAAGAATAAACCCTGTTCCGCCTCCCAGATCCACCACAATGTCTGTATCGGAATCGGAGACATGTCTGATAATGGTTTCAATCAAGGGACGCGCAACAGCCGCATCGGCAAAATATCCGTCATGCATGGAATGCCATTGTTTTCCATGAGCTCCGCTCTCCCGGCTTATTTGTTCTTCGATATGCATGGCGCACCTTGTCTCCTGATTAAGGTTCATGATACCACAGGATCATCAGGTGTCAACAGCGTTCGTTGGCGCTATTGACGATTTTAAAATCTCCGGTTAAAATACCGGCATAAGCTTGGCAGATCGAAAATGGTGAAACAATGAAAATTTATTTCTTTTGTTTTTCTGTGATTATTTGTTTCATTATTGGCAACGCCGTCACCATTCAAGCCCATCAACGAGGCAGTTTCAAAACTAAAGGAGGAAAGACCATGGAATTAAAAAGTCTGTCTTTTCAGCATGAAAATATGATTCCGGCTCAATATACCTGTGACGGCCGGAATGTATCTCCGCCACTTTCGTGGAGCGGCGCTCCCGACAAGACAAAAAGTTTCGCGCTGATCTGCGATGATCCCGACGCACCGGTCGGTTTGTGGGTGCACTGGGTCCTTTTCGACATCCCCGCATCGGTCAATGCCCTTGCGGAAAATTTTTCCCGAACGGAAGACATTCCCGGATTCGGGAAAAACGGGAAAAACACGTCTGGACGTTTCGGGTATGACGGCCCCTGCCCTCCGGACGGCACACACCGCTATTATTTTAAATTATATGCGCTCGATACGATGCTGAATCTCAAGCCGGGCCTGACCAAAGACGGCCTGCTCCAGGCAATTAAAGGACATGTTCTGGCGGAAGCACAGTTGATGGGCCGGTATAAAAGACCGGCGGGCAGATAACGCCCTCATTGGAAATGCAATCTGCGGGATTTATTTACTTGGAAATATGCAGGAAAAGATTGACGCCCAGCGGTTCCGACCGGACATCAATATTGCTGACGGGAACCCCGCAATCGACCGCAATCTGGGTTAATTCATCTTCAGAGCGGTGATGCAGAAACCAGTTGCCAAACTCCATATAATCGCGGGTGGAATTATTCTGTGAAAAATTCCCCAGAACGATTTCTCCCCCCTCCTTGAGAAAAGCAAGCTGTTTGGTCAGCAACATTTTGAAAGTTTTTTCATCAAGATAATCAAAAAGACCGGCCGACCAGATCAGGTCATACTGCCGAGCGGGTCTGAATTTGAAAGCATTGTCGCGATAAAACTCTATATTGCCGAGGAAGCCTTTTGCTTTCACCTTATTGTAAGAATACTCTATGGCGTTTTTATCGTAATCCACACATTCAAACAACACTTGAGACGGCCCTTGGGATAAAAATTCAACCACGTCCTGACAGGGTCCGCACCCGATATTCAGCACATCCTTTTTCCCGTCTTTTTTCTCGAGGTCTTTCAGGATTCCAAGAAAATATTTTTTCCGATTCAAAATGGCGCGCGGCGCATCCTGAGCATGAAAAAAGCGATCCCAGTTGACCAAGTGCTCCTTCGGCGACAGCCAGCGCTGATAAATTCTTTCAATGATCACAAAATCACCGGCATACCCGTGAGGCTTCAGGACGGCGTATCCCTGCATGGTCTCGGTCGTATAAAACGCATCGGACAATTCGTGCCAGATGCCGGCCATGTCGTTGTCCGTAATAATCTTCTGTTGACGAAGCTGATTAAAGTTTTTAAAAAACCGGTTCAGCTCTTCATATTGATTTTCTCGGGGACCTCCGTTTGCAACCAGCATTTTCAGAAATTCAATTTGCTGCCTCATTTTGTCTCCTTAAGATCGATTTTACCTCAATATCAAAAACATGTTCATAATTCTATAATAATTTTGCATCATTCAAAGTAAATCCTGTCTTTTCCATTCTTCTTGCTGCGATACATGAAATGATCGGCTCTGTCGATGAACGATTTAATATTTTCGTTCTTTTCATATTCGGCAAGTCCGATACTGACCGTAATGCGAATGTCCCTGTCCGGCAGCGGAGAAAAATTTTCTTTTCTTAATTCTTCCCGGATTCTTTCCGCCGTCACGGCCCCTTCTTCCTTGGCCGTCATGGGCAAAATAACCGTAAATTCTTCGCCGCCGTAACGATAGGCTGAATCTTCCTTGCGCAGACATCTTTTAATCACTTGTCCCAGCCTCCGCAAAACGCGATCTCCCTCGATATGACCATATGTATCGTTGAATACTTTAAAGTCGTCGATATCCAGCAGTAAAAGCGTCACCGGATATTCGCGGCGCTCTGTCCGATCCAGTTCCATATGAAGCTGGCTGTAAAAATGTCTGGAATTGTAAAGTTGCGTCAGGTCGTCAATGATACTCAGCTCGCGATACCGTTCTTCGCTCTCTTTTAGTTCTTTTTCCAGACGTCTGCGTTCAGTAACATCACGGGATACCGCCTGAAAACCGATCACCTTGCCGTCTTCCGTAATCAACTGTGTATTTTGTCCCAGCCAGATTTCGCTCCCGTCCTTCTTGATTACGGGATATTCCGAATAAGTGTTTCTGATTCTGTTTTTAATCTGCAGACCGAAAAATCCGGCGGCATCTTCACGCATGTCCGGACGGATGAATATCGTGAAATGTTTGCCGATCACATCCTCTTCTTTATACCCTGTAATACGGATCGTTGACGCGTTGACGAAGGTAAAAAATCCATTATGATCGGTCAGGAAAACGATATCGTCGGCATTTTCCACCAGGGCACGGTACCGCTCCTCGCTTTCCCGCAACGCTTCTTCCGCCCGCTTATGTCCGGTGATTTCATGTTGAAGCTCCCGGTTAACGATCTGATAATCCGCCATTTGCTTTTCCAGTTCCCGATTGATCTTTGTCGTCTTTTCCTGCTCGTTTTCCAACTGTTTCGACAGAAAATAATCACGCCGGGTGTAATACTCGATAAAATAACAGGCAAGCATTCCAAGCACATTGGCGCTGATGAAGAAAAAGTTGTTGCTGATCAGAATATCAAGGGGCACCGGATTGATCCAGACGGCAACGGCTTCATACAATATCACCTGCATCCAACCGGCCAGAGTCGCCCACATAAAGCGGACGCAAACAAAAGCATAGCCCCACATGAACACAAGGATGATACCGGCATAATAATCATAATTGACCGGAGTCGGAGCGATAGCCGTCATCCAGACGATGCCTCCGCCGGCCATAACGAGCACACCCGTCATAAAAGGCTGCATGAAACGTTCAAAGGATTTGGAAAAGGATGCCCATAACGTGCCGAAAAGAACCGGCCCCACGATGATGAAGCGAATAAACCATATGGCATGTTTATGCGCCGGCATGAGCAGCGCATCCAGAATGCCGAACAATGCATACAGCAGCGCTCCCAAAACCAGAAACCTGCGGAGTTGGGGAAGAGACACCTTGTAGTAATGACTCAGAAACAAGGCTTCAAGATGCGAGGATTCGCCTGAAAATTTGAGTGTCAGTGGGTGCAGTTTCATATTCATAAATCACTCAAAATCCGAATAATAGGCGATTTCCCGTTTAATATGGACACTGCGTGGCTCATGCAACGGCTGTTAGAATATGTGTAATAGGTATCATAATTACCGGCAAATAACAATACTCCCGCAAAACAAAAATATAATAGTTGTCACGGCTTGTAAGATGATTGTTCCGGCGGAAAACGCGATCGTTCAAATCGATTTAAGGATCAATGGCCGACTATTTCTTTTCCGGAATAAAAAGTTTTTCGATACGGCGACGATCGATTTTGCCGGTGGCGGTTCTGGTTATTGAAGAAACAATTTTAACAAGACGGGGAACAGCGTAGGGTTCCAACTGATCCATTAAAAGTTTTTTCAAGTGGGTCTCCGTCAGGTCGCAGGCAACGAGCGCGGCGATAATGCTTTCCCGTCCCTTATCCGTCGGCATCGCCAGAACATAAGCATCGCTGACCGTGGGCAGCGTTTTGATTTTCGCCTGTATATCCATCAGATCGACCCTTTTCCCGGCAACCTTGACGATGCCGTCGGCCCGGCCCAGCAGAACAAAACGATTCTCTGTTTCCACGCGGGCTTCATCGCCGGTCAGACAATAACCTTCCCGGTCGCGCTCCATCTCCGGCGAGGTAAAATCGGACTTGACCGATAATCTGCTGCCCGTTAATTTCCAGGACACATTATCAAAAGCTTTCCAGCTTTCCGTTTGCTCGCTGACGGAACGCAAAGCGATTCCGCCGGTTTCCGTTGATCCGTATACCTCGGTAATACCCAGCCCTGTTTTCCTGTAAAAATATAAACTGTCGTCGCGATCCAGCGCGCCGGACGATGAAAAAGCCGCCCGGAGAGACGGAACCGACAGATTGTCGACTTTCAGAACGCGGTAATGAATGGGCACACTCACCAGAATGGAAGCGTGATGCCTGGTGATTGTGGAAATGATCTCCTGCGGAAAGGTATAGATATCTGGAAGCACGGCGGCTCGGGCAACAAAAGGAAGGAAAACGGTGAAAAGCAGACCGTAAATATGATACGGCGGTACTGTTGCAATAAAAAGATCTTTGGTTGACAGGCAGAACCTTTCCTTCAAATAAAATGCTTCCGACAGCAGGTTGCGGGGTGATTTCGACCAGACGTTTGGTTTGCCGGTCGATCCGCCGGTAAAAAGCCGAAGAAACGTTTCATCCGGATGGATCAGCGATTCGGGGCGGAGGATTTCCGGGGCAGCAGGAACCGGCGTGATGATTTCAACCCCCTCCGGCATTTCTTCCGGATGATCCGCAATGGCATAATTGAAACCGGTCGCTTCGGACATTTCTTTCATGGCATGGGCCGAAAAAGAGTAAGGCAGGACCAGCTTGCAGGAACCGCTCAACGCCGCCAGCGCGCAGGCAGCCGTTACCGCTTTATTCGCACTGCACAAACAAATATTTTTTTTGCCGCTGCGCCTGTCCAGTATCTTCTTCAGGCCGGCCGCCAGCGCCAGAACATCGCCGTAACTGTATCCGCCGAAGGTAAAATCTTTCCGGCAGACGCTCGGGGAAAGTTCCAGCATTTTTTTGTACAGGCCGACAAAAGGATCTTTTTTTGCTTGCGTCATCATCAGGCAGCTCAAGATTTTTTTATTTCTTTACCGTAAAAAGGAGGAAAAAGCACCTATTATCAAAGCCGGTATAATTCTTGTTGACTTCCGCATGTTTTTTTCATTAGTTTAAGAAAAAATTTGATGACATCAACCCATGCTTGACATCGATATTGACAGTTTGATTCCGCACCGCAAAAAGATAAAAATTATCAATCACGTCATTGATATACAGGAGAATTCTGCTGTGAGCGCCGCGATGGTCGGTCCGGACTGGCCCCTTTCCGATGGAAAAACCGTTGATGCGCTGGTGTTGATCGAAGGAATTGCGCAAACGGCTGCCATTGTGGAAGGATACAAGAGGAAGCAGCGGGGTGCCGGCGCCGTCAAGGGCTGGCTGGTCGGTATCAAAAATGCCGCGTTTTATGAAGAGAAAATACCGTTGAATACGCATCTGGTTATTCTGCTGGAAAACAAAGATGCTTTTGATAATTACGGCGTCGTAGAGGGAACGGTTAAAACGGGAGAAAAAATTCTTGCAACAGCCGTCCTTCAGGCCGTGCGTCTCAATGATAACGATCAATAATTTTGTTACGGGGAGTAAAAAATATGAACGATAAAAAAACAGCGATTATCACCGGTGCAAGCCGAGGGATAGGACGCGCCACGGCAGTGCAACTGGCGCGGGCCGGATATTTCGTCATCATCAACTTCAAGACCAATGAGACGGCGGCGCAGGAAACATTGAATATGGTGAAATCAGAAGGTGGAGATGGCACTATCATTCCATTCGATGTCGCCGATTCGGAACAGACCAGAAATGCGGTTAAGACAATCACCGAACAATATAAAAATATCCAGGCGCTCATTAACAACGCCGGCATTACCGCTGACGGGCTGTTTATGTTACTGGGCGAAGAGGAATGGGACAGTGTCATCAACACCAGCTTGAATGGTTTTTATCATATGACTAAACCCATTTTGCGTGAAATGATCAGAAAAAAACGCGGCTCCATTGTTTCCGTTTCCTCTCTTTCGGCGTTGATGCCCAATCGCGGACAGGCCAACTACGCGGCCGCGAAAGCCGGAATTATTGCCGCGTCGCGTTCACTTGCGTCCGAAGTGGCCCGTTTCGGAGTCCGGGTCAACGTCGTCGCTCCCGGCTTGATTGAAACGGATATGATCAAAGACGCTCCGGTTGATCAGATTAAACAAATCATTCCCATGGCCAGGTTGGGAAAACCGCAGGAAGTCGCCAGCGTCATCCGCTTTTTATGTTCCGATGATGCTTCTTACGTAACCGGTCAGGTCATCGGCATTAATGGTGGCATATGCTGATGCGCCTATACCATAAGATATCTCTGTTCATGATCCTTCTGACAGGATTCTGTTTCCTGTACGGCAACGTTTGTCATGCGGAAGAAAAAGGTTTTGAAAAGCTCCGCAAAGAATCTGTAAAAATCAAAACGCTCCAGGCAGATTTCACGCAAAAAAAAAGCATGAAAATTCTATCCAGGCCACTTGTTTCTCAGGGTTATTTTTATTTTGCAATGCCTGATTCTTTGCGTTGGGAATACATTAAGCCTCTGAAAAGCGTTGTACTGAGTCACAACCAGCAGGCCAGGCGCTATATGCATTCCGATGGGAAATGGGTCGAAGATAAAACAAATGGCGTGCAGGCCATGAGAATCGTTCTGAATGAAATTGCCGGATGGATGAACGGCAGATTCGATCAGAATCCATCATTTAAAGCAACCGTCATCGGGAAAGAGAATACCTGCATCATCCTGACACCGGTGGGAAAAAAAATGAAAGGAATGATTGAACGCATCGAAATTAATCTCGCGCCCCAAGCGCGGGTTGTCCAATCGGTCAAAATTCTGGAAGGACCCGATAACATCACCCAGATCAATTTCAGTAATGTTAAAATGAATCACGCGATCGATCCGACCATTTTTAAGGATGTACGATGAGGCGACATCTTCTTTGGATAGTGATTTTTTTTCTGTCTTCCTGCCAGACCCTGCCCATCATAAATGCACCTTCTTCTCCACGTAAAGAAAAATCGTTCGTTTGCCCTGATCCTTTTTTAAAGAGAAATTATCGTCTTGTGCATGCCATCGAGGCCCGTCTTGACGGAAGAGTACAAAGTCAGATTATCGGCATAACGCTGGCTCTCCCCGATACCCGTTCGGTCTCCTGCGCGATTATAACGGTGGAAGGCATGTCGCTGTTTGAAGCCGAAGCAAACCCTCATGGGATCAACGTCAAACGAGCCCTACCTCCCTTTGATTCCAAAGATTTCGCCAACAATATGATGGAGGATATTAAGCTGATATTTTTAGCACCGGAAGGCGTTTTACAAAACAGAGGATACCTTGCCGACGGATCGAAAGCCTGTCGTTACCGTCAAGAAAATGGCGGCTGGATTGACGTCATAGAAAACGAATCGGGAGAAACACAAATCAAACGTTACTCTTCCTCCGAAGTTTTAAAAAGGGATGTCCGTTTCAGCGGTACCCATAAGCAACTTTATCAACGCATCGGCCTGCAGGCAGACGCAAAATTTGATTATTTTCTGTTGATGAATTTGATCGAAGATCAACCCATAAAAAAACAAGCGATTAAAAGAAATTAAACCGTTATTAAGATTTGAATAATTTTATTCCGCGATTCAAAACACATCCGGGAAGCATCCGTCATCGCCAATATGTTTCCGTTGTGACCGTTTTTTTTCGGGGTAAATTTCCTTGACACAATCGCGGATGTTCCTTATAACCCCCGTTCCTAAAAGAAGGAAAATCTTATCGATGTTGTTTTTTTCTGAAATTGTCGAATTCAAGCGGAGAAAAAAATGAAGAGCCATCATTTACATCATAAAGGGAAATCGTTTTCGGGAAAACAAGGAGAAACCGTCATGGTTGCCGGCTGTGATCTGGGCAAATCCACCGCGAAATTTGTGATGCTCAACGTCTGTGACAGCGACACACCGATCCTGGAAGATTTCCGCTGCATCGTCCATCATGGGAATCCGCTCAATGCTTTCCGCGAATGGTACCGTGAAAAGCATATCGCTTCATGTGCAGCTCTCGCCGCTACCGGTCTGCACTCCGAGGAACTGGTCGCTCCGGTGATTTCCGGACTGCCGGAAGACGCTTGTATTTCGGCGGCGCTGCAATTGCAGCAAGATCTGCCGGAACAGATTAATCTCGTAAGTCTCGGCGCCCGCGGATATTCGGTCATGACCAGAGATCGGCAGGGACATGTCGGCTATGTGGAGAATGACAAATGTTCCTCTGGAACGGGCGAGACCATTGTAAAAATAGCCGGCCGTTTCGGACTCGGTCTCGAAGAAGCCGATCAACTGGCTTTCGGCGCTGCAGTCAGCGTTCCCATCTCGGCCCGTTGTTCGGTCTTTGCCAAAAGCGAAATGACCCATTTCGGTAACCAGGGGAAACCGACCGACCAGCTCATGAAGGGTTATTTCGAATCGGTTGCCCGCAACACGGCAGCCCTTCTGTCGAGGGTACGCATCGAAGGCCCCGTTTATCTTATGGGAGGCGGTGCGCGACTCGCTTCTTTTGTCAAGGCATTCCGGGAAATCGCCGGCGGCACGGTTTTTGTGCTTGATGAACCGCAACTTTTCGAGGCCCTCGGTGCAGCGGTACTTGCAGCCGACCAGTACCGGGAAGACAAGCTCCCAAAACTGCCTGTTGATCCCGAGCAGCTAATCATTCCGCGGCGAACAAGATTTCGCATTCAGTCGCCGGCTCAGCAGTGGGCATCGAACGTCACGTATCAGTCAGCCCCCGATGTCACGGAGGATCCGGCAGTCACACCGGCCGTTCTAGGCCTTGATCTGGGATCGACGGGCAGCAAGGCGGTGCTAACGTCCATTAGAACCGGCAACCAGTTGACAGACGTTTATGACCGTACTCGCGGGAATCCGGTTGATGCTTCGCTGCGTCTGCTGGACGAGATTCTCAGGCAGACGAAACCGGACGTACGGGCTATTGCCCTGACCGGCTCCGGACGTGAAGCCGCCGCAACGGTTCTCCGCGCGGTGTTCCCTGAGCTTGCCGAGCGGATTGTAGTTCTGAACGAAATTGTCGCCCATGCAACAGCTGCGATCAGATGCGATGACCAGAAAGGGAAAAGTCTCTCCATCGTTGAAATCGGAGGACAGGATGCCAAGTTCATCCAGATCGCCGGCGGTCAGATTACCGAAAGCGACATGAACAAGGCATGCAGTGCCGGAACCGGTTCTTTCCTCGAAGAACAGGCCGTTTTTTACGATATACACGATGTAAAAGAGTTCACAAGGCTGGCCCAAAAAGCAAAGCGTCCGCCGGATCTCGGACAGATGTGTACCGTTTTCATTGCCGATGCTGCCGCTGAAGCGCACAACGAAGGATTCAGCATCGAAGATTTGTTCGGCGGGTTCCAGTATTCGGTCATCCACAACTATATCAATCGGGTCATGGGAGGACGGACCTTCGGCGACCGGATCTTTTTTCAGGGCAAGCCAGCCAGCGGACCGTCGCTTGCCTGGACTCTGGCCGCGGTCACGGGTCGGGAGGTAATCGTTCCGCATAATCCCGGGGCCATGGGCGCTTGGGGCATCGGTCTGTGCGCAATCCGGGAGCTGGGCGAAGAAAAACTTTTCGCAGCCGGCACTTTCGATCTGAATCTGGCGCTCAACGCCAGAGTGGTTTCCAGAATAGAATTCCGGTGTGCCGATTCCAAATGTCATAATTTTTGTCATATTGATAAAACGACTGTCGCTGTCGGCGCAGCAGAAAAGACCGTTCTGTCCGGAGGCGCCTGCCCGAAATACGAAATCTCATCAATCGCTTCAAAGAAAATTCCCAAGGAGGCCCCGAACGCGCTTGAAGAAAGAATGGCGCTGCTGGAAAATTTCCGGGAAGCCGGGACAGGCGATCGGGAGGTGGGGGTGCCTTATGTCGGAGTGCTGAACGGATACCTGCCCTGGATGGTGACTTTTCTGTCGGAAATCGGATTCCGTGTAAAGGTGTTACGCTCTGACAGCAAATCGCTGGCGGGCGGTGAAGAACGCTGTTTTTCGTTCGATTCCTGCGCTCCTGCTAAAATCGCCCACGCGGTGGCGGATGCGGATGTTGACACGCTTGTATTCCCGAAATTTCTGAATCTGCATGACAGGGACGGCCATGGCGGCCGCACGTGTCCGATGGAGCAGGGCATGGCGGACATGGCCGACCAGGCGCTGAAAGCTCGCGGCCGGAATATCAGGTTCGTCAAGCCCCTTCTCAACCTGAGAGACGGCCTGCTGAACCGGCGACTCATCGGCCGCCTTCGAGGGCTCGCCCGGGAACTGGGCGTCGATGATCGACATGTCAAAACAGCGGCCCGCCGCGCGGCAAAAGCGCAGCAGGACTATGAACATGCGCTGGCGGAAATCGGGCGGCGAACCCTGGCCTACGGCCGGGGACAGGGAATTCCGGTGGTTGCCGTCATCGGTTCGCTGCATGTGATCTATGATCGCGCGGTCAATGCCAGTATTCCAGATCTTCTCAGGCAAAACGGCGTACTGTCGCTGCCCATGGACTGTTATCCGATTCCGGACGATATCCCTGAACTTCCCCGCATCGTTTGGGAAGATGCGAACAGGGCTCTCCGTGTCGCGCTTTCAGCCAGGAATTGCGGAGAGGTGTTCCCCCTTTTTCTTTCCTCTTTCGGCTGCGGACCGGCCTCGTTTATTGAACATTTCTTTCGGTTCCTGATGGAAGGTTATCCGCATACGGCTCTGGAAAGCGACGGGCACGGAGGCTTTGCGGGTTTCGTGACAAGAATCCAGGCTTTCCTGCACACCGTTCGTCAGCATGACGGCCGGCCGGTTCCCGCAGAATCGTCAAGACTCCGCCTGTTCGACACACTGGAACGCCCGCCGCTTGCATCGCAAAAGGATTCAAAATTTGTCGTCTTTACCATGGGCGACCAGACGGCTCCGATTATGGCGGCTGTCTACCGGTCGTGGGGCTATGACGCGATCCCGGCAATTCCCACATCAGCAGTGTCTCTGGCTGCGGGGAGAAGAGACTGTTCAGGCAAAGAGTGCCTTGCCTACCAGTTGATCTGGGGTTCGTTTCGGAAATATCTCGATGACAACCCGCCCGAGAAACGCACGGTCCTGCTTCAAATCAGCGGAAGGGGCGCCTGCCGCACCTGCAATTTCTCCATGAAAGATCAGATATCGATCGAGAATATGGGCCTTTCAGATCGTGTGTCGCTGCGCCATGTTGCCGCCGAGCTGGAATGCCCCGGGTTGGTCAGCCGGTTTTACACGGGAACGCTTGTATGGAATCTTCTGAACCAGCTTGCTGCCTATCACCGCCCTTATGAATCCGAACCGGGAGAAGTCGACAGGATATACGATGACTATTGCAGCGACCTTATCCGGATACTGGAAAAACCTTCCGGAAGAGGTTTCTCCGGAATCATTTCAAAGATGGGATCTGTCGGACGGATCGTCTCCGGAAGTATTGAGCAGAACCAAGGCAGCGCTCTTTTCGAGCAACTTGTTCGCCGCGCATCGACACAGTTTGCAGCCATGCGGAAGTGTCGGACGGATCAAAATTCTCTCCGGACGATTTTCCTTACGGGAGATATCTATCTGCGTCTGGATGATTTCGGAAGCGACGCCATTATCCGACGGCTGAATGCTCGCGGGATACGGGTCATCGTGGAACCTTTATGGGTACTGGCCGAATATCTGGTTGAAGAACGTTCCGCCGAATTATTCAGTCTGCCTCAGGGAACTTTCATGAATGCCATGGCGAAGGTCCTCCTGCCAAAATCGCGAAAACACTTTTACGAAATGGCTCAGGAACAAAACCCCTGGCTGCCCACATTCGATGTTCCGGAAATGCTGAAAAAAGCAAAACCGATCATCGACCGGCACCCGCGTGGCGAGGCCCCGATAACCGTGGGAAGCGTTATTCATCACTGGGATAAGGCGGTCTCAGACGGTATCGTGATTGTTGGACCATGGGGGTGCGGTCCGGCACTGATTGCCGAAAGCCTGCTCAAACATCAGCGCCAGATTCCGACGCTTTTCGTTTATAACGACGGGTCTCCCCTCGACGAACGAAAGCTTAATGGATTCGTATTCCGGTTACGCAGGCAAGAACCCAAAACGGCAACAGAAACCGGCCGGTAAGAAAATCTCCGCCTCATGAGAGTCTTTCTTGATGCCTGTGTGAAAAAAATCAACGGGGCTATCCCGGTCGGACAGCCTCTTTCATCGTTTATTCAATCCGTGTAAGTTTAGAATCCCCTTGCCTTAAAATTTTTGGCAACCTTACCGTAAAATTCTTTTGCATCCCCGTCAGGGGCAATACCGAAAACGCAATTCATCTCACAGAAATGATTGATGCCCGGATACAACAAAGACGTGCTCATGATGCCGAGGAGAACAACCTGACCGATTTCCCTTTTCCAACAAACTCTAAAGTGTCCCCGGATTTCGGATTTGGATTTGCGGATCTTTTATCGCAACAAGTCCGCATGAAGTTCCGCTTCCATTGTTTGGGCTGTTGCACCATCAATGGCCTCCATAGCAACTTGACCCGGAATCATATCCAGCAATTGCTTGGCCAGAAGTTTGCGCTCGGCTGAATCTTTTTCGGCAGAAAGCCATGCCTGCTTTTTTTTGGCAAACAACATTTTGTTGACCAAATCGTTTACTTTGATATCCGGATTTTGCCTGGTTACGCTTTGAAGCACCTGCCACTCGATTTCGGTTATATAATCAGGTCTTTCTGTTACCGTACCGGCAACCGTTTCTCCCGAAACAGCAGCTATGGACGCATTTTTCTCAGCGTCCACGATGTCTTGTTCAGACATGTTTAATGCGACGGGTTGTGTTGCATCAACAGCGGCCCCGGTATCGCCGTCATTGCCGCTATGCCAATACACAATGCCCGCAATCACTGCCATTCCGACTATCAGCGCAGCGAGTATTATTTTTGTCTTGGACTTATTTTTTTTCATATCGCTTCGGGTCATTTATAGACTCTCCTTGTGTCATTGCCTTGTTACGATATTAAAATATCATATCGTGAAAATATATCTCCGGCCAGGCCATTGTCAGGCAGCCTGACCGGAGATGTGAAAAAAATCAGATAAAAAATCTTACCACGCTACCGGCGCAGGCGGCGTCACGGTGAAGGTAAATTCCTGACCGGGACCGGACATCAAACCCGTAAACAGGGCATTGATAATAATCCCATTTTCGACCATGTCCGGGAATGTCGTGGTTCCCGTGAATGTCAGAGAACCATCTCCCAGCGATGATACAGGTCCGTCGAAGACGATTGGGAAGTCAACAGGCGTTTTGGTTTTCAGCGAGAAGGGAATCCCGATTCCCAGTTCACCGACCTTTTTCAGATAAATGTCTGCTTTGACATTTCCGTTGATATGCAGGATTCCGTTTTTATCGAGTGAGGCTGTGCCTGTCATGGTTCCTGCGGGCACGATCTTCAATTTCACCTGCAACGGCATCAAACCAAACGCGTAGATGTAGTAACTGAATTCCGGGATGTCCATACCGCCCGTAATCGTATTATTCGTCATATTCGTTTCCGCCGAGAACGTTGATCCTTCCGGTAAAGATACTTTCGTCATGAGTGTTTTCAGTTTGATCATGCCGTCAAGTTTCCAACCATCGAGAGAAAAAAGAAAGTCGCCGTCAACGGGATTGGCTGTGGATGCCGGGCGAGGGTTGGAAGTTCTGCAGGTACTGGCTGCGCTTTTCCCGGCAAACCGGTCCTTCAACCAGTCAAGCACCTGTGGTGCGGCCTGAAATTGCGTCGTGATATGTTCGCCGGGATAAACCATATAGGATGTATTGACGCCAAGGCTGCAGTATTTCTCTTTGAGATTCAGAGCCTGTTCCAGCGGGATAAATTCATCCCCCGTGCCATGATACAGAAAAACGGGTGCATTAATTTTTGTTTTTCCGAGTTCCTGACCATTGACCACTTCAGCAATTTCCGGAATCGCAAAAATCTGATCGGAGGTTTCCCCGTATTTGGTGAAATCGGAAAGCGGCGTATTCATGAAAGCAAAAAGAGCCTCGAATACACCCATGGAAAGGCCTCGACCAATCGCGTCCATCCCGTCAGTGTTCACACGGCTATTCAGAAGAATGTCATTCGGGTACTGCGCGTTCAGCCCGATGCAGGTTGACAGCAGGAAGGATGACCCGTTGTTGCCGTCCAGATATCTCCCGACAGAAAACAGCTCGGCAGGAACACCGCCGGCCGCAACCCCGGCCAATTTAATACCGGGTGCGTAGGTCGACTGCAACTGGCCTGCCCATGCCGCCGACTGACCGCCCTGGGAATATCCCCAGATACCGACTTTTGCATAGGACTTGAGAGATATATTGGGGATCTGCAGAGCTGCCGTCACAATATCGAGAACTGCCTGTCCCTGAGCCTTGCCCACCATGTAGGAAGGTACATCGTTGTTGGTGTAACCCGGGTTATCGGTGACGAGAACGGCATAGCCCCTGTTGAGGGCAGCCGCGATATTCGAATTCTCGTAATCCGTTCCGTTTTCCAGTTGAATCGATGGCGCCCAACTCTGCACAAGACCGTGCGTGCCGACCGCATAACTGATGATGGGACGCGCGGTGAGGCCGTAATTATATAAAGACTTCGGAACCAGTACCGTACCGGTAACCACGTTGGGTTCTCCCAAAGCATCCTGTGACGCATACATGACGGTCCATGAATAACACGATGGTCCGCCCGGCGGAACGGATGTTGATGTACGGTAACGGATTAAGGTGCCATGCGTGCCGGGTATAGTGGATGGCTTCTCATAAAAAGCCATTCCGGCTGGACCCTGTGTGGGAGCAGCAACTGATGAAATCGCCCAAAAAGCTCCTACCATCAAAATCAAAAAGGATAAAAAAAACAGTCGTTTATACCAAAACATACGTTTCATAAAATTCCCCCCTTAAAATTTTTTTTGAATAATGAAGAAGTGCGACCCATACATCAACTTTGACATCTTGATGTTCTTACATGGGTCTCATTTGGTCAGAAAACGTGCAGGCGAGAATCAGAAACGTACCGTTCGAATCGCCTGTTAAAATATTATATTTTGTTTTTTTGTCAAGAAAAAAATGATTTAAATGGTTTGATAACCTTAATTAATTGAGTTTATAACCCTTTTCCCGGAACAATCTCAGGCAGGCATCCGCTACCGAATTATCATAAAGAGTTCCTTTATTCTTTTCAATCTCTTCAAGGGCCACCTCGATACTCAAAGACGGGCGATGTTGACGATGCGAGACCATGGCAGAAATAACATCGGCTACAGCAAGAATTCTTGCCTCCAGAAGAATTTCCTCTCCTTTAAGGTTTCTGGGATAACCCGATCCATCCATCCGTTCATGGTGCTGGTGAACAATTTTCGCCAGCGGCCAGGGAGATTCCACGTTCTTCAAGACCTCATAGCCGCTGCGGGAATGCTCTTTAATTAAAGCATATTCAACACTGGTTAACTTTTCCGGTTTGGTTAATATTTCAGGCGGGATGGATAACTTGCCGATGTCGTGAATGGCCCCGGCCATGCGGATCGCATCAATTTTTTCCTGAGGCAGACCCATTTCGATGGCGATATTCCGCGCCACATCCGCCGACCGGACCTGGTGCAATGCGGTGTAGGGATCCCTGACTTCCACGGCGGACACCATGACCTGAAGCGTGCTGTCGTAGGCTTTGCTCAGGCTTTCCAGCGTTTGTTGCAGTTTCTCCTCCATATTTTTGCGTTCAGTGATATCACGGACGACCCCTCTGAATCCGATCGGTTTGCCGGACGAATCTTTCTGCAATAAAATGGATATTTCGACGTATCTTTTGGTTCCGTCCTTCCGGATAATCTGCCAGTCCAGCCCCTTGAGAGGCTGTCCCGTTTTGAAAACATTGTTGAAGGCTTTGTAAACTTTTTTTGCGGTTTCTTCATCCGTATACTGCCGATTGTTCATCCCTATCAATTCCTCTTTCGAGTAGCCATGGATCTGACAGACGGCGTTATTCAAAAATGTATAATTGCCGGCCAGATCGATTTCCCAATAACCGTCTTCGATGTTTTCCAGGGTTGTGGCCAGTTCGAAGAGCTTGGCGTTTTCAATAGAGATGGCCGCCTGGGCGGAGATGAAACGGAGAATGTCCAGTCGCCCGGGGGTAAATGCATCTTCGCTCAGATTGTTTTCCATATATAGAATTCCGGAAATTTTACCTTTATGAATAATGGGAATACACAGCACGGATTTACACTGCTTGTTGTTGATATAGGAATCGTCCGTAAAGGCTCCTTCTTTTGCGGCATGGCCGAGGATGACATCTTTCCCGCTGTGATGGACGTAGTTGACAATCGCCTGGCAAATATCGGCACAGTCATGCAGCGGCATGGCCTGCATGACGTTTGTTTCATCATTGTCAATATCTTCGCTTGCCTCAATGAGTAATTTTCCTTCTGACTCCAGCATGAGATAACCGCGCTGGGCGCCGGCGCTGGTAACGGACATGTGCATGATTTTTTCCAGAAGCCGCTCCAGCATGATTTCACTGGAAATCACCTGGGAGACCTGCATCACTGTGGACAGGTCCAGTGCAACCGACAGATCATCTTTTGTTTTTTCGGCTGTCGTTGCCTCAACATTCAGCGAAACATCCGCTTCAGAGGAAACCAGTTCCGGATACATTTTCCTGATTTTATTCAGCAGGCCCGTCGCTCCCCATGTGGAATAGCAGATCCCTGCCCGATCCAGGAATCTTTTTGCCTTTTCATTCTCTCCGATCGATCGATATTCCCCGGCCATGATTTCAGAGGCAATGCCCTCCACAACAAAATCGCCGTATTCCCGGCACTGCCTGACGGCCAGTTCCACCAATTTTTCCGCTTTCGCCAGATTGCCGCGTATAACCCATGCATACAAAGCTTTGATAGCCGTATACATGTATGAACAGTTCATGGGCCCGGCTTTTGCCCACGCCCGTATTTTCAACTCGTTGATTTTCAGTAATACGCGATGTCTGATTTTCTCCGGCAGGGAAGCATTTTTATACACCTTCAGCCTGGCTACAGAATCCAGTAATACAGCATATTTATTGATTAAAACTCCCTGCTGCGAGTCCATGTATTTTCTGAATTCATCAGAGGCTTTCAATGCCATCTTGTACTCGCTGAAAAGCGAATACAAGATTAATTTGACGAACCAGAAAACCGAAAGAGCCGCCAGATTTTCAGTTTCTTCCCATGAGGGCAGAAGCTTTTCCGCGTCGATGGCTTTACCGGTCAATTTCACGGAATTATCACATCGTCCCAGCAAATTCAGAATCGCCTGCCAGGTCATCGATTGCAATGTTAATGTATGTCCCTGTTTCATACCGGCGATGATTCTGTTGTTTCTTTCCATGTATTTTTCCAGATCGGAAAGTTCCCTGCCGGTGAAGATGTAGTGTACTTCTGTGAAATAAAGGTTGAAAGTGGCAAATCCCAGATCGCCTGTCTCCAGTCCGACCTTATAGCCTTCGATCATAGGCTCAATGCTGTCTTTCATGGGATATTTCCAGTGTCGGACCAGCGCGTTATACACAAAAACCGTTCGGGCTGCCTGATCGCGGGCATCCAGTTTTTCCACAAGTTTCAGTCCCATTTTGCCGAAGGCGATAGCGGATTTGAAATCCCAGAGTCCTGCCGCCTGAACGATTCCAAAACCGGCAAACGCAAAGGCATGTTCCGGCGCCAGGCCGTATTTGAATATCAGCCGGAAGGTTTTCAGAATGATTAAAGCCAGCAAATTCGGGTCGGTGTAAAAAGCGGCATGGCTCACACTGGCCAGAATTTTTCCGGCTGCCAGGATTTCAAGATCACTTGTTTTGGGCAGATTAATCAGATCTTCCGATCTTTTCCCTGCAAGTTTGAGCATGATTCTGAATATTTCCAAAGCGATATGAAGTTTATTGGCTTTCTTCGGCAGTCGGATACCGAACCGGGGCGCTATGGTATTCAGAATCGGCATCGCCACGTCGATGGCTCCCCGGTAGTCCTCACGCGCGATACAGGCATTAATCCTCGATGTGTAAATTCTGGTTTTCTCCTGATTTGTCTTTGCGTGCTGCAACGTGATTTCCGCCAGCGCATTCATCTTGTCGTAATCACCCATCAGGTAGGCAGCTTCCGTCGTTTCGGTGTAAAGGGCAAGTGTAAGAGGGTATTGTTTTATCCAGGGATTTTCTTCCAGAAGATTCATTCCGTTTTTCAGATACTGATACGCGGGTACATAGGCCGCCGATTCTTTCGCCTTCTTTCCGGCTTCCAGATTAAACCGCGCAAGTTTTTCCCTCTCTTCCTCGTTTTGTATCATCTGAACGCCAAGATTGAGTTGATCAACAATGTAGAACAGTTTGCCCGGCAGTTCCTTTTCGTCTAAATTTCCCATCAGGATCCTGCCGATTTTGTAATGAAGCGCCGACTTTTCCGCGTCCGTTACCAGCGAATAGGCTGCCTCATGAATCCGGTCATGATGAAAGACATAGAAATCGCCGAGCCGGCTGACCATTCCCTCTTTAATGGCTTCGGTAAGATCGGCCAGCGCCTCATCCACCGATGTTTTTCTTACTGTCGCCAATGTTTCCAGATCAAAACGGTTGCCGATGCAGGCGCAGATTTTCAAAACATCCTGAGCATTGTCGGGAAGTTTTTCAATCTTTCCGGCCATCATTTGAATGAGATTATCCGCCACTTTCATCCGGCTGATTTCTCCCACATCCCATTGCCAGCCCTGCGCTCCCTTGTGAACAATCATCTTTTCATTGTAAAGCGTATGAAGGAATTGATTCACAAAGAAAGGATTGCCGCCGGCTTTTTCCTGCACAAGCCCGGCCAGTCCGAATCCCCGTTCCTCCGAACACCGTAAAAAGTTGACGATTAATTCCGTGACTTCCTTTTCCTTCAAGGGATCGAGTGTGATTTTGTCGATACGGATGTTCTGCTTTTTAACTTCGCTGAGAAGTTCGCTAAAGGGATGAGTCTCATTCACCTCATTATCCCTGTATGAAAATAGAATGAAGAGATGATGGATGTCGCTGAGCATGATGTTTTTCATGAGTTGGAGACTCGCCATATCCGCCCACTGCAAATCATCCAGAAAAAGAGCCACCGGATGTTCCTGTTGCGGAAAGACACTCATGAATTTTTCAAAGATAAATTTAAACCGGTTCCGGGTCTCTTCCGGACCCAGAACCGGCAAATCCGGCTGCTTTCCGATGATCCATTCGACTTCCGGAATCACGTCCGTGATCACCCGACCGTTGTCGCCCAGCGTACTTAAAAGATTTTTCTTCCAGAGATTGATTCTTTGTTCGCTTTCCGACAATATTTGTTTCACGAGAACCTGAAAAGCCTGAATAATGGCGCTGTAAGGTTTGTCCCTTCTGAATTGCTCATATTTGCCGGAAATAAAATAGCCCCGCCTAGCCACGATCGGTTTATGGATTTCATTAATCATGGCCGATTTGCCGATACCGGGAGCACCGGCAACAACCATCACGGACAATCTCTTGTCGCCGTTGGCTACCTCCTCGAATCTGGAGATCAGTTCCGATATTTCCTTTTCCCGTCCGAAAAGTTTTTGCGGAACGATGAACCGGTTGGATATATCCTGTCTCCCCAGTTCAAAGGGTTCTATCCTTTTTTTCTCTTCCCATTGTTTCAAGCATTCCTGAAAATCGGCTTGAAGACCGAAACCGTTCTGGTATCTGGCCTCGGGGTTTTTGGCCAGCAGCCTCATGATGATATCCGACACCATGGCAGGAACACCGGCATCAAGCTTAACGGGCGCCCTGGGCATCATGGCGATATGCGCATGAATGAGTTCCATGGGGTCCTGCGACTTGAAAGGCAGCAAACCGGTGACGATTTCATACAGAGTGATTCCCAGCGAATAGAGATCCGTGCGGTAATCAACAGACCTGTTCATCCGGCCGGTCTGCTCAGGCGACATGTATGTCAGGGTATCGCGGATGAAATCAGGATTATAGACTTCATCATGTTCGTGAGTCAGCAGAGCGGATATTCCGAAGTCCGTAATTTTCAATTCCTCCGTTTCCGGATTGATCAGAAGGCTTTGGGGTTTTATGTTCCGGTGAATGACTCCCCGGGCATGCAGCGCTGCCAGTGTTGCGGCAATGTTCGCCGATAGGGCGAGAAATGATGCGATGTTGATTTTTTCATTCGGGCGGAAATAGTCCTTAACGGGAATACCGTCAAAATCCTCGAGGATGAGCGCCAGGCCGCCTTTGTAATGAATAATATCGATGGTTTTGACAACGCTTCCGATATCAAGACGTTGAATCAGTTCGTATTCCTGCCGGAATTGTGCAATTTCCGAAGGGGTTGAATGAAGGGTGTTCAGGAGTTTAATAATAACGGATTGAAAATCTTTTTCCTTATAACCCCGGTACGTAACGGCATTTTTCGTTTTGTGTATCTTTTTTTCCAGAACATAATCGCTTATTTTTTCCATAAATGTATTTCTCTTCTATATTTTCAACGGCTGTTAAGAAACATTAAAAATTTTATCGTATAGGGATTGGTCACATCATCATTCAAATACTCCGCGGCTTTTTCCTTCTCGAAATCAACATACTAATAATGGGTTTTGATATCTTTTAATGGGATTCTGGAATTTTTATCAAAGACATAATCCTGTTGGGCGTGCTCGCCCGTCAACCTGTTTTTGATAACCGGTGCCGCAACAATGCCAAGAACGATGGCGACCGCGAACGCAACAATCCTTTTCTTATTGATATAAGAAATCCCCCCAACGGATATGTGCCGCGCTTTTTTTCTGGAATGGTTAAAGTATAGAAATAACTTTCCCCGATGTCAATTTGTTTTTATCCCCCGGCAGACGAAAGGATCATTTCCGGTTGACTTATAGAAAACAAATGCATACAGAAAAACAAAAAGGGGCAAGCAGATGAGAAATAGCGTCGATGGCAAGAACATCGTGATCATCGGTTCCGGTATCGGCGGATTGAGTACCGGGATTATTTTATCTTTGATGAATTTTCACGTCACGGTCGTGGAAAAAAATCCGCTGCCCGGCGGATTGATGCGGTCTTACCGGCGCGGCGGAATAGACTGCCCTGTCGGGATTCACTACGTCGGCGCATTGGGGGCGGAAGAACCCCTCGGTAAAATGTTTGCGGCCTTGGGAATCCCGGTTGACGAGCTATTTGTTCCCATGGCTGGAGAAGGCATCGTCGACCGCTATATTTTCGACGATTTAACCTTCGATTTACCCGACGGAATCGACACGCTGGAAAACAGTCTGAGAGATACGTTCCTTCAGGAAAAACCGGCGCTGGATGTCCTTATGAAAAATCTGCGCGACATTTCCCGGCAAATGACGGATCCCTCGTTCTTGTTCGCTCAGGGTGATCCCTTTCAGAATATGGGCTATTACCAGCCGATGGGAGAATTACTGGATTCTTTGAACGTATCACCGGCCTTGCGTGCCGTTTTATCGGTTCCCTGTAATCTTATCGGCGTCCCGCTCAACGATTGTCCGGTCATTTTCCATCACATGGTGCTAGCCAGTTATCTTTTTTCTTCGTGGCGACTGAAGGAATGCGGCCGTAAAATGACGGATGTCTTTATCCGCCGCTTTGAAGACCTCGGGGGGCAACTTGTCCTGCACGACGGCGTCAAGAAAATCTTGTTTGAAAAGGGTAAAGTAAGCGGAGTGATTTTGGAATCGGCCAGAACGCTTTTCGCCGATGCGGTGGTTGCCGCTATACACCCGAAGGTCATGCTTCAATTGCTGGACGAAAATGTTCTGCGCGATTCTCATCGCCGGCGCATTCTGGGACTTAAGGAAACGGAAAGCGTTATCGCGGTTCAGGTCTCTGTTGACGCCGCCAAGCATCCTGAAATGCATCATAACATTTACAGGCTCCACCGTGATGAAAACGGTGTGATTCAGGAAGGCGTATTTTATCAAGTGCAACGCACGACCTCCGCAGGCCTTCATCTGCTTTCGATTATTACCAAATCCCTCTTCGGTGATTGGAGTCGATGGGAAAATACCGTGACAGGCCAACGCGGCAGCGAGTATGAAGAGCACAAAATGAACCTCGCCAAAGGCCTGCTTAAAAAGGCTGAAGACGTCTTCGGCGATTTGAACGATGCCCGGATTCTGGATGTATACACGCCTCTCACCCTCCGGGATTATGTCAGTGCTCCGGAAGGAGCCTGCTACGGGATCATGCGTTCGTCGCGTCAGTTATTGAAGGCCATTTCGCTGAATAATCTGCCGATTCCCGGTTTGTGTCTGGCAGGACAAAACGCCATGGCGCCGGGCGTGATGGGCTGTCTTTTCGGCGCCTTCAACGCGGTCCGGCAAATCACGGGTGCGGAACGATTTGCCCGGGAAATCAACGAAAATATGCAATGAATTTCATTGAAAAGCCATACGATATTTGTTAAAGGTCACAACATCACATTCAGAAAGTTAAAGTCCTATCTATGACACGTCAGGAAATTGAGCGCGAAGTAAAAAACGTTTTTCAGCGGGAATTTGAAATCGACAATCCGGATATGGATGCTGATTTGCGCGAAACCTATGAATTCGACAGTATTGACGCCATCGAATTGCTGCTGGCTATTGAAACCTTTCTGAATACGGAAATCACTCAGGAAGAAAAAAAACAGGCCATCAGTATCCGCACGATCAATCAGATTTGCGACTACATTGTCGAAATCGCAAAAAAAAGAAATCTTTTCACGCCGGCATAAAATCATTATGGAACGCAGAGTTGTTATCACAGGGATGTCAGCCATTACGCCGATCGGTCACGGGAAAGATCAGATCGTTCAAAGCCTGTTAAACGGCACCTCCGGCATCAAACCGCTGCGCGAAGAAGAATTTCTCAGCTCCTTTATTCATTCCAAAGTTTACGGAACGGTGGATTATCCGGTGGAATACGATTTTAAACGGAATCACCGCAAGACCATGGGGCCGGTGGCCTATTACGCCTGTCAGGTCGCCAGGGAAGTTCTGGAACAGTCCGGTCTGACCGAGGATTTTATCACATCCGGAAGACTGGGCGTAGCCTTCGGTTCCATTCATGGTTCGCCGACCATTCAGAGAAATATTTACAAAATCTTTTTCGGCGCTCAGGATAAAATCGCGGTCAAGGAAATCGGCGCGGTCGATTATCTGAAATCCATGGTGCATACCACCGCCGTCAATATCACCAAAATGTTCGGCATCACCGGCCGGGTGATATCGTCGGGAACGGCGTGCACGACCAGTTCGCAGTCGATCGGGTACGGTTACGAATCCGTCAAATTCGGCATGCAGGATGCGATGCTCTGCGGCGGCGCCGACGAATACGACACCACCACCGTTGCTGTTTTTGATAACCTGCTGGCCTGTTCCACAGCCTTCAACAACATACCGTCGAAGACGCCCCGTCCGTTTGACAAAGATCGCGACGGCCTGGTCGTGGGCGAAGGCGCCGGAGCGGTCATGCTGGAGGAATATGAACATGCCAGAAAGCGCGGCGCGACTATTCTGGGAGAAGTCATCGGTTTTGCCTGCAACAACAACGGAGGCGACATGATTTTGCCGAATCTCACCGGCATCACCAACACGCTTAAGCTGGGTGTGGAAACCGCCAAAATCAATCCGGAGGAAGTCGACTTGATCAGCGCGCACGCCACGGCCACCAAGATGGGCGACATTATTGAAGCGCAGGCCATCAACGCCGTCTTCGGTCATAATCCTCACGTCATCGGGTTGAAAAGCTACACCGGTCACACCATGGCCGCCTGCGGCGCCATTGAAACCATCATGGCCCTCTACATGATGCAGGAAGGCTTTATTGCGCCGACGTTGAATCTGGAAAATATCGATGAACGCTGTGCCATGTTAAAACATGTACAAAAATTAACCGATCATCCGGTAAAAACAGCGGCCATTCAAAATTTCGCTTTTGGCGGCGTCAATACTATGCTGATGATTAAAAAGTTTTCCTGAGTTGAAGATGTTTCTGTCCCGTATTTTTCATTTTGCAGTTAATTTATCCGTAACACTGATTTTGTGGTGCTATTTCATGTTCGGATACCTTTTTATTTTACTGTTTTTATATCTGCCCGTTTACGTTTTTGCAAAAAACCGCGCTACTGCTCTTCAGAATTTAAACCATATTCATTTAAAAATATTCTTCACGTTGACGAAACGGCTTGCGCCTAAAACAAAATATAATATTCCCGATAATTTGCGGGAAATTCATTCATCGGTTGTTGTCTGCAACCATTTGTCCTATCTCGATCCCATCCTGCTGGTGTCCCTTTTCAAAAAACAGAAAACCATCGTCAAGCATACTTTTTTCAAAGTTCCCATCTTCGGCTGGTTCTTGAAAAACTACGGGTATATTTCCTCCGGATCCGATACCATGATGGGCGCGGCCATGATCAACAACCTGGAAGATATCAAACAGCATCTGTCGTCGGGCGGCGTTTTATTTGTTTTTCCGGAGGGCACCCGGAGCCGCGACGGCAGTCTTTCGCCGTTCAACAAAGGCGTCTTTACGATTGCCCGTTATTGCAACGCGCCATTGAAACTCATTTTAATCCGGGGAACCAACAAACTGTTTCAACCCGGTCATTTCCTTTTCCACACTCAAGAACATAACGAAATTGAACTCCGGTTAATCGGTTCGCTCAATCCGGATTACAAAAGCAAAGATTTTTCCATCGCTGCCCTGGCTGACGAGACCAGAAAAATATTCGAAGAAAAAATAGACCATTTAAAATCAGATAACAAAGGGGACTAGGTTATGGAACTTCAGGAAGCCATTTTAAAACGCAGAAGCGTCAGAAAATTTACCGACGATGTTGTCACCGATGAAGAACTCAAACAAATCTTTGAGGCCGTACGCTGGTCGCCCTCCTGGGCCAATACTCAGACTTGGGAATTCATCGTCGTCCGCGACAAAGCGCTGATGGAAAAAGTCGCCGGCACCTATTCCGAAAAAAACCCGGCCACAAAATGTTCTCTAAGTGCGTCCGCTCTAATTGTCGCCTGCGCGAAAACAGCCATTTCCGGTTGCTACGGCGGGAAACAGGTCACTTCAATTTCCAACTGGGAATTTTTCGATCTGGGCATCGCCGTTCAGACGCTTTGCCTGAAAGCCCATGAAATGGGACTTGGAACCGTGGTTGTGGGTTTAATGAACCACGAAGCCTGTGAAAAAATTCTGGCCGTGCCCGAAGGTCACAAAGTTTATGCCGTCATTCCGATCGGCCGACCGGCCACCGAACCCAAGGCAGGACCGCCGCGCAAATCCCTTTCCGAAATGGTATTTTTGAATAACCTCAATAAGCCGATGTTCTAAATCATTCCAACCCACCGGCAGGGAGCTATCTCCCTGCCTTTCCAAAAAGCGTGTAACTTCAGCTTCCGGCTGCGTTATTCATAAATGAAGATATAAAAAATAGCAAAGTGTCCCCAGATTTTCGAAATTTTCGGAACCGGCCACAGGGAATATCCGGTTGATTTTACTTATAAAAAATGGTAATTTAAATTTATGAATAAAAAGCAAACCGCCATACACCGAATGACGGATCATCAGGACGACAATTATGTCCCCGGCACGCCGGAAGAGCGGATTCTGCTTGTTTGGCCGTTGACACGTGAAATATCCTCCCTGAGTATAAAGCATCATGCTGAACGAAGACTACAAAGACATTTTACACGCCTTATCCGACGAGAACGTTAGGTTCCTTCTTGTCGGAGCGTATGCACTTGCGGCTCATGGTTATCCCCGGGCCACGATGGATATCGATATCTGGGTCATGCCATCTCCGGAAAACGCTGATGCGGTTCTGCGGGCTTTGCAACGTTTTGGCGCTTCATTGCAGAATTTAACCAAAGAAGACCTTCAGAAGGACGGAACAATTTTTCAAATCGGAGTTGCCCCAAGACGGATTGACATTATCACCGCGGCCTCGGGGCTCCAGTTCGAACCTGCTTATCAACACTCAATTCAGCTGAATATAGAGGAAATGGAAGTCCGTATTCCTTCGATCGACGACCTTATCCTCAATAAAAAAGCAACAGGAAGAACAAAAGATCTTGCCGATATTGAAATCTTGGAATCTTTAAAAAATTCCGAAAAACGTCTTTGAAACAAATGCACAAATAATTCTGATACTGGTTTAGTCGTCCTTCGATTGAAGCCACTATGAATCTCGATAAGCCGATGTGTTAATATTTAATTTAAAGCGATCATCCGCAAAATACCCAGCGATGATGAAAATATTTTCAAAATAAGAAGGGGAAGTTGAATGTTATGAAAGCCTCTTTTATCCGCAAAGTTCTGATCATGATCGTCAGTCTGTATGTGACGCTGAGAATTACTGTCATCGTCTTGTACTGGACAGGCATCAAGGGCGGGTATCCCAGAAAAGACGGAGACGGACTTTTGACCTGGTGGTCCAACGGTCTGGTCAATGCCGCCCGTATTAAAAAGACGGTTTTCGATCCCTTCAACGTTCGCATCGAACCGGGCAAGCGCTACATCATCATGTCGAATCACCGCAGCCTCTATGATATTCCCCTGTCGATTCTTTCGCTGCCGGGCAGCATTCGCATGCTCACCAAAAAGGAACTGTTCAGGATCCCTTTGTGGGGACGCGGGATGGCGGCGGGCGAATTCATTTCCATCGATCGCCATAACATCGAACAAGCCAAAAAGGATCTCAAAGCAGCCGGCGAAAAAATGGAGGATGGCATTGTATTGTGGATCGCTCCGGAAGGCACGCGTTCGCGAACCGGCCGGTTGGGATCGTTTAAGAAAGGCGGTTTCATCCTGGCCATTGAAACCGGCGCACAGATTATACCGGTCGGCATCCGGGGTTCAGAGAAAGTGCTTCCGGCCAAGACGTGGGACTTCTATCTGGATCAGCAGGTGGCCATTCATATCGGTAAACCGATTGACGCCTCGGCTTATACTCTGGAGAACAAGGACGCACTGATTGAAGCGGTTCGGCGTGAACTAAACGCCCTGTGCGGCGAATCCGGATAAGTGATTTAGAACCCGGTTATATCAATAACGAGGAACAATGACGATGAGTGAACATGATGAAATGACATCAAAAGAAAGATGGAAACAGTTCAAGGGCCTGATGAAAAACAATCTTCCTGAATATGAGAAAAAATTTCTTGGAAAAGGAAAAGACTCTCCTTTTTGGAAAGTAACATTGGAAAGAAAATTTGAACAGGAAACTTATAAAATCATTGTGATCATAACCAATAAAGTCATGATTCATCCCAAAGTTGATTATGAAAGTTGTTTCTCAAAAGGAATACAAAAGATAAAAAACGTATTTATTGCCAGACCGGAGAATATAAAATTTCTGGGATCCGTCATCATCGGAGAATACAACAATAAGCCGCTGATCAGACACGAGGAAGGGCAGGAACTTTAACTTTCCGCTGTGCCCCGACGGAAGGAAGATAAAAAACCAGTAAGGTGTCCCCGGATTTCAGGAAAATCTCCGTTTTTCTCTTGACATTTCTTATCATGGATGTCCCTCGAATTGAATACAAACGGTCAAGAAACGGCTCCCGCTCGGCATGGCTTGCCAGGAAACCATTTTCGAGGAATTGAGAATGAATAAGTTAACAGCATCCCTCATTCCAGATTTAGCAAATAAATAAAAAAGGTGAGTTCGACTAAATTTTAAGACCTTGTCCGGTTTCCAAAATCTGACAAGGTTATTCAGCATTAAAGCTGGGCAATTAATATTTGCTTATTATAGCCTGCATGGCTGCACTTAATTGTTTTAGAAGCACCACATTGTATCCGGTTTGTGCCGGGTTGATGTTGTAAAGTTGGTTTGATGCAATCGCATACTCGCGGCCTTTTGCAGCAAGGGAACCTTCTGGCATCTCAGGGTCAACCACTGTAGCTGTTATCGAAATGGTATTGTCGCTATTACGTGAGATCTCGAAAGTACGGAACTGCTCGGGGAATTCGCGCAACGATTTGGTTTCAACCTGCCAGAAACTGTTTTCGGGATGAGAAGCGTCGGATGAAACAAATTCCTTCACCGTGTTCAGGTGACGGTGGCCGGCAACAAAAAGAATCAGGTTGGGGAAAGCTTTCAGCTGTTCAATCAAATCGGCCTGGCTGGTATAACCCGGCGTAACAGGAATCCAACTCATCGCATTATTCTCAGAAACAACCCCGATTGGAATATGCGCGGCAATGATCATCAACTGGTTGGCATCCTGGCCGGCCTGCAACTGAGCCATCAGCCACTCGTAACGACCGTTGTCGAGTGACGCATGTCCATATATGCCTTCCTGGTAAGGAGGATCGTTGTCTTTCATCGTGTTGTCAAGCACAATGACTTTAACAGGAATATCCGATTCGGGGATAAACGAATAACAACCACCCCATACATTGGCGGAATTTTCCTGCACGAATCCGTGTCCTACCGGCCTTGATGTGGTGTTGCTGAATTCGTTGATAACCCCGTAAGTAGTGAGCGAACGGCGATTTCCATCAGCAGCAACCGTAGGAATGTCGGTCAAGATATCAGTCCTTCCTGCGCCTATGATCGGGGCATTGGGTTTGCTGGAATCCAAAACACCCGTGGAATAAATATAGCCATCATCATACAATATAAAAGGCATCTGTAAGATGTTGGTACCTATCATGGCCTGGCGGATATTATCGGAAACTAATTTTGAACCTAACCAAAAATGATCGTGGTTGCCAATAGCTGCATACCAGGGGATAGAACTATCGAGCCCTTCGGCCTGGAAAACATCCTGAAAATCGTTGTTTTCTCCTGCAATCGGGTCATCATCGGCACCTGAATCGGGATTGATTCTTTTCCCATCCATGATATCGATAAACCATCGCAATTCGTTGTATTGAGCGCTATTGGCCATATCACCCAATACCAAACCAAAATCGAGCGGGCTATCTTTATGGTATTTATTTATCGTTTTAATAGTGGCATCCAAAACCTGGGTTGTATAGGGCATTAGAGGGGAATAAAGTGAGATACGCACTTCCCCCAGTCTTTCGAAAGTCGAAAACACTATAGCCTGCGCAGGAGATTCTTCATCGGTAATGTGAATATCTGTAATGGTAAAAAAGCTCAAAAGTTTGGTTTCTTTTGTAACCGATGCATAATCGTATCCTGAAGGCATCAGATCGGTTCTAACCACGGAAGGTTCACCCGCACCAATATGATAAATGCCGTAACCGTATTTGGCAAAACTATCCACATCAGATACCTGAGGAATGAATGTTGTCTCAGGATCATCGGGCACCAAGGTTTGATCAACAGTTGTTTTAACTCTTGTTTCCTGCGTGCCTGAATTGCTATCGCTGCACGACCAGTAAGTCAAACCTACAAAAAGGATTACAAGCAACAATGCTTTTTCTTTTCTCATTTTCTTCATTTTAATATCCTAAAATTTAATATTAAAATTTCTATTTCTTATCATCTGTCGCCGGCAAAATTGCTGTCTATTGCATTTGGCTAAAAATACTTTATTGACTAGATTATACTAAATTTCCGGCGTAAAATTAAACAAATATTTTTTATAGCGGAACCGTCAACCATTCCGGGATGGATGTGGGAATCGATGATGCCGGGCAAAATCAATTTACCGTCAAGGTTCCACTTATCTGTTTCAGGCCCTATCCATTTTTTTTGCCGGCATTATCGCCGACGTATACAATAAGGCCATATTTATCGCAACGGCTTCTGCCCATGGTTGCTTGGGGTTTACCGTATAGACTTTTGCATTGGTTAATACACGGTCGGCAAAATCATGCTGATGGTGACCGTTGGCAGAGCTACATCCTGATAGGATGACGACCAGCAGCAGAACAATTGTCTTATGGATATTTAATTCTTTTAAGATGTTCATGACTATGCCCCTTGTTTTTTTTAAGGTTAGCGGAGTATTGGGGACAAGGTGTCTCCGGATTTCTTGGGATCTGTCATCATCGGAGAATACAACAATAAGCCCCTGATCAGACACGAGGAGGGGCAGGAACTTTAATCTGAATATTTGAACTGAAATGGTGACAGCACCCTATATTTTAGCCATGAGTCACCGAGTAATAGAGCGCTGATTCTTTTTTACATCAGTATCAAAATCCCGGGTCTTCCGTTTCTTATTTGCGGGTGACAACAACTTCACAGCAGTCATCACCGCGATTTAAATTTTTGGTGTGAGCAACATCCACGAGAATTTTATTATCAAACAGGCCGCCGATGATCCCCTGGTATGTCTGGACGGTGACAATACCGCAATCGGCAACGCCGGCCTTGGCAATGGCTTTCTGTGTTTCGCAATCCGTAATGCGCATGATAATTTTACCGTCTTCGATAAAGACTTTCCGCCCCTCGATCTTTAAAACCCTGCTGAAAATATCAAAAGCATCCAGAAAACTCTCCGGCCAGACGGGCTCGGGTAGATAGTTCTTCCGCAGGTTCTTGCCGAAAACATAAGAAAATTGTTTCCAGGCTTCCACATCCATTTCCCACGCTGTTTGAACACCGAACTTCTTCGCCAGCGCCAAAAACCAGGCCCCATCCATCCGCGTAAATGCGTGCTGAGCGATTTCAATCATCTGTGTGTCTGTTAATTTCATTTCTAAGAACTTCCTTTCAACTATTGGAGGTGAAGTATAGGAAATGGGTTCTTGTGAGTCAAGCAGATTGATCTTACCCCAGAAAAACGGACACCTTGATTAGGGGTCACCCCCGGCCATTTCAAAGGCCATGGGACTTCTGTACTTTAACGCAGAATGCCTGCGCTTGCGATTATAAAATAACTCTATGTAAGCAAACAAGCTGGCTCTGGCCTCCGATCTTGTCTTGTAATCTTCAAATCCTGTTAATTCGGTCTTCAATGTATGAAAAAAACTTTCCATCGGGGCATTATCCCAGCAGTTTCCCTTCCGGCTCATACTGCAGGTGATGCCAAAATCGCTCAATAACTGCTGATACGACGTTGAAGCATATTGCGCTCCCTGATCGGAGTGTAAAAGAACGCCTTCTATCTCTTTCCTTTGAGTGGCAGCCATTTTTAATGAGGCTGAAACCAGTTCAACATTGTTCTTTTCTCCCATGGACCAGCCTACGATCCTCCGGGAATATAAATCCATAATTGCCGATAAATACAACCATCCTTTTCTGGTCGGGATAAAGGTAACATCCGATAGCCATTTCCGGTTGGCTTTGTCTGCTGTGAATGCTCCTCCCAGTATGTTCTCTGCCGGTTTCTTTGTTTGTCTCGAATCGGTTGTAACTACAAATCGTTTATGGACTTTTGACTGAATGTTGGCTCTCCGCATCAAACAGGCTACGGTGTTTCTGCCCACCCGTTGGCCTTGTTCCGTCAAGTCTCCATGAATACGAGGCGCTCCGTATATCTTCCTGCTCTCTATATGCGCCTGACGTATCTTGACTGTTAAATCCCGATGACGTTTTGCTCTTAAACTCTCCGGTCGTTCAGTCCAATCATAATATCCGCTTCTGGATACTTCCAGCACCCGACACATTGCCGCTATTCTATATTGCGTTCTCCACAACCGGATAAACCGATATTTTACTTCAGTTCCCGCGCAAAGAACGCCGCGGCTTTTTTTAAGATCTCGTTCTCCTCTTTAACCCGTTCCAGTTCCCGTTTTAATTTGCTGATTTCTTCCGCTTGTGTACCGGTTGACTTCCGTCTTCCTTGACCAGGGAAAGCCTCTCCCCCCTGTTTATCCGTCGCCTCTTTCCACTTATATAGCTGGTTCCTTCTGATACCCAGTTCCCTCGCTACTTCCGCCGCTGGTTTCTTGCCTTCTTCCAGCAATCGCACGGCTTCCACTTTAAACTCTCGACTAAACGCCTGTCGCTCCTTTCTCATCGAACACTCCTTTCGCTTTCCTTGTATTCCACTATCCTGTATACTTTTTAAGGGGTAGGTTCAGATTGTCCCAATTTTATCAGGGACAGCCACTAATTTAAATCTCTTTGCGGGTTCAATCGTCTTTCGATTGAACCACAATATTTCGGAGCAATCAAAATGATTGCTCCAGCGTAAAATAGAAGTCTTATTTTCCAAAACGTTAATTTTATGCTACGTTGCATTTGCAATCGTTCAAAAATCATTACTCATTAAAAGTTTTATTAAGAAAATTTGTGGCGTTTGCAATATTAGCACCGATCCATATAAACAATATTTCTGTAAAAAACAGAAATCAGAACAGAGGTTAATTAATGACAAAAGAACAAGAGCGGGCAGAGCTGCACCGTGCCATCTGGCAGATTGCCAACGATCTGCGCGGAAGCGTGGATGGCTGGGATTTCAAACAATATGTTTTGGGGATGCTTTTCTATCGGTTCATCAGTGAGAATCTTACCAGCTTCATCAATGAAGACGAACAGCGCGGCGGCAATAAAGACTTTGACTACGCCAAGCTTTCGGATAAAGAAGCGGAATTCGGTCGTTCCGATACGGTAAAAGAAAAAGGGTTCTATATTTTGCCAAGCGAGCTTTTTGTCAATGTCCGCGACAAAGCGCGCCATGATACCAACCTCAATGAAACACTGGCCGCGGTTTTTCGCAATATTGAAAGTTCAGCCAAAGGGACGGATAGCGAGCCCGATCTCAAAGGTTTGTTTGACGATCTCGATGTGAATTCCAACAAACTCGGCAGCACGGTAGAAAAAAGAAACCAGAAGCTGGTAAAACTCTTGGAAGCAATCGGGGATCTGGGGCTGGGCAACTACTACGACAACACGATAGACGCCTTTGGAGATGCCTATGAGTTTCTGATGACTATGTATGCCGCCAATGCGGGCAAGTCCGGCGGTGAATTTTTTACCCCGCAGGAAGTCAGTGAACTGCTTGCCGAGATTACAACAGTCGGCAAAAAAGAAGTGAACAAGGTCTATGATCCGGCCTGCGGGTCCGGCTCTTTGCTGCTCAAATTTGTCAAGGTTCTCGGAAAAGAAAATGTCCGGCAAGGGTTCTTTGGGCAGGAAATTAACCTCACCATCTACAATCTCTGCCGCATCAATATGTTTTTGCATGATATTAACTACAATTTCTTTGATGTTGCCCACGGCGATACACTGACCGATCCGAAGCATTGGGATGATGAACCTTTTGACGCCATCGTTTCCAATCCGCCGTATTCCATCAAGTGGGAAGGTGACAGTAATCCGCTTCTCATCAATGACCCGCGTTTTTCACCGGCGGGCGTATTGGCGCCCAAGAGCAAGGCCGATCTTGCCTTTACCATGCACATGCTTTCCTGGCTTTCTACCAGCGGCACGGCAGCGATCGTTGAATTTCCGGGAGTGCTTTATCGCGGCGGCGCGGAACAGAAGATCCGCAAATATCTGGTGGATAACAACTACCTCGACACCGTGATTCAGCTTCCGCCCGATCTTTTCTTCGGCACGACCATCGCTACCTGCATTATCGTGCTCAAAAAAAGCAAGAAGGACAACAAAACTCTCTTTATAGACGCCTCAGCCGAATTTGTCCGCGGCGGCAACAAAAACAAGCTAACTGAA
>Ga0255346_1000844_pt1 | contig 47235 bp, 67 predicted proteins | sample wastewater_treat_FD_194410 | JGI IMG/M metagenome (GOLD analysis project Ga0255346, IMG submission 194410) | Wastewater microbial communities from Lulu Island WWTP, Vancouver, Canada - plant22 | ecosystem: Engineered > WWTP > Wastewater > Unclassified | place: Canada: Vancouver, British Columbia...
ATACATATCCATCCTTAAAAGCATCTATTTTACCCTTAACTTTATATTTTTCACTAACAACAGGTTTATTTACTTCTGTAAAATCATATATCTCTTGTAATACTTCATGTATTGCTTCACCAACTTTCTGCATTAAATATATCTTAGGATATTTAAATAATTTCTTAGGATCAACTGGGTATTTCAATCTATAATAGTAACTTTTTCTTAAACAGGAATACAATTCTGATACTGCTATGTAAGGTCTCTCATAACTTTGAACATTCTTATAATCATCAACCAGCTTCATTCTCATCAAAGTGTTATATTTCGTTTTATCAAATGCCTTAGAAGAGTATTCCCTCTCTTCAACTTGTTGCCGAGGAATATCAGGTATAGGCTCCTGATATTCCTCTTGTTTTTCTTTTTTTACTTCAACTGGAATGTCCAAGTTCTCAAATTTTTTCGAACTGGACCCAATGTTATAATCTTCTAAATATTGTAAAAGCTTTGAATACTCATTCAATTTAGTTCTCTACAATATTGAGAGCACATTCAACTAGTTGATCTCTCAGAATTTTATAAGCATCTTCGAGAATCTTACCTTCCCATTCATTCAGCTTTGTATATTTCTTTCCTTCTGTAATGGTTCGTGCAACAAGAAGATTATCTACTGCTAGAGAAAAAGCTTTTTCTCTGATTTTCTTCTGAACAATATCATCAATCTTGGAATCTTGCGCTTCGTTAAGAGCTTCTTTTACCATATTCTTAACATCTTCTTTACCCTTTTCTGTAACAACTAGTTTCTTACAATTTTCTCTAGCAGATTTGGCGCTTTCGAGTGCCATCTTTTTGAGAACCTTTGTATTAACTTTTTCGTTGATAACAGAGGGAGTATGTTCAATAAGTCTAAACATTTCAACCATTACAGACAGAATTGCACCTTTCACAGACAGATACTCTTGAATGAAAAATGGGCAACAAACTGTAGATTCAAGAACAGGTTTCCCAAAGAAAACATAATCAAGTGCGTAAAAGTTTTCTAGAATTCTAATTTTTGACTCTTTACTTAACTTCATTTTAATTTATCCTCCCGTCTTATTTTTCCTATTAAATGACGATCCTTCATCTTCCAAAATTTCCAGTGATACTCTTCTGTTATCATCTGGAAATTGTGTATTTTTTATTGCTAATGCTATTACTTTGAGTGCGTCGATATTTCTACCCTTTTTACCAATTACTTTTCCGACATCCCCCTTACTAGTTTTAACTTGAACAATAACATTCTTTGTAGAAATGTCTACATCAACTAAAATTTCATTAGGATTATCAACAAATAACTTAACAGTTTGCTCGATGTAACCTTTGAGTAGTTCTTTAATTCCCTGAGCCATAATCAACACTCCTTCTTGATAAGTTCAACTTCATACTTCATTTAAATTTATTATTTGTTCTGAGTCAAGTTCCAATCTAGTCGATTTTTGGATTATACTTATCAACTATTTCCCGTTGAATAGCTTCTTTTACATTATTATCAAATGCTTCTCTAAAAGCTTGATCTGATGCATACATTTCTAAAGCCTGAGCTGTTCTAAACTTCTTTGATGGATAAGAAACTATAGTATTCCAAGCTCCAGTTTGTATTCTTCCACATTCAGTCAAAAACATATAGTTTGTCCAGAAGTTATTAAATCCAGTAACGAAGTCACCAACAATATCAAACTTTATATTTGGAGGAAATAGTTTATTTTTTACGAATTTTATTTCAGCTACAAAACCATCAAATCCAACCTTTTCCTTATTAGTAACACTTTTAACTTTCATTTCCATTAAATGAAAAGCGTTGAATTTCAATGCATTTCCACCAGGCATTTCTTTACCAGTAGTCATGAACTTCATATCTTTAGCTGCAGCAAATGGACCAATTTGAATAACATCTCTTAGTTGATTTACAGCAACCAAACTAATATTATATAAAGAAAGTTTAGCTACATACTTTGGAATCAAAACTGATAGCAATCTTCCCCTATATCCAATAGCTTGATTCACATCCTCAATTTCTCTTTCTTTTTGACTTAATGTGTTTGCAATTGAATCCCAAACTACAATTGAAGGTGTATCAATTATTCCCTTTTCTTCTTTAAATAGACACAATCCTTCAATAAATTTGAATACCTTTTCAACTGTCATATCAGTATAGGGTTTCAGTTTTGGATATCTAACACCCAAATTAGCCATCCTTATTGTAGTTGTTGCCTCTTCTGAATCAAGATATGCAGCTAAGCACGATCCCTTGAATTTTCTTTGTGATGCTCCAATTGCTTGAATTGCAATCATTGATTTTCCACTACCTGGTTGACCAACAACAACACCAAGAGTTCCAACAGCAAAACCACCACCCATAAAAGCATCCAAAACATCAATTCCAGTTGGGATTACTTCTTTAACTCCTGTGTCCTGTCTAACATCTGTTTTATTTTCAATAAATGAATTAAACTCCATAAATAAATCTTTTGTCTTGGAGTCTAATGTATCAACAGCTTCTTTTTCAGTTAAAGATGATTCCTCAGATGGAGTTGGGGTGTCTTTCTTTTTTGGACCTCTCTTTTTTACTTCAACACTTTTTAACATCTCTTCAACTTCAGGTGTTGATGGTTGAACAGACTCTTCAACAAGATCATCTGTAACCGTATCAAACTCATTCATTTGTTCATTCTTTTCACTAACCATTAATCACTTCTCCCTTCACATTAGTTTCTAGACTAAGAGACTCCATTTCATCCTGAACACTTGAAAATTCTTCAACTTTCTTTTCCAATTCAGATTTACGAGTTTCATTAATTTTTTCTATCTTTCGTGCAAGAGATCTAACATCAACAAGTTTTTCAAGTTCTTCATCATCGTCAATTTTAAGTTCAAATTTCTTTCTCATTTCTATTTCATCTTTTAAACTTTTCATGATCTCTTTTCTTATATCAAGAACAGCTTTAAACAACTCTGTAGCAGACTGTACTTTTTCATTGAAAAATCTAACATATCTACTGTCTAGAGTTTCAGGAAATAGACGATCAACTTTACTTTTTATTACTTCTAGTTCAGTAACCATTTTATTTAGAGCATCTCTCTGTTCAGAAAACTCTTTTAAGAGTTGCTCTATCCTATCACCCATAAGTTCCATTTATTTTTCCTCTGTTGGTTTTTGACAATTACATTCAATATCTTCTTCGGAGAAATTAGATAAAATACCATCTGGATTATTTACAATCCAATCTATAACTTCTTCCTCTGTCATGGACATATATACTTGTCCCTCAACTTCTCTACTACCATCAACATAAATAGTTACACCTTTAACATCTTTTACATACTCAAGGAGTAACTTATCTAATTGCTCTACAGTAGTTCCTCTTGGCATATTAATGGTTTTTGAAACAGCCCCATCTACATACTTTTGAATTAGACATTGTGTTTCAAAATGATCTTTTGGAGTTAGATCTTTTGCATCAACAAACCATTCTGGAATTTCTCCAGCTGTTGTAATGAGATGTTTATATTTTGGATGAATATAAACACGCTGTCCAACTCTATCTTGTCTCCTATATGCTTTTGCAATAAGAGGTTCTATTCCACTTGATACTTCTGGAAGTAATGATGTTGTTCCTGTTGGAGCAAATGCCATAGCTGTAACACACCTTACTCCCTTTTCTTTAATATCCATTCTTAATGAAGCAGGGAGCTTTCTGATAAAAGAAGCTTTTCCATAAGATACTGGATCGAATTTTGGAAATGCTCCTTTTTCTACTGCAAGTTCAACCAATGCCTCATATACGGTATCCCTGATAAATCTCATTAATCTTTCAACTTCTAGTAATGCCTTTTCTGATCCATACCGTGCTTCTTTTGCAAATAGATACTCTGCTAAACCCATAACACCTACACCAATTCTCCTTGAGTTATGAGCTTTAATAGAAATCTCATTGATGGAATATTTATTTACATCAATGATATCATCTAGGAATCTAACACCTAGTTTAATAGTCTTTTCTAGTTTCTGCCAGTTTGTATTAACACTTCCTGTAATAAAGTTTGGAAGAACTAAAGAACCAAGATCACATACATCATATGGTGCTAATACTGCTTCACCACATGGATTTGTACCTCTTATAGGATCATAATAATATGAGTTATTTTTAGATAAATTGTTCCAATTGAGAATTCCTGGTTCTCCCCATTTCACCATATTATTGATAATCTTATCCCAAATGAGTCTTGCTTTTATTTTTCCATAACTCTTTTGCTTAAATTTTAATTCCCATTCACTGTCTGATTCAACAGCAGAAAGAAAATCTTCTGTAATTGAAACAGAAATATTAAAATGAGACATTTTATTATGAACAGTTTTAGCATCAATGAAATCTAAAATTTCAGGATGTGAAACATCAACACTAGCAAGTGCTGCAGCTCTTCGTGCTCCACCACTTTCAATCGTTTTAGCAATATTATCTGCTGCTTCAATAAAACTTACAAGTCCAGATGAAGTTCCTCCTTTTCCTGCAATAACATCTCCCTTCGGACGTAGTGATGTAAAATTACATCCAACTCCACCACCATCAGACCATAGGACCAAAGCATCTTTATAAAATTGCCCAATCTCTTCGATTGAATCACCAATCGGTAAATGAAAACAATTAAACAATGTCCCTCTTGGTCTCCCGGCATTTCTTAGGATTCTTCCACCAGGAAGAAAATCCATGTTATAAATCATTTCAAAAAATTTATCTCGATACTCTTCTTGTTTTCCATTTTCAGCAGCAGAAATTGATGTTGCAACTCTTAGTGCACATTTCTCCCAGTCTTCTCCGGGCATAAAATATCTTGATTCTGCTACCTTCAATGCATTCTCTGATAAAGTAACTTTCTTTGACATACACTACTCCTTCTTGAGTTATTATTCTCGGGATTATTTGTTCCTAATTTAAGAATTAAGTTCTTATTTTTTTCGCATTTTTTTCAATGTCTTGGCTAAGGTTTTCATTCGTTTCAATTTTGGACTATCGCCTGCTTTTACAGTTAATTTTTTAGCAGGAATTTTTTCTCCTTGCTTCACACCAAGTGCTCTATGTAGTGCACCAGGATGTTTTATTGCGCCCCTAATCCAATTTTTTTCTGCTTCTGTAAGGTATCCAAATTCATCACTATTTAATAACTCTTCTGTAAGTTCATCAACGATATCATCTTTGAGGTCTCCACCTTCTAAATCAGCAGGTTCTTTCCCTGCTTCTAGTTCATTTTTCTCATTTGGTTTACCCGATGGAACATCACTTCCAGCATCAGGATTTGTGTATTGTTCGATTATTTTTAAAATGTCTTTATCTTTCATATCAATACTCTCCTTTAATTCTTTTCCTTTAAAAAATAAAAAGCGACTTGGGTCCGCTGATTTATCAAAGCTTTTTATTTTAACAAAATTATACACACCCTTCAATTTACTACCCTTAAAATCAACCTTCATGCTATTATTTGAAAATTTCAAAACTTCACAATTTCCACTATCATATTTTTTAAGAACACCTGCGCCATAACCAGACTCAATTGTTCCTATAAATAATGCTTCTTTTTCTGAATGGTCATGTGTTCTTGAAACGCCAATTTTCATTCCTCCACTAACTAAATCTGGAGATGTTTTCTTGAAAGCAAAACTAGCCCAATTTTTACTATGAGGCATTTCAAACCTTAGATCCCAATGCTTACCTGCTCGTTTTGCCTCATGGAGAACAACTATGAATTTTGCCATTTTAATGTCTCCGATAATGAGCAGATTTCTGCCTTGCTAGACTATATGATTTACTTTTATATTTTCTCTCTAACTGCATCTTATATTCAATATATTTATGTTTATGAAAAATCATTCTCTTATATAAGGGATCATCTTTTTTTCTAGCAAGAGAGACTGCAATAGTTCCAGCAGAAGATCTAAGTTTCTTTGGTCCACTTCTTCTAACTGTACTGGTTCCATATGCTTCTTGTATTTGATTTAAGTATTTATCCAATTTTTCCATTTGCTTGTTCTCCACCTTTATTTCTAAAGTGGTTATGACCATTACCATTATTTATAAATTTTTGTTTTTTCTTCCCCTTATGAGGAGTTCCATTCATTGTTATAAATGTTATTCCCTTTTTATGTTCATCTAGAGCTAATCTTGAAAGACAATATGCATCACAAAGATTATCATCATCAAATTCTTCACCAAACTTTTTGAATGTATATAAAAGCATTAAATTCTTTTTACAATTTCCAACACCACTTACAAACTTTTTTAGTGTTGGTGGTGATATGATTTTATATGACAATCCACGTTCTTTAAAAATAGCACATCTAATTATATAATGTAAAGCAGCCAATTCCATAGTTGATTGACCAGATGCAGAATATGCCAATCCTTCTATGTATGTTCGTTCTATTTTTTGATTATTTAAAAACGATATTACTTTTTCTGCTATAAACAATAATCTATTTTCAATTAAATCTTCTGATTTTGTTTTAAGTCTAATTTGAGTTATTATTTTTCCTTGTTCATCAATAATTACAACTGCAGTCCCATTTAATGATAGATCTACTCCAGCAAATAGTTTTGACAATGTGTCCTCCTAATAACAAGAGTTGTTTGTGGCACCCTTAATTTCTAACCAATCTTTTACTTCCCTAACTCTTTCATTTACTACATCTGTAGCCTCTAACATATTAGTATTACAATTATTATCTTTTGCCCACTTGACAAAACATTTTAAATCCTTCGGGAAACACTTTCCACCAAATCCTCTATATCCGTCAAATCCAGGAACCTGCATATGAGAGTTTGCAATTCTCTGGTCTCCGAGCATACCATTCTTTACGTCTTCAAATGAGATTCCCATTTTTTCACATATGTCATACATTTCATTCATAAATGAAATCTTCATTGAAAAATAGCAATTACATGTATATTTAATCATTTCTGCTGCTTCAAATGTCGTTTTCATAACTGGTGTGTGTGTAAACTTAATCCGGTATAATTTTTCAACTTCATCTAGTTCCGGAGCTGTGTTTGTTTCTGCTCCAAGAACAATTCGCCCCTGATTAATGAAATCAAAAATATAATTTCTTTCAGTTAAAAACTCAGGATTAAAAACAAACAAATGAGATATGTTATTATATAACATTCTCGTAGTTCCAGGAAGAACAGTTGATTTAACAATTATAACTTTTTCTTCTTTTGCAATATCCTGTATAGATTTAATAGCATCTTTAATATAGGATAAATCTTGACTATTATCATCAAGATTTACAGGAGTTGGAACACACACAAAAATATATCTTGAAAAATCGACAGTTTCTTCTAAAGTATTATATCCTGGTTTATACTTATCATAAATCTTGATATTATAAAACGGAGATAAACCATGATAAACAGCCCCACCAACAAATCCAGATCCAAAAATTGAAATATTCCCGACTTCCATTTTTAACTCCTTTCATTTAATAGTTAGCCAATATCAATTGAGACATTTGGCAAACTTCCAGATGTTAACTTATCCAGAACCTCTTTCTTTTTATCTTGCCCCTCTTGGAAAATATTTCCCATCAAAGGAACTTCACCATAAGGTGTTTTTATATTTCCATCAGCATATCTAGCTCTAGCTCTACCAACAACAATCATTATATCAGCAAGACATAATTCTAAAAAATGATGTTGTAAATCATTTGGAATTTTTGAAAAATCATCTGGTTGCATCCTTTCATACTCAATAGCAATCCATCCTTCACTGTTTGGTGTTGGAGATATTCTGACGATATTTGGATGCTTAAACTCATGAGTATAATCCCAACTAGAAAATTGTTTTATCCAACCAGCTGTTTCAACACTAAGTGCCCAGTTTCCAAGTTCACCAAGACTTACAGGACCAAGTGGTGGATGACCAAACATCATATAACTACTGGTTGAAAAATATATATTCTTTATATTGAGTATTTCTAGTCCCCTATCATCTTCAATATAGAACTCATTTGCTTTTCCAGGAACTCTATTAGATTCAACACCCAGGTTATAACCAATAGTATTTGTATCAGGAAAGTAATAAGAAAATTCTTTAACCGTAAATTCCTTAATATAATCAAGTATTTGATCATCAGTTAACTCTATAAACATGAATGGAAAACCCAGGTTCTGTTTTACGAAACTTAGAACCTTTCCGTCATTGAGCATTAGGAGTATCCCCCATTGTAATTATAATATAGTGCTATAAGAGCATCTTCTTCCAAATAAACTCTATTCATAACTAATGCTCTATTTAGAGCATCATATTCAGCGATTTCAGTCTTTTGGAGAATTTCTGAAATGTGTTTCTTCTTGTTTATAATTTCTGTATTAGTTGGATTATCTAAAAATCTAGATAAAATTTCAAAACTTACTAACTTTAAATTTCTCGATATTAAATTTTCACTTTTTTCATGTTCTAGGACCATATTTATATATTTGTTCTGAGATTTATCTGTATTATGTATGAAAATCGGTTTGTTCTGCATTACATTATCATATAAGTTATTGATCCCATTCGTCATTCCAACCAGTTCTTCTAATATACCTTCTAACCTCTTAGATCCAATCCCTTTTATTCCATCAACACAATCGCCTTGGTCACCCACTACCGCCATAGACAATGGGAAATATATATCAGGAAATTGACTCTCATACTTGAAGTAACTTTTCATAACATCACCTTTTTTAACTATTCGTTTAGTTCCTTTCATTGTCTTTTGAAATACATAAACATTATTATCAATACTTTGTAACATATCATGATCATTTGAATAAATAACATGAGCTACATTTGGTGATGTGTCTACTAATTTTCTTGTAACCAAATAATATGGAACAAAATCAGCTTCAAGATTTTGTAACCGTATAACTTTTACATCAGGAATTTTATTACATGCACTTTCTACCAACTGAAGATTGTTCTGTAGTATCTTGAAAAATAAATCTCTTTTCTCTTTTTCTAACCCATACAAATCATCAATTTTTCTATTTAGTTTATATTTTCTACATAGATTTGTGTGGAAATACGAAACACCAGTTTCGAAAAAAATAAAAAAATTTACTTTGAGATTTCTTCTTTTGATAGCATACATCTTATGAAATGCTAAAAAAGAAATAATAGATGAGAATATTGATGTATCCATATATCTGGATTTAAGTGATGACTCAACTATATTAACTATTGCATGTTGCATATATAATGTCTGTAGGTTATTTTTCAAGTCAATATAAATATTCAATGTATCATAATTAGAATATGCCAGTATCTCATCTAATATTGAATATGAAGGGTAATAACTCAATATAGAACTAGGATGCATCCTTTGGTGCCTCCTTTTTTTGTTCCCTATCTCTTCTAATTGAATCCTCTACCATTATTGCAGCTACGCTACAGACAACAACCCAAAATTCTAAACTATTATACTTAAATCCGAGTTGACCCAAAGTAAAGAAAAAAATTCCCCAAACTAAGAATGTCATCATAATTCCTCTTTATACTCAATCCAGATGAGATTTTTATCTTTTACCCACAAGTATAAATTTCTTATTGGTTGTCCGAGAAATTTATTTAAAATAGGTGGAACTTTAATAATCTTTCCACCTTTTACATCTACATAAACAGTAACTGTATTATTTTTATTCCATTTCCATGATATCCAAACCCAACCATTCTCAATGAGTTGCATCCTTATCAATACCTACTTTCGTTAAATCTCCATTACTTAGAGTATATGCCATCTGTGCATAATGACACATTTTCTCCAAATCATTTTTCTTCCCACTTCCATACCAACACCTGAGAGCATATCTGATAATATTCCAAAGACATACTCTTGGTTCAGTGATGGACATAAGATCAAATCCCATTGATCCCTGACCATATTTCTTAACTGTATTTTTTTCAATATAATCATGCATATGCTTAGCAAATACATCCCAATCACCAACTCTATCAACATTCTTAGTATAACCTTCTAGAATCTTATCATCCATTATTCTTCATCCTCACTTTCTACTTCTTCTGCAATAAGAGATGATCTACCATAAATATTAATTGAAACATCTCCAATAGTTGTAGAATATTTATTAATTGCTTGTCCTTCTCTTACCTCATACATCGAAAATGCAATATCTCCATCATGGTCAATGATGAATGGTGTTACAATAAGATTTGAACTACAATTCTTTTCATCTTCAACAACGATACCTTCTACAAACTTTGCAAATTGATCCTTGGAAATAGTCTTAGATGTAATAGATGCTGTTTCTCCCGTAAATACAACCACAACATTATTAACATTGAATCCTTGTGTAATAATTCTCATTCTATCTGAAATAACAGATGGAATATTATAATTTAAAATTATATCACTTTCATCTAGCGTAAATAAATTAGAAAACTCTTCTTCTGTAATAAACTGATTATCAATAAGAGTTAATAGTGGTCTCTTAAATGAAATTGAAGAAATCTGGTCAGCAATAGAATAAGTTTCATCATCTACTACATCAACATCAGAACCAATAAAACATTTAAACAGTTCTAGCTTTTCTTTTAGTTTTGTAATTGGAATATTCATATCAGAGATTAGCGGAGTTAAATCCATTTCAAAAATTACAGAGTGATCATTACTTCTCTGTCTGATTTTCCCACCTCTAATATCAACATCATTACAAATATCTTTCATTAAAGAAAGACACCTTAAAAACGATTCAAATTTTGTGGAGTCAAGATTCATCTGTTGCATTTACTTCTCCTTTCACTTTTTAATATTCTTTTTCACTGCTGTGATATAAACAAATTTTTCTTCTCTATTCTCAATAGAGTTTAAATAATCAATCGTTACAAAACACTCTTCTAAAATTCTAACTACATCTATTACTCTTTCTGAAATATGTTTATTTTCTCCGTTGTCAGAGTTAAGATTAATAGGCATTGAAAATACAAACAGGACAGCATTTTTTCCTTCATATTTGTATTTAAACATACATCCATTACATTGACCTATCTTAAATAACTGGTCTTCTTTTGCATTGCATATCAAAGAAAAAAAGTTAATATTATCTAGATCACCATTATACAAATTTCCATTTTTAATTGTATTATTATATAATTCTACAATTTTCTCTTTAGCTTTCTTCATACGAGATCCCCACTATATGATAAATTTTTCAGGATTAATTGGCGTCACATTAAAATCTTTTCCACTCTTGTTATAATATACAGATAGACTATCAATAATATGTTTATTAAATCGTTTTATTTTTCTATAAAAATCTAAATTAATATTACTATCAGATAAGATATTCACCTTTAATCTGAATGTTTGCTCATTAAAGACTATTGATTTTATTAGAGATTCATATGAAGTGGATAATGCACTAGCATACATTCTCGAATTATTTTTCAATCCTGTAGTATCAAATATACTCTCTGAAAAAATATCAAATATACCTTCTGCTAGAATAACAGTATTACTATTAATATTGTTACCAGAAATTTTATAATAATCTAAAAAATTACTTTCCTGAATTTGATACTTGAAATGGTTGAAACTAGATTTTCTATCTATATTCCTGAAAATAATTACAGATTGATTTTCTGTAAGAAATCCAACAAAATTACTATGCAAATAATCAATCATTCTAAACAGTTTTTCATCAATAGGAATTTTATTTACTTCTATAAATGATTTAACATCAAGAACAAGACCCTTAATTTTAGATAGATCAATATTAGAAAATTTAAATCTTTCCCTTAGATACTGCTCTTTTAGTATAAATTGACCACTAGTAATTGAAGGAACAACCAATTCCTTCTTTTGAATAACATTCTCATGAACTCTTATTTTTTCTTTGACATATTCTTTTACTTTATTAGGATCTACATATTTTTCTGAAATATCTTTTCCTTCGATTTTCCTAAATAGTTTTTTAATCGTTCCACTAACACCACAATCAGAATGGAAGCAATGAAAGATTGGAGATTCTGTTGAAATATATAAATGATAGTGATCTTTCTTTTGGTTATATTCACACCACGGGCATGGACAGATAATATTCTTGGTTTTCACCTTTACTGGTTCCCCAAGATTATCTTTCAAATATTGAATAAACTTTTCATCATATATCATCTATCGTTTGTTCCTTATTCCCGTTATATTTTCCAACCAATCTAAATAACCATATCCATTACACTTAGGGCAAAATGTATGAGCTGCACCTACACGACCTTTTCCTCCACAATTACTACATAATGTATACATACCAGACTTTTCTATTTTTATAGAATATCCTTTACATTTTTCACAAAACATTCCATCCCACCACTGCTGACCTTTTTTAGCTGTTATACCAGTTCCTCTACAATTTTCACAAACAGAAAATTTAACAGTTGGATCATTATTTAAAATTTTATGTACTGCTGCCATATACTGATTAGCAGCATCAATTTCAGAAGATTCTAAATATACACCCATCACTTCACCAATTTCTTATATTCTTGAAGACTTTTTATTACTTCAAAAATCATTGCCATAAAGTGCATTGAGGGTACAAGACAGTCACCATGACTATTAGTATATTTATTTACTATAATTTTTACATTAACCGGGACTTCATTTCTGAAAAATAGATTTGAATAAATACTTCTAAAATCCAAATCATATTCACTAGATACAACACCAAGAATATCATTTACATTTTTATTTACCTTTGGAAGTTCATCATTTTTTATATGATTGATAATTTCAACAACAGAACTAATGATTGTTTTCTCATTAGTTAAACTCAAATTTCTATTTATTTTTAGGGTTCCCGAGTGTGAGTTCTGCTGTAGGATTTGAACTCCTTTTCTAACATCAGGATAAACACCATCAATTACAAATCTTATATCATCCTCATTATACTTTATATTTTCAGACTCTAATATCTTCTTATAATATCCAATAACGAAATCAATTGGCATCTGCTTGAATATATAAGTCTGAAATCTACTTTGAACAGGATCTGGAATTTTTGAAAGATAGTTACATGTAAAAATGAATCTATTGTGTTCATGTGCCGCTTCAATAATTCCCCTTAGAGATTTAAAACTAGCATCTGTAAGGAAGTCAGCTTCATCAATAAACACAATTTTGAAAGCGTCTTTTCCTGCTGGTGGGATTTTAAGAAATGGTTCTATTGTACTATCTACGAAGTTGATTCCACGAGATTCTTTAGATGATCCATTCATCTCCAATAGATTATCAGCTGGATGAGTTAAAACTCCGCGTTTAGATGTTAAAATTCTAGCAATTGTGGTCTTTCCACTACCTGGAGGACCAGCAAAAATGATATTTCCAATGTTCTTCCTTTCAATACATTTCACAAAATCTAATCTATAACTTTCTGGAAGAACAAGATCTTCTAACTTTCTTGGACGATATTTCTCTACCCAAAGTTGATTCGCTAATTCCACAATTCCTCCTAACAATTATAGCATTCTTCAGTTAAAAGTTTATGCTTTTTGAATTGTTCACTCATAAAGTCTGATATTATCTTATCCTTTTTAATTTTTTCTATAAACCTATATGCTTCATCTCCACCAAAGTATTCTCCCTTATCATTATAAATAAATGTTTCTCCAATATTCAAACCATTACACCTAAGAGTCTTTAACACTATTATAATTTTTGCTGCATACTCAGGTTGAGCTGCTACACTAAAACAAACTGTTATAATCCTTGATTCATCCGTTACTAATAGTGCTTTATCTGCCATAATATAATATTTTTTATCTTTCTTCTTAAATAAAGCCTTAATCACCTCAATTTTATTATCATGTAATTTATCACAAATACGTTGCACAAATTTTTCCATCGTGTCGTATCTCCATCATAACTTAAAATTTAGTATTTGTTCCAAGTAAAAATTTAGATATCTAAACAAAAAAAATCCGGGGTGAGAGGAAGTCCCGGATTTTTCCGACTAAACAAATCCCTATCGTTTCAGGATTTATTCAATCTACCAATTCTCGTAATCTGAAAGATCTATCTCTTTATCAAAATATTTAACTTTAATAATTTCCCCCAATCCAGTAGGAATAAATGTGTAAGACAGTCCACCACCAATTGCTCCTTCTGGTCGTTTTTTCAATTTAGAATACCATTCATTTAGTTTTTTAACTTGGTCACTACCCAAAGTAAAAACTTTTGCTTCTTTGAAAACTCTTGCAAACAAACTCATTGAAAGTTCCGGGTGTTCTTTATAAACTCTTTCTAAAAGATTTACTAACATAACATGGTCATGTGCTATACGTCCAGTTCTTTCAAATTCAGATTCTTGTTTATATACATCATTTTTATCTATCCAGTTTATTGCATCTGGTTGGATATTAATTGTTTCATATGCCCAAGACCATCTATACATATCCCCCTGCTCAAAAGAAATTAACCCACCAATTCTATCAAGAAGATCGGGATCTGTTGTTTTAAGTAAAATACCAAAATATTCTACTGTTCTTTTTCTTCTGGATTTTTGAATATCAATTATTTTAGTTAATCCATACATTCGTCTTTTATCAAACATTCCAGAAGCTATTACAACAATATCGTCAATCTTATGTTTAGGTTCAATTTCTTCTTTCTCTAGTTTCTTTTTCTTTTTTGATCTTAATCTCTCATTTTCATCTTTCTTTGCTCTATTTCTAATATCTCTAAATTTGATATCAGAAGTCAAAGAAATATCAAGATGTTTATCAGTAGTAGGTGATTTATCCATAAATTCTCCTATGGTTCAATAATAAATAATTTCTCTTTCGCTCTTGTAACTGCTGTATATAACCACTTTTTATAAAAGTCATTATCCCAGTAATTACTTCTTTCTTCAAATAAAACAACTCTATCCCATTCTGATCCTTGACTCCTATGAACAGAAATTGCATAACCAAAATCAAATGCATCAATACAATCAACTTTTTGCTTCTTCATAAAATCTTTATTTCTTTTCCTACCAGTAATATCAAATATATCATCATAGTTTTCTTTGTTGAAACATTCTTTAACAGTATATCCAGAATACAATTCTGGAAAACCATCCATTTGAACAGTTATGTCGAAAATATCTTTTCCTGCATATGTTAACCACACTAAAGTTCCAAGCTGACCATTCATTATTTTACTAGCTCTATTATTTTTCAAACATACTAATCTTTCAGTTGGATATGGTTCTGGTCTTGTAAATTGTAACTTTCTTCTAATTGTGGAATTTATTCCCACTCTAGTTTTATTCATCCCACATAAAACTATTATATTTTCATCGTGATTAATTCCTGTAAATAACTCCTTGCATTTTGGTAAATCCCAGCTTAGTTTAAATACATTTGGGGAGTATATACCTCTTGGAATAACACCACGTTCTCTTGCAATTTTAGATATTCTAATTATATCACTATCTTCTGCTTGTCTGTGAATAGTTTCTAATTTCAACTCTGGTTTTCCCATAAGGTTGAAACCATCAACACTAGAGACAGGGGGTAATTGTCCATGGTCTCCAACTGCAAGTATTGGAACTTTATAATAAACCAAATCATCAAAAATCTCTTTATTTACCATTGATGCTTCATCAATAATAATTAGATCGTATGAGCCAATACATTCAACTTTAGTCCATCCACAAACTACTTTAGCGCCTGTTTTTTCATTTATCTTAAATAATGGTTTATAAATTAAACTATGAATTGTTCCAACAAAATCATCTTTAAATATTGCTTCTTGTTTTTCTAGTTTTGATTTTAATGTAGAAGACGCTTTTCCTGTAAATGTCACAAATGCAACTCTGGTTCCAGAACCAAGCACTTTTCTAAAATGTGCAATAAGAGTTGTTTTTCCAGTTCCAGCAAAACCACCAACAGTTAATAAGTGAACTTTATCATCCTCATATGGTTTCGCCCAGTTTCTCCAATCAATAATCTTCTCCATAACAACAGTTTGTTCATCTGATAATTGAACCATATAACTCTCCAACGAAAAAATATGGGTGCTGACATCATTAATATGTTACAGACATCAGCACCCATATCTAACTTATGAGTACTTTAGAAGGGGTGATTAAGCAATAGACCACCTGAGAAGTCACTTGCATTATATTTCCCTTCAGCTGTAACATTGAATTTCTTATTGATATCATATGTTACACCAAAATAAAGACCACCATCAGATTGTGGATCAAAATTGGTTGATGTCTTTCCATTGTCAATTTTACCATCACTCCAATATATATAAGGACCAGCATAAAGCTTTACATTGCTGGCTGCTTTATATTGGAATCCAAGACCAAGAGCTACATCCCACCAATCTTTAATACTAACATCATTTTGTGAAAATTCAGAAAAATAATATGTTCCTTGAATAAATGGACCAACTGCAAATGCTTCATTTATTCTAGCAAAGTATTTTCCACCAAGAGTAGCATATGTTCTATAAGCATCAACAAACTTGGAATCTACATCATTTTCTTGTGCTCTCAAATCAGAGAATCCAAGTCTAGCATAGATCTCGCTACCCGACCAACCATAACCACCTTGAACGAATGCCTGATTTTGTTTGATTGTAAAATCAGAACCATTATCAGGTGTCATTCCAGTCTGGTCATACCAATAACCGAGACCCATATAAGGACCGTAAGATCCCTCTGGGGCTCCAAACATTCCTGCAGCATAAACAAAACTAAAGCTGCAAAGAAGAATTGAAACTACAAGTGCAAAAATTTTCTTCATATTTAAATCCTCCGTTAATTTTATTGATCTGGTGAGTACACGAGTCGCTAAAGCGTCCCTAGGGGTCGTTATCCGTCCCCCGTACTCACCAGATCAAATTTATTGCTGAACTGGTTGTGGTTGTGTTTTCCCAGCATTTCTTACTGGGTCCCATTTAACCATGTAAACATCTCCGGTTTCAGAGTGAATAAATCCCTGTAACCGAATCCAATCATTGATGTTGGACTTCTGATATTGCATCATTCCCCAGGCACCAATGCAGGCACCAACGAGAATAAGCACTATCACCCATAAACCGACTCTATGAATTTTCGCATTCAACAATCCAAAAAATCTATAGATCTCCTCCGCGTTCATGTGTTATCCAACCCTCCTAACTAGGTCATGATAAACCTTAATTGTTTCTTTTGCATAAAGACGGGCAGTAGTATTTGTAAGTTTGCCCCCTTTGTACAGAGTTAGAGCATCTTCGAGATTACCAGTTGAATTATAATACTCTCTAAGAATACTCATACCATGCATAACATCAACTACTGGATATCTAAATGTAGCAGTTGGTGTTTGCATTAGCCCTTTATAGCCCTTCGAAGAGATAGCATCCTTCTTAAATGTACTCTCCGTGTAGATTAGGGCTACTGTTAGCCTCTCATGGAAGTGGGTCGCACTTGAAGCAATTTTGACCGCCCTGGTGAGTTCTTTGACTTCACCCGGAGGGGCACCCAATAATTTTAACGCTTTTTCAGTACGATCATCAACAATAGGTTTTTCCTGAGAAACTAAGGTAATGGGCACTGCGACGCGGTTCATTTCTACAAACTGTGTGTTTAAAAAAACAACACAGAATGCAATAATGAACAGCTTGATTGTCAGTTCGGTGATAGAAAATATCACTTTCTTGGCCATCAAGTTTTTCATCTTGTGTCCTCCTTAATCTTTTTGGAAATAAAGTTTTACACCTCCAATTTATTTTATCTTCACTAATTAATATATATAGATAAAAACGAATTACCTATATAAGTATGTTCTGAGTTTGAGATGATTTTCCCGACATGGGTAACATAATCTAAAAAGTGGAGGTTTTAATATGGCAGGTCCACCCCTTACCTCATCAGTTGGAAAATGTGATCAATGTGGATTTACTCATCCACCAGTTCTCGGAAAATGCCCAATGGCAAAAGAGAAGGGTCCAGACGGAAAAGAAATAGATTTGAATCCCCTATTTACCCCTCTAAGAACAATAGCAATAAGTCAAATTCAAAAGAAGGGAATCAAGGATACTAAAAAACTTTTTGGGTACATAATTGTAGAGATAACCAAACTAATGGAGAACTATAAAGAATAATGTATACGATAGAGAAATGTCTTAGTTTTACACTAGTTCCATTGAAAAAAGGATCATTTGGTGAAAAGAGTTTTAATTTTAAAGGAAGATCTTACGATGTTACATACAATTCAAATTTTAGTTATAAACACTTTGCTATGATAGATTGCATAACGCATTATCTAAGATCTACTGTATTCAATGAGTTATATAAAAAATCAGATAACGATAAACCACCATTTAGACCTGGAGATCCAAGAATTATTGATAAGATGAAGATGTTTGGTCCATTTACAGATAAAGATTTCATAAAGTCATTATATATAAATGATGACATGATAAGAAGTCATCCAATGTTCAGAAGTTGGAGAAATGGATGGGAAATATTCAATTTTCTCAAGGAAACAAGTAAAATAGAATTTGAAAAATTAAGATACTACTACGTTTGTTATGATATTCAAGATAACAGATTTATGTATAAACCACTACCAATAATAGAAAAATGTAATTTATTTGATGTAAGTTTATCCAAAAAGAAATATAAATGTAATTTATATAAAATTGATTTCAATTCTCTATTAGCAAAAGCATTTGCTTATAATGTAAATGTAGCAAATATACATTTAGTTCAGGATGATTTTTATAAACTCGATGGTATTGGACAAAGTATATATAGATTTTTCATCTTATTCAATAACGACAAAACTGTAATAGATTTTGATGATATATGCAAAATATTAGAGTATAATAAAAGTAAAGAAAATAAAAATAATATAATAAAAGGAATATCGAATAGATTAGATAATATGAAAGATTTGAGTTTGATAAAACAATGGAAATTGAGGTATGATATTTTTGAAATAAATAGATGAATTGCTTTTTTGGTATTAGTGAATTGCTTTTTAAGTATTAACATTACTTTTTAAGTATTAGACGGGGGTTGATTTTATTAAGGATTTACCCCATTTTCCCGTATATAATAGTATATTAATATATGGTAATCTCATATTAATAGTTTATTAATAGTAAAACTTAAATACTTATAATAGCATTACTAATATTAATAATAATTCTTTAAATAATAGTTTAAGGGGATAGAGTGTGGGGTTTCACCCATCAAATATCTTTGTCGGAGAAAGTGCGTCCTTCGGACGAACACTTTCCCGCTAGCGCTAAAGCGCATTTCTTTTAGATACTATTTGTAAAGTAAGGAACAAAACATAAAGGATTAGAGTATGCCAAGAAAGGAGATTTCAGTATGGATAATAAGATATGGGCTAATCAACTAATATTCTACCATAAGGACAATCAATTTGATACAGATGGGACTTTAGAGTTGTCCCTTTCAAATTACACTTCAGATTATAAGAGTTTTTCTTCAACCAATCTAATAATCGCAATAACTAATGGAACATCAAGAAGATCCTTTACGTTGAATTATCAGAATGCTTCAGATATTCTTGGATCATTCAGAAATATCATAAATGGTTCAGCATCAAAACACGAGAAGGAAATATTCAAAAAATATCATCATGACAGATCTTTAAAAGTAGAGTTTCATGAAAAAGAAACTATGGAGACTCTAGTTAGATTGTTCATTTATTACAATGAGTCAGATTTTGGAAGAGTAGTTGTTTCATATGATATATTTCTAGCATTTGCAAGTCTACTAAAATATTATGTTGATAACTATATAAACATAGGATTAAATATAAGTAATAGATTTATTAATACTGAGATTTTAGAACAACTAAAGGGAATTAACTTCGGAATTAAATCAATTCCTGGATCTTTATCTTCAGCTACAGGAGCTTATATCAAAAACTTTGAACCTGATATTCCAGATTCTATTATAAAGGAATCTGAAGATAAGATAAATGAACTTAGTACGTTTATGGATGAAAAGCTTGAAACTCTTACATTACCAGAAGAAAAAAATGTAACATTGGAAGCAAAACAAGAAATAAGACAAGAAGTCAATAGTAAATTTATTAGTAAAGTTTTAAATAATGATTTAGTGGTATTAGAAAATCTTATTACTTCAGCATCAGTTTCATCTAATCCAGTTAAAGCATTATATGATACAATTTTCAAAACTATGAATCTTTCTATGCTTAGCGGAATTTCAGAAAAGGATATGATGTCAGTTAGTTATATATCAAAGCTGATATACCAAACCAGTTTAAATTGTTATACAAATTATAATGTTTCAATTCCATCTAGTTTCCCAATTATAAAGGCAAAAGTAAACACAGATGGATCTGAACATATGGATGTTGTTTTTGACCTACTCCTGTTATCTGGTTATGTTAGATCAGTTAGATCCAAATTAGAATCCAAGATTGCGGACGCATCCGAAAACAAGGCTATTTTTCATATGGGTTTGAGATGTTTTACAGATGCTTTTGTATATAGTTATTTAGATTCTATGGATCCGCAGGTTATCAAGAGTTGTATATTAACTAGATTTAAATCATATAAAGATATAAAAGTATTTGAAACTTATGAAAGTTTATTAGAATCTTATAATTGTAGTCATGTTAATGAAAAGGATATATCTACATTTGTGGATATTCTTATAACTAAAGTTATTGGCAAAACACCGTTTATAAACGATTTACATGATAATCTATATTCTACCAGGAATGTAAAAGTTCCATCCGATCATAAATTTAATCTGGAACAAATATTAAATATTGTTATTCCAGCTGAGGTTTTTGTAAAAACTGGAAACAAAATTGAAGATTATCATAATGATTTAGATCAAAGTATAATTGATTTGTTTAATGTTGTTGAAGAAGAAAAGAGTGAAAAGAAAAGAGAACCGAAAAAGAATAACCTTTTTAGATTTATAAAAGCATTTGAAAATGAAGTCCCTGAGATGTATAAAAGTGATTTTCTTTCATATACAGAAAAGTTGAATGATAACTTTGATTATAATAAGTATAATCTGAATGAGTTTGGTGATCATATAGTAAAAGCAATATATGAATGGAATGAGAGTAATAAGACAGAGAAATATACAGATTTCTATGATAGATGTGAAAACTCATTAATGAGTAAAGATTTGATTTTGTCTAAAAGTAATAATGTAAAGCAGGAATCTAAAGGAGATGATTGGTTAGAGAATCTGAACTTTGAATAGAAAGGAATTAAATAATGTTGACATTAGGAAAATCATTCAATAGGTGTTATAACTTGAGATTGCCGTTTTTAAATGGATTTTATAATATTGGTGTATATTTCAATAATAAATCATCGTTTTTGTTGTTTAGTATAGATCCTGATTTTCAGAAGAGTTCTGGTATAGAACATTCTGTGAAAATCAATATGTATAAGAATTTAGAATCATCTAAATTTTGTGAAACATTTTTAAAGTTACATAACTATAGAAAATCCACATTGGATATTGTAAACCAGTTTGATAGTATAAAACCAGAGTATTATTCTGATATAAATTTTATTTTAAATGAATCTATTACATTATCAAAATATGAAATTAATGATAAGGATGTTTTTGATGTTTTAATGTTATATGGTTTTACAATATCCAATTACTCCAATGAGTTTATTTTTCTTCTTTGTGAAAGGCAAAATATAATAAAGAAACTTGGTAAGAAAGTTGTGAGAACATCTGGAGTTCAGATTTCTACAACTCCAGCTATAACCATTTTGAATGAATTTTCTGAGGAAGCAAAATTAGCTGGAAAAGTAAAAGAAAAATTTCCTACAGATGAGATTATAAAATTTAATGAGATTGATGGAGATAAACAATAATGCCAGCTGAAGAACAGATGGTTTCAACTAGATATAATTACCAGTTTATACATAATGTGTTTGGTCATTTCTACAAAGATATGCTAGATTACTTTGCTGATTATTTATATCCTAGATTTGAATTTAAGGTTGTTGGAACATATGATAAAGCAGTTGAATGGTTAAATAAGACAGCACAATATGACAGAGATATTGACCAACCAATGAGACCTGCTCTGGTTTTAAATCCGAGTGGTGACTTTACTGTAGATGAAACATATGGAAAAATGTTATGGAGATTTCCTAATTTATATCCAGGATTTGTAAAATATGTATTCGATCCTGTGTATCAGGATCAGCATATGATTGTTAATGTTGGATTTACACGCTTCAGGGGAGAAGTAGAATTTTTAGCATTAGTTCCATCATTTTATGAGTATACAGATTTAAAGGTATTTTTGAATTTAATATTTGGTGGGCAGGATAGATATATATACCCATTATTTTTTAATTCTTTTATTATTCTTCCAGAAGAATTAATTAATTATGAGTATTATAATGAAGTTACAGGTTTGAGATATAACTTAGATTGGAGTCAGTGTGGTGCATGGAATCAGCTAGTGGAAACCACAGCTAGAAATGAATATGTAATACCATGTAAAATAAAACCAAGATTTAGATTTACAGCAATGTCTGATGGATCTACCAGATTGGGTGGAACTGAAAAGCTGCCAGATTGGAGATTATCATTTACTGTAGAATATGAAGTAGAAGTTCCATCATTCATCATATTGGAATCTGATTATTTAGCTGAAAATATATCATTTAATATTTCTTATGGATCTTGTTATAGTAATAATGGGATATATAATTCAAATGCTGTACCAAGTAGAATTGATAACTGGCAAGCTAATTGGGATTTGGGATTAGATTCAACATCTAACTCAACTGTTATTATTCCTGATGATGCTTCTATTGTTACTGAAGATTCAATGGAATTCAGAACAAGATATTTTTATATTATTACACAACAAGATGTTGATAGTACTGGAGATATTGAAATTACTCTTCCAGAAACAGTAGATGATCATAGATTATTAATTCTTGTTTCAAAAAATGGGCAACTAACCTATTGGGATCATTATAGAATAAGTGATGATGGTGAGACCCTAACTATAATAACTGATTATGTAGAATTTGATCCTGGTGATGTTTTAGAATTATATATGTATAGGTGGGTAACGTAATGGGAAATTGTCAATTTTGTGGAGAAGAAGCCAAATATAAATTTAAAAATGGTAATTTGTGTTGTTCTAAACACACAAATCAATGTCCAGAAAGAAAAAGAATTATTAGTTTACAACATAAAGGAAAAACAATACCAGATTACCAAAAAGACGCTGTTAGAAAATATATGACAGGAAGAAAGAAAACAGATGAATGTAGAAGAAAATTAGCAGAATATAAAGGTTCAAAACATCATATGTATGGTAAAAAAAGTGGTCCAATGAGTGATGAAACAAAAGAAAAACTTAGAAATATATTTTTAGGTAAAAGTTGGGGAAAACACACAGAAGAAACAAAATCTAGATTAAAAATTTCTGGTAGGAACAAATTTAAAAATCCTGATTATATAAAGACATTTATTAAATCATCGTTCCGGAAACCAAATAAACTAGAGATAAAACTTGAAGAAATAATAAATTCTATAATACCAGATAAATATAAATTTGTTGGTGATTTGAAGGTTTGGATTGATGGTTCTAATCCTGATTTTATAAATGAAAATGATAAGAAAATAATTGAGTTGTTTGGAGATTTTTGGCATTCAGAAAGAATTATTGGAAAATCAACAGAAGAACATGAAAATGATAGAATAAGTCATTTTAAAAATAATGGTTATGATACATTAATAATTTGGGAACATGAATTAAAAGATTTAAATAAATTAAAACAAAAAATAATGGAGTTTAATTATGAAGAGAACTAATGTTTCTGGAGCAATAATTATAAAAATGGGATATGAAGGAAAACCAATGGTTCTTCTCATTCAAAGATCCGGGGATGATCACTGGCCATTATTTTGGGAAATTCCGAGAGGTGGTTGCAACAAGGGTGAAGAAATTAGTAAATGTTTGAAAAGAGAAGTAAAAGAAGAAACGGGTTTAGATATATATCCAATACAATTTGTAGAGAAATTTCAATATGTAGCTGACCAAGGAAAGAGGTTAAGCACACAATATAATTTTTTGTGCCTTATGAAAAATGAAGATCAAGAAGTTAAGTTATCAAAAGAGCACTCTAATTTTAAGTGGGTATATTCTATTGGTGAAGTTGAACTAATGGTTAATCCGGAGCTTAAAAGAGCAATAGCAAAAGCATTTAATTATCATGAACAGATTGTTAATTATGATATGGAGAATGAAGTTATGAATAAGATTGAAGAATCTTTTAGGAGAATGCAGTGAAACAGATTTATATAAAAACTGTTGGTTACCTAGTTCACTTACATGGGTATGGATCTGCGAGGACTCCGGTAAGATTTAATATAAAAGAAAAACATTTAGATCTTATAACTAAGCAACTAAAAGCTGAGGGAATTCAATTTGAACTATATGATTATGATGAAAGTATTTTAACTTTAAATGATAGACCTCCAGATAAGAAAGTTAAACAACCAATTAGTAATGAAATTGATATGAAATTGTTGAGTAAAATTATAAAGAAAGTTTTATCAGAAGTTGTTAGTAATGATCCAACAATTCAAAATATAAATGAAAAAGTTGATAAATTAATTAAGTCTGGAAGACTTACAGCTCCAATGGAAGTAGATGAAGATGTTAAAAAAGTAAAAAAGAGAAAAGAAAAACAAAAAGAGCAAGAGGAAGATTTCATTCCTGGTATAGCTATAGATGAAATGAAAATGTCAAAAAGAAGTTCATTTAGAATTGAACAGATAGAAACGAATCTAAATGAAGCTGCTGATATGCTGAAAAAAGTAACGAAATAGGGAGGTTACTATTAAGAATATGGAAAAAGAAACTATTGTACAGCAAGAGAATGCACAACCAGTAAAAGAGGAAAAGAAAGTAAAGAATTTGTGTATTGGGTTAGATTGTGGAACCATGAATCTTTGTTGTGCGCGAAATGATAGTTCAGATATAAAAATTACTAGAAATGTTTTCCTACAAGTAAATAAAGATGAAGTTCAACTTTCTGAACTCACTGATATTAATTATGTAAAATCAGATGATGGTGAGATTTTTATTATTGGTGAGGATGCATTTAAATTTGCAAATATATTCGGGAAAGAAGTTTCAAGACCAATGGAAAATGGTCTAATTTCTGCAAAGGAAATTTATGCTATTGATGTATTGACAATGATGATTAAAGATTTAATAGGGGATGTAAAAGATGTCGAAGCATATTGCTCTTATAGTGTACCTGCTGAGGCTATTGATGAATCGAGATCGGTTACCTATCACGAGAAAGTCTTTGGTAGAATTCTTAATAGTCTCGGTGTTAATCATACTCCTGTTAATGAGGGAGCAGCAATAGTTTATTCTGAGTGCCAAGCTGAAAGATTTTCAGGAATTGGAATTAGTTTCGGTGCCGGAATGGCAAACTGTTGTATTATGTATAAAGGAATTGAAGTAGTTAAATTCTCTACGGCAAGAAGTGGTGATTGGATTGATAGATCTGTTGCAGAATCATTAAATATGGTTCAAAATAGAGTCACTTCAGTCAAAGAAAGAAATCTTGATTTAACTGTTGGTTATGCTTCTAATCCAAACAAGAAAATTAGGCGTGTTCTGGAAGCATTGGAATATTATTACAACTCACTTGTAAATTATACAATAAAGCAGATTATTGAAAAATTTGAAGAAGATGTAGATATAGAACCAGATATAAGGCTGCCAATTGTTATAAGTGGTGGTACATCTATGCCTCCAGGTTTTCTCCAGTTGTTTAAAAGTACTGTTTCTAAATATGAACTTCCGTTTGAGTATAGTGAAGTCAGACAGGCAAAAAATCCACTAACTGCTGTAGCACAGGGACTTCTTATTAAAACAATTTCTGATATTGGAAAGTGAGGGCAGTAAATGAATTTTGCGAATAGTTCTAGACCAAAAGGAAAACCAATAAGCAATTACACTTTTCATCAATTTAATCTATCACAAGAAGATTTTAAATTGGTTGATAGGATTGAAGAACTTCGAGTGAATCCTCCGCTTATTGTAATTGCAAAATGTATAAAGGATGTTTCATTTATTCAAAATAATTTTAGACCTCAGAGAATAAGTAAGGGTGCTAATTATGTTATGGGAATTACTACATTTCAGCAACTTCAGTATGATATGAGGGATGTTTCTAGATATTTGAAACCATCCGAAATTAAATTTACAAAAAATTATAGACCCTATCGTGGAGAAGATCTAAATAATAAAACCCTTCTTGTATGGAGATCTGGTGGAATTGGGGATCTATTATTTATTAAACCAAATCTTAATTATCTGAAAGAAAAATATCCTACTTGTAAAATTTTATTTGCCTGTGGTCCACAATATCAACCAATGGTCGAAACATGGACTGATTGTATTGATGAACTTTTAACTCTTCCATTTAATGCTAAGAACTTATTATTTTCTGATTATCATGGATTGTTTGAAGGTGTTATTGAAAGAACTAAGGAAGCACATGAAATATGCTCATATAATTTATTTTCAAAATGGTTGGGTTTAGATTTATCAGATGAATTATTGATTCCTAAACAGAAACCAAATGAAGAAGAACTTGAAGCTTGTATGAAAATATTAACTGATAATAATGTTGAAGAAAAGAAGTTTGTTATTATGCAACTTAGGGCATCATCTATTATCAGAACACCAAGACCATCAATTATGGAAAAGATAGCAAAGTTTATTATTGATAAGGGATATAAAGTTTTAGTAACAGATAATCCCATTAAGGCTCATGAAGTAGAAACATTTGTGAAGAAAGTCGGTAGTGAAAATATTATTAACTTTTCAAAATTCTCATACACAATAGGAACAACAATTGCTCTAGCTTCTCTAGCTAAAATGGTTATTTCTCCAGATACATCATTGGTTCATATAGCTGAGTCGGTTGGAACTAAATCATTTGGAATCTATGGACCATTTCCTGGAAAAATTAGATTGTCAACATATAAAAATTCTGATTGGATTGATTGTGAAAGAAGTTGTGGTCCATGCTTTAAACATGGTCAAAATCTATGTACCAATGGTTCTAATGGTTATCCTCTTTGCTTTGATAATATCAAATATGACGAGACTTTTGAAAAAATAGAAAGGCAATTAGCGTGATTAAGATATTCTTGACTGTTAGAAATAGATTGGCAATGACTGCGAAGTGTATTGCTGCATTGAAAAAACATTCTGCACTAGAACACCAATTATATGTGTATGATAATTTGACTAATTTTAAAGAAGAAGAACATTTTATGTTTATGTGTAAATTATATAAGATGGGATTAGTTACTAAGATTGTTTTCAATACAAAAGCATCTACATTTGATGCATTTTCAAAAGCTATTGCTTGTAATGATTTTGGATATACGCATGAAATGGATCCTAAAAAGGATACTTATGATTACCTGGTATTTTTAGATAATGACATAATTGTAACACCTGGTTGGGATGAAATAATAAGAAGAGCGTGGGTTGATGTAGGGAAGAGTGCTCTTCATAATATTAAAGTAATTGGACAAAACCCCGGTGGAATAAAACAGAAACAACTTCTTGGTCAAAAGATAGCTGGTTATGAAGCAACAATGGGTGTATATGGTGGATCAGCACTATGGTCTGTAAAACCAAATTTCTTTAGAGAAATTGGTTATTTAGATGTTAGAAAATTTGTTGGTTTTGATAAAAAACATGACCAAGAATATTGGAGAATATTAGGAACGGCTAGTAAGGGAAAACCTTATATTTTGGGATTGAAAGCAAAACTTGGAATCCATTGTGGAATGAGAGCTGGTTCAATATGTAATATTTTGACTAAGCATAGATTAAATCCAAAAAGAGAAAAATTTATTAGATTTGAAGAGTCAGATGAAATCATTGATAAAATGTCATTTGAAGAGTTTTATGAACTAATAAGTAAAGATGAAAGATTAGTAAATGACTGGTAAAATTATACCCAAAGTTGTACTGGTTGGACCATGTATAGGAGAGATGTACTGGGAGTTCGGTCGGTTTGCTCCATATGTAATGTGGAAAAGAGAACGAGAATACAAGAGTTCAAATATTAAGTTTATTGTTCTAACCAGACCAGGAATGTTTGATTTATATGCTGGGTGTGCATCTATTTTTATTCCATTATCCATACCTGGTGATGGAACTATTTACAAACCAAATTGTTTTAGATTAGATGACTTTCCAGATGATGCATATAACTTTATTGTAAAAACATTTTATAATAAATATGCTAAAGATCATAAAATATTGGAACATATAAAACCAGATACTTCAAGAAAGAAATTTCTAAATAAGAATCAGTTTCCAAAAAATAAAATGTTATTTGATTATTATACTAGACAGGAAAATATTTTAACAATTGAAAAAAACACTGAAAAAAAGCCTTTTGTAATTTTAGGTCCTCGTTATAGAAAGGGAATGAAAAGAAATTGGCCATACTGGCAACAATTTTATGATTTAGTTTTTTCTAATCAAGATCTATTTCAAAGATACAATTTTGTCATATGTGGAAAAGATCCGGATTATGTTCCGGATAAGTATGATAGATTTATAGACGTAAATAAATTGAATACAAATTCTGGAGTTTCATTGATTGGATTAACAATTGAATCTATAAAGAAAGCTAAATTAACTATTGGATCTCAATCTGCAATTCCTAATATTTCATTATTATTTAAAGTCCCTGTTTTAGAATGGGGACATCAGAAATATTTACATACAATTGAGTATAATCCTTTTAAAACAAAAGTTACATTTATTGAAGACATGGATTATAATATAAAACCAGAGACTATTTATAATGAGATGCTAAAGTTATTATAGGGGATTTTTATTATGGAATATGATGAAATTTTAAAATCAATGGTTGATGCTGCACCTTCAAAAGTTACATCTTGTGCAACATCATTGAGTCAAATTGATTCTGAAATTAATAGTTTAACAGAACAAGCAAATGCAATTTATTACGGAATGATGACTCCAATTGCGGACTATGTAGACTGGTATTTGAATCATAAATGGGATACAACAAGTGGTGATTATACTGTTACGTTTGGCCCAACGTATAATCAAAATGCTCCAACTGGAACTCTAACAGATTGGGTTGTAACTGACTCAACAACAGGAGATATAGTCTATCAGTATGGTGGTATTGGATGGGATTCTGATCCTGCAATTATAGCTGATGTTGCTGACTGGAATTGGTCGTTGGATTATCTTTGGAAAGAGTTAGGGTTTGATGGAACATATGGAATTTATGATAAGATAGCAAAACTACAGTTAGCAAAGGGAGTTATTCAATCAGATATGAATAAATATGCTACGTCAATAATAAAGATTTCACCGTTTGCATCAACATAAAAGGAGAATAGAAACATGGGAAGTAATGAAAAAATCTGGCTTCAGACGAATAGACTTTTTGTTGAAAAAGTAATTCAAATGGTTAGAGAAACACATATGATGGGTGGATATGGAGGGACTCTAGATCTACCAGGTATTGAAAAATTATTGAAAAATTTATTTCAAAAGCTTTCTGAATATACAACAACGTTGGACAAACTTGAGAGAGAAAATACAAAATTGAAAGTTGATGCTGATAAGGCAACTAAAATGTTAGAAACATACAATAAGATATTTGAAGAATTTTCTCCATCGAACCAAAAAATTATAACAAAAATTAAAGAGAGGGTAGAAGAGGAATGCAAATAGCAACCATAACATCTATTGGAAGTGGTGTGTGTTGGTGTCACCCTCCAGCATCACCAATTCCAATGATCGGAATGATAATTACTGGTGCTGCAAAGACTGAGGGAGAAGGAAAACTAATGTCTAGAATTGGAGATATTGTTTTGGGAAATTGTGGTCATATAGGATTACTCGTTACAGGATCTCCTAATATTGAAACAGAGGGAAGATCTCAATGTAGGGTGACAGACCAATTTATTGGATGTTTTGAAGGAATGATTATTTCTGGGTGTGCAATAACAGAAGGGAATTGAAATGAAAATTATCTTCAATTTGTTTAATACAGGTCTTGGAAATAATGGTGGTTCTTCAACAATAGTTAACTCTGCTAATACTCTAGTTGATTTGGGTCATGAAGTAATCATTGCTGATACAGGAAAGAATAAGCATACATGGACACCATTAAAAGCTAATCATATAATTGTTAATGATATATACCATATTCCTCATGGAGATGTTTTAATCGCAACAGGGTTTAACTCTGTTCATGCTACAATTAAAGCACCAAAAGAATGTGGAACTAAATTTCATTGGATTCGTGGTTTTGAACTCTGGAATATGTCAGAGGACAAATTGTTGGATGTTCTTAGAGCACCTACATATAAAATGGTAAATAGTTCTGGGTTGAAAAAGCTTTTAGATAGACATAATATTTCATGTGAAATAATAAGACCTGGTTATGATTTTGATGAAATATATCCATTAAGTATTCGAGATGAATGTAAAAAACCAAAAATTGGTGCACTATACAACTCAGGAACCAAGAGAAAAACAAAGAGAGTCGAATGGGTATTTGAAGCTATAAAAAGGCTTCGTAGGGAATATGTAGTGGATTTATTTATGTTTGGTTCTGAAAGTGGAGATTCTTCTCCAAGTAATCTTATTTCATATTATATAAAAGAACCAACTACAGAAACAAAAAATAAACTTTATAATATGTGTGATATTTGGATTGCGCCGACAGAGTTGGAGGGATTACATATACCACCAGCTGAAGCAATGCTAACTGAGTGCCCGGTAGTTGGAACAAATATTAAAATGTTAAATGGAATGGATGATTATCTCCATCATGGAAAAACAGGATTGGTATCAGAAAATAATATTGACTCATTTGTTGAGAACATAGAAACTCTTTTACAAGATAAAAGTTTGCGAGTTACTCTTGGAAGTAATGCTAGAAAAGAAATTTTATCTCTTGGAAGTAGATTAGAAAATATGTATTATATGGTTGAATTTTTTGAGTATGTTAATAGGAGGGTATAAGATGAAATTAAATGATTATTTATCTAAACTAAATGAAGAAGTTGAATTTACAACAAGTGGAATGTTAGATAAGCTATGGAGAGAACTAACTAGGCAAGCTATGGATAAATTCAATATTCATTTTGATCTTGAAAATTATGATAGTAAATATAATGTCCAAGAATATGTTGTTGAACAGGATGAATGGGAACACACCAAATGTAAGTTTAGATATCAAATGTGTTCTGGCGGCGGAGATTGGGAAAATCCTGTTATATCATTTAGATGTCAATTAGTTAGTGGATATGCATATGAAGTTTCTACATATGATAAAACAAATGGAATGTTTGTCTATATTCCATCGTGGGAAGATGGAAATAAGACTTTAGTTCTTAGAAAAAATGGAAAAGGTTGGGTAGCTAGTGATAATGATACAGAAGTAAAGGGAATGAAAAACGATGAAATAGAATGTGTAAAGTCACTAAAAAAATATTTAAAATCTCTTGTTACTATAGAAGTAGAAAGAATAAGAAAAGAGAGAGAATATAATGAACAGAGAAGGAAAAATGAGAATATATAAAACATTAGAAGTTCTACAAAAATTAGAAGAATCTATTATTACAAAAACTCCTTTTTCACTAGTTAGATTTGGTGATGGTGGGATAAAGTTAATACATTCTTATTTTTATAATGATACAGATCAAATAGAACAGATTGTTGAAAAAGAGGGAATTCCAAAGGGAAAGTTTAAAAACTTAATTGACTTATGGGCAATTTCTGCATCGACAGCTGATTTTGTTGATACACCATATGTTTATTTTAGTGGAGAATTTTGGCCAAGAGTTAAAGGACATAAGAGTATGTCCAAAAGAACTATTGAAAGATTGAAGATGTGGAAAAGAATTTATAGAATTGCTAATTTTGATGTTAAAAATTATTGTAATCCAGAAGTAAATTTTTTGTCTTGTTTGAATATATTTGGAAATAAAGGATTTCCTGATTTATTTAAGGACAAAAAAATATGCATTATTACTTCCAGATTGGATCTCAAGAGAACATTAAAACCATATACAACCAATATTGATATTGTAAATATTCCAGGATTTACTCATAATCAATATGATGTATTTCAAAGGGTTTTGAATAAGATAAAACTCGACTCTAAAAAATATGATTTGTGGTTAGTTGCTGCAGGAGAATTAGGAAGAATTTATACAGGGATAATAAAATTCCATGGTGGAATTTCATTTGATATTGGTTCTACTGTTGACTTTTGGGCGACTGGAGAAATCCCTGTTAGATTATCTCCTTATGTAGAAATAGATTATAGAAATAAATTAAAGATTAAACTAACACAGGAAGGTGAAAAGTATAGGGAATTTTTATGAGTAAAATTGACATAACAATGACAGCAACACTAAGGCCAGGAATAATAAAAGAAACTCTTGAGTCTTATTGTCAAAGGATATTTAAAGAAAGAGATCGTTACAGACTTATTGTTAATATTGATCCTGTTGGAGAAAGTTGCAAAGCAAAAGAAGTAATAAAGGTATGCAAAACTTATTTTGACGATGTTATTTTTAATATTCCTGATAAACCATCATTTCCAAATGCTGTAATCTGGGTGTGGAGTCAAATAGATCCTAAAACGAAACACATCTTTCATTTAGAGGATGATTGGTTACTAGGAAGAGAAATCAATATTGATGATATGATAAAAATTCTTGATAACCATCCAACATTTGCATACCTGAGATTATTAAAATATAGAATTCCAAACGCAGGAAGGATTCATATTTTTAAGTCTACATATCATTATAACACAGAAGGATTTTTTATTTCATCAAATAGGGATACTCAATTTGGATTAAACCCATGTTTGATTAAAGCAGATTTTATTAGGCAAGCACTTCCGAATATGGTTACAACAATGAATCCAGAAAAACAATTTAGATCTAGTAATAAACACATGAAAGATTTGTTATCAAAATGGGAATATCCTGTTTATGGTCATCCTGGTTGGGGTGTTACTGCTATAGATAATGGTTGGAAGTGGAGAAGAAAATTGGGGATTAATAAACCTGATAACACACAATTTTTAGTTTGGGATATTAAAAAATGAGAACTCAAAATCGGGAATTCTATTCAATAATATTACCAACAGTAACTGAAAAACTAAAGCATGATTCCTGGCATAAAGATTGGGATAAGCACATGGAGGTTATAAGAAAAATTAATAAGTTCCCTGATATTCTTATAACAAAAGAATCCAGTATTGTATTAAAAAGAGCTATGTATAAACTTGCCCTATATTTTAAAAGAGAGTTTAATTACGATTATATTCAATATGACATTCATTCTAAAAATAAGTATATTGGATATATGTGGACAGAAGAAGATGTAATTGTTGGTGGTTGCTTATTTTGGTGGGCAGATAGAGATGATTGTTGGAGAATGAATTGGGCTTGGTTTCATCCATATGTTAGAAATAGAAAACTATTGTCAGAATCATGGAATTATTTTCTTGAAAGACATGAAAAATTTGATGTTGATCTTCCACTGAGTGGTAATATGAAAACATTTTTGATTAAGAAGAAATATGAAGGACCATCTTTTACATATAAGGATTTGATATGATGTTATGTGAATATGGTTGTGGTAGAAAAGCAGAGTTTAAAATGAAGAATGGAAAATTATGTTGTAGCGAATATTATTGCCAATGTTCTGAAGTTAGAAATAAAAGTAGTAAATCTAAAAAAGGGAAACCAAGTCATTGGAAAGGAAAAAAAAGAGGACCAGATTCAGAAGAAACTAGAAAGAAGAAAAGTGAATATAACAAAGGAAAAAAACCATCTGATTTATGTTTACAAAAAGCAGCAGAAAGTAGAAGAGGATCAATACCATGGAACAAAGGAAAAATTATTGGTCCTCATACACAAGAATGGAAAGATAAAGTTAGCAAGAAATTGAAGGGTAATTGTTCAAAAGAAAATAGAGAAAAATATAGACAGTTTATGTTGAGTGGGCATGCTGTATATATGAATAAATGTATTAAAAATCCATCTAAACCAGAACTCATATTAAGAGAAATGATAATGGAATTATATCCAAATTGTGAATTTCAATATAAAGTTTTGAATTATGCCTTAGATGTTGCTATTCCAGAATATAAAATAGCTATAGAGTATGATGGATGGTTTCATTTTGATTGTCAGGAACATATTGACTATCATAAAAATAGACAAAGTGAAATAGAAAATGAAGGATGGAAATTTATTAAATATAATATATTTCAGAAATTTCCAACAATTGAACAAATAGAAAATGATATTAAGGATATAAAATGAAATTATTAATTTTAAGTCCAAATCAAATTGGAAGAAGAAATTGGACACATCAACTATTCAGAAATGAGTTTTCTAAACATCATTCAGTAACATATTATGGGGATGGATATCCAGACTATAATCCAAATATGTCTATTCCTGAAGTAGTTAAGAAGTGTGGTGGGTTTGATTTGATAATGACATATGGATTGCGATATACTGAACCATTTTATGGAATTGGGGATGTTACTAATATTCCAAAAGCTCATATTGCTGTGGATTATTTTCCTGATGCTACAGGTGGCACATGGCAAAGAAATCATGAGTTGTTTAACCGGGATAAATATGATATCTATTTTGGAGTAGTTGGTAGAATAGTTAGAGATATGAAAACAAATGGATATCCAAATGTTCATTTATTGCCATTCTCTATTGATACAAACATATATAAAAAAATAGACATTCCTAAAGACATTCATATATTTGCAGTATTTACAAAGAGATCTGATACATATCCAAATAGACATTTAGTACACAGAATGTTACTAAAGAATTTTAGGAATAATATAGTTTTTACAAGAAAGATTCAACATGAACCATATATAAAAATGATTAATAGATCTTGTGTATGTATAACTAGTAATAATAAATTTAAATCTTTGAGTATAAAATATACAGAGATTATGGCATGCGGAAGTTTTCTTTTAGCAGATGAACCAGAAGATTATAAGGAACTTGGTTATGAAAACTTTAAACATTTTGTAATATATGAAGGTTTAGAAGATTTAGCTAATAAAATTAAATTTTATTTGAAGCATCCAGAACAAAGAGAAACAATTGCTAAACAGGGAATGGGTTTTGTAAGAGAATTCCACAATAATTCAATTCGAGTTAAACAATTTACAGATATAATTAATAAAGAATTGGGGGTAAAGTAATGTCTGACTTTATAGATAATGGAAGTGTGGAACCAATAAATGAACTCTCTACATCATATAAAAATTTAAAAATAAGATATATACGATTTGATGAAAATATTGGAGTTAACCCTGCATGGAATCTCGGCATTATGAAAGCAAAAACTCCATATGTTTCTATTTTAAATAATGATTTATTGGTTAATAATTATTTTTTCAAAAGAATAAGTGAAACAATGTCTGATGATAATGTTGGAGTTTGTGTTCCAAATACTATAAGTGATATGTATTATGCAATGACTTGTAAATATGAACCTGTTAAATTATCCTCATGTAATAAAAGAGAAGGTTGGGCGTTTACAATCAAAAAAGATATAGTAGAGAAGATGGGCTATATTCCAAAAGAATTAAATAGAACATATGGAGATGATTACATTTTTTACTGCGCTAGAAAACTAAATTTAAAAACAGTAAGAATGGAGGATAATTATATTTTTCATTACGGTAGTGTAACTACTGTAAAAGAACTAAAAGAAAAGGGAAAAGATTTTCCAAATAAAAATACCGAAAAAGATATATGGTTAAAAATAAAAGCAAAACTTGAGGAGAATTAATATGTCACTACTACATGATTATTTCAAAATTGTTGAGAGATTTAAAGTTGATGAAGAAGAGTTAAGAAAAATTTGCAATACAATTCAAACACAAGAAAACCCTAAGTTTAAAGCACCAGCATATTTACCACAAGGTGAGTCAATATTTTTAGCACTCGAAAGAGAGTTTGATCCAAATGTTATTGAATACATAACTCTAGAAAAAGGTAATACCGGATTTTTTGTTGGATATTGGAAAGACGGGAAACGAATAAAAACATGGTATATTCTTGAACCAGATGCATATCATGTTGTTTTAAACTTTATAAGAATCTATAAAAAACTTCAAGAATTTGTGAATAGTGAGGACAATGTTTACTAAAGATATAATAAAACTTCCATATTGTAAGTTTGGTGATTTTACTTATGGAAAACCAAATGTGATTCGTTGGGGAAATATAGGAACATTAACTGTTGGTAAATTTTGTTGTATATCTGAAAACGTAACATTTCTTCTTGATGCAGATCATAGAATGGAATGGGTTACTACATATCCATTTACTTCGTTGAAAGTCCAAAAACATCTCAAATGGATGAAACCACAACCTTATATTGAAAGTAAGGGAAATACTATCGTTGAAAATGATGTATGGATAGGATATGATGCAACCATTTTACCGGGCGTAAAAATTAAAGATGGTGCTATAATAGGTGCAAAATCAGTAGTAACAAAAGATGTAGATTCTTATCAAATTGTTGCTGGGAACCCTGCTAAATTAATTAGATATAGATTTCCACAACTTGATATATTTGCGTTATTAAAAATAAAATGGTGGGATTGGGATATTCAAAAAATAAAACAAAACGTTGAGTTAATGAAAAATACATCTCAATTTATTAAGGTTCATTATCATGATAAGAACTCCGCATAAAAGAAAAGGTAATTTTAAAATAGGAATGGGATGTTCTGGTTGGGATGCACCATCTATACTATTAGATAATACAGGTGATATTGAGATTGGAGATGATGTTATTTTTACAAATGAAGTAATTGTATATACTCATGAACATTATATGAGTAGGAATTCTACAATTACAGAACAGACTAAAAAGAAAGGTGTTAAGATAAGTAATATTAAAATTGGTAACGATGTTTACTTTGGTTCGAGGTGTATGATAATGCCTAGTGTTACATATATTCCAAATGGAACTGTAATTGCTGCAGGAGCTATCTTAACTAAAAATCCAACCGGAGAGTATGAAATATGGGCAGGGGTTCCTGCTAAAAAGATTGGTGAGAGAAAATGAAAACTTTTGGAATTGTTGGTGCTGCTGGATATATAGCTCAAAGACATAAAGAAGCGATTAAAAGAATTGGCGGAAAGATTGTAATTGAGTATGATCCCTTTCTTTCAAATCTTCAATATCCACATCATATTTTTAAATGGAATTTTGACTATCTTGTTATTTGTTCGCCAAGTAATACTCATTACGATTATATTAAGATGGGGTTAGATAATGATAGAAAAATTATATGTGAGAAACCTGCATTTTTACCTTGGCAACCTATTATTGATAATAACGATATTAATATTGTTTTACAATATAGATTTTTAAAACTCAGAGATCATGTAAGAAAACCTTTACGTGTTGTAGCTCATATGATTCGTGATAAGAATTATTTAAAATCTTCCAAGATGGATAGTAGAGTTACCGGCGGATTATTTTTTAATTTATTCGTTCATTATATAGATTTAGCAATTCAACACAGATGTACATTTGATGGATGGATAGGTACAGAGGGAACACAATCTAGATATGTTGAGAGTTTTCAAACAAGATTTAATTTGGATTCTATTCCTATTATTGATTTGTATACAAGAATGTATAAAAAGATTGTAAATGAAAATAAGGGGATTAAACCAAAAGATATAATGTTCCTAAGATGGTGGTTAGAAAGACATAGTGAGATATTTGGTTATGGAATAAATGCAATTAATAATGGTATTATTATTGAACCAAATTTTTAAGGAGAATTATGGTGCCTAGTGTTTGGTTATTTTTGAAAAATTTAGAATGGAAAGAAACACATAAATATTATATTCATCCGTCATCATACATAGATGATAATGTTGAAATTGGGGAAGGTACAAAGATTTGGCATTTTTGTCATATTATGTCGAATACTAAAATAGGAAAAAATTGTGTCATTGGACAGAACTGTGTCATTGGTCCGAATGTAACTATTGCAGATAATTGTAAAATACAAAATAATGTTTCAATATATGAAGGTGTTATTCTACATAATAATGTTTTCGTTGGTCCATCTGCTGTATTTACTAATGTTATTAATCCTAGATCTTTTGTAAACAGAAAAAGTGAGTTTAAAATTACATTGGTTAGAGAAGGATCTACAATTGGTGCAAATTCTACAATAATATGCGGTCATACTATTGGGGAATATGCAATGGTTGGAGCAGGATCAGTAGTGACTAAAGATGTTCTCGATTATAGTGTTGTTGTTGGAAATCCAGCTGAACATTTGAAATATGTAGACAAAGAAGGAAATGAGAAATCATTATGTTAATAGTAAATACCACAAGACAACAAATAATTACATGTTTACCAAATCACAATAATGTTTGTGAAATTGGTGTTGATGTTGGAAATTATTCTTTAGATATTTTAAATAACTGTAACCCAAATAAATTACATTTAATAGATCCTTGGGTTCATATTGATGATCCATCTTATAAAAATGATACTGTTAATGTTAATAGTAGACAAGAAGAAAAGTATAGAAATGTATTAAAAAGATTTTCAAATGAAATATTGTCAGGCCAAGTGAAAGTTCATAGAGGATTTTCTTATGATGTATTACAAAAGTTTCCTAATAAGTATTTTGATTGGATTTATGTGGATGGGATGCATACTTATGATACTGTATTAAAAGATTTAAATCTTTGTTATAGTAAAGTAAAAGATGATGGGTTTATTCTTGGACATGATTATGCAAACCACGAGATTGCAAAATATATGAATTTTGGGGTTATTGAGGCAATTACAGATTTTACTTTATACAATCCAACTTGTAAGTTATTTGCAATTACATTAGAGTCTGGTTGGCCAAGTTATATATTATATAAAAATAATGGACCCCATGTGGATCATGTTATCTATAATTTTATAACAAAAACTAGCAATCCAATTGATATATCTGATGATTTATGGAAAGATATCAACTTCTTCCAGAAGTGGTTTATGATTGATGGAAACAAATATGTAACGTGTTTATATAAGAGGTGAATATGGGAAAGGTAGTAACTGTTGTTGGTGCAAGACCAAACTTTGTGAAAGCGGCGGCTATATCTGAGGAACTAAATGAATCAAAAATTAGAGAAATAATTATACATACAGGACAACATTTTAGTCCAGAAATGAGTGATAAATTTTTCGATGAATTAAATGTTCCATACCCAGCATATAACTTAGATATAAATAATTTGTCACATGGTGCAATGACTGGGAGAATGTTAGAAAAAATTGAAGTAATTTTAATGAGCGAAGAACCAGATTGTGTTATAGTTCATGGAGATACAAATTCAACATTAGCAGGAGCATTAGCAGCTAGTAAATTAAGGATTCCTGTTGTTCATGTAGAGTCTGGTGTTAGATCATTTAATATGAATATGCCAGAAGAAATAAATAGAATTCTAACAGATAGAATTTCAAATATTAGATTCTGTGTTTCAGAAGAAGCAATTAGAAATCTAGAATTAGAAGGATTAGATTCTGCTAATTTTATTTCTGGTGATGTAATGTATGATATTTTTTTAAAGTATAAAGATATAGCTAAAAAGAGAAATTTACCAAAAGGATTGAAAGAAAAAGAATATGGTCTTGTAACCATTCATAGACAAGAGAATACAATTCATGATATTATACTTTATTCAATTATTGCAGCTTTGACACATATACCATATAAGTTTATATTTCCAGTTCATCCTAGAATAAAAAATCTTCTAGAACACAAGGATTTTAAAAAATTACTTGAAAGGGGTAACATTGAACTTATACCTCCTGTTGGTTATATTGATATGTTGAATTTAGAAATGAATGCTAAAATCATATTAACAGATTCTGGAGGAGTTCAGAGAGAGGCATATTACTCCCATGTTCCATCATTAATTTTGAGAAATGAAAGTGAGTGGGTAGAACTTATAAGAGAGGGATATGCTACATTAGTTGGTGTTAGTTCAAAACAGATTGTAAAGGGATTCGATAGTGTAATGTTATCTAATATCCAATTTGAAGATGGTTTATATGGTAATGGATATGCAGCAAAAAATATTGTAGATCAAATTCACTTTTTATGGGGTGAGTAATATGCATGATAGTTCATATAAAATTATGGGGAAGTTTTTAGAAATTTTAGATCAAAATGAAAAATTGAAAGTGTTAGATGTTGGTTCCCTTCAATACGAGTCTCATAAAACATATAGGGAATTGTGTTCTAAAAATTGGGAGTATGTTGGATTAGATTTGGAACCAGGAAGCAATGTCGATGTTGTTCCAAATGATCCCTATAAATATCCATTTCCTGATAATGAATTTGATGTTATAATATCAGGTCAATGTTTTGAGCATGTAGATAGACCATGGGATTTGGTTAAAGAACTTTATAGAATTTTAAAATATTCTGGTCATGTTTTTATTATAGCTCCATCAAAAGGACCAATTCATACCAAGCATGATTGTTGGAGAATTTTACCAGATGGGATGCAATCTCTATTACAATGGGGAGGATTCGATTCTGTAACAATATCTTGGAATAAGGATTCTAAGTGGGGAGATTGTGCTGGGTATGCACGAAAACTGTGAACAAATTAAAGAGGAGATAAAAAATGAGTTATCCTGATCATCCAGATACTATTATTATAAAAAATGAATTTTATCCGGATGGTCTACGAGAGATAGATATTTGGAATTATTATCAAAAAGTGAAAGGTCCATTACTACAACAAGTTATCAATAGAGATTTAATGTTTTTTATTATGGTCAATGTTAATAAAGATATAGTATTGAGAAAGGGAAAGACTACAAGATTTTTAAGATTGAATAATCAAAATTATGATACATTGATTACAGGAAGAACTGTTAGTATTCATTCAACAATGAAGAGGCATGAAAATTTCGGAATTGTAGATATTGATACTGATGATTTTGATGAAGCAAAATTAGCTGCATTTAAAGTCTATAACCATATGACTAAATCATATAATACCAGTATAAGGTTTACAGGTAAAAGTTCATTTCATGTAGTTTGTGAGTTCAATAGAGAAAAGGATATAGATAATATTAGAAATGAATTTGAACAAAAAATGAGAGATAGTAATTTATCTCAATATACAATTGGTTATAGAAGAACAGGAAGAGTTCCAAATTTGGATTTGTCATCAAATAAACTAAGAGGCGGTTTTATTACATTACATTCTTTATCTACTATTGGATTAAGATGTATGGAAATAGATTCAACAAAAATAATAAGATTTAGAAAAGAGTTGGCAAAAATATGATCCCGAAGGATCATATTTTTCAATCGTGTCATTCAACCTCTACCACCAAGGTAAAGGAGGAATGAGCATGATCAGTTTTGCTGCAAGGTATCCAAGACCAAGCAGCGAAATCAGAATGACAACCGCAACAATAACGCCAGCCCAGAAGATATTCCAGAAGGCACTTTGTGCTGCGACCCCGACCACCTTAAAGAGCATCAAAACTGCGTTCACTTCTTGACCCCCCTCCCAATGTATTTCGGCTGGTTCTTCTTGCTGTCGTTGTAAGCTCGGAGCCCCTGCTCCATGAGACCCAACAGGCTCCCGACAACACGCCCATACACTTCAGCTTCACTGGGGTATCTCCTCTCCTCGACAACCACAGTCCTTCTGACAACAGGCTGATGATGAACCACCACAGTCTCAATTCTTCTTGGAGCGAGGGAGTGCCAGATGGTGGAGATTTGGTCATACAGATCTTCCGCACGGGACCTGGTCAAACAGTCAAACCTGTAGTTCCTGGTTACCGTCTGAACCCGAACAACATCGTAGTCTCTGCTCACATTGGTGATGTCATGAGCAGGGATCAGAGTGTTCGTGGTTTCCCATGATGTCACTTCCTCAACCTTCATAATTCCTGAACCGAAAAGGTATACATTGTAACGTGTCATTTCAAAATCCTCCTTGTTGGATTTGAGTTGTTTACTTAACCAGGTTTCTCATGATCGAATCACACTTGTTCTGAAGTCTGTTAACCTTCTCGCCGTGCTGATCCAACCACTTAAGAAGCTCTGCTTTCTTCTTGTTCTCATCCGTCAACGCAAAGATTTCATCCAGAGTCATCGTATTCATTTTGAACCTCCTTGCCAAAGGTTATATGTTAGAAGTTGAGTTCCTCAAGATGATCCAGAATAACTTCAAGGCTCTGTGCCATATCACGCATCTGGTCAGCATTAAGACGATCCTGTGAAAAGAGTCTCTTTGCTGCATACTGGATTCTGGAAATATCCTGGCCATAGATTGCAAATGCCGAACCCGCAGGAACTTTTGTATCTAAAGTCAGTGCACTCATTTCAAACCTCCTTGCCAAAGGTTGTAGTTTACACAATAGTCTCCTTCTTATTATTAGATATTAATATATATAGTTTTTCTTTCTATCCCTGAGAACAAATATATACGAAATCGAAGAGATAATATATTATCTCAATTAACATATATATAGTAGGTGATTATGCGATCATTCTGGTTATTTAGATCTAATATTAGAGATCTAGAATATTATCATTATTATAACGACCTTGAAACATTTGAAAAGAAGTGCCATGATTTTTATTTACTAATGGGATTGTGGTTTCTAAAAAAGGATATATTTGACGAGGTTATAGTCTGGAGGATAGCAAATAAGAACCTTCCAGATATAGTATTTGAAACTAATGGGAAAAAATTCATACAGAAATTTTCACTTAGTTTTGATGAATGTTTAAACTATCCAAAACCAATGATATCATTTTTTAGAGGTGGATTTCCAGAGTATGATGATCTAGTTAAAAAAGATCCAAACCATTTTGGAACTAAACTATATTTAGCTGCTGGGAAAAGAATTTATCCAAAAGATAAAAAGTTATATAACAAAGTCTTAATTGAAAGTGAAGCAGATAATAGAGGAAACGATATACGATTTTACAAGACGTGCAATCCAAATATATTTAAAGATTATGTTGATGTAAAGAAAATATATGATTTATGTTGGATATGTAATAATACACAAATAAGACACAAAGGGCAAGAATTCTTTATATCAAATATTGGTAATAGTAATTATCTAAAATCTTTAAAAATTATTCATATAGGAAATAAACCTGAAGTTGGATTAGAATTATGTAAAAAATATGGAGTTGATAATATTAAATTTATTGGTCCAGCAGAAAGATATGACATAAATGTTTTCTTAAATCTTAGTAAATTTGGTATTGTAACTTCAAATAGAGAAGATGGATGTCCAAGAGTTTCAACTGAAATTCTGTGTTCGGGAACACCATTAATAATTAGAGATCAAACTAGACTTTTAAACTTTTATAAAAAAAGTGGGGTTGTTCAGTTTAATGATAAAAGTTTAAATGAAGCAGTAGTATATGCAATGATTCATTATGATGCATTAAAAAAAGATCTTGATATTTATAGACAAATGTTTTCAATGGATATTATTTGTGGAATGAATATTAATTCTTGGGGGTATATTAATGAAAGAGATTAAAATAGCAATTATTGTATGGACCGACGCTACATATTATAAATGTGATTATATTTGGGAAGGTGAAGATATTCCTCTGGTTGAACCAAAGATACTATATACAGTTGGTGTGTTGGTTGGTGAGACAAAAGAGTGTGTTGTAATATGTCAAGATATAATTGAAGAAGGGGTGGGAAGAATGTTATTATCCATTCCCAGAATTTCAATAAAAAAAATAAAGATCATAAAACAGAAGATTTAAAAAAAGATGATCTGGTTTCCCAGTTCATCTTTTCTGTTTATTTTCTTGGGTTATACTACAACCCAAGCTTTCTCTTCAGTATAGTAAATGCAATTTCTGTTCCCATTTTTATATAGACGTTTTCTGTTTTCTTTTGGATTCTTGTCTGTGCTTTTGTAACACATGGAGCTACGAACTTGTGCATCAGTTGACTTTGTTTTGCTTCAACATAATTTGTAGCCAACTGACCGGCTTGTAACCACGGACGATAACGAGGGTTTTCAACAATTTCCCTGATCTCTCTGTTGACTCCAACATAGTCAACATCTCTGTCGATAAGATCTGAATCCTTTACTTTTGAAACACGCCATCTGAATTCTTCCTCTGTACTGCTTTTTATTCTCATTAGTTCTGTTAAGTTATTTTTAGTTTCTTTTTTGATTCCTTCCATCCTTACGAACGTTGTAATGTTGTCACTGAAATGCTCCAAAAATGGAAACTCCGACCGGCCTCTTGTTGACATAATATTCACCTCTCATAGTAAAATTTATCCTTCTGTTATTATTAGATATTAATATATATAGAATTTGAATCTATATTTAAACAAAAAAATTTGGTTAAAAAAATGAGAGGTTAAACAACACCTCTCATTTCTTCTACATCTACCAGGGAAATCAGATTACTGAGCAGTCTCCAACTCGGGAAGCGGCGTCTGGTTCGTTTCCTTGATGACGAGGTAGGAAGCAACACCAATCGCAACCACGACAGCGATGCATGCGATTCCGATTGCCATGTCGCGGTCGATCAGGGGTTCCGGTTCCTCATAGAACCTGGTCTCCGTCTCCTTCCAGAGCTTCTTGGGTACCGGAGTCGCTTCGGGAGTGATGACGACTTCGCTGGAGCGGTCTGTGAAGCGCCTGATGGTTTCGACACGAACCGGCTTCCTCTGCATTTCGATGATCTTTTCGTCCATACTACTGTCCTCTCTTTTTAAAAAGATATGAGCTCCTAAGGGAGCTTTAGAACGACATCCTTTCGACCTTCCCAGTTTCAAGGTTTACAACTATTGCTACTTCCTTGAAATCTGGACATGTGATCCTCATCTCTCTAAACCCATACACAATTGACAGATGATCCACTGAGGATTCTTCCAAAAGTGTATCGGATAAAGCTTCAAGATTTTTCTTAGTTGTAATGAAGGTTACAACCCTATTTTCTTCTCCACTAGTTACCACCGTAAGACTTTTATTCTCTTTCGTTACTTCTGCGGCAAATTGAATCCTGCAGTCTTCCTTCGATTTCTGATAAGTATGGGTGTATTCGGAAGGAGTAGGAATCAGACTTCTATGAAAGTCTTGATAACCAACATACATTCCTGCTCCAACAACATAGATTATTGTAATTACCAACATCACCCGGATTGTTTTCCAGGTATTACGCACCATTCTTCTCCTTGCCCTTCGTTTCATGTTGCAAATCTCCTTGTTGGTATTTATTACTAATTTATATATATAGAATCTGACTATATAACTGACCTGATTTTCGGTGAGATATTTTCTCAAAAAGTGAGAATAAATATATAATTAGAATTAGTGAAAAGGAGTGTTTTATGGGAGAAGATAAGAGAGTTGTGATTCTTTATTCTGGTGGTGCAGATAGTACTTTATTATTGGAATTTGCGAAGAGAATGGGGAAGGATATTTATGCTGTTTTAATTGATTATGGGCAACTCCATAAGGAGGAATTGGAGTTTGCAAAGAAGTATTTAAATACAGAAAAAATTCCCTATAATGTTGTATCATTAGTTGGTCTATCTGCTAATAGTGGTTTAACTGGAAAAGGGGATCAGGGACAATATGAGGGTGTTCATACTCATTGGGTTCCTGGAAGAAACACAATGTTTCTAGCAATTGCTTTTAGTGAAGCAGAATCTCAGGGTATCCAGGAAATCTGGTATGGGCCGGATTACTCAGATCGAGAAGGCCTATTTCCAGATTGTTATCAAGATTATGTCTATGAGATTAATAAAGTATTTGCAATTGCTGGAAGCTATCCAATTAAAGTATACGCCCCCACATTGGGATTAACAAAAGAGATGGTACTAAAACTTCTTGAGAATTTTGGTGTTGGTAAGGATCAACTTTTTAGTGGGTATGGACAGTATACATAAGAGGAATATGGATACTATAATAAATATAATAGTTGTATTGTTTTCTGCGCTAGGTGTTTTAATGTTGTTGATACCATATCTTGTAAAATAGGTTAAAAATGGAATTTTTTGATTGTGAGAACTGTAATGGTCGTGGAGTAATTCCAACAGGTATAGTAGAAAAGATTGAGGTTTCTAGTATTTCCAATCCGGGTTATAAAATGTTTATTCCTGGAATGAAAGAGTGTGAACCATGTAAAGTATGTAATGGAGCAGGAAAAATTGATTGGATTCAGAGAATAAAATCTATAAGTAGTGGAGGATAGAGAAATGGGAATTTCGTCAGAACCAAAAGCCACACAATCAGTATGCGTAAGTCAAGAAATTTTACAATCTCTAGATAAGTGTATTACCTTATCTAGAACACTAGAAAGTTTATCTTTTAGGGTTCATCTAGGGGAACCAGCTAAAGAAATTTCAAAAGTTGAAGATAAGCCTGCACCGAATTGTTTTTCATATACGGCAACTGAGAAAATTTCTACTATTTATGAAACGCTAACCAATGCTATTAGAAATTTAGAAGAATTTGTTGTATTGAAATAAGGAGAAAAGAGTATGATGAAAACTACTAATGATTATTGTGTTGCTGATGAAGTAATGAAAAAACTTGAAGAAATGAAAGAAACCTCAAAAACAATTTTAGAGTTATCTAATTCCTTATTCTCTGGTTTTCCAACAACAGAAGAGGGAAAACAAAGAGTAGGAGCTTTAGATTTTGGAATGTACACAATAGATGAACTAAGCGATATAACATCCATATTACAAACTTCTGTTTTCAAACTATCCAATTATATTGGAAATTCAAAATTCAATTTACCTGGTAATAAAAAATGATTATAGGAATTGTTGGATCTAGAAGGAGAAATACAAAAGAAGATTATCAGAAAGTTGAAGAAGCTTTTCTAAAAATTTACCAACCTGGAGATGCAATCTGCTCTGGTGGATGTCCTAAAGGTGGAGATAGATTCGCTGAGCAGATTGCAACCAAATTTAAAATTCCTATCAAAATATTTCCAGCTAGATGGGATTTATATGGTAGGGTAGCTGGATTCAA
>Ga0255346_1000848_pt1 | contig 46929 bp, 55 predicted proteins | sample wastewater_treat_FD_194410 | JGI IMG/M metagenome (GOLD analysis project Ga0255346, IMG submission 194410) | Wastewater microbial communities from Lulu Island WWTP, Vancouver, Canada - plant22 | ecosystem: Engineered > WWTP > Wastewater > Unclassified | place: Canada: Vancouver, British Columbia...
AATAAAATAAACCCCCGCCCATCTGACGAGCTTGCGAGTCCGAGGGGTAACGTTTTAATCCCAAGAACTCTAAGACACTAAAATTTAGATGTCAGATTGGAGGTATAAATAAACCCCCGCCCTCTGATTTTGTGGAACCAAAATCCGAGCGCCAACCAATAAACTACAAGTTTTCAAATTACTTCGCGGCGACAAGCTTAAACTTGGGGAATAAAATAAACCCCCGCCCTATATTTGGGACGGGGGATAGAAAGGAGAGAGTACTATGGTTATATTAATACAAATCTCCTGAAGTGTCAAATCCAAGTATAACTACAACGTCCGATCTATCTACCTCGTTCTCCATGATACTATGGGATCTAGCCTCTGCTTTAGAGATTATATTAGATATTCTAAAAACCCGTGATAAAAATAACACTGTTTCAGATGCACTATCATCAGTAACAATGACACTTTTATCATAAGTTTTTGTAGTATTTTGAGTAGCTACTACTCTACCACCAAAATTATTTACCACCCTTGACCCAAAAGACGCCAATCCAGAATAATTTGTACCGTTTAATACAGAGACACTCTTTTTCTCCTTAGATAAAACAGAATCCAAAGTAGATTCCCTTATAAAATTATCAAAATTATCGGTATTGGAAAAACTTTCTGGAACTATATTTTTTTCTAATATATTTTCTTTTGGCAAAGAACTGATAAAAGATGTCAGATTATAAAACTCTCTTATATCCATATCTGTTTTCAAATGATCGTTTAAACTAGCAACGTCTTTCATTTTCATCATTTTTAAGATTCCGCCCCCACGCCATAGTTTATCAAAAAAATCATCATATTTAGTGTCAGTAACAATAAATTTATCTACTTTAAATCCAAAAAGTTTAAAAACAGATCTGTTTATAGCCTCTGCCCCAGAAACATATTTATCTTGTGCGTTTAACTCACCCAATGCAAACACCTTATCAAGAGTCTCAGAACCAAATCTTCCGGGTATTTCATAATTTTTATCAACAGGGACATTAAAAGCAAAAACACGATTTGTATCTTTATTGAGAATAAAAAACTCTACCTTTTTTATGACAACTGGGTCTGATTTTAAGTCTTCTGCAACAATGTAGGAAATTGTAGGAATGGGTTCGTCTGCAATTGCATAACTTGTTGATGAAAGTGCTGACGCAAACCTTTGATTTAGATATTTGTAGAAAGTATATGAAAAAAGTAAAAGAAATGAGAAAACAAACACCACAACAACTACGACTGCATTACGAATATTCTTACGTGCAGACCTAGTTATACCTGTTTTAGAACTAGAACTATATTTCCTTCGGGCAGGGATCTTTTTCATAGATATATCTGATATATCATATTATATTTGGAATTCTTTTGGCAAGGGAGCTTCAAATCTTTGAAATTTATGTGTTCGTGGGTTAAAAAACCCTAAAAAATGTGCATGTAACATCATTCTACCAAAGACTTCTTCATCTGTTTTGAGTAAATTTTTTGCGCAATAAATAGAATCACCTGCTACAGGGTGTCCAACAGCAGAAAGATGTATTCTAATTTGATGTGTCCTGCCTGTTTTAGGAAAAACTTTGCAAAATGTATAACTATTACCCTCTTTATTAAAGATTTTTACCTTCTCTACTCTAGTAAAAGCACTTTTACCATCCGAAACAATAGCTATTTTTAATGGATTTTTTGGATTTCTAGCAATAGGTGCATCTATCTCAATTATCTCATCCCCCACCCTACCGTGTGCAACAACAATGTATTCTTTAAAAGTACGTCTCTCTTTAAACTGCTTTTGCAAAAAATAAAAAGAATCTGGATCTTTAGCTACAACAATAACACCCGATGTATCCTTATCTAATCTATGCACAATACCCGATCTTTTTATGAACTCCTCATCAGCAACATCAAACTCTCTAAGATATCTAGCATCCAGAATATCTTGCAAAGTTGATTCTTTATAAGTATTAGACCTGTTAACAACAAGTCCACAAGGTTTATTTAAAACCAATATACTCTCATCTTCAAATATTATTTCTATTTCTTTTTCCATAACTGATAAAAAATAACAAACACACCTATTGTAATAGCAAAATCAGCTAAATTAAAATGGAAAATATTAAAAAAGTTTATATAGTCCCTTACGCATCCATTTTTAATCCATTCAAAAATATTGGATAAACTACCAAATAATATAAGTAAAAACCCTATATTATAATTTAAACCTTTTTCGTAAAAATTTTTTATGTAAAAAAATGAAAATAAAACTAACAACAGCACGGATAACAATACAGATAATTTAAACCCTATAAAACTTGAAAAAATATGGTTACAGTTGTAGACAGCTTCTATCACTGTAAGGCGTTTTTCTCTAGTATCTCATCTTGCCTAATATCTTCAATCTGAGATTGATCTGTTGCACAATCTATACATGTTGTTGCCTCTGGATAAGCCTCTAATCTAGCTTTGTCTATCTCCTGTCCACAAACCTCACATTTACCATATTTACCCGTTTCTATTGCTTCAAGAGCTTTTCTAACCTGTACTTTTGATTCTTTAACTGTAGATAAACGTGCATCGGTGACAGTTTTTCCTGTATCTTCTAAAACATCATCTAATGTTTCTGCGTTATCTGTGGCCCTACCGTGTTGTAAATAGGGGTCACTATCTATAAGGGATTGCTGCTGCTCCTTTAAACTTTTCTCCTTTATTTTTAATCTTCTTTTTAAAGCATTTATAAGATTTTCTGGCAATATTGATTTTGACATAGTTTTTTTACCTCTAAAGTATAGATTTATAATACCTATTGTAACCAAAATAGAAGCCATTAGTAAAGAACCGCCCTTTTTTAGAAAAACCAAAATGCACACAGAAACTGAGAAAAGAAAGAAGGAAAATATCATCCCAGACATAAATTTATAACCTCTATGGACCATTACAAGAATATAATTCAGTATTAACAATCCAAGTAAAATTAAGTAAACCCATTCCTTAGAAACTAAGAAATATCCTAAACTTATAAACATTAAAAAAATTGCAAATGAAACAGAGTAAATATCTAAAAGTCTAAAAATAGACCATTTGAATTTTTTTGAAAAGAAAAACACTGGTAATAAACTGGTTAGAAAGAAAAAAAGCAATAACACTGATGTTTGGTCAAGTTTTAAAAATATGCTTGATGGAACATATATTTTTAACCATTCAAAAATCCTATAAACAGTATAAGAAATGCCTCCAGAAATTATAAGAGATGAAAATACAAGATCAAAAAATCTATGAGTATTAAACCCATCTTTTTTTGACTCACTCCAAAGAACAAAAAGCTGTGAAAACAAACCCAACAAAACAACAACAAAAATGGTATTAAAACTTCCAGATTCTGTTTTTATATTTGCAGGAATCATTATTTTTAAGCTTTAGATATATACTCACCACTTCTTGTATCTATTTTTATCTTATCCCCTATTTTTATAAATGTTGGAACTTTAACTTTGGTACCGTTTTCAAGTTCTGCATCTTTATAAGCATTTGTCACAGTATTTCCTTTAAATCCTGGTTCTGTATATTTTATCTCAAACACCATAGTTATTGGCAAATCAACTATTATAGGTGTCCCTTCAAAATACTTCACCATAACCTTTTCTCCTTCTTTCAAAAATGCCGCTGTGTCTCCTATAGTTTCTTCATCAATTGTAAACTGGTTAAAGTTTTCAGGATCCATAAAAACATACCCAGCTGAATCTTTATATAGGTACTGAGCATTTTTTGTCTCTACAAAAGTATCTTCAACATGGGCTGTTGATTGCCAAGATTTCTCTAAAACCTGACCTGTTATCAAGTCTTTCATCTTTATCCTCACTTGAGCACTACCTCTACTAATCTTTATATGCTGATACTTAACCACCACAAAAGGGTGGCCGTTTTCTTTGAAGATTGTTCCATTTTTTAGATCAGTGACTACCATAGCTCACTATTTTACCACCTTTTATCATGTTTTTGATATTAAATTATTCAGGTATTTTAAAGAAAACGCCCTTTGACAAGATTCTGTTATAAAAAAGACCCCAGTTCGTTTTTTAAACTGGGGTTGATAAACCTCTCTATTCTAAGATAGAAGCTTTCTCAAGAGCCTTTTTCCCAATGGCATTTCCAAATGGGACTGTATAATAAATTATTACACACTCCTTATGTGATTTAGCCATATCCAAAGCTTTTTCAAAGCATTTTGTTCTGACATCACCATCGTAGGAACAGATCTTAGAAACCAGCATGCAATCTACAAATGAATTTGTCATATCTAACAAAAAGCTTTCAATCTTTTCAACAGCCTTAAATCTAACACCACTACCAACCGGGGCTAGGCGATAAACTTCCATGCACTCACCAATTGAATTAGACGTATCTAAAGCCTTTTCAAGAGATTGAACCCTAAGATCATTTCCAGGTGGGACTTGGTTATGAATATCAAAACATTCTGCTGAGGACTTTGCCTTGTCCAACTTCTTTTTCAGAGATAATAAAGCACCTTCATCCTTTGCGTATCTTTCTGCTTTCTTGGCTATTAATTTCCCTACCCCAAAAAATGATTCAACACAAAAGGCATGATCATAAGAGGACGTTTTCTTTGGTGGCCATATAAAAACCTCACCAGCTTTCTTTCTTACTTCCTCGCCAAAATCACCATGATCACTAATCAGCAACTCGCCCATTAGTTCAAGACGTCTTTTTTGTGTAGTAACAAATGTTAAAGCTTTTGTTAAAGACCTCTCATCAAGATCACATGTTAGTAAAAATTGCTTGTAGACACATATGTAATCTTCAAGATTTTTTGCGTTATCTAGCTTATCTTTAAGATCACTTTTCATTGAAGGTTGTTTGCTAATAATATCAATACAATCTTCAAAGGTTGTTAATTTAGCTAACTCACGTTCAAAGTTAGCCATTATCTGACATAATCTTTCTTCCAAACGAAGTGTGTCAACTTCTTCCTTAATCATTTTTCTCTCCTTTTCTTTTCTATTTATTTGGATATTATGGGCCGTATATTAGCATTGTTTCGGAGTTTTTCAAAATAAAATGAACAAAAAAGACCCCAGTCTAAATATTCAAACTAGGGTCTATAATTTTTCCTACCGAAAACCAAAAGAATTCGCTTTTTTCAAAGCTTCATTTCCAATAGCACTTCCATAAGAGGCTGCTTCATGAACCTTTAAGCACTCCTTAGATGATTTAGCTGTGTCTAAAGCTTTTTTCAAAGCTTCTGACTTAATAGCACTGCCAGGAACAGAGTTATTAACAACTAACATGCAATCTTCAAATGAAGTGGTTTCATCTAAAAGTTTATGAATCTTTTCAACAGCTTTACGTCTGATGCTGCTTCCAACCGGAGCCGAACGATGAACTGTCATACAGCCAATGATTGATTTAGCCATATCCAAAGCTTTTTCAAGGGCTTCTGTTTTGAAACCATCGTTTCCTGGTGAGATTAGACTGTAAACATCAATGCATTCCGTTAAGGACTCTGCTCTATCCAATCTCTCCCTCAGAGATAATAAATTATCTTCTTTTATCATTTCTCTCCTTTTCTATTTAATAATACTTTTAGGCCTTTGTAATCTTTTTATTTTTTTCCTTGCTTTTTTTCTTAAAGCATCTCCAAAAGGCGTCTTGCCAGCAACACGGATACATTCAAGGGGCGTTTTTGCCTTTTGAAGAGCCTTTTTCAAAGCTCTTTTTGCCAAGATATCGTGACCACCGGTATAAGACAATTTATATATATCCATACATTTTTCATAATAACCGGCAAGCAACAGAGCCTTTTTCAAAGATTTCTCTTCAAGGTCACTACCCAATGAAGATAGTTTGAAAATACCCATACACTCGTCATAGGTTTTTGCTCTGTTCAACTCTTCAAATAAAACATCCTCAGAACCTATCTTATTCATTTTTTTTCTCTCCTTTTTATAGTTTATTGTTAGGAATTCTACCTTTTAAGGTTTAGTGTGTCAAATACTACAGGATGTTTATCAGTCAAATGTTCGTTTATTTAAAAATTGCTGGTGCCGTGAGTGGGAGAATTTGCTTCGCAAAGTCCTGTATATTGCTTGGACCGACCGCTAATTTTTTCATTTCAAGGCACATCGCGGAGCGATGTAAGAGGAAGCGCAGTTCCGAAGTATGAGGAACGAGCAAGCTCTTATTCAACTCCCACATTAAATCAATATTATTCTTAATTTTATTCTGGGAATATCTCTATCTATTTAAAAATTGCTGGTGCCGTGAGTGGGAGTTGAACCCACACGGGATTAGATCCCAGTGGTTTTTGAGACCACCGCGTATACCATTCCGCCACCACGGCCAGTTTAATACAAGATATTTTAGCACAAAGGGATAAAACAATTTAGAAGTGCGATTATTCTTTATCAGATACTTCGTAAAATCTGGTAAGTTCTGATCTAAAGAATAAATCTAACTCTCCTGTTGGACCGTTTCTATGTTTTGCAATGATAAGCTTAGCATTTGACCTATCTTCCTCATTTGGATGGTATAAAAACATTACGATATCAGCATCTTGCTCTATTGACCCAGAATCTCTTAAATCTGAGAGCTGGGGTTTTTTCTCACCACCTCTCTGTTCTACCGCACGTGATAATTGTGACAGTGCCAATACAGGTACTTTTAATTCTCTTGCTAAGTTTTTAAGACCTTGGGATATTTTTGAAACTTCCTGTACTCTACTTTCTGCTTGAGGTGCCTTAACTAACTGCATATAGTCAACAATTATTAAGTCTATTTTATTTTCTAACATTAATCTTCTTGCCTTGGTTCTCATTTCCATTACACCTACACCAGCTGTATCATCTATAAAAATGTTAGCTTCAGAAAGTTCTCCTGTTGCAACACCGTACTTTTTGAAGTCTTCCTCATCTAAATTACCTGTAGCTATCTTCCAGTTATCTATACCGGCTTGAGCTGAAATCATTCTATCTACAAGCATCTCCCTTCCCATTTCAAGTGAAAATATAGCTACACCAAAATCTCCATCAACAGCAGCATGTTGAGCTATATTTAAAGCTAAAGAGGTTTTACCAACAGAAGGTCTTGCAGCTAGAATAATAAGATTTTCTTTTTGAAGCCCTGATAACATTTTATCTAAACCTTTTAATCCCGTTGGGACACCACGTAAAGCACCTTTTTTCTTACTTATCTCATCAAGCCTTTCAAATGTAACTTCAAGGGTATCTTTAATGGGAACAAAATCTTGATAAGTTAAATTTTGTGATAATGAGTAAATAAGTTGCTCGGATTTGTCTAAAATGCCTTCAACCTCATCATCTTCAAAAACCAATTCTCCTATTTCTGAGGCCGCGGACATTAAAGATCTCTTAATAAAATCGTTTTTTATGAGGTTTGCATAAGACTCTACGTTAGCTGAAGTAGGGACAGAGTTAACAAGTTCTGTTAGATAAGAAACTCCTCCAACATTATCCAACTCCTTCATTTTTTTCAATTGATTTGGAACTGTTATTAAATCTGCAGGTTCTTTTCTCTCATATAAAGTTAAAATAGCTTCAAATATACTTTCGTGGGAAGGTTTATAAAAATGTTGGGGTTTTAAAAACTCAACAACCTTAACAATAGAGTCTTTATCTATTAGAAGCGCACCCAAAACTGACTTCTCTGCCTCCAAATCATGTGGAGGTACATGCAATTCATTTTTATTTTTTATTTTTTGTGCAGACATGAAACTTTAGTGAGCAGGTTTTAATACAACCACCTGTGTTTTACTTTCTGAATCACTTTTTGCGTTTATAACAAGCTTATCTACTTCTTTAACTTCCTCATCTTCAACACCCATCTCATCCAAAAACTCTTTAAGACCTGTAAGACCCTCTATTTTTAAATCATCAGTCTTATAATGCATTGGTAAAACATAAGACGGTTCAACAGATGATATAACTTTTGTAGCTGTCTTAGCATTTATTGTATATTTATCCCCAATTGGTATCATCAAAACATCAATTTCCGGTAATCTTTGTATATCTTCTTGGGAAAGCTCCGCACCTAAATCACCCACATGTAGAATATTTAAATCATCTACTGTCATGAGATACATTGTTACCTTACCTCTTTCCTCACCTTCTTTGTTGTCATGATAGACATAACGACCATAGATAAAACAACCTCCTATCTCATACTCACCGGGACCATCAACTAAAAGTCTGTAATCTGTCACACCTTGTATATAATTATGATCGGCATGATCGTGAGTGGTTAAAAGAACATCACATGATAATTTTGGAAGTTTATATCCAGTCATGGATGGGTCGTAAGGGTCTATAACCAAATTTATTGTTTTTCCCTTTATCTTAAAGCAAGAATGCCCTATGTATGTAATTTCCATGGGACTATATTATCAAAGTGAAGGTGGTTTTGGAAGATCGTAATTAAGTTGAATGCAGGGGTACAATATTTTGATTTTTACTGGTAAAATACTGGTATTGCGGTGGTTGTAGCTCAGTTGGTTAGAGCGCCTCTCTGTGGAAGAGGAGGTCGCGGGTTCGAGACCCGTCAACCACCCCAGGAAGCCGGATAATCACCTTGTGTGGTTAGCCGGCTTTCTCGTTGACGGGGCGAGAATGCCGGAGCGAACGAAGTGAGTGAGGCGGGGTCGCGTGCATTAGAGACTCTTACGAACAAAGTGAGTTTAGACGCAAAGCGTCGCAACGAACGAAGCGAGTTAGAGTGTCTTATGACAGGTGACCGAGACCCGTCAACCACCCCAGAAAGAGTTTGCTACCCCACTGAATGAAGTGAAGTGGGTGGTAAGCTTTTTTATTTATGGGGTGTGACACAGTCGCTTGTTACTAATATTTTTTCACTATTTGACACCAATAATCTTTAAAAGTAGAATCCTTAACAATAAACCAAAATAAGAGCTTGCTCGTTCCTCATGCTTCGGAACTGCGCTTCTTCTTATAAAATATATAGAAAGGAGAAAAAATGAAAAAGGAATATGTACAAAAAAGGATAACGCTCAACGACGACGCTACCCTACCCTTAGACTGTTTCTCTTGGGATGGACAAAATAGAGTCTTCTCAAGTAGATGGGATGGGTTGGTAATAGACTTTAGTGATGTTGACAATTGCACAGTTAAAGTTGGGGATAACTGCATAATTAAGGTTGGTAACTACTGTAAAATTTATGCAGGTTCCAGATGCACAATTACTGCCGGACACCACTGTAAATTTGACACCTTTGAGAAGTGCACATTTGATACCAGCAATTTTTGTACCTTTGAAACTGACAACAGTTGTAATTTTAAGACTGGGTCTAGTTGTAATTTTATTACAAATTGGGGATGTAACTTTAAGACTGGGTCTAATTGTAATTTTGATACCCTATATGACTGTACCTTTGAGACAGGTGATGGTTGTACATTTGATACAGAATATAACTGTACCTTTAAAACGGGTGAAAAGTGTGTGGTTATAAGAAGAGATTTTTATCAGATTATCGGATTGAGAGCAGGTCAAAAGATACAACTCTATGGACATGAGATGCCTGGTCATAGAATCCTAAACTAAAACCAATGAGCTTTTGTCCAAAAAACAAAAGCTCTTTTCTCTTGCTAAAATAGGATTGATTAACATCCTATAGAATTTGACACTACAACCTCTGAAAGGTAGAATTCCATCAATAAAATATAAAAAGGAGAGATAAAATGAATAGTAATTGGAAAGAATATTTACTTGGGATCGCATTTCTTGCCCTGATTTTTTTTGGCATCTTCCTCTCGGATTGGAAACTTAAACAACCATGTGAGGTGGAGAGGATAGATTACATCAGAGCTATTGAATTTGAAGGTAGTCTTGAAGGTGAATTTTATGTAACTTACAGTGTAATCAAAAATAGGCCCACTTATAGTTATTATAAAATAACAAAAGATGGTGATTACTTCTTAGATAATGTACCAACTTCAATAGCCGTAGTACGTGAGGATATTGTTGAAGTAGAACAACCTTACATAGCTACTATGAAAAATTCCTTATGTGCTTCACCTGAAGAATTAAAAACAAGGAATTTGAGGGATAATTGGTACATATTTCACATTCCAAAAGGAGGGCTAATAAATCATTAACGGCAGAGGTATTAGATCATAGAATAATAACAAAACTATAAAAAGGAGAGATAAAATGAACGAGAATGAGAAAGAAAGAGAAAAGTATGAGCGAAAAAGTACTATCATTATCGCTGTGGTAGTGGTAGTAATCTTAGCCTTAGCTATTTCATGTATGTTCGTCTCAATTAAAGAACGGATGCGTAAAGAAAGCCAACCGTGCGAATTAGAAAGAGAGGTGCAACTTAAAGCTATTAATCTTGATGATAGGCTTGAAGGTAGGTTTTACATTATGTCTGGTTTTGTGGAAGACATGCTTGTTTATAGCTATTACGAGGTATTGGAAGACGGTGTTTATCATTTGAATAGGGTGCCTGCTCAAGTAGCCTTAATAGATGAGAACCTTGCTGAAGGAGAAAAACCTTACGTAACTATTATGAAAGGTTCTCCATGTGCCCTACCTAAGGAGTTAGGAAATAATTTGAATGGTAATTGGTACATATTCCATGTGCCAAAGGGAAGTGTAAAAGAAACCACCGATGTTTCCCTTCCCTAATAATGTATAAAGGTTCCTGTTTAAAGCCTAGTGCTTTTTCAGGAACCTATTTTTATTCTCGCCAAAATAAATTAGTTGCCAAGACATTTATATAAGGTAGAATATCAAGCAAAATACGAGAAAAGGAAGGAGATGAAAATGAAAATACACTACTGGCTTAAATGGTGTATGCGTATAACAGATGTGGAAAGGTTGAAAAAAGGTTCTGTTGTAACGTTATATGAAACGCTGGAAGAATATCCTGAAAATCTGGGTATTATAACCAAAAACCCATACACAGATAAAACTGACGGCGAAATTAAATCTGAGATTATGTATTTAACGGGTCGTAGAAAGGGAATCAAGAAATTAATTTTGATGTCTGACTATGATGTATTACCACAATCTAATGGGACATACAAAAAGGAAAACTTCATTATTATTTCTAACATGATTCCAACAGAATATATTGGAGAAATATTCCAGATGACAAAACTCAACCCCGCTAAAACAATTTTGTAATAGCGGGGTCTTTTTTAACTACTGTGTAATATACCACCCTTTCTTTTTAACATTAATATTGATTTTTTTAACAATTCTGCAGGGTTGTAATCAAAAAAATTAATTACAACATTATATTCCTTAGACAACCTAACAAGCTTATCTTTTCCTAAGGAATTAGAATATGTCCCTAAGCACTTTACCTCCAAAACACCTGAAGCAACAAGCTCCTTAAAACACCTTAAGCACGGTGTCCCTAAGATGTACGCCGTTGATCCTTTAAGATCTTCTCTGGAGGTATTGATAATTGCATTTTGCTCACCATGCAAAGTTCTTTCACAATGGCCATTTATCATTAAATGTCCAACGTCATCACAATGATCTGCCCCACTTGGAGATCCGTTGTAACCGGCACCAACTAACTTGTTATTTTTCACAATAACTGTAGCTGTTCTTAACCTATTACATGTTGCTCTTGTTGAATACATAAGAGCTACTGTAAACCAAAACTCATCCCAAGATGGACGATTCAAACCAACAACACATTGATCTTCAACAGTCTTTTCAGTCTCTGAACTGCAGACTCTATACCCTGAAAGATCATCTACATTACTACTTTCGTTTTTCATATCTCTCCTATTCTCTAATTTTAAATAGATTATACCAAACGACACTATATGACAAAATATGCATAAAATAACAGTTTAAATTAAATCTGGATTAAAAATATACCATTATTACCTAAAACTGCCGCCCTTTATCAATTTACTTTTTACGTATAGAATAAAGAACACGTATGAATCTAAACAAACTGCCAAAAAATCTTCTAAGGGGTTATGCTTTTCTTCTTATTGCCACAATTTTGTGGGCTGCTGCAGGACCTGTAATAAAATACACACTCAAATATATACCACCAATGACATTTCTATTTTTAAGATTCCTTATTGCAAGCTTAGTTATGCTGTCCTACGCTATTTATGAAATACAAAAAATAGAAATCAACAAAAAAGATTTTCTTGGAATATTTCTATTTGGAGTCCTAAACCAAACATCAATATCCTTAATATTTTTGGGGTTAGAGAAAACTACAGCTATAGATAATGCGATTATAGGAATACTTGGATCTATACTAGCAGTGACAGCTGGAGCTTATTTCTACAGCGAAAAACCAAACAAAAACATAAAGATAGGGTTAATAGTAGCTTCTCTGGGTACATTAATCGCTATGTTAGAACCTATTCTCTTAGAAGGAGTAGGTTCAAACACAAAAAACAGACTTATTGGGAATTTAATCTTATTTTCATACAACATTGTATGGGTTTTTTCAATTGTTTGGGCAAAATCATGTGCTGGGGTTAAATCAAAAGCCATAGATAAATATATAGAATTAATACACATAAAACCATTAACAAAAAAATACCCACCTGCTTTAATGACGGCGTTGTCTTTTTTTGTTGGAGTTGTTACGTTAGCACCTCTAGCTTTTTTAGAAATGATAAAAAAACCTGATTACAACTTCAGTCTAGCATCAATGAATGCAAACAGTATAACGGGTTTAATGTATTTAGCTCTTTTCTCTTCTATTGTAGCGTACGTTGTTTATCAAAAATCTTTAGAAGATGTGAAAGTTACAGATACTGCATTTTTCCATTACCTAAGCCCTATTTTTTCTATACCTATAGCTTATCTATTACTTGGAGAAACTGTAAATATATATTCTTTAGTAGGAATAGTACTTATTTTTACAGGTGTTTACATAGCAGAAGTCAAAAAACCGTAATATACTTGTTGAAAACGTGAAATATTGTTATACTCCTTAACGTTATGAAAAAGGATATTCATCCAAAATTAAACAAAGAGTGCGTGGTTACATGTGCGTGTGGTAACACTTTTACTACAATGTCTACCCTACTTTCTATAACGGTGGAAGTCTGTAGTGCATGTCATCCTTTTTATACTGGACAAGCCAAATTTGTGGACACAGAAGGAAGAATAGAGAAATTTTCTAAGAGATTAAAAATAGCTGAAGAAAGAAAGAAAGAAGCAGATACGTTAAAATCCGCAAAAAAGGCTAAAAAGAAATCCGCTGAATCATACAAAGAAGTGTCTTTAAAAGAAATGTTGCAGAAAGCAAAAGAAGAAGATAAAGCAACAGAAACAGAAGAACCAGAAGAATAGATACATCTCTCCAATCATCCTAAATTTATGTACTTTGTGTTGTTTTTGTATAAAAATTGAGATATGGAACAAAACTATTTAGAAATAGAAATTAAAAAAATAGAGGAAGAGATCCTCTTAAATGAAAAGGCCTTGGAAAATGAGGAAAATATGGAAATGAGAAAAATGATTCAAGAAGAGATAGATTCTTTAACTACACAAAAAAAAGTTCTTGAGGATTCATCCTATTCACAAGGAGAGCATAAAGAGAGCCTAGGTGACAGCAATGGTTCCGTCAATATAGATTACAACACCTCTACTTTAGAAATAAGATCGGGCGCTGGTGGAGATGAAGCAGGTCTTTTTGCAAGAGATCTTTACAGAATGTATTCAAGATATGGCGAGACAGTTGGTTGGAAAATAAAAGAAGACTACTTAAATGAAAATGAAGCTGGGGGTATTAAAACCTTAATAGCAGAGATAAAAGGCCCAGATGTGTACAACATATTAAAAAATGAATCCGGAGTTCATAGAGTACAAAGAGTCCCTATTACAGAATCTGCAGGTAGGATACACACATCAACAGCCACAGTTGCAGTTTTACCAAAAATTAAAAAAATAGAAATTGAAATAAAACCAGACGATCTTAAGTGGGATTTTTTTAGATCTGGTGGTAAAGGCGGACAAAACGTAAACAAAGTGTCTACAGCAGTAAGATTAACCCACATACCTACAGACACTGTAGTTGAGTGCCAAGAAGAGCGTTTTCAGGGTAAAAATAGGGAAAAAGCACTATCTCTTCTCCACTCTAAACTGTATACCCAAATGCAAGAGCAAAATGTTAAAAATATTACTGAGTTAAGATCGTCACAAGTGAGTTCTGCTGATAGAAGTGAAAAAATAAGAACATATAACTTTCCTCAAGATAGAATAACAGATCATAGAATTGATAAAACTTGGCATAGCTTAGACAGGGTTATGAATGGTGAAATAGAAAATATATTAAAAGATACAAACGACTTGATGAAACTAAAAGAACAAGAAGAAAATTAAATTTCTTTTGCCATTTCCAAAGCCTTGTTTAACTGAGCATCTATACTATTATCCAAATCTTCTTCCGTAACTTCCACAGTCACATCTGGCTCTAATCCATTTTTATGAACCCACTCTTCTTTTGGAGTAAGCCATTTTGCTATTGTTACATGTAACCCAGAGCCATCTTTAAAGTCTTTAGCATCTTGTATAGTTCCTTTGCCAAAGGATTTCATTCCAATTATCTTGGCGCCAATATTATCTCTTAAAGCCGCTGCTAATATCTCAGAAGCTGAGGCACTCCCCTGATCTATAAGAACAAATACTCCAGGAATATCTTTAAATATCCCAACTTTAGATGTTTTAAATGGGATTTTCTCTCCTGTAGATAATTCTTCAACCAATACTGGCTTTCCTCTAAAGAAATCTTCTGATATATGAACTGCAGAATCAAGATAACCTCCTGGATTTCCTCTTACGTCTATTATCACAGCATCAAGTTCATTCATTTTTACATTTATTTCAGAAGCAACTTTGTCCCATTCTCTATTTGTTTCTGTACCAAATCTACTTATTCTTATATAGGCAGTACCGTCTCCTTTATCTTCCCAAGTTACACTTGAAACTGTTATAACACCTCTTGTTAAATCAACATCTCTTGGATCGCCAGTACCTGTCTGGATAACCAATTTAACCTGTGTGCCAGAAGAACCACGTATTAAAGAAACTGCCTCGCTAACATCCATCCCAGCGGTACTTTTATCATCAATTTGTAAAATTTTATCCCCAGCTTTTAAACCTGCTTTCTTGGCAGGAGAGCCGTCCAACGGGGCTACTATAACTAAAAAATCATCCTTTAAACCAAGTTCAGCTCCAATACCTTCATATTTCCCACCCATTGAGTCCATAAAGCTTTTGTTAATCTCTGGGGGTAAAAATGTGGTATATGGGTCCCCTAAAGAACTAACCATTCCAGAAATAGCTCCGTACATCATTGCTTTCTGATCAATAGGTCTCTCAAGATATGTTGTGTTTAACATATCCCAAACTTCCCAAAAAAGAGAGAAATCAAGCTCACCCTTTGGTGGTAATTTATTAGTAATCTTTATTTCTGGAGGATTTTTTCTGACTTCAAAAACAAAGCCTCTTTTTCCAAAGTAGTAACCACCATAAAAAAACCCCACGGCTATTAAAAAAATTATTAAAGTGTTCTGAAACTTTTTAAACTTCATTGATCTACTCTACTATAAAAAAATTAGGATACCTTACTTCTGCAATTATATTATCAACGCTGAACCTAACAAATATACTAGATTCACCAACAGTGTCAACTACTCCTGTTTGTCCAAAATGTGGATCCTGCAGTATTTGTACAGTCATACCCTGTTCAATGTTCTTAAAAACAGCGTTCTCACTAACCTCTTTCTCAGGATTCAAATCCTCTACTCTAACGGGAATTCTTAACAAGTTATTTTCACCTTCAAAAAATACATATCTGTAAGAAACAGAGCTCAAGAATTTATATATTTCTTCAGATGTTTTTAACCTTCCAAAACCACAAAATATGCCAATAGGGAAATTGTGTTCTTTTGCAAAATCAAAAACTTCGTTATGAGCACTTCCGACCAATAAAGCAGATGCTTCTAATTCATATGCTCTCTTTACCACATCCACACTTACATAATCCCCAATATACACAATTTTTCCTTTTATACCTTTAACAAAATTTTCTAAGTAAGAAGTTTTTAATACATCAGAAGGATTAGGGAAAACTACCAACTCACCGGACGCGTGAAATTTTGTGCTAGATGCTAATAAAATATCTTTTGTTTGAGTTTCTATTAGTGCTGACATATTCTCATAAAAAGATTTAACATTTCCCCACACACCTGAAAGAAGTACATATTTTCTTTCATTTTCTTCAAATACAAACCCACCACCTTCAATTTCTTTTAAAGTACCATCGTAAGGAGCAAAAATTTTCTCATTTTTTGCTTTCCCAAGAAGAGTATCAACATAATAAAATTTACTTGGAGTTTTTAAATCAACAGGTTTAAACCCGTCTGGAAGACTTAGCTTATTCTGAGAAAATCTACAATCTCCTAAACTATTGAAGGGCTCAACAAAATCCCCTTCTTTTACACCCCAGACACCACCTACAGGAAAAACCCTTTCTATGAAACATTTTCTATTTTCAGTTATTTTTTTAACAACAGGTACTAACATCAATTTCCTTTTAAAACAGACTCAAACTGCTTTATACAATCATTAAATAACTTTACATCAGAATATATACTCCCACTACCACTTGCTCGTGTATCAAACACCAAGCCAATCCTTCCCCCAGTAGCTCTTAAATCTATAGTTCCAAGATCTCTGCTTTTTATAGAAACCTTAGCAGGGTTTTCAACCTTCAGAGGAAGTACAAAAACTTTATTTTCTTCAATTTCAATAAATTTATCATCCCCAACACCGGTGCTTAACAAACACTCGCAAGCACCACCGGTCCTTATGAATAATCCTGAGTCCTCTATGTACTCAAAAAGATCCCCAACCATCTCCTTATCGTATAACTGAGTTGCTCTATAAAGCGAAAAAAAGTTAGAAGTATCAAGATAAATATTAAAAACTCCAAGACCTCTAAGCATATCTAAAGCCAAAATATAATTGAGTTCTTTATCTAAAATATTTTGCGAAAATCTACCACCTGTAAAAATGATTTTCCTACCAGATTCAAACTTTAGATTCTTTGGTATCCTTCCATAAACTTCTGTATCAACAGATATTTGAGAAGAAACATCTGACGGAACTAGCTGTGGGAAAATAGCTGCATTAGCAATATCATTAAATTCACCAAAATCACTCTCACTCTTTTCTGCACCAACATATTCTCTAATATCGGATTTTGAGCTTATATATCCTTTTGTTATCAGGGCACTGTTGTTAACAAAAACTGGTATTATTTCATCTGCTTTTTCAATTAGATCTACCACTCCGACTGAGAGTTTAGTTTTTATATTTAAATTTGGAGGTTCTATGAAACCACAAGTTACAATGTTGCAAGTACTTGGTTTTATACCCCTATCAATCATTATTTTTTCCAACAGTTTGGAATAAAAATCACTCTCATCACACTGATTAGAAAACAGTCCTTTTGAATAAACATACGGGAAATTCAAGATTTCTGTACTTTTCTTATCTTTTTTTATTAAAAAACTCACACCCGAAACATCAAAATGAGCAGTTATTAAGGACATGGGTATATGATATCAATCACTAAAGGGCGTGTCTATCAGTATAAGGTAAGAGCCCCATATATCTAGCTTTTTTTATCTCAACAGCTAAGAGCCTTTGATTTTTTGCTGTAAGACCGCTGTACTTCTGGGGAATAATCTTTCCTCTTTCGTTTATAAATCTTCTCAAAACTAATACCTCTTTATAGTCAGGTGTAGTTCCGGTTTCTGTAAAATAACAATTTTTTGCTACCGGAGTTCTTTTTTCTCTTCTTGGTTTTTTATCTTTTTTGTATGCCATGTTTAATCTTTAATCAACTAGCCCCGCAATCTGCGGGGCCCTAATTTCAATATAATTTAGTTTCCTTCTCCTGTATCTAAGTCCCCTGTATCCAGATCTCCAAGATCAAGATCTCCTAGATCATCTAAGTTTATCTCTTCACCAGAGTCTCCTTCATTTCCTTCATCATGGTATTCAACATCATCCATCTCATCACCGTCTTCCCCACCTTTTTTAGGGGTCAAAATGATCATATCGTCAATTATAATCTCTGTTTTATATCTCTTCTTACCATCATCGCCGACCCAATCTCTGGTTTGAAGCCTTCCTTCAACAAAGACTTTAATACCTTTTTTGAGAAGCTGACCACATATTTCAGCTAGCTTGTTCCAAGCAACAACATTATGAAAATCTACTGATTGCTTCTTTTCACCTTGTGTAACCCACTCTCTATTGGTGGCTATTACAAAACTTGCTACTGCATTCCCTTGAGGAGTGTACCTCATCTCGGGATCTCTTGTTAGGTTACCTATAAGCATTACTTTGTTTAGATTTCTTGATGCCATAGTATTTCCTTCCTCCTGTGCTTGCTCACTTCTGAGCAGTAATTAGATACCTCATTAAACCGTTAAGTAAATTCAATTTTTCCCTTAATTTTTTTACAACCGAAGAATCACATTCAAAAGTGAAAATGTCGTAAAAACCCTCTGTATTCTTTTCTATCTCATAAGCAAACTTTCTTCTGCCCCAAAAATTATTTTGTATTTCCTTAGCTCCTGCAGAGCTCAAGACCTCAGATAGGCTACTTGATAGTTTCTTAGCACCTTCTTCTCCAAGATCATTCCTATAAATTGTCATTATTTCGTATTTCATATTTAAAGCTTTAAACTACGTCAAATTATATATTTAAAATCCCTCATGTCTATAACTTTAATTCTATCTACAATAGAATCAGTAGAGACTGGGAAATGTTATCAAAAATGATGAAAAAGGCAAGTGGTATAATAGTATAACAAGTGATAATCGTATTTGAAAAAAAAGCTGATAAAGAAGAAGTTACGGAAGTTACCAAAATATACAAGGGTTACACTAAGGTTGTTGTTGATATAGAAAAAGAAATTTTATCAGCTGGTGGTGAGTATCACGCAGATTGTGAACAATTACTCATCTCAAACGGCAGCTCACAGGAAAATCTATGGGGAGGTGGGTTTAGGTTTAACAATAAAGAGGTTGATTTTATGGCCCTAACTAATTTTAAACCTAGTATTAATCATTTTACTTATGAAATATCTCTCCCCGAAATAAGAGAAAAAGTAGAAAAAACTATTAGAAAGATTTTTGATAATGAATAGAAATAAAATGAATATAAAAATGGATCTTTTAAGGGTGGCCAAAACTGCACTAGATACTAAAAATGAATTTGATACCCAAGTTTCCAAAGAATTTTTAGATAAGGCAAAAAAAGAGTTTCTACTAATTGGGGACGAGGAAAGAGATTTATTAAACGTCTTAGAATCCCACTATAATGAAATGGATGATATCAAGAATGATCATGAGAAAAGAATAAAATGGGGTGAAAAAATCATGACAATAGCCTCAAGATTAAGCATAAATTGAAATCGTTTAAACACTAAATCTAAATAAGACTACATCTCCATCTTGGATAGTATAGTTTTTTCCTTCTAATCGTATCATTCCAAGATCCTTTGCTTTTTTCAAACTCCCTATCTTAAAAAGATCCTCAAAATTTATTATTTCTGCAGATATAAAACCTCTTTCAAAATCTGTATGTATTTCACCTGCAGCTTGTGGTGCCTTAGATCCTTTTTTTATTGTCCACGCTCTTACTTCTTTTGGACCTGCTGTTAAAAAAGTTTCCAGACCTAAAATTTCGTATCCTTTTTTAATAAGTTTATCTAAACCAGAGTACTCTATTCCGAGCTCTTTTAAATAATTTTCACGCTCATTTTTATCAAAATCAGCTAATTCTGACTCTAATTTTGCACAAATCACAACCCCGTTCTTCAGATCTTTTGGAATGTTTTGTTCACTTTTATTACTCAAAAACCCTTCATCAACATTTAAAACGTAAATTTGCGGTTTTTGGGTCAATAAATGCAATTCTTTTGAAGCCTCTAGCTCCTCTTCTGTTAAATCAATTTGGTTAGCTAATACTCCTTTGTTCAACTCATCTAAAATTTTCTTTGCTGTTTCATATTTTACTCTTGCTTCTTTTCCTGAATTTCCCCTTGTCTCTTTTTCTAACTTCCCTATTACGTTTTCTAAAGATTGTATATCAGCAAGAATAAGTTCTGTATTTATCGTCTCCTTATCAGACTCGGGATCTATAGAACCAGATCTAATAACGTTATCATCACTAAAAAACCTAACTACGTGGGCAATAGCGTTTACTTCTCTTATATGTCCTAAAAAAGCATTTCCTAAACCTTCACCTTTAGAGGCACCCTTAACTAAGCCCGCAATGTCATAAAATTTCACTACAGCTGGGGTTACTTTTTCAGGTATTTCTCTACCTTCTGACCCTCTCCCGTGATCATTTACTACTATTTTGCATAATTCTTCTAATCTGTAGTCAGGGACGTCCACCATTCCTATATTTGGCTCAATTGTTGCAAAAGGATAGTTTGCCGCTAAAGCAGCCTGACGTTTTAATAATGCATTAAACAATGTTGACTTCCCAACGTTGGGAAGACCTACGATACCTATAGATAGACTCATAATTTAGAAACCTATTATAAACCTAAAAACCTGTACATTATGCCAAATGGTAATAAATAAATCCAATATCAGACTTGTATACAAAAAAGCGCCCGAGTGAGAGACAATGTATCTCAACATCGAGCGCTTTAAAAACAAGTGATTGTTTTTAGATTAGATTGATAGTTCTTGGATCTCTTTCTAATCATTTTGCTACTTATACCCTCCTGTTAGAACGGGTTTAATTCAACATCAAGTAGCTGGATGTTTGATTATTTCTGCCTTTTTATTTATAAGGTCTTATCGGTTCTCAATCATTCCGAACAATTATTTAATAGGCAAATCCTCATCAATCAAATGTCCTGGCGGGGGCACTTGATATCAGATTCTTTTAACCTAGCCCAATGTTTTCTCCCTAAATTTTAAGTCCTAGGTAAGGACTCTAAGTGCTATTCAGTAATTTCGAGAAGAATGCCACTGATCTTCTCCAAGGACCACTCCTTGGTACGACAGGCCATCTCTTCAATATCGAGTATCCAATCCAGATACCCTATTTCCAAGTGTCCTACTTGATTTATCCCTACAGTGAGACCAGGTTGCATTTTTATTATGTCTGTGGTTTCCCACTTCTCTGGTTCTTTGTAAGAACCATTACCAATAACGCCAATCTGGAGGGCTAACCACCCACTTTCGGGCATTTCCCACAGATCGGCAAATTCATCGGTAACGGTTAAAATTCTTCCTGTTTCGGCATCTACCCACCGATAACTGGCATCCACGTTTCTCCAATCTTGCACCCAAACATTATTGTCAGGGTTGGTGACAAAAGTGAAAAACGCTTTAAAACGAGCGTATTCCTCAGCGTATGAGTATCCTGAGAATTGTGTATCAGGGACCCTATCAAACAAAACCCCCATTAGATAATTAGGGCTTGTAGTCTGAGCATAATTAAATGCCCATTTTTCTAAGGCATTTAACTCTCTTGGACCTTTTTCCATAATAGGGGTCCATACAGCATGACCATTCTGCTCAATCCAGTTAACAGAGATTATCTCTTCTCCTCGGATTGTGGCGTTTATCTGATACCCATCTCTATAATGGGCACCATCAGGGAATATACTCATTAACGCCCTAAGCTGTGGTGGTTTTAAGTCCACCTCATAGCAGAAATCTTCCCCCTCATACTCAAAACTGAAAAATACATCAGTGTCTTCAGGGTGGAAAAATTCCTATGTATTCAAAGACTTTGAAAGAATCTGGCTTAAAAGACAAAGAAGCTATAATTTACGACATACTTTTAGACCACGGGATACTACCTGTTGTAGAAATAATAAAAAAATCAGGATTAAAAAGAGGGATAGTTTATAAAACACTTTACGACTTACAAGACAAAGGTCTTGTCTCCAAACAAACAATTAAAAAGAAATTACATTTTAGAGCCGAGCATCCCTATAAATTATCTGAACTTGTTGAAGAACAATTAAGAAAAGCCCAAAATAACCAACTGACTTTGCAGACCTACCTACCCCAGTTAATATCTGCTTTTAAAACAACTGACAATAAACCTGGTGTGAAAATATATGAAGGAGTGAATGGTATTAAAGAAGTTTATAACGATACATTAAAAGAAGGAAAAGAAATTTGGGCCATATTACAGACATCAGATGTTGAACCAAAAATATATGATTGGTTGACAAAAACATATGGTAAAAAAAGAGCTGAATCAAACATTTGGGCTAAAGTTATTGTGGCTCAAGATATAAAAACAAAAACTTACACAAGCAAAAATGAGTTAGAAAAATGCGAAACTAGAGTTGTTCCTAAAGAAAAATTTCCCATTGGTATAGAGGTTGATATCTACGGAAGCAAGGTTGCCTTCATTAACTTTCATAAAGATGGGGATCTGGTTGGAATAATTGTCCAAAATGATCTTATTGCCAACACAATGAGAGCTTTGTTCTCTCTAGCCTGGGAAAAAGCTGGGGATTATGCCACAAGAAATTAGAAACGCTGTTTTAATTAAAGTTTACGACTTACCTCAAAATATATTGCCCCACCATCCATCTGAGTGCTAACCTCTCCTAATTTTCCTTTCCTATAGGCATCACGCATATATTTAAGTTTTTCTGGTTCTCTTCCAGCCATGTACATCATAGGGATTCCCATTGGTAACCCCCAAGCATCTACAAATTTATTATAATCAACTCCCGGATCTAACATTCCTATAGAAACCGCACTATCAATAAACTCTTGAGGGTCAATTTTATCTACTTCAAAATCTGGATCCTTTTCTATTATGTAATAACTATTATCAAACAGGTCCCCATCACCTATAGGTGCTTCCTCAACTTTATTTACTTTAAATCCAAACAATTTTGCATAATCTCTAAATTGAGAATCCGTTGTGGTCATTCTATTAAACTTGTGTTTTTCATCTGGTCCGTCAAATATGTTTCTTGCTTTCCCTGTCTCTACCCCAAGAGATTCTAAATGAGCAGAATATCTGGATATTTCATCAGCATACTGATCTTTTACCTCAGATACCTTCTCTTCTGGTATCTTCGGTATGTCAATAATACCTATCCCGTTAGGAGTTAAAACACGATGCATTTCATCAAAAAATCTAGCCATTTTTTCAGGAGTATTATTGTGTAAAACAGTCCTTCCAAAACAATAGAAAACTTCTGGCGATAAATCTCCAGAGTTATCACCATTAGGGAAGGGCATATTATGCCAATCTGCGACAGAGGTCTTAATTGATGGGTCCTGTTCTTTAATCCTTTTAACATGGTGTTGCTCATAATCTAAGGCTGTAATGTTATAACCTAAATCATGTAAAACAACAGCAAGTCTTCCCGTACCAGCCCCTACATCAACAACCCTAACCTCTTGGACAGGCTTTCCAAATTTATCTGCAAATTCCTGTATCTGATCCTGTATTATCCTTGACTCTCTAAGAGTTAACTCTGGATTATTTAATACGTATTCATGAAAATCTATAGATTTATATATCTGAGTTAAACTTGTCATTACTTCCTGAATATCTTGACCTTGTAATGTGTTGTACAGATTTGTTAAAGACTCATTATCTTTACTATGCTCTGTTATTGTTTCTATAATAGGAACAACTCCAAAAACATTCATTCCCTGAACTGCTAGTGTTAATCTAGCACTATCACTTAAACCTTCTGAGGTAATGATATTTGTAACCACTTCTATCTCATCCATGGTCTCTAAATTTTCTAATACCTTTCTTACAACAGATCCTTTACCTTCTTCTGCAAATTGTTGTATTGCTCTCACAACCAAAGGCATCAGATGTTCTTTTTCTTGGTCATAATCTTCTTTATTCATTCTATAAATATTGTTAATCTCTTCCCCTGGGTGGGGTTTTGTCATTTTTACCTTATTATTGGATAGCCATAATCTGTATGTAAGATAATCAAGCATTTCTTCTCTATTTTCAAAATTTGAATCAAAAAGTAAATTCTCTACTCTTTTGACTCCAGAATACCTTTCATCACCACCAATGATTCTCTTTATTAAATTCTTTTCCTCTGGATGAATAATCATATCCATAGTTTTGTGATAACTCATGGCCTTACCATCCCAATAATCTTGTATAAAAAGGTTCTCTTTTGTAGGATTATGATAAAGTCTATCAAACTGAGTATTAGTGTACTCCCACGCTCTCAGAACATTCGATATATCTTCATCACTGCCCCCTGTTTTAATTATATTTTTGTGAGACTCCCAGGCTTTAACATCAGTAGGTACATATTCCCCTATAGACTGAGTTTCGTTTTTTAATTCAGGTACTTGATTAATAAGAGATACTAATTGTTCATGAGATTCAATAGATGTTCCTAAACCCCATACAAAAACAGGGCGTTCGGGAAGACTTGAATCTATCTCTAAAGATGTTGTATTTTCAACACTTTTTACACCTTCAACATCTTTGAATAGCTCTTCTGCTAAATTAGTTGGATTCTCATCTTTCTCATCTAAATAAAGATCGGTTACCTCGTCTATTGATGATTCGGGGTTTTTCATCATACGTATATGATACAACAGAGACAATTTATTGGATAGTAAAAATATGAAAGAAGTGTTCTACTATAAATTACACAGGTACATATAATCCTAAAAGCCCCCTATCTCATATATAAAAATAGATTAAAAGTAAATTAAAAAAAACAAAAGCCCGAGCTTAAAATACAAACTCGGGCTATAAAATTAAAATTTAAAGTGTTTACGGCGGGCAGATCCCCCTGTATCTTGTCCCATGGGTTTCCTACCGGGGTTTTTAGATCCGTTTAGAGCTTGGCTACGCCCAAATCGTTCACTCTCCTTCCGTTGCCGATGTTTTTCCCACAGATAATCGGCCTTTTTCATGGCTTCCCTGTAAGCTGGGCAATATCTGTTACAAAATTCTAAAACATCTCCATTTGGGAACTTAACCCGTGCTCTAAGAGTGTCAACCACTCTACCACAAGTACACGTGGTAGACTCCAAAGTGTCTTTACCATCTTTATCCATTTTTCTCTCCTTTTGATTCTATTTTTGAGACTAAATTTTATCTCTCAAAACCCTCTATTTGAAAAATAAAAAGCTTTGAGAGAAAGTCACGTTAATATTTTACCTTTTTACCCTCTTTTTGTCAATACTATAGGGTTAATTAATAGCTTCTAACTCTTTTCTTAATTTTTCCATTAAAATACTATAAAAACGCAAATTGTGTATTGTAGCAAGCCTTAAAGCCGTTACTTCTTTATTTCTAAAAAGATGACTTAAATAAGATTTACTATAATTCTTACACAGTAGGCAATCACAAGCCTCACTTATTTTTGTATGATCTTGAGTATATTTTTTACTACTTGGATCTAAAAATGAGTAAAAATTGTCATCTCTAATATTTATGTCTTCTATTGACTTAGCATTATATACATATAATCTGCTATGACGTGCGTCTCTTGTTGGAAGGACACAATCAAAAATATAAAATCCTAGATCAAAACATTTGATAATATCTTCTGGCTTACCCACCCCAAGACCATATAATAAATAATCCTCGGGGGAATTTTCTGCAATTATTCTAGGAACATCTAAGTTAAACTCACCACTTTCCTTCATGGGCCAACCCCCGTAACCTAAACCATCAAAACCTATCTTAACTAATTCTTTTGTACAATATTCTCTTAAATCTAAATACTCCCCTCCTTGGACAACGCCTAATAAATAAGGTCTGTCTTTTTCTTCTATATTATTTTCATTACATATTTTTAAAAATTCCTCTTTTGATCTTTTGGCCCAACTAAGAGTCCTTTCAACAGTTTCCTTTGCTTTTTCATAAGTACACTTGGGTTCAGTGAAATCATCTAAAACTACTACCATATCTGTTTTTAAGAGCATTTGAAATTGAATAGATTTTTCTGGAGTTAAAAACACCTCTTCCCCATCTTCTGTTTTAAAAGTTACACCCCTATCATCAATTACTCCCTTGTTCTCACTTCTTTTTGCTAAAGACATTACTTGAAACCCACCAGAATCAGATATAACCCCACCCTCCCATGACATAAATTGTCTTATTCCGTCAATATTTTTAAGAATATCTTCATGCAAATCTTTGTATAAATGATAGGTATTAACCAAAATCCCTGGCGTTTGTGTATTTTTTATATCAACAGAATCCAATGTTCTTATTACAGCTCTTGTAGCGTCTGGAAAAAACACTGGGAGAGGTATATCACCATTAATAGTTTTAAATTTTTTAGCTGTTGTTTTTGAACCCATACTTATGAAATAATACAAAAAGGTGAAGAATTATCAAATTAACTAGCAATTGCGCTTTTAACAAAATCTTCTATCTCGCTCTGCCTACTATCTTTAGAAAAATCATTTAAATATTTTTTCCAGTTTTCAATGTGTCTATCTAAATTAGAAATAAGTTTATTCCTAGAATTATCTTTATTATCAAGCATTTCTCTACTACTCTCACTTCTTGAAGAAAACCCCGTTAGTATATGCCTTGCTATTACAGCTGTGCTTGTTTTATTTACATTTTGGCCTCCTGGACCAGATGACCTTGTTTGAGAATATTCAATTTCTGTTTCCCACTGTTTATGAAGATTTTCTGTATCTGTGTTATCTAAACATTTTATTAACCACAAAGAGTAATATTCTAAGGCACCCGGAATCTGAGACTCGTTTAAATTTTTTATTGGAGATTTTTCAAGATCATTTTTTAAAGATGAGGTTATGAGATTCATTTCCTTTTCTCTATAGTTCTTTACTACCTCTTCTTTAATTGCCCTTTTAGTCTTTTTACCCTGTCTATCTCCTCCACCACCACCACCTTTTTCCACACCCATTAGCTCATCTTCAATTTCCCAAAGTTGTTCCTCTGTTAGTTTCATATATTAATTATATTCAGATATCACAATAGTTAAAAATTCCGAAGATAAGCTAATAGAACTTAAGATCATATAAATTTTTACTCAGATTTATTTATAACTTCACTGGACAAATACACCAAATGTTTAAACATTTCCCTAAGATTTAATCCAAGATTTCTATCGTTTACCAAAGGTGCTGATAACCTACCCCCAGCATATTTAAAGTAATCATACACCTGTCGTGGTAATGCCTTTATACTTGTTCTGTAAACAGCATTTAAATCTTCTACAATACTATCTACATCAAAATCTTCTTTATATAACCTAATTCTTTCAATCATCTTGTCAACACCAAAACCATCTTCTGGAAGTTCTACAACATCTATAAAAACTTCTCTAGGCAACTCTTCTGCTAAAGATTTGTAGGACATTACATCATCAAGAGCTGACCAGTCCTCATTACTAATACCATCTCTTTTAGAGACAATCTCAGAAAAATTGCCAGTAATTATACCTCTATCAAGTTCTTTAATTTTCGCACCCAATTCAGCATCCCTAACAAGAGACGCCCCAAGTTGGGAATCTAAATAGAAAAACGGGGCTATTCTTTTTTGGTTAAATTGATACGCACCATCAATAATAAACCCCTCTATATCAGAATCATAAACATTTTTAATTTCAGTTAGAGCGTTTTTTAAGGTAGCCCCAGTATCTTCAAACTCATCTACTACTAGTACTTTTTTCCCTAAACTCTCAGGCTTGATCTTTTCCTTCACAATACTTTTTGTAAATTCTGATCTAACCTTGTTACTCTCTGCTCTTTTTCCAATATCCATAAATTTAATTTCTGGTAGATTTAAATTGCTGTCAATAAAACCTTTTTTCTCTAACATATCTACCATTTCTCTATATAAATATGATCCCGGCCTTGCAGATTTATCAAGAAAAATCAAAGTATCATATCCCTCCCCACTCTTTGCACCATCAACAACCTTTTCTATTAAATTTAAGGTACCCTCCAAAAAGTATTTTGACTCATTAGTGACATTTCTAGCATATTCCGTAGAGTCCCTAAGTCCCCATTTGTGAGGACCGAACTTTTCCAACATTTTCCTTTCTATTTGCTCCATGTCCTCATCATTCAACAATTTAGATATTTTTACATTAGATTCATTACTTTCAATACTGCTAATTTTTTCTGTTGGTGGGATTATAGAATTTATATTTTCAATACCATTCATAATTAATAATGTTATCAGAAAACGGAAAAATTTTTACTCTAAATGTGCTAATAATTTTAACAATCATATGATTAGTGCATCAAACTTGTAAGAATAACTTCAACAGAAAAACTTGAGAACGGTGTCAAAAAAATGACCGGAACTTCCTTTTAGGAACATTCCGGTCTAATTCTACTAACAGGTATACCCATTTTATCCCAATCTTTAATTGTATTTAAAACTGGGTGAGTAGGGTAATAATCCACAAACTCAGCTAAGGACAGAGTGCTACAGGATGGTAACTCCTCGTTAAATCCTAAGACACACCTAAGCTTCTTCAATTTCGCTTCATTTAAAGCTGTAATTACACGAGAGTTTCCAGAAAAAGACAAGATCATCACCCAAACCTTTACACTATCACCACGATCCACCTTAATTGTATTTAATTTCACCTTTTCTCTCCTATTTCTTTTTTGAGACGTTATTCTAACATAAAAATTATCTAAATACCAAGTTCAAGTACTTGCTCTCTAATGTCTCTAATAAGCTCATTCTGATCCACAGTTGCACCTCTTATTGCATTTTCCAAGGTTCTAGTACGAACAATAAGAAGTTTTAAATTATTTTCTTCTGCATTCCTCCTTTTATAGTTTATAACAGAAGGGTTTCTGGAAGTTGTAACATCAAAATGCACATACTCATTAGTATCAGGACGATAAATGACAAAGTCCCCTCCCTTCTCATGTACATCCTCCTTATATGTAGTCTTTCTAAACCTTACATCTTTAAAAACTTTACCAGCATTCTCATCCTCTTCAGAAAAACCCTCTAACCCAAGAACTTTTTCTAAAAACTCTCCCACTAATTTCTCAGCACGCTCACCTCCATCATAGCTTTCAGAACTCCAAACTACTGGATTAGTATTTGGATTATTATTTTGATTAACATTTGGATATTTATTTATACCCATAGAATAATTTAAACACACCCCACTTCAAAACTCCAGCAAAATAATCTATGATATAACCAATGCCCAGAACAATTAAAAAGATCATCTTATCTGCTATAGTTTTTCTTCTTACTTTTACTGTATATGTATCTTTTGAACACACGGTTATGGCGGGCACCACACCACCCATAACTTCCGCCCAAGTTGATCCAGAAAATCCAAACGGTAAAAATGATTGGTACACCAAACCTGTAAAAATAACTCTAACAGGAACCGATCTTGAAAGTGGTGTTAAAGAGATCAATTACAGAATAGACACCAGTAATTGGGTAAAAAAAGATTTCTCTAACTCTTTAAATTTAGCCCCAAACCCATCTTTTGAAGAAATTGGGAGTTTAGATTCCCTAGACACACAAGACTGGAAAATAAGTAATTCAGCACCTGGGGCAACTTATGCTAGGGATAATGTTATTTATAAAGATGAATTTCCAATAACATCTGTAAGAATAGACTCTACAGATAACTCCTGGCATTCTATAAATCATTCTGATATTTTTGCAGCTGCAAGTTCTTTCCACAACATGAGTGCTTATGCATGGATCAAAACATCTAGTGCCAGTGGTAATGTTTACTTTAACATATACTCCATTTCCAGAGATAATTTAGGGCAAGTAACAACAAACTTTGTAAAAACAAGTCCTGTTGTTTCGGGTACAAGTGACTGGACAAAAGTGTCAACTAACTTTACACCAACCGCAGAAAATGTAATAGGTGTTTATATGGAGGTTGGAATAGAAGGAACGGGTACAATGTGGGTAGACGCTGTAAATATAAGCAAATCAGATGTACCAACAGTCCTATTTTATGTCAGTTCAGATGGGCACCACACAGTTGAGTATTACTCAGTAGATAAAGCTGGAAATGTAGAACCTACAAAGTCAATTAATCTAAAGGTTGATCAAACACCCCCTGGGAGATGGAACGATTCAGGTTCTGTAAGATCTTTGATAGGAAATGACCATCAAATATATACATGGATCTATGTTGAAGATGATACATCAGGTATCTCCACACTTACTGATAAATTTCAATATTTTATACCTGGGAGGGGTACTGATTTTGGACGATTTCCAAATGTTGGAGAATGTAAAGGAACATGGCAAAACGATGGATGGGCAATTCTTGTCAGCCCTCCGTTTTTACCTGGTGTGAAAAAAGCCTACCTAGTTACACCAATGGTGGACTTTTGTGACAGTGAGTGGCATAAAGCATGTCATTACGTTAGGTTTTACTCTGAGGATATGGCTGGGAATTCAGCTGTCAAAGATCTGTGTATAAACGGTCCTTGGATCAAGATAAGAGGAAACGGAATTGTTAGAGCTAATCAAAATATAGAGATGGTGGCTGAATCTGTAGAACACAGTACCGATGGACTGGTTGAAATAGGAGGAGATTCAATAAATTTCTTCACATCCTCTAAGAATGCGTATTTGAAGCAAATCGATCCTCCAATAGAATTTGATTATCAAAAGTTTTTTGAAAGTGTAAAAGGTCCAAAAACCCAAATATCTACGACTGGAAACTTAGTTGCCTCGTCAGGGCCATACGTTATAGAAGGAGACTATGAAATAACCAATTCAAAAATACCTAGTGGATACTCCTCTGCAACATTTGATCAAATAGTTTTTGTTAACGGGAATCTAAGAATATCAACCAATGTAGGGGTCTCTAAAACATCAACAGCTCTTTTCATAGTAAGTGGTGATGTAGAAATAGGCAAAAAAGTTGAAAATGTAGAAATAGGGATTATATCTGATGGGGATATAAAAACAGCCTACAACTTAGACGAAGGAAAGACATGCAAAACACTTAATTTAAAGGGAATATTTATTGCTAATAGAATAAGGTTTTCAAGAACGTTGCAAGGAAACAACAATGAAAAAAGTCCTGCTGAAAACGTTTTATACGAACCCAAATATGTTTTGAAAATGTCCAATTTTATAAAATCCAATTCTGTAAAATGGATATATTCTGATTAATCTATAGTTTTTTCTTAACTTTAAAGCTGCCTGTCTGGCTATCCTCTACCACATACCCAAGATCATTAATTTGTTTTCTAACCATATCAGCTTTATCCCAAATGCCGTTCTTTCTGTATTCATTTCTCATCTTTGCCAAATTTAAAATATTCTCAGGAATCTCTACCCCTATATGTTCTTGTAACCTTAGTCCCAACACTTCATCCATTTTTAATATAGTATTTAATTTTGAAGATTCTGGGGTGGTACTTTTTATAAGCTCCCAAAACACTGCTAAAGCCTCGGGCATGTTCAAATCTTCATTCAATTTTTCCATAAATTTCTTGATATATTTATCTGACACTTCTGCCCTTTCATCGTACTCATAACCAGACACTATATCGTAAATTCTATTAAGTGTGTTTTGAGCATTCTGCATAGCTTCCCATGTAAAATTTAAAGATCCTCTGTAATGTGATGTCATGAACAAGTATCTTAAATCCAAAGGAGAGAAACCTTTGTTTTTTATATCTGAAAGAGTATAAAAATTGTTCAAACTCTTGCTCATCTTCCCACCATCAACAGTTAAAAACGCACCGTGAACCCAATAATTAACAAATGGTTTACCTGTAGCACACTCACTCTGGGCAATTTCATTTTGATGGTGAATCATTTTTAGATCTTCCCCACCAACATGTATATCTATGGTCTCCCCAAGCTCGGTCAATATCATAGAAGAACATTCTAAATGCCACCCAGGAAATCCAACTCCCCAAGGTGATTGCCACTCTTGTTGTCTTTTTTTACCCTCAGGAGAAAATTTCCAAAGTGCAAAATCTGTTGGATTTTTCTTTTCAGGATTGGGATCCACACGCGCACCTTCTTTTACATTTTCTACAGTAAGTCCTGATAGATTACCGTACTTTTCAAATTTTGACGTATCAAAATAAACCCCATCGGTTGTTTCATATGTAAATCCTTTGTCCTCTAGTGTAGCTATTAAATCTATTTGACTATCAATGTATTCGGAGGCTTTTGTAAATTTTCTTGGCTCAGTAAGATTCAAATCCTTGTATTCTTCTAAAAACATCTTTGAATACATATCAACAATATCTCTTGCAGATTTACCCTCTTCAACTGATTGTTTTTCAATCTTATCTTCCCCACCCTCAGGGTCATTACTAGTCTCAAACAAATGACCTACGTCAGTCATATTCATTATAAAATCTACTTTATAACCACCCATCTTTAGAAACCTGACCAGAAAATCAGCTAATGAGAATGTTCTCCAATTGCCAATTTGTTGATCTTTGTAAACTGTCGGTCCGCAACAATACATCTTCACATTACCTGGTTCTATAGGCATTATTTCTTCTATATTCTTTGTCAGAGAGTTATATATCTTCATATAGACTAGAATTTTACCATATTAAACACTAGAACGCCCCTCAAGGGCTCTACTTAAAGTTATGTCATCAGCGTACTCAATATCACCGCCAACAGGAAGGCCTCTTGCTATTCTTGTTATTTTAATTTTGTTTTCATCTACGAACTTCTCTCTTATAAGCTTTGATATATACATAGCTGTAGACTCCCCCTCCATACTTGTATTTGTAGCTAATATAATTTCTATAATCAGATCATTATCAATAATATTTTCTAAAGATGATTCATTTAAAAGATTGTCTATTCTATCTAAAAGTTCTTTAACAAATAGTTCGTCGGGACCAATATTGTTAAGAGGATCAATTATCCCATGAAGTACATGGTAAACACCTTTAAAATTAGTTTTTTCTAAAGCAAAAGCATCTAAAGGACTTGCTACCACTGCTATAACATTCTTCTCTCTTAAAGGATCGCTGCACACCGAACATATGTCATATTCTGTTACATTCTTACATATAGAACAAAACTTGGTTTCTTTTTTTAAATTGGTTAGGGAATTAGAAAACTTTTCAAGCTCTTCTTGAGGAAAGTTTAATAATGAAAAAGTAAGTCTTTGAGCTGTCTTAGGGCCTATTCCTGGTAAGCGTTCAAAATAATCTATTAAATTTGATATTGGCTTTGGTAATTTCACAAAAACACCTCAATACAATAATCAACCTACCAAAGGTAGCCCACCATCAAAAACCTCAAGAATTGATTTTCCATCTGGTTTTGAAGGTAAAACAACATTTAAATCTGTTAAATTTGCACTACTGTCATCTTTTAAACCTACAGGTCTGTTATTTTTATTAACAATACATTTCAACCCCAACTTCATACCAAATATCTTCTCACACAAATCTTCTATTAACTTTTTTGTTCTTGCACTTTCTAATCTTTCTTTATGAAATGGGTAAAAAACTTCAACTATTATGTCACTACCTTTAACCGCTACAGGAGCACACAATGTCAAAATTGTAGTCAGAGAGTGGTTTAAATCTTTACTATCTTTTACAAATTTTTCCCAATCTTTTTTTACATCTTCAAAAGGTATAACAGGTTCCGCATCAAAGTCATCAACTACTTCTTCCAAATCTTTTACATCTTCCTTAACTTTCTTTTTACTTACTTTTGTATCATCATCAACTATTTCCTCTTTTTTACTTTTTTTTACATTGCTATCCACAACTTTTCTAGATTTTTCAATGTCAGGACCTTTAGGAAAAGGCGAGTCACTGCTACTTTCATTACCACCTGAGCCAGAACATATCTCGGTTACGGCTAACTCCACCGGAAGCTGGGAAATAAACGAGCCTCTAATATTTTTATGTGCTTCCATAAATATTGATATGGTTTTTACTAGCCACTTTATCTCAACCTTCTTAGATTGCTCCTTTATTTCATCTAATAATTCTTCTGTGGTGTCTATTCCAGAATCCTTTACACCTGATTTAATAAACAGCATTGATCTTAGATATTTTAAAAGCTCCCCAACCCAAACATATAAATCTATCCCCTCCTCATAAACTTCAGAGATTGTTTCTAAAGCATTGGCCGCATTTGACATTAGAAGATGACTTACACACTCTACGTATTTCTTTTTTGAACTTAAATTAAGAAGTGCGTTTACATTTATATCCCCATCATGAACTTGCTCCAAAAGGACACACGCACCTCTATAATCACCCATAGAAGCTTCAGCTATTTTAGATAAATCTTCATCAGTTATATCAATGCTTTCCTCTTTTGATATGTCCTTTAAAACGGAAACAATTTGCTTGATAGTAGGTCTCTTTAATTTAAATATTTGGCACCTAGATTTTATAGTTGCAGGAACTTTATGCTCTTCTGTTGTACATAAAATGAAAGTAGTTTTCTTTGGCGGCTCCTCTAATGTCTTTAAAAGTGCGTTAAAAGCCTCTGTTGTGAGCATATGTACCTCATCTATTATGTAAACTTTATTTGAACCCATTGTAGGAGCTAGTCGTATCTTATCTTTTAAATCTCTAATATCATCTATACCTCTATTACTAGCAGCATCTATTTCTATTAGATCAATAAAGGAACCATTTCTTATGGAAACACAGTTAGAACATTCGTCACACGGATCTCCGTTCTTCTTTAAATTGGTGCAATTTAGAGATTTTGCTAAAACTCTTGCTAAAGTTGTTTTCCCCGTTCCCCTAGGACCAACCATTAAATAGGCATGGGCTGTTTTCCCTGATTTTACTTGGTTTGCAATAATATCAGCAATATCATTGGTACGGCTTATATCACTAAACTTTTGTGGGCGATATTTTGTATAGTACATAGGAAACTGCCTCTAATATATTAGTATAATTGTTGGCTACCTCTAAACCACTAACTTTTATTAGAGAGTTTATAAAATGATGTACTAGATCATTAAACAATCTCAATTTCTACAAATTTTTGTTTGAAAATTTTTAGCTAAGATTTTTATAACAGACTCTCTACTGTACGAGAAAATTTCTGTATTTCAAAAATATTGTCACTAGAAAAATCTTGTAAAACCCACTCATCAACAGGAATATTCTTATTTTCAGGCTTCCCAACCCCAATTCTGATACGAACAAAATCTTTCGTCCCCAACTTTTCAATTATATCCTCTACCCCATGATGACCTGCTGCATTTTTACCTACTTGGTTTTTAATGCTACCAAAAGGTATATCCACATCATCATGTATGACAATGATATCTTTGGGATCTATTTTATAAAAATTTGCCAACTTTGAAACAGCTCTTCCAGAGTTATTCATGAAGGTAAGGGGTTTAACTAATAAATATTCTTCATACTCAGAAATCTCTGATTCAAATTTTTCACTTTTCTTCCACTCTAAATTTTTATCTTCAGCAAATCTGTCCAAAATTATAAAACCAGTATTATGCCTACACTTAGCATACTTATCACCTGGATTTCCAAGTCCAACTAACATTCTCATTTTGTCTTTTTTTTACTAACCTTTCCATCTAAACCCAAGGATTTTTTTGCACTCACTTTTATAGCTCCATCATCTCCTGGGTGATGTACCCCAAGTAAGTGTAAAACCCCATGTCCGACGAGTTCTGATATTTCTTCTTCTAGATCATTTCCATAATCTTTTGCCTGTCTTTTAGCTTGATCTTTATTTACTACAATATCTCCTAAATACAAAGAACCATCGTCTTGATTTTCTTTTATATCAAAGGATAAGACATCAGTAGTATAATCTCTGTTTAGATACTCTTTATTAAGCTTTTTCATATCCCTATCGTTAGTTATAAAAACGGAGATAAAAGCTTTTTTTCCAAGAATTTTTTTTAAATCCATGTTACTTACCACCTCTAAAGGTAGGGTTGTTATTATTTTCTAATTCAAACGGGAAAAGCTCTGCAAATTCCATATAAACCCCAAGTTCTGCTTTCTCTCTTTCTAACAACTCAGTTCTCCCTAGTTTTTCATAAAGTTCTATGCTTTCTTTTCTATTCTTTATCTCTTTTCTCAAAACCTTAAATGCATCCTCATCCGTTATTTCTTTATTTTGAGATTTAAACTCTATTTCTTTGTTTTTTACCTGATTTAGATAAAACCTCAACACATCCACCCTTAAGGCATCCTTATTCTTCATGTATTCAAACAGCTTGGATCTTAAATCATCTACTATCAATATTTGTTCCTTTCAAAATACATTTTTCTTTTCAACTCTTTATTCTTTTTCCTTTTTACCTCACTTGGCTTAACATAGTGTTCCCTATCCTTAACTTCCTGAATTATTCCGGATTTAAGAACTTCTTTGTTAAATCTTCTTAAAGCTTGATCCAAACTTTCTCCATGTCTAACTTTAATTTTTGTCATATCTTTTCAGCAAATACAAATCTATTTTTATCACTATAGTTGTGTATCTGACACAGTCAAAAAAATTGACTGTCTAAAAAGCACCTCCAAACTAACACTTTTAATTATCTACACAGCATATAATTTAAACATTAAACACTAAATGTTGGTTCATATTTTGTCATTATTTTATTATCAGAATAAACTGTTAACTGATTAAAAACATAACAAGATATAAAACTAAATCAAAAAAAAATAAATGTTTAATGATTTTCAATATGCAGTTACGTTTCTAGTATATACACATTACAAACGTTAATGCAAAACTTATACCACAAAGGGAACCCTTGAACAATGGAAAAATACAAGGTAATTATTTTATCTAAACTACAACAATATATTACCAAACTTTAATATCTTTAAAGGTTATTAGTGCTACTAAAACCAACAGAGTTATCATTCCTATATTATGCACTCTTGCTTCAAATTTTTGATCAACCTTCTTTTTGGTGATACCTTCGTAAATTCTAAACATTGTTCTACCACCATCTAAAGCTGGTATAGGTAAGAGATTTGTGAAAGCAAACCCCAAAGATATCAAGGCCACAGTATCTATAAGAATTAAAATTTTTCTACCATCTATGTCTTCTATTATGGAACCCAGTATATTAAAAAGTCCTACGGGACCAGTCATGCTACTAGCAACAGGCTCTATATCTTTTGTTTCTACAGATATTCCTATTACTTTGCCGATGGTTGACAGTGAGTACGAAAGCATATTGTATACATGCATAGGACCAGCAAATATCTTCTGGACAAATGTATCGTAAGAAATAGATTTAGCTTCTCCTAAATAAACTCCGATTATGGCACTGCTATCATCACTTCCTTTGATTTTATTTTTTTCTGGGATTAAGGTGTAAACTTTACTCTCTTTGGAGGATATGGCATTTACATCTGCAGTAACTACTTCAACACTTTCCCCTACCTTACCTGATAAAGCCTCTCTTAAACCATAGACATCTTTCACACTCACACCATCAACAGTTAAAACTACCTCCCCATTTTTTATACCAGCTTTGTAGGCTGGAGAATCTTTTTCAATGTCAAATATCATTGTCTCGTAGACTCTTTCGTTACCTAATTTGAATTTATAATCAAAAAACATTGGAATATAAAAACTTTTAAAACCAGTAAAAAAGAACAGAATATAGTAAAGGACAAAACCTAGAATTAAGTTCATAAAAACACCTGCTAGTAACACTTGTGATTTCTGCCATGGTGTTTTATTGGCAAAGCTACCAACATCATCTTCTTTTACATCTTCATCGTCTTCACCAGCTATTTTTACAAAACCACCAAATGGTACAAGATTTATTGAATATAAAGTTTCACCAAATTTTTTTCCAAATAATCTTGGAGGATACCCAACTCCAAACTCTTCTACCCTAATACCGTTTTTTCTAGCTGCCCAGTAATGACCCAACTCATGTACAACAACAAGAAAAGATATTATTAACAAAACAATTATTATAGTGATAAAGTTCATAAAAATTTAGACGGTCATTAATTCTTTCTTTTTACTATCGCCTAACGTATCAGCCTCTTCTATAAATTCTTTTACAATACCTTCAACTTCTTCTTTCTGTTTAAATTTTTCATCCTCAGTTATTACTTTGTCAGAAAAATCTTTGTCTATTTCTTTCATTGCGTCTTGTCTAATACTTCTTATAGAGTTTTTACAATTCTCAACTTTTTCAGAAACATTCTTTGTGAATTCTACTCTTCTCTCCTCTGTTAAAGCAGGAACATTTACTCTAATTCTATCTGCTTCTTTTATAACCCCTAAACTAAGACCACAATTTCTTATGCCGTTAATAACAGCATCAATAACCCCCGCATCCCAAACAACAATAGCTAAGTTATTTGTATCCATGACAGTTATAGATCCAAGCTCTTTAACAGTCATAAAAGTTCCTGGGTAAGCTTCAACGGAAATATCTGACACTAAAGCTGGGGAGATACGACCTGCCCTAATTTGAGACAAATCTGACACTAAAAATTCTATTGACTTGGATAATTTGCTTTTCAGTTCTGAATTATTCATAAGGGAATAATATCAAAACAGTTCTTATTCTCCAACGACAAACTTGGTGAATTTTACTATTTCAATCTTCTCACCAACTTTAGCAGTGGTTTCATTTACCAAATCCAATATTTTTTTAGAAGGATCTCTTATATATTCAGATTGCAAAATTTCCTCAATATCAGAATAATCTTCAACACACACTTGCATTGCTACTTCTTTACATAAGTTTTTGAAATCATCTGTTTTAGCTACAAAATCTGTCTCACATCCTAACATTACAAGACTTCCAACCTTACCGTTCCCATGAATATATGAGTAAACTAAACCATCTTGAGCAACTCTGTCTGATTTTTTTGCAGCCTTTGCAGCAGATTTCTTTAAAAGCTCCTCTTTTGCTTTTTCGTAATCATCACCCACTTCTTCTAACATTTCCTTGACTTCTAAAACCCCCGCACCTGTTTCTTCTCTTAGTTTTTTAATTATTTCAATATCTACAGCCATTTTTATTCCTCCTTTTCCGAAGTATCCTCCGGCAAATTATCATTTTCCTCTTTTATTTCTTCTTTTTCTTCCTCTTCAGATTCTTCTTTTTTCTTTTTTTCCGCTTTTCCAAATTCTTTGTAACCCTCTTCAATAGCATCTGCTACTGCTCTAACAATTAAAGCAACCGACTTAACAGCATCATCATTTCCCGGAATTGGGAAATCAACAGTAGTAGGATCAGCGTTCGTATCAACAACAGACACTACTTTAACACCAGATCTTTTAGCTTCCCTTATAGCCGTGCTTTCTCTTTTAGGGTCAATAACAAATAAAACATCTGGTGAGTTCTTTAATGATGTGATACCACCATATGTCGCTTGAAGTTTTTCTATTTCTCTATCAATTAAAAGCCTTTCCTTCTTTGTGTATACAGAAAACTTCCCTTCCTCTTTTCCTTTTAGATAATCTAAAAGCTTATCTATATTTTTCTTTATAGTTTCAAAGTTTGTTATTGTACCTCCAACCCATCTATCATTAACATATAAAGCACCACTTCTTAGAGCTTCTGCTTGGATTATATCTTTGGATTGTTTTTTTGTTCCTAAAAGAACGATTATCTTCCCTTTTGAAGCCTGTTCAAACAAGAAATCGCAGGCTTTTCCAAGTAATTCTTCAGTTTTTTCTAAATCTATAATATGGACATTTTTATTGACCATATAAATATAAGGTTCCATTTTTGGATGCCATCTTTTTGCTTGATGCCCAAAATGAACTCCAGCATCTATCATTTCCTGTATATTAGGTATTTTATATTTTGCCATTTTATTTTTTCTACTTTGGGGAATACGTAAAGAGTAAAGTCTTTAAATTTCCCCTCTTTTAGTTTTGAAATTATATACTTTCCAATTTCTCACCCATGCCCTGTTTTGATACCATCTCACACAGGGAGAGAGTCTTGGGACACAGACAAGTTAACACAAGGTCGTTTCTTTTGCAATAGATTATAAATAAAATAAATGTTAGAATACTTCCAGAAAGAGGCGGTAAAGTAGAAAGGAGGAACATAAGATCTAACCGTTAATTTAGCGGTAATCTCACAAGCCATAACGATAGTGTTTTCCCACCACAATCGCTATGTTTTTAACACTTAGTACAATTAGAGACCTTAGCACGGAGAGAAGATGTAAATCCAAAACCGCCTCTATCTCTCTTCTTCCCACCACGAATCTGGGTAGTAGTCTCCCCTATCTAATGAGTCTAAACATCTACAATTAGAGTATTTTATAAGGATACTAGCATCCCCCCCCACTCCTTTCTCTATACCATTATGAGTGCAATTCCTATTTAAAAACTCTAATGTATCTTCTTCCGCATTTCCAAATACAAAAGCATTAGTGATCAATATATTACTGTACCCATCACAAAAACGGTTATATAAAAGTTCAAAAAATATATACTTACCACCAATATCCCAGTACTTTTCATTGTAAGTTTTATCTAATTGCAGAATATCAAAATCTATAGCGTCATTTTCCGTGGGTAAGATTGAAACAACAGATTCTATTATCTTTGGATATTTATACAAAAACACCTTTGGAAATATAACCCACCCACTACGTAAAAGAATAAATTTTTCAGAACCACCTGAGTTTTCCAAAATACTCTCTATACTGCTTAATAGATCTCTGTCCACCTTCATCAGATGCATAAACTCAGTACCAGAAAATAACGTAGTAGCTATAAAACATAGAGTAAACAAAACAGGGAAAAAAGTGTATCTAAATTTGTAGAGATAAGGTGAAATGAGTAGATGTAAAAGCATTATAGTAAACCCAGAATACCTAACCCTTACATAGCCCTTAGTAACGTATCCTACTAAAATGTTTAGTAGAAACAATGTAAACACAGCTTTATTAATTTTATTTGAAAAAATACTGCCTTTTTTAAACCCCTCATAAATTAGCATGGCAATCAATATAATAAATATATCCTTAAACCTCTTTGCGAAATGAAATGGGAAAAAAGCATCAATAAAAAAATCTGATAATCCTTTATATATATCAGACGACCAAGACATTCTGTACTTGTTATTAGCAACTTGATCCAATCCAAAAAAATATAGATAGCAAAGAACAAATAACAATATTATGAATAAGTATGACAAAAGTAATTGATAATATGGTTGATTATCGCATCTATTTTTATAAGATAGAAAGATCTCGTAAAACCAAATGGTCATTAAACTAATAAAAGGTCTTAAGCCAAAAAACATTGTAATAACAGTTAAAAACAGCAAAAGATTGAGCAGCCATTTTTTCTCTGAATCCTTGTAAGCAATATAGGCAACCAAACCCATAAAAATTATAGGGATAGTTATAGTATCTTGTTTTATATAGGAAGTGATGGTTAAAAATGCATATCCTGCTAAGAAGAGGTACATTCCTAAAGTTAATTTGTATTTTTCCCAAATACCAAATATGTTTCCAAGAAATACAGCCAACATAGTTAAAACCATAGATATAATCACCATAATATTTCTTGTAATTGATGGGTCAAAATTCCTAAATAATCTCAGGAATAGGTAAAAACCTAAAGGATGTGGTTCTGAACTTACTGACTTTATAAATATATCCCATGGTTGCTTACTTATACTAACAACGATAGTTTCATCAAAGTCTAAAAATGGATAAATTTTGCAATAGAGAATTTTAAGTGAAGTAACTACAATCAATATAAACGCTGGGACAAGATATGGGGCAAATTTTTTAAAAAAGTCTTCTATTTTTCTAAACATAGTCCTATTATCTTAGGCAGTTCAAAACTATACTAAAGAAGTAAGGGTTTCACGCTTCTTTTCATTTTTCGGCATGGGGTTAGACCAACTACTCCAATCACAATCAGGGTATTTACTACAACCATAGAAAGTTTTTCTTTTTGCTTTTTTAACAACCACATCACCATCACCACATTGTGGGCACTTCATGCCTATTTTTTCTAAATAATTTTTGGTTGTTTTGCATTTTGGATAATTACTGCAAGCTAAAAATTTACCAAATCTCCCCTGTCTTAAGACAAAGACACCGTCTTCACAATTGGGACACTTTCCATAATCAACATTCTGCTCTTCTTCTGAACCACCCGTCTCGTTACTTAAAGGTTTGGCATATTTACAATCAGGATAACCAGAACAACTTAAAAATTTTCCATATTTACCAAGTTTAAAAACCAACACTTTCCCACAATCAGGACATTTTTCGTCACTTTCTCCAAGATTTGTCACATCTCTTTTGCTTAAAATTTGTTCTTTTTCTAATAATTCTTTCTCAAAAGGTTCGTAGAAATTTCTTATAACAGGCACCCACTCCTTGTCTCCAGCTGCTATGTCATCCAAGGACTTCTCCATCTCAGCTGTAAATCCATAATCAACAACATCCTGAAAATGCTCTACTAGTAAATCGTTTACAACATAAGCAACATCTTTTGGAACAAAATATTTTCCATCTTTTTCAACGTATCCTCGAGCTTGGATTGTAGTTATTGTAGGAGCGTATGTTGAAGGTCGCCCCACACCTAACTCTTCCATTTTTTTAATTAAAGTTGCATCACTATATCTGGCAGGAGGTTGTGTAAAGTGTTGCTCAGATGTAATTGACTTTAAATTTACACTTTCTCCTTCTGAAACATTTGGCATTATGGATCCTTCAACGTTCTCATCTTCACCTGATTCAGAATTTTGCCCTATACCTAAAAACTTACCTACTTCTAACCACCCACTAAATTTTATTTGAGATCCTGTAGCTCTAAACAAATATTTCTTTTGAGATAAAACATTAACAGATGTTTGATCGTATATTGCTGGGGTCATTTGACACTCAATAGATCTTTTCCAAATTATTGAATAAACTTTCAACTCATCTTCTTTTAGTTTTTTACCACTTTTGCTCGGTATAAAAAGGACATTAGTCGGTCTTATCGCTTCATGAGCTTCTTGTGCGTTCTTTGACTTTGTTTTATAAAAATTAGGTTTTTCAGGAATAAATGAAGGTCCAAAATTACTTTTAATAAAATCTCTAGCACTATTAACAAAAGCTGGAGATAAATTTAAAGAGTCTGTCCTATGATAAGTAATATAACCATGTTCAAATAAACTTTGAGCAGCTGACATTGTTCTTTTTGCTGTAAATCCAAAAACATTAGACATTGTTTGTTGAAGTGTTGAAGTACTTAAAGGAGCGTAGGGCTTACTACTTCTCTCTGTCTTTTTCACAGAATCTATAACAAAACTATCTTCTTTTAAATCCTTTTCTATTTTTTGAGCACTTTCCTTATTAGGTATCTCAATTTTCTTTTTGTCTTTTTCAACTAAAGAGGCTTCAAAGTTGCTTTTGCTTGAAACTGAATTAAATAGCCCTTTCATACTCCAGTATTCTTCTGATTTGAAAGCATCTCTTTCTCTTTCTTTTTCAACAACTAATCTAACAGCAACACTTTGAACTCTCCCTGCTGAAAGACCATACATTACCTTTTTCCATAATAATGGAGAAAGTTTATAACCAACAAGTCTATCTAACACTCTTCTTGCCTGTTGTGCATCTACTAAGTCTGTATTTATGCTACCTACATTTTTGAAAGCTTCTTTTATAGCATTCTCAGTAAGCTCATGAAAAACGACCCTTCCAAATTTCACGTCTTTTTTTTCATCTGTTTTTGTTTTTTTACTTTTTGATTTTTTGCCTGATGGTTTAAGAAGATATTCTAAATGCCACGCTATTGCCTCTCCTTCTCTATCAGGGTCTGTTGCTAATATTATCTCATCAGCGTCTTCGGATTTTTGTTTTAAGTTAGAGATAGTTTTTTTAGCTTTTGGAGGAACAATGTACTCTGGTTCAAAATTTTTTTCAACATCTACGCCAAGACCACTTTTAGGGAGATCCCTTATATGGCCCATGGAAGCTTCTATTATGTAATCTTTCTTAGGTAAAATCGCAGAAAGAGTTTTAGCCTTTGTTGGTGATTCTACTATTACTAATTTCATATAAACTTGATAAATGATACCACGAAGAATTTTTTGTCAACATTTTTGAACTTAAAATTTTGCAATTACAACCAATTTGTCATACAATATACCCTATAGAGATATAGAAAAAGGAGAGAAAATGGTACTACAATTTATTAAAAACCACCCTGGATATGTGGTAGCGATTGTTCTATTCGTTTTGGATGTGGTTTTCATATACTTAACATTCAAAACATCACCGTCAGTTGTAAATGGTAATAAGAAAGAAGACAGTGATAAAATACCGTTAGTAACATTAATAAGCGCCTGGGCAAGTATGATCTTAGGATTTTCTTGGATGGTCGCATTAGTGGTAACGTGGATTTTTAAACTATAAATCCAAATCAAACCCCGAGACTGTAAAAACCTCGGGGTTATTTTTATCCTTCAAACCGTGGTAAAATACTGATATGGCAGTAAAAAATATTGTAACTACACCTAACGAAATACTAAACAAAAAAACCCAGAAAGTGGGTAATATAGATGATGAAATTATTAATATAGCAAAAGACTTAATAGACACTGTAAAAGTAGCTGAAGAACCTGAAGGTGCAGGTCTTGCTGCCACCCAAATTGGTGTTTCAAAAAGAATGTGCGTAGTAAGAAATTTTTTTGAGGATCCTCTAAATCCAAATGAAGTGAAATCTCACGAGATTATATTAATAAACCCAAAAATAACTCACTACTCTGATGAAAAAGAAATAGACTGGGAAGGTTGTTTAAGTGTTCCAGATGTGTATGGTCTTGTTGAAAGAGCAAAAAAAATAAAAGTTACTGCAAAAGATTTGGAAGGAAATATCTTAAAAATAAAGGCAGAAGGATTTTTTGCTAGAACTATACAACACGAAGTGGATCATTTAGACGGTACCCTCTTTACGTCAAAAATAGAAGGAGATACTTTAACTCAAAAACAATTTGATGAAATGTTAGAAAAAAATAAAGACAATGATGAATATGAAAACAATTAAAATAATATTCTTTGGCACATCAGACAGGTCTTTGCCAATACTGGAATCATTAAATACTAATTTCAACCTATGCCTATGTGTAACAAAACAAAATTCAAAAATAGGAAGAAAACAAATTGAAAAAGAAACAGAAGTCAAAAGTTGGTCAAAGAAAAATAATATTGATTTTATAGAAATAGGGTCACTAAAAAAACAAGACCTAGAGGATGTTGTTAAAAAAATCAAAGATGTATCTCCTGATTACATAATAGTAGCAGATTTTAGTTTTATAATCCCAAAAAAAATAATAGATACTGTAAAAGGCAATATAATTAATATACACTTCTCTCTTTTGCCTAAATACCGGGGTGCAAGCCCTGTACAGTTTGCAATTTTGAACGGAGATGATGTTACAGGAATAACTTATTATTTATTAGATGAAGGGATGGATAATGGTAAGATAATTTCACAAATTGAGTACAAATTAGATACAAAATATACATCAGGGGAACTTTATCAAATTTTATTCAACATAGCTGCAGAAAATTTACCACAAGTTATAAAAAATATGTCAGAAAATAAAATTATTTTAAAAACTCAAGATGAAAAACAAGCAACCTATACTATTTCAAAAACTAATCCAAAACATACATTTATTTTTAAAGAAGACGCGTTAATAAATTGGCAAAACTCTCCTGAAGAAATAGAAAGAAGTATAAGAGCATACAATCCTTGGCCAATATCCTGGACGTATTTAAAAGATATTGAAGAAAACCATAACTTGGATGAAGAGGTGATATTAAAAAATCACATTGATAAAAATTTAAAAGTAAAAATATTTAGCTCAGAATTAGTAAACGAAAAGTTGAGAATTAAAACTTTACAAATAGAAGGTAAGGGTAAAATAACTTGGAAAGAATTTAGAAACGGATATGTTTTGTAAATTATTCTAAAGACTCTTTAGATTCTTCTGACTTCTCTGCTTCTAAAAGTGCTGCTATTTCTTTTTCATCTTTTTTTATTCTCTTTAAACAAGATGAACATAATACAACTTTTACTTTTGAACCATTTATTAAAAATCTTTTAACTCTTAGGTTAACGGAATTTCTTGTAGTAGTTCTTCTAGTAACACGGTTACCAATCCCTCTTGGGACTAAGTTTCCTTTTTGATACATTTTTCCACACACCTGACATTGTTTAGACATAACATCGTGAATTAAACCACATTTATAGTTTTAAAGTCAACAAAGGAGTTTTGAAAAAGAAAGCCGAAGTTATTTTATAATCCCTTCGGCTTTTCTCCCCACTTATCTAATATAGCTAATCCTCGTAATTACAACTACAAAAACTAGCCCTTATGCTGTCACATACTTCAGACATGCAGCAATCAAGACATTTGTCTGATGCTTCGTCCAAATAAACATCATGGACAGTGATATCTTCGGGATTTATATTCATCCCAAGTTCTTTTTTTACAAATTTTCTAATGTGATGTTTAACCTTTGTTTCATCACCATTAAAAAGACTGTAAAAACTTTCCTCTGATATTTCCTCCTTGAAATCAAGGAAAAAAACTACAATAGCCATTTTTTAATCTCCATTCTATTTTTAAGATATTTTCAGCAATTTTACACTAAAACTATGAATAAATACAAATTTATTGGTAAGGTATGTATGCCTTAATTTGCTAATATGGTAAAATCCGTAAGAACTTTGGTGATAATATTTTAAAAAATTGTTATATTTAGTTATCAACTTAGTAAGCCGTCTTAGCTCAATGGCAGAGCAGGCGCTTTGTAAGCGTCAGGTTGTGAGTTCGACTCTCACAGACGGCTCCATGCCGAGATACCAAAGTGGTCAACTGGAGCTGACTGTAAATCAGCTGGCTTATGCCTACGGGGGTTCGAATCCCTCTCTCGGCACCA